>Ga0105050_10004917_pt1 | contig 17477 bp, 12 predicted proteins | sample FRY01_FD_78088 | JGI IMG/M metagenome (GOLD analysis project Ga0105050, IMG submission 78088) | Freshwater microbial communities from Lake Fryxell liftoff mats and glacier meltwater in Antarctica - FRY-01 | ecosystem: Environmental > Aquatic > Freshwater > Ice > Glacier meltwater ... | reverse complement strand
TTTTGGAGGATGTGATGCCGGAGACGATCGCGAAGCACGATTGGGATTCACCGGCAAGAAAGTTCGCCAATAGCTGGTCATTCTGGAGCAATCCGAATTTTGCCTTGTTGCTTGCGGCACTCATCGCGATGGCGACCTTAAAGCAAGTTCGAGGTTTATCACTCGCACAACTCGCCAACGATGTCGAAGAATCGTTGATGAGTGGAGGCGTGATTATTCTGATCACCGCCGCGGGCGGCGCGTTTGGTGCGATGTTGCAAGCGGCCAATATCGGCCCCGCGATTGAAACCGTGTTCGCCGGAAGTCAGAGCCAAGGCGGCATTTCGCTGCTATTGCTTGGTTTCGTGATCTCGGCGGTGCTTAAGATCGCCCAGGGCTCCAGTACCGTCGCGATGATCATCGCGTCGGCAATGATGGCCGCGATTATCAACAATTCGCCTCCGAACTTCCACCTCGTTTACATTGCAACCGCAGTCGGCAGCGGCTCGCTCTTCGGTAGCTGGATGAACGACAGCGGTTTCTGGGTGTTTGCTAAAATGGGTGGATTAACCGAAAGTGAAACCTTGAAAAGCTGGACGCCGGCTTTGATTGTGCTCGCGCTGAGCGGGCTGTTTTTCTCAATCCTGTTCAGTCAACTGCTGCCTTTGGTTTAAAAATGGACAAGGAATCTACCCGCGGAGGACAGGCGGCGGGATGGTTGGCAGCGTTCGGCTCTGCCGTGTTGACCGGATTCTTGCTATTTCTCAATGGCGGCGTCGTTTTAGCGGCACTGAATGCCCTTTCATCTGGCGGGTTGACCTTTTTGCGTGACGAGCGATTTTCCCAGTTCATCGTGCTAATCGGTCCCGTCATACTCGTCGTGATCGAATGGATGATGCTGGATTACTTGAGAATGCATCTGCTGCGAAGACGCCGAGAAACCGATGCATGACCGTTTTGTCGCTTCCAGAAAATACGACTGACGGGGGAAAACTTGCGGTCGGTTCGAGAATCAGTTTGACGCAAGGCATAGTCATCGTGAATAATAGTTCAGAGCTGAACCTATTCAGGCGGAAATAGGCATGCTGGCTTGTAACTGGCCCGCAAATCAGTCTGTTCGACTATGCTGAGCGAGATCAGCAGGTTGCTTGCCAGGTTTGCGGGCCCAATTCCGCTTCTTTTCTCTCACGTGAAATGGACCTATTGTGACACGTCGCAATTTGCACACCCGACATCATCATCGTGGCTCAGCGAATTTGGCCCACCCGTCGTCGCTTGCCTTGGCGGTCTCCGCGAATGCGTCCGAAGCGGCAATCAATCCCTGGGTCCACCATCGCAGCCATACCCGTTGGTTCTTTTCATTGCTTGTCTTCGCGACCTTGCTGTTTTTGACGAGTCAGGCGTTTGGCCAGGCACCGGCCGCCGCGGCCGGAAAATTGCTCAGTGAACCGATGGATGCGGCGCTACTTGCCAAGCCGGCCGTCTCGGCGATGGAGCAAGCTCGCAAGGAGGGCGCCGGAAAACGCGATTTGTCGCCACAGTGGGATAAGTACGCTGCTTTCAATGCCTATTACAAACGATATGTCGTTGGCAAAATGAAGGACCAAACATTTATCGGTGAAATTGGCTCGCTCACCCAGTCGTTGCTCGAAGACCTGGACCGAGCCTCTAAAGCCGGTTCGCCCGCTGCGAACATTATTCGCGACAGCATCATCGAAATTGCCAAGGGCGTCGCCCCAAACAATTATCACCCTGCGGCACGAATCAACGCGACATTGTTGTTAGCACTTGTGGATGATGCACCTGAAGATCCTCGAACGAGAAAGCCACCAACACCGTCGGCAGCAGCTTTCGTACCCTTGGTTCAATTGTACATGAAGCCTGAGTATCCCGATGGTGTTCGGGCGGCAGCACTGCAGGGCATCGCGAGGCACGTGAGCCTGGGCGCTGTCAAAAGTCCTCAATATCGAACGGGCGTTGCATCGATGATGATGCAGTTGGCAAAAAGTGAGCCTCCAGCGGGACGGTCGCCCGCTGCCCACGCATTCATGCAACGCTACGCGGTCGATATCCTCGGCGTCCTCGCGGACCCCAATGCATCGCCTGACACGGCAAAAACACTTGTCGCACTCAGCACTGACAAGGAGAAACCAAGCCTCATCGCAGCCTACGCAGCATCGAAAATCTCAACGATTCAACCGGGAAAACAGCAATTAGAAAAGCTTCCCGAAGTGCTTCAGGTGTGGGCCGCACGCGCCGCGGACACGATCGCGGGAGAACTCAAGCGGATCGAAAACCTCGATCCACCGCTAGCCGTACGTGATCAACCCGCGATGCCGACGGATGACACCGCCGTTCGCCAGATGGGAGAATATGGCAGCCCCGACATGATGGGTATGGACTACGAGAGCGGTATGGGTTCCTATGATTCAGGCATGATGGATACGTCGATGGGAATGGACTCCGGCTACGGAGACATGTATGGAATGTCTGGGATGGGCGGGATGATGCCCGTCGCGAATCCGCAGCCATTGGAAGTCATTACCTCGCGACGCAGAATCAATCATATTCTTCAGCAACTTCAACTTGGCGTTACAGGTGCCGTGACGCCGGGCGTACCATCAAAACCTGGCGGATTACTCGGAAGCGCGACTCCGGCTGATCAGGCTGCGTTTGATACTTGGATCACGACCGTGAACAATGTTTTTACGGCAATCAACGTAAATACGCTTGATGACCGGATCAAGTTTGTCGCCGAACTCAAGACGCAAATGGACGTGCTACGCGAACTCTCAGGAGTTAACGTTGAGGATGATCCCATCGCAAACGTCGCGCCAGCGATGAATGCCATTGATCCGCTCAATGGTCCTCCGATGGTCGGTGTTCCCACAGCGGCGGCACTCAACGCGCCCGCATCAATTCCCGGTCCAGTCGCGGCGGTTCCACCCGCGGGTGCATCGCCGGTCGCTGCTCCGGTGGAACCACCTGCGGTCGCGAATCCTGGTCAAACAGTGGCACCAGTGGCACCGCCGGCACCACCGGCACCACCGGCACCACCGGCACTACCGGCACTACCGGCACAAAATGGCATTCCGGTCATGCAGTAGGCGTCGACCCACAGGCAGCGATGCCATTAAGCGTTCGGCGGATTAACGCCGCCGAACGGCATTGATTTGGTGGTTCATTTCAACCGTTGCGGCCTCTGCGGCTTCTTGCCATTTCCCTGCGCCGTATCTTTCACGATATTCAGGACGCTCATAGGCAAATAAAATATGCCTTGAACTATTGACGATCGCTCCTCGGCCTTTGGCATCGAAACCAAAGGCGACGTCATTGGCTTCGGCGCCTTGAGCCCCGAAACCGGGAATCAAAATTGGACTCGTTGGCATCGCGGCGCGAAGCGATTGCAATTGCTCCGGGTAGGTGGCTCCGACCACGGTGCCGACCGGTCCGTAGCCCGAAATCCCGAGCCGAGGCTTGTTAAGCTCAGTCACCAAATCGGCCACGTGGCGATAAATCGGACGAGCATTGGCGACTTGATCCTGCAAAAAACCGCCTCCGGGATTGGATGTCTTTACCAGGACAAAAATGCCCGCATTCGCCGCATCGCACTGAGCCACAAACGGATCGATGCTGTCACGACCAAGGTAAGGACTGACCGTCAGCGCATCGCACTGCCATGGGGATGAATCGCCGAGATAACCGCGAGCGTATGCTTCGGCGGTCGTGCCAATATCGTTTCGCTTGCCGTCAAGAATGACGAGCAGGTTCTTGTCCCGGGCATACCGGACGATGCTTCCTAATGCGACCATCCCCGCCGGTCCCAGCTCTTCAAAGAATGCCGATTGAGGCTTCACAACGCCAACGTGAGCGGCGACGGCGTCAATGATTCCGACGCAGAACTGCAGGTATGCCGCTGCCACAGCTTGCCAGTCGCAATGATCCGACGGGCGTAACGAAGGTGGCAACTGTGAGACTCGCGGATCGAGCCCCACGCACACGACGGAATCCGAACGCAGGAGGGTTTCATCGAGGCGATCACCAAAATGGGTAGCAGCGGTCATGAGTCAATTCTGAAATTAAAAGTCACTTTGTTATTTTCGCGACGTTTTAGCCTGATGGCCGACAAACGTCTGCGCCCGACACCGAAGTCACTGCGACACAATGTCGCTTTGTCACCAATGGCCTTGTACCGAGGAGACCTTGGGCACGATACTATTCCATCGACGGTGGCTTTTGTCCGCCAATTTCTTTGCTCTCATGGTTCGACATTAAGTCGAGCACGGGAAAATATGGACCGTTTTCTTTTTCCTCGGTGGGTTAATCGACTACTGCTTCTGCTTGGTGCGGTCGCCGCTGGGGGTGCCGTCTATGCCGGTGCCATTGGTGGATTGATCACGGACCCGGAAACGCTGAACGTGGGTTACCAACCGACGCAGCCAGTGCCATTTAGCCATGCAATTCATGCGGGTCAGCTAAAAATGGATTGTCGTTATTGTCATAACACGGTTTTCGACGCGGCTCACGCGGCGATTCCGCCGACAGCGACCTGCATTAACTGCCACAGTCCTGAGAACACGCAGGGCGTAACGGCTCTCGCGGCCGTTCACCAGGCCAGTAAGAAGCTCGCTCCGGTTCACGAAAGCTGGGAAACCGGCCGAAGTGTCGCTTGGGAGCGGGTTCATAACTTGCCTGATTTCGTCTATTTCAACCACTCAGCCCACGTGCATGCGGGGGTAAGTTGTGTGTCGTGTCACGGTCGCATCGATCAGATGGAAGTGGTTTATCAAGCCAAGCAGTTGTCGATGGCTTGGTGCATCGCCTGTCACCGCAATCCGGCGCCTCACATTCGGCCCTCTGAATTTGTGACGAAGCTCGATTGGGAGCCGCCCAAGGGCGTGGATCAGGTCGCCATGGCGAAGGAATTGATTGAAGAGAAGAACATTAATCCGCAAGTGCATTGTGCGGTTTGTCACCGATAGTGGTCAGCGATGCCGCGAGAAGTTCTGTCGCGGCTTACGAGATTTGTTGAGTTGGCATTTCAAAGGGAATGTCGCTCGTATCCCGCCGGGATGCGACTGTTACTGTCATCGAAATTGTCTTTAGTGCGTTATGACTTCCACCTCCACTGCTGTTGATAAGGCTTCCAAGCCGCGTGATCGTTATTGGCGAAGCCTGTCGGAATTGCACGAGAGCAAAGAGTTTAACCAATTCTTGCATCGTGAATTCCCGGTTGCGGCTTCGGAGTATCCCGATGGCGTTTCGCGTCGTCGCTGGTTGCAGTTGATGGGCGCGTCGATGTCCGTGGCCGGTGCGGTGGGTTGTCGTTATCCGACGGAAACGATCGCTCCGTTCGTGCTTCGTCCTGAAGGGCGTATTCCTGGGGAAGATTATAGCCGATCGAGCAACTTCGAGCTTGCTGGTCGTGTCTACAACTTGATGGTGACGAACGTCGATGGGCGTCCGGTTAAGATCGAAGGCAATTCCAAACATCCTTGCGGCGGTGGAACGGACGCGTATATCCAAGCATCGATTCTGAGTCTCTACGATCCCGATCGTGCGCGGGGAGATGACGGCGTTGTCTTGCGACGCGGCGAAAAAGGCAAGATTGAGGCGGTGCAGTGGGCAGATGCCGATGCGTATGCGGCTGGGTTGGTAAAGACAGCGACTGCCGACGGCGGGAAGTCTTTTGGGCTACTGTTGCCACCGACGCAATCGCCGTCGATCGTTCGAATGGTCAAATCGCTTCGCGAGCGTTTGCCGCAGATGATGCTTTGCCGCTTCGATGGCGTTCATGGCGACGTGATGCGAACGGCGACGAAGGCTGCGATTGGAACTCCAAGCTTGCAGGTTTTGGAGTTGGATAAAGCGAAGGTGGTTTTATCGATCCAGTCTGATTTTCTTTGTGCCGATGTCGGCGGCGTTCGAAACTCAACGATGTTCGCCAAGACGCGTGACCCTGACCAAGAGATGAGTCGGCTTTACGTTGTCGAGGGTGCCTACACCAATACGGGTGCCACGGCAGACACACGTTTCGCGATGCGTCCAAGCCAGATGAAGGCGTTGATTAGCGAAATTGAGCGACGAATCGATAGCTTGATCGCGGGTACGGCTCCCGCATCGGCCGCCGATGACACGACTCCTTTTGATGAACTTGAACCGCAGGCTCGTGTGGGTCGTTTCCTCAACGTCGTTTGCCAAGAACTTAAAGATGCGGGCGAAGCTGCGGTCTTGCTGGTCGGCGAAGCTCTTGGTTCGGATGCGGTTGCTGCTGGCATTCGAATCAACGGAAAGCTTGGGTCTTTGGGTAAGGTCCAGCGATTCATGCCGATGGTCGATGGTGAGATCGGCGACACGATCTCATTGCAAAATTTGGTAGCCGCAGCCGCGGGTGGTAAGCTCGATTCGCTCGTGATCCTCGGTGATAATCCTGGATTCATCGCTCCGGGTGATGTGAAGTTGCTCGACGCCATCGCGCAGATCGAGAACACGATTTATCTTGGCGAATACGACGACGAAACCGCTGCGAAATGCGTTTGGTCGCTGCCGATGGCACATCCTTTGGAAGCTTGGGGCGACTGCATTAGCGGCGATGGTTTGTACGGCGTTTGTCAGCCGCAGATTCTTCCGCTTCTGGGTGGCCGAACCGCTGCTGAATTGCTCGCCACGATCCTTGGCGAGGACGAAATTCAAGGCCGGGACATTGTTCGCCGTACCGCAGATCAAGTTGCTGGTCAGTCGTTGAGCGATCGTGAATGGCGAAAGCTGTTGCATGATGGTTTTGCCGAAGGTGTGGGAATGACTTTGGGTGCAACTGCCTATTCAGGCCCCGCGACGCCATTGACGGCTGGCAGCCCTGTTGCAACCAACGACATCGATGCCGATGGGATTGAAGTGCTATTCACCCCCGCGGATGGTTTGTACGACGGTCGTTTTGCGAACAACGGCTGGCTGCAAGAAATGCCGCAAGCGATGACGAAGTTGACTTGGGACAACGCTGCGATCGTGAGTCCGCGGACCGCGCAAGCATTGGCGATCAAGAACGGTTCGATGGTCGCACTTCGCCGTGGCGATGTGACACTTGAGCTACCCGTTTATGAGATGCCGGGGATCGCTCCCGGTGTTGTTTCCGTGGCGATTGGCTACGGTCGAACGCGAGCCGGCATGGTCGGCGGCATGGTCTCCGAAGATGTGCCGGTTGTCGGAACGGATGTGTCGCCGCTTCGGTCCATTGATTCGATGTTGTTGTTGACTCAGGTCGAAGCGAGACCTCGTTACAACGATTACTTGCTCGCAACGACGCAGGACCACTGGGCAATCGACGATCTTGGCAAGAACGAGACCGAGCGACGAAGCTTCCAGTTGGTTCGTGAAGGCACGACAGCGTTGCTTGAAAAGAATGAGCACTTTGCATCCGACAAAGGTCCTCACGTTCCGAAAGTCGGTCCGAACGGTTCGCCCTGGACGGAGCCCATCGATGCGATTCGCGATAAGAAGCCGGACTTGCCTCAGTGGGGCATGACGATTGACTTGAACAAGTGCTTTGGTTGCAATGCCTGCGTGATCGCTTGTCAAAGCGAAAACAACGTTCCCATCGTTGGTAAGGAGCAAGTCAGCCGTGGTCGCGAGATGCACTGGCTACGTCTGGATCGTTATTTCCAAGGCGATGCCGAGAACGCCAATGCAGTGATGCAGCCTTTGGCTTGTCAGCACTGTGAAAACGCACCTTGCGAGCAGGTCTGTCCGGTTGCCGCTACCGTTCACACCGACGAGGGGCTAAACGCAATGGCCTACAATCGTTGCATTGGCACGCGATATTGTGCGAACAACTGTCCCTACAAAGTTCGTCGCTTTAACTACTTTAATTACAACACAGAAGTGGGTGTCGGTTACGGCATCGATGCGTATCCAAGTCACATCGAGAAAGCGAATCGCAAACTGCAGCAATTGGTCCTCAATCCTGAGGTCACCGTTCGTGGCCGTGGGGTGATGGAGAAGTGCACGTTCTGTGTTCAGCGAATTGAAGCGGGCAAGATCGAAGCTCGCAAAGACGGTGGTCGTCCGGTGCGCGACGGTGAAATTAAAACCGCATGTCAGATGGCTTGCCCAAGCGGTGCCATTGAGTTTGGCAATATCCAAGATGAAGACGCGGTCGTTACCAAAAAGCAAAACGATCGGCGGGCGTACGGAATGTTGTCGCAGCTCAATACGAAGCCGCGAACGATTTACTTGGCCAAAATCCGAAACACGCACCCGCGTCTGATGACGGCGATTCAGCTCGCTGACCTGGTAACCTACGGCACGCCGCAACATCACGGAGGAGGTCATGGTGACGCTCACGGAGAAGGTCATGGCGAATCGCACGGCGAAGACCATGACCATGACCATGACCATGACCATGACCATGACCATGACCATGAACACGAAGCCGCAAAGAGCTAGGTAGCGAATCGGGTCGTCGTGCAGGGCTTGCCAATGGATGGACGCCAAACCAGTCGCCCAACGCGATTAAAAATTGAAGTCTGATAACTAACCACTGAAAACTGATATGTCTCTCGCAATTCCTCAAGGACTCGATAACACCGTTGAACGGCCCGGCGAACGTGCGCCGCTGATTCTTGGTGATACGACGTACAGCACTGTCACGGAGATGGTGTCGCAGATCGCAGAGCGACCGCCGGGCAAGGCGTGGATGATCGGATTCATCGTGTCAGCAACGCTGGCTTCTTGGTTGGGTATCTGCATTCTATATCTGTTTTACATGGGTGTTGGGGTTTGGGGTAACATGAATCCAGTGTTCTGGGGCTGGCCAATCGTGAACTTCGTGTTCTGGGTTGGTATCGGTCACGCGGGAACATTGATCAGCGCCATTCTGTTTCTGTTTCGCCAGGATTGGCGTACCAGTATCAACCGCGCGGCCGAAGCGATGACGATTTTCGCCGTCGTTTGTGCGGCAACCTTCCCGGGCATTCACGTGGGCCGAGCCTGGCTCGCTTTTTGGCTTGCTCCCTACCCGAGCCTGAACTTGTGGATGTGGCCACAATTCCGCAGTCCCCTTCTTTGGGATGTGTTTGCGGTCAGCACGTACGGAACGGTGTCGCTGCTTTTCTGGTATATGGGGATGGTGCCTGACTTGGCGACGTTCCGCGATCGTTCGAAGAACAAGTGGCGGAGGATGGCGTACGGCATTCTTGCTCTGGGCTGGACGGGGTCGTCTCGTCACTGGATGCGATACGAAAAGGCTTACGCGATCCTAGCAGCCTTGGCAGCGCCGTTGGTTCTTTCCGTGCACACGATCGTTTCGTTCGACTTTGCGGTCAGCCAGGTACCCGGTTGGCACACGACCATTTTTCCACCCTACTTCGTCGCTGGAGCTATCTTCAGCGGTTTTGCGATGGTGTTGACGCTGATGATTCCCGCTCGATCGATCTTCAGCCTTGAAAAACTGATCACAGTGCGTCACCTCGAGAACATGTGCAAGATCATTCTTGCCACGGGAACGATTGTTGGTTTGGCTTACGGCACGGAGTTCTTCATGGCTTGGTACGGCCAAGTGGGAGAAGAAAAGTTCGCATTTATCAATCGCGCGATGGGGCCCTATTGGTGGGCATATGCGACGATGGTGACCTGCAACGTCATCAGCCCGCAGTTTTTCTGGTACAAGCCAAATCGAACTATTCCTTGGCGAATCGTTGTGATTTCGATCTTCGTCAACATCGGGATGTGGTTCGAGCGATTCGTGATCGTGTGTACCAGTTTGTCGCGTGACTACCTGCCTAGCGCTTGGGGATATTTCAGCCCAACCTGGGTCGACTGGTCAATGCTGATTGGTTCGTTCGGATTGTTCTTCACCTTGTTTCTGTTGTTTTGTCGGTTCATGCCGATCATCAACATGGCCGAAGTGAAGGCAACGTTGGCTGGCCAGATTCATCATCATGGCGATCACTAAGTTTTAACCCCAGATTTTATTGTTTGATTTCGACCGAGAGAGTCGTTAACTCCAAGCGTCATTGATTCGTATGACTGACAAGCAAGAACCTCAACTGTTTGGAACTTACGCCGAATTTGATTCGGTCGATAAGCTGCTCGCCGGATGCCGACGCATTCGTGATGCGGGCTACCTCAAGACGGATGCGTATACACCGTTTCCGGTTCACGGGATCGACAAGGCACTTGGCATCAAGCCAACTGTGCTGCCTTGGATTTGCCTCGTCTGCGGTTTGACCGGTACAACGCTTGCGTTGACGATGCAGATTTGGATGAACGCGATTGATTATCCGTACATCATCTCTGGCAAACCATTCATTTCGTTGCCCGCGTTCATTCCGGTTTCGTTCGAGCTCACCGTGTTGCTTGCGGCATTCGGTGCGTTCTTCGGGATGTTGGCGTTGAATAAGCTGCCGATGTTTAGCAACCCGGTCTTTACGGATCCGCGTTTTGATCGTGCCACCGATGACCGCTTCTTCTTGTTTATCGGCGCGAATGATGCCAAGTATGAAAAGGGGGGCGTTACACGCTTGCTTAGCGATATGGGCAGCGGTCATGTTGCGGATATCTACGAGGATACCAGCAGCAATGCGATCCCTCGACCATTCATCATCATCGTTGGCTTGCTCGCACTGCTGTCCACTATTCCCTTGCTTGTGGTCGCACGAATGCGAGTGACTAATAGTAGCAGTCCTCGTTTCCACGTCTTTTACGACATGGATTTTTCGCCCTCGAAAGACGCACAGCAAACGACGACACTGTTTGCCGATGGGCGAACTATGAGGCCTGACGTGCCTGGAACGATTGCGGTCGGGCAATACGACGAAGAGATCGATTTCTATACCGGAATCGATATGGAAGAACTGTCACGCATCGATGCGCCCCGGGCGACTCGCTTGGTGCGCGCTCTTTTGGATGAACCGGTTCCCGCGGAAGGGGAAGCAATCGCCAAAGAAGTTGCGAAAGCAGCAAAGAACGTTGACGAATCTGCCAAAGGAGTAAAGGAAGCAGCAAAGGGCGTCAAGGAAGAAAGCAAAGTGGAATCGGAAACGGTAGCCGAGACCTCTCCCGCCAAAGTTGCTCCGATGAAAGAAGAAGCGAAGCCGGCTGAACCTACCGTTGAGTCCGCGGTGAAAGCAAAGGTTGAGACGCCGGTGCCTGAGATTGCGGCGTTGACTCTGGCGGTCGATACCACCCCTTGGCTGACTCAAAATCCACTGCCGCTGACATCAGAGACGTTGAACAAGGGCCGCGAAAAGTTTGAAGTTTATTGCGCAGTGTGCCACGGCAATGATGGGCGAGGCAATGGCTTGGTAAATCGTCGGGCCCAGCGAATTTTAGCAACGGCATGGGTCCAACCTTCCTCGATGCACCAGGACACGCTTTACGCGGACCAGTACGCTGACGGCAAATTGTTCAATACCATTACCAACGGCATCCGCAAAATGTCGGGCTATGCATCGCAGATCACGACGAAAGACCGATGGGCAATTGTCGCTTATGTGCGAGCACTCCAAGCAAGTCAGAACGCAACCTTAGAAGATCTACCCGCAGACAAGCGGAGCGAGATCAAGAAGTTGCAATCCGAAGTTTCAAAGCGTCTTGCTGAACAAGCCGAAGCGGAAAAGAAGAAAGCCGAAGAAGTCGCCAAGAAATCGTAGTGACTTGAAGTTACTTGAATCGCCGAGAATGTCAGGCCATGCCTGCACCCAAACCTGTTTGACCATTTCATCGCCCACCCGCCTGAAGCGGGATTGATTTTTATGACTGAACTCGCTGCCAAAACGAAACCCGCTGATCATCCATCGTTCCAATTGCCTGCGTCGTTGGGTGGACTTGCGTTGCCGCTTGCAATGGGCGGAGCTGCACTGCTCGTTGCAGGTGTGCTTGTCGGCATGGCTGCGGGCCCGAGTGCTCGTTTTACGATGTCGGCGTATCTGACCGCATTCACCTACTGCTTATCGATCTCGCTCGGCTGTTTGTTCTTCGTCATGATTCAACACCTTTGCCGCGCAGGGTGGAGCGTTGTCGTTAGGCGAGTCGCGGAGATGATGATGATCGCGCTGCCAGCGCTGGGAATCATGTTTCTCCCCATCTTGGCGACGGTGTGGTTGGGTGACGGAACGCTTTACCGCTGGGATGACCCTACCTTTGCGTCCGAGAAAGGCATTTCGGCTGAGATGTGGACGGAGAAGACACGTTACCTAAACGGTCCTTGGTTCACCGTTCGATCGCTCATTTACATCGCGATTTGGTCGGTTTTGGCGATATACTACTTCCGTCTCAGCCGTCGTCAGGACGAGACCGGCGAAATCACGTTGTCCGAACGGATGCAGGCTCGCAGTGGTCCAGCGATCATGCTGTTCTCGCTTTGCACCTCATTTGCCGCGTTCGATTGGTTGATGAGCCTCGCGCCGACTTGGTTCAGTACGATGTTTGGTGTTTATATTTTCGCTGGCAGTATTTTGGCGGCTCACTGCGCAATCACGGTATTTACCTACCTGCTACAGGCCGGGGGTGCGATTCGGGATGAGGTAACGGTGGAGCACTATCATGACCTAGGGAAATTGATCAACGGATTTACGCTGTTTTGGGCCTATATCTCATTCAGCCAGTTCATGCTGATTTGGTACGCCAACATTCCTGAAGAGACCGAGTGGATTTACGCCCGGCAGGTTGGAATGTGGGGCAAGGTTGGGTTAGTGCTGATATTCTTGCACTGGATGTTACCCTTCCTTGGCATGATGTCTCGACATGTCCGCCGCAACCCTAAGGCTGTTTTCGCTTGGGCTTTCTATCTCCTGGTGATGCACTTCTTTGATGTTTACTGGATCGTGATGCCGGAAGCCGAAGCATCCGCAGGCGGTTTGATGGGGGTTGTTACGAGCCTGTTGCTGACGATTGGCATGATCGGTTTATATACCGGAGGTGTCCTTTGGTTCGCACGGGCGAATAATGTGAAGGTAATTGCGGTTCGTGATCCGCGGCTGCCTGAATCATTGGCGTTTGAAAATATTTAGTTGTCAATGCCGTCCGGTAGCGGGTTAACCACAAAGTTTAGGTTTCCCGGTGGTTTGTCGGAGGTTTTTAAGTTCCTTGGTTACCTACGAAGCGAATGCATCGCGATGGCCGCATACGACGATCTGCCGATTAAACGAATTGTAGTGGTGGGATTGTTGTCCATCGCTGTGACCTCCATCACCATTCTTGGGGTGCAGGTTCTGTATTACGGAATGCAGGGTTACGTTGATCAACAGAAGTTTGCAGACAGTACCTATCGCGATAGTCTTGAGATCCTTGATTCTCAAACAAATCAAATCAGTCGCTTCGGTGTCGATGAGGAGAGTGGTCGAATCATCATTCCCGTCGATCAAGCGATGAAAGCAATGGCCGCTGCTGCGGTCAAGACAGAGAGCAATGGTAAAGAATCAATCAATCCCGACGAAACTTGATCCGAAGACAATCTTCGTGAAACGACCGTCCGCTCGCCATTTACAGTTTGCTTTGGCGGTGGTTTTCATGTCACTGTTGAGTGATACGTCTTTTGCGCAGTTGAACATCGGACCGCCCAAAGAGGTTGAGAATGTTACGGTTGATCAGAGACTGGGTGAACAAGTTCCACTTGATATCCCTTTGGTCGATTCGCTCGGCCGGGAGGTGAAAACGGGTTACTACTTTGATTCCAGACGTCCCGTTCTAGTAACCCTGAATTACAGCGATTGTCCTGTGCTGTGCAATGTTCAGTTGAACGCGCTGGTCGATTCACTGAATAAGGTAGAACTTGCGATTGGCGGTGATTTTCAGATTTTGACGGTTAGCATCGATTCGAAAGAGTCGACCGAGAGGATACGAGAGACCAAGGCGAAGTATGTCGAGCAGTTGACGAATCAGCCCGGCGCGGCGGAAAGTTGGCACTTTTGCACGGCAAGAGAGAGCTCAATAAGGAAGTTAGCGGATTCACTTGGATTTCGTTACACGTATGATGCTAAAACAGGCCAATATTTTCATCCAGCGATGCTGGCATTCGTTTCTCCCGAAGGAGTGATTAGCCGGTACTCGCTTGATGTTTCGTTTCCGCCTGACCAAATTAAGTTGTCACTGCTTGATGCGTCCAAGGGGACGATCGGAACGCCGGTCGACCAATTCGTCATGTGGTGTTTCAGCTACGACGCGGATCGAGGCAGTTATGTCTTAGTGGCTTGGCGGTTAATGAGGTTGGGCGCGGGGTTGACGGTAGTAATCATGTTGGTGCTGCTTATCCCTTACTGGATAGGCCGACGACGCTCAGCGAACGCAACAAAAGAATCAAGCAGTCACGTCCAAGCAACCGCAAATTAGTTTGCTTTGCATCCGATAAAGAACTTTGGTCAATTTTAACTCGCGTAGATCACCGAAATGATTTCCCCAAGCATCCAATTGCTCGCCGACTACACGGATACCTTCTGGTTTCCAACATCAGCATCTTCGTTTAGCGATGAAGTTGACTCCACGTACATGATGGTGATGTGGATGTGCGTTCTATTTTTAGTACCCATCACGTTTTGCTTGTTCTACTTTGCCATTCGTTATGTAAAGGCGAACGGAATTCCTGCGGAAAGTCAAACGTCTCACAACACACCGCTTGAGATCGCTTGGTCGGTGCTTCCCTGTTTTCTTCTTGTGGCGATGTTTGCGCGGGGTTCAATCGGCTATATCGATCAGCGAAGAGCTCCCGAGGGCAGCGATCAGGTCGGGGTGAAAGCGTTCAAATGGGGCTGGACGATGGATTACGGCAATGGTGTTTTCCATCCCGAATTGCATTTGGTAGTTGATCGTCCGACGAAGTTGACGATGCGTTCCAGTGATGTCATTCACAGCTTGTTTGTTCCCGCGTTTCGCGCTAAACGAGACATTGTTCCTGGAAGGTATAATGAGATGTGGTTCAAGCCATCTCTAGCGAGCGAGAAAGTAAGCGACGAGGAGTTGGCAAACGCAATCAAAGATACGAAGGAAAAGTTCGCAGGCGTTTTCGATCCGGAACGCTATCAGTTTACGAGCGACGGCTACAAGTATTTTGATTTATACTGCACGGAGTACTGTGGCAAAAACCATTCGGAGATGCAGTCCTTGGTCGTGGTTCACGAAACGCAGGACGAGCTCAATGCGTGGATCAAAAAGTATAGCGGTCGGCAGGAGGGCGAGAGCCCGGCCGAATATGGTGCGCTGCTCTACAATCGCCGGGGATGCGCTTCTTGTCACTCTATTGACGGTTCAAAACGAGTAGGGCCGTCCTTCCAGGCTTTGTATGGTTCGGAGCACGGGATTGTTGGCCAAGGACCGATCAAGGTTGACGAGAACTACGTGCGGGAATCGATTCTGGAGCCTAAGGCGAAGATTGTGGAAGGCTACAGTCCTGTGATGCCAAGTTATAAAGGCCAGCTCTCAGACGATGACATCGACAGCTTGATAGCTTATTTAAAATCTCTTTCGCCTTCGGTAGCCGCTCCGGCGAGTGAACCGGTCGCGAATCCATAATTTTGGATGGTTAATATCTTGACCATTCGTTTATCATCTCAAGTGTAACGCAGTCGCTTTTACGGACTCAAACTAGGTCCAATTTAATCATGGCCACGACGAACGTACTTAATCCGGGATTCGCTTCAGACAGCGAAAACTATCTCAAAAACACTTCGGGTGTTTTGAGTTGGATATTCACTCTCGATCACAAGCGGATCGGGATTATGTATCTCATCGGTATTCTTTCCGCGTTCGCTGCAGGCGGAGCGTTGGCACTTGCCATTCGTGCTCACTTGCTCGAACCCGATGGGATGCTGTTTGACAACGATACTTACAACCAAGTTTTCACGCTTCATGGCGCGATCATGGTGTTTTTGTTCATCATTCCAAGTATCCCGGCCGCGTTGGGCAATTTCCTCGTGCCGGTGATGCTTGGTGCGAAGGATGTTGCGTTCCCCCGATTGAATCTCTGTAGTTTCTATCTTTGGGTTGTGGGGGCCATCTTCTTCATTTGCGCCCTTTTAGGCAGCGGGCTTGATACAGGTTGGACTTTCTACACTCCTTACAGCACGACGACTGATACCTCAGTCATCCTTGCGACGCTTGGCGCGTTTGTTCTCGGATTCAGCAGTATTTTTACGGGGTTGAATTTTATCGTGACGATCAACACGATGCGTCCACCTGGTATGACTTGGTTCAAGATGCCACTATTTTTGTGGGCAACTTATTCCACTAGCATCATTCAGGTTCTAGCCACACCGGTGCTCGGCATCACCTTGTTGTTGCTGATAGCTGAACGCACGATGAAGATCGGTATTTTCGATCCTGAATACAACGGCGACCCCGTTACCTACCAGCACTTCTTTTGGTTTTATAGTCATCCAGCGGTTTATATCATGATTTTGCCGGCTTTCGGCATTATCAGCGAATTGATTGCCGTGCACTCGCACAAGCACATCTTCGGTTACCGCTTCATCGCCTACTCATCCGTTGCCATTGCGTTACTCGGTTTCTTGGTTTGGGGACACCACATGTTCACCAGTGGCATGAGTGCGTTGACAACCATCGTGTTTAGTGCCCTGACATTTACCGTTTCCGTTCCTTCAGCGATTAAAGTGTTTAATTGGCTTGCAACGCTGTACAAGGGTTCGATCAGCTTGACGACGCCGATGTGCTACGCCATCTCGTTTATCTTCTTGTTTACGATCGGTGGATTGACGGGCTTGTTTTTGGGCGTGTTGTCAGTCGATTTGCACCTACACGATACGTACTTCATCGTGGCTCACTTTCATTATGTCATGATGGGAGGAACGTTGATTGCGTTCCTTGGTGGTTTATTCCACTGGTGGCCAAAGATGACGGGAAAGATGTTCAGCGAATTGGGCGGACGTATTTCTTGTTTGATCGTGTTCATCGGGTTTAATATGACATTCTTGCCCCAGTTCGTACTGGGTAGCCGCGGGATGCCGAGGCGGTATGCGACTTATGACCCGGAATTTGCAACTCTTCATCAGTGGAGCAGTTATGGAGCTTTTTTACTTGGCATCGGCTTGTTGATGGCTGGGTTGGTTTTACTTGCGTCGCTTTACAACGGACGAAAAGCTCCATCGAATCCTTGGGGAGGGGTGACTTTGGAATGGCAATGCACCAGCCCGCCACCTTATTACAACTTTTCTCGTCCACCGGTCGTTGGAGATCCCTATGATTTCCATGATCTCAGTTGGGATGATTCGACACAGAATTACGTGATCACGACGCCTGAGCGGAAACTTGCTCCTCAGACGTTACCGAAAGAAATGCCAGCCCATGCAGGCGGACAGGAATAAGTTGTCCGCGTCGTAGTTAATAGTGATGAGTGAATAGGCCCCGCATTTTTGTGGGGTCTATTTTTTTGGCTCTTCCGCAAAATCTGTGGGTAGATTCAGATTGGTTTTCAGTAGCGTTTCAGGGTTGGCACAATCTTGAGGTCTTCGCCCATGCTGAATCCAGGGCGCGGAATTGTTTTAGGCATCCGC
>Ga0105050_10004915_pt1 | contig 17480 bp, 12 predicted proteins | sample FRY01_FD_78088 | JGI IMG/M metagenome (GOLD analysis project Ga0105050, IMG submission 78088) | Freshwater microbial communities from Lake Fryxell liftoff mats and glacier meltwater in Antarctica - FRY-01 | ecosystem: Environmental > Aquatic > Freshwater > Ice > Glacier meltwater ... | reverse complement strand
TGGCGCCAAAGACCGCGTGGCATCAGTATGTGCTGGCCTTTGCGGATCTGACCATCGCCCTTGATGCAGCGCGAGCGCTGGCAGAAGACGATGGACTGCGCAAACGCCTGGTCACCGCGTTCGAGTGGCCGATTCCTTCATTTTTCAAACCGCTCGTGAAACTGGGTGCCTGTCCGGAAGGCGCCAGTGCGGTTTTTCTTTATACCGACGAAGTCCCTGATCGGCTTGCAGAGCGTGCCCGGGTTCTTGGCGGTCGGGTCACGTTTCATCAACCTCCTTCCGGAGTCACGCCGCGCGGAACACAGATCTATGATTACGCCTGGAACCACACCACACAATGGGCCATGAAGGCGGATGCGTCGCTGACTTATCTGCAGGATCGATTTGATATTGATCGTCTGCACGAACAGATCAGGCTGCGCAAGGAGCGCTTTCCAGGCGAACTCCTCGAACATGTCGAGTTTATTCGTGCTGGTGGGGCCATCGTCTGCGGCGGGTTGAGCATTGTTCGTTATCGCGATCGCCAACGGCTCGCGGAGATCATCGACTTCTGTGAATCCATCGAGGTGTGGGTCGCCAATCCGCACACTTACTTTCTCGATGATGACAGCCGCTGGTATGGTGAAACATTCCTGGCGGCAAAACGCGACTGGGATCCGGCCATGTTGCTCAATCCTGGTCACCTTCGAGCCCTGGGTGACCGGGAGTGAGCTGGCTGCTCGCCAACGGCCGGGCACAGGGGCACCCCGGATTGGTAGATCTGCTCCTCACCGACGGTCAACTCACGGTGCTCAAAGCCGGCATGGGACCCAAGACAGACCGCAGGGTCTGGGATCTGAAGGGTCGTGTGGTACTGCCCGGACTGATCGAACTGCATGCACATCTCGACAAGACCTATACACCAGGCAATAACCCTTCCGGCACGCTGCGCGGGGCCATCGAGAGCTTTTCGGCAGCTTCTGGATGTCGTTCGTCGGAGCAGATAGAGGCCAATGCCGAACGTGCCATACGGTTGGCGATTGCACACGGTGTTACCCGCATGCGATCCCATCTCACGTTTGGCACAGAAGCTGACCTGGGCCTGCTGGAGATCATGCAAGGTCTGAAACAGCGATATCGGCGGCAGATCGAACTGCAATACGTGGCGATGGGTTCCTTCACCGCGAAGGCGTCGGATCAGGCGCTTCTGTCCCGTGGCTTGCGTGGCGGCATTGATCTGCTGGGCGGCGCTCCCGCCTTGTTTGCTGAACCATCGGCCATTATCAACGCGACGCTCGATGCGGCGCGGTTGCATGAGGTCGGTGTTGACCTGCATATCGATGAGACCGAACGAGCTGAATGTCGCACGCTGCAAATGTTGATCGAGGCAGTTCAGGCGCGTGGGAGCAACGGCAGGGTTGCAGCAAGTCACTGCTGCTCCCTGGCGTTCATGAGACCTGACGAGCGTGATGCGCTGCTGGATGGCGCGGCTGCTGCCGACATCGCCCTGATCGCGTTGCCGGCGTGCAATCTGGTACTGATGGGGCGAGGTCACTGGCCGGTACCCCGTGGCAGCGCACCTGTTCGCAATGCCATTGCGGCGGGTGTCACGGTGGGTGTCGGGTCTGACAATGTTCAAGACCCCTTCAATCCCTTTGGCAGTTACGATCCTCTGGAGAGTGTGCAATTGGCGGCGCTGGTAGGACACATGACAGCGGACGGAGAGCTGGAGGGCGCGCTGGATCTCGTGACGACCTTCGCAGCCCGCATATTTGGTGGTGGCAAGGCGACGATCGAGACGGGTGCCCCAGCCGATCTGGTGGTGCTTGATGTGTATGAGCTGCGGTCAATTGCAGCCAATCCGCCGCCCCGCCTGGCCACGTTCAAACAGGGAGAACTGGTGGTGCAAACACGGATCGAACAAGTCTGGGCAGCCTGTTAAGCGCTGAATTCTGGTCCGCTCGCGCTTACTCCAGCATTCCGATGGCCCGTGTGCGGCTGCGTCGATCCAGCAGATCGATGGTTTGGCGATGCACGGCTTCCATGATCGTCTCTTCATCGACAGTGATGCAGCGACCCCTTTCGACCAGTTGGCGTCCTTGCACCCAGACGTCCCTGACGTCGCTGGCGCGGCCGGCAAAGACCAGATTCCAGAGCACCGGATCGTGACCCTCACTGGTCGCGATGGGCAGCAGGTGGGGTTGCCACAAATCGACGGTGATCACATCGGCCTGTTTGCCAGGTTCAAGCGACCCGACCTGGTCAGCGATACCCAGCAACTGCGCGCCCTGGCGGGTTGCCAGTTCCAGTGCTGAACGTGCGGCAATGACCGTAGCATCGAGTTGTGTGACTTTTTGCAGGAGGCTGGCGAGTTTCATGCACTCGAACATCGATAGCGAATTGTTGCTGATCCCGCCGTCGCTGCCGAGCCCAACGGGTATCTTCGAGTCGAGATACCGTGACAGCGGCGCGACGCCCGATGCGAGTTTCATGTTGCTCGCCGGACAATGCGCCACACCGGTGCCGGTACGAGCCAGTGTGTTGATCTCTTCGTCATCAAGCCAGACGCAGTGGGCAATCACGGTGCCGGGGCCGAGAATTCCATAGTCCTCGAACATGTGGATCGGCCGTTTGCCAAACAGCGCCTTGACCGTCTCGACTTCCTCCGCCTGTTCACTTGAGTGCGTGTGAATGCTGACACCATAGGCATCGGCCATTCGACGTGCTTCCCGATACATGTCTGCAGAACAGTAGGTAATGTGTTCCAGGCCCAGCCAAACCCTGATCTTTCCGTTGTCCGTCTTGTCATATGTTTCGATCAGGCGCTGGTTGTCCGTCAGCGTTTCAAAAAAAAGCTTCGTTGGATGATCTGCCGCATAGGGCACCAGATTGAGGCGCATTCCCAGTTCGCTGGCGGCCGCTGCACCCTGATGCAGCTTGCGATACATATCCAGCACCGTGCACGTACCACCCTTGATCGCTTCCAGATAGCTGATCATGCAACTGTGCCAGGCATCTTCTTCGGTCAGCACCTGATGTTCGCGCTGGTACGCCGGCAGCCAGTCCATGAGTTGGGCGTTTTCGCTGTACCCCTTCAGCAGACTGGAGTGGCTGTGGGTATCGATCAGGCCAGGCAGCACCGCCAGCCGTCCCCGACCGTCGATAACCCGTGCACCAGCGGGAATGACCGAGTCAGTGGCATCACCTACCGCGATGATCGAGTGCTCATCAAAGACCAGCGTCCCGTTGTCGAAGACGCTGAACCCGGAATCAACGGTGTAAATTCGGGCATTGATGATGGCCGTGGTAGTCACGAGGTTCGTCCCTTGCCGGGTCTGTGGCGAATGGTGTCCAGTGAATATGCAGAGACTTCGCTGAGCAGCGTCGCCAGTCCAGCGGTCATGTGATCCGTATAGAGACGGCCAAGTTCTGCATTGGCGCCGCGAGCGTCACCCGAGCAGCCAAGCGGATGCAGATCCTGCGCCTGCCAGCCAACATAGGTGCTGCCAATAATCCGCAGACGCTGGTAGTGAGCGTCCACATCGGCCAGCAGGCCTGGAAAATCCTGGGCGTGTTCCATTCGGACATGCGCAGCATCCAGATGCAGCATGATCGACGTTTCCACCAGGCCGGCATGAATACCGTAGCGGCGCTCATCAGCCGGAACCTGTGCGTCAGGTGGTGGACCAAAGCTGCCACCACCACTGCCGACAACCAGCATGTCGTGCAGGATGCGTAGTTCCCGACAACAGATTTCCATGATCTGCGGCTGACCCCCGTGGCCATTGAAAAAAACCAGCTTGCGAATGCCAGCCCGCGCCACGCTGGTGCCGATCTCCATCCAGGAGTGCAACAATGTTTCCGCGCTATGGGTCAGTGTACCCTCGAATTCGAGGTGTTCGGTGGATTTGCCGACGGCCTGGGTCGGCATGACCAGGACAGGTATGTCGGCCGGGAGGAGTGCGGCAGCGCGCCAGCACATCTGTTCAGCGATGGTGCTGTCCGTGGAAACCGGCAGATGCGGTCCATGCTGTTCTATGGAACCCAGCGGCAGCAGAGCCACTGTGCGGGCAGGATCGAGCGAGGCAAAGTCGTTGGTCGTGAGGTGCTGCCAGAAAGTTACCGTCATGCTCGATCTCTCTTGATGGTGTGGTTGATAGATGGTGAGGCTGATAGATGGTGCAGTTGACAAGGCACGGCCCTTGCAACAGCGATGGTGCGTTGATCTTCAGGGCCGGGTAATGCTTGGCGCGACAACTTTGCCGATCCAGTGCACCGATCCGGTTTACCGATGAAGGAAAAGCATTCATGTCAGACACACCGTTCCGATTTCTTTCGCCGGAAGGGATCTGTCCTCCCCTTGGCAATTATTCTCCCGGCGTGTTGGTCCCAGCCGGAATCAACTGGTTATTCACGTCCGGGCAGTTGGGAGTAAGCAAGGATGGTGCCATACCGACTGATGTCGAGGCGCAGGCCGAGCTCTGCTTTTTCAATCTCGCCGCCATTCTCGAAGGTGCCGGCATGACGTTCGCCAATGTCGTGAGACTCAATGCCTGGGTGACACGGCGTGAAGATTTTCAGGTCTACATGCGGGTCCGGGATCGTTACGTTGCGAACCCACCACCCGCGTCCACACTCATGATCGTCTCGGGTTTCACCCGACCTGAGATGCTGGTTGAAGTCGAGGTGATTGCTGCCCTATCTGTGAGCAGGCGATCAAGGCCTGGCGTACCACAGCCCCGCGCGGGTGCAGCGAAAGGTTGATCATTCTGCCGAAGTGGCGCCGGAAGTTGGCGAGAATAATTGTGTTGCCTTCTGTTTCCAGCTGCATCCAGGTGTTGCCAAAGCCAGTAAAAATGCGGGCTAAACGATTTTTCGCAGTTCTAGCGTAGAGCGGCTCGTTCTCTCCTGTGCTCGTGCAACGGCCCTGATTGCATGGCCTCCCATCGTTCCCTATGAAAGTGTGTGGCATGCCTCTTGCAGAACAGCGTGTGAAAGCCGACGAGCAATCCTGCTGGTCAGCACGACACATAAGAAACTGCAGGAGCACCATCCGATGAGCAACCGTGGGCTTAGCCGAAGAGGGGAAAGGCTCAGAACGTTAGGCATGACCGGCATACTCGCCTTGTCAACATTCCAATTGCCTGTCGTCGCATATGCAGAGGAGGCAGCCAAGGCCGATGATGAAGTGGTAGAACTCGAAACGTTTGTAACAGGTGATCAGGTTGATGATGACCTCGGAGTGTTGCAGACGGAACCGGTTGATTCCGTGTTCGGATTCGGCAAAACCATCCTTGAGACACCCCGCGCAGTGAGTTCGATCAACGCGGAATTTCTTGAGGAATTCAATGTCAGCAGCATCAACGACATCGTGAGTTTTGTACCCGGCACCTTCACCACATCGTTTTTCGGTGTTGCAGGTTCATTGGATATACGTGGTACCTCTGCTGAAAATTACTTCAGAGGCGTCAAGCGTCTGAACAACGAAGGGAACTTCCCGACGCCGATTGGTGCGAGTGATCGCATCGACGTCATTCGCGGACCGATGTCACCGATCTCGGGTCCCAGCAAGGTTGGTGGTGCGCTGAATTTCATTCCGAAGTCAGCCCGCGCTGCGACCGGTCAATATCTGGACTCGCCAACCGGACAATTTGGCTATCGAACCGGTAGCTGGGACAAGAGCGTTCTGTCCGGTGAACTGGGTGGCCCATTCGAACTGGCCGGTCGTGATGGTGGGTACTATCTGTACGGCGAAGTCGACAACTCCGGCTCGTACTTCACCAATGACAGCAGCGACCAGAACATTCTGCAGGCTTCGTTCAACCTTGATCTGACGGAGTCGACCCGTGTTGAAGCCGGTCTGATGTATCAGGAATGGCGTGGTTTCGAGAATGGCGGCTGGAATCGGGTTACGCAGGACCTCATCGACAACCGGAACTACATTGCAGGTGATCCGGCAGTCAACATCGACGCTGACTTCGGTAATGGTGATGGCCTTATCCAGGAACTGGAAATAGACGCCTGGGAAGCGGGCGGTTTACCTGGGCTTGCTTTCAGCGGCACCCCATTTGTCGACGGCACGACCTGCTTCACCGGTCTCACACCATTCTGCTTTGAAGGCAACTTCGCACCACTCGATCCGGCGAACATTACGCAGGGTCTGGTTGACTCCCTCGGGCTGGGTCTGGATCCCGCGACCGTGCGGAACGTGAAGCTCAAGACCAGTGAAGTTCTGATTCACCCGACGGACAGGTACGACACGGATTCGGCAACGGCGTACTTCGATATCATCCATACAACCGACTCGGGGATGACGATTACCAACAAGTTGTTCTACGACTCTGTCGAGTACACCAACATTGATGGCTACGGTTTCACCAAGGTTGCGGATTCATGGATTCTGGAAGATCAACTGATTTTCGCAATGAAGTTCGAATCAGGCAGCTTCGTTTCGGATCTGCAGATTTCGCCGTCGATCCGGTATACCGATGCTTTCTATGCGGACGATTTCCGCGACGAGATATTTGACCGGGTTGACCTGTCGCGAGGATTCAGTGCGTTTTCGCTTCAGCAGGTCCCCAGCCGTGACATCAATGAGAGCTGGAGCAATTACCTGAACACCGAGTACACGCAGTATGGCTTCTCGGTATTGGCGGACAACAGTCTGGGCGAGAGTCTGTCGCTGCTGCTCGGCGCCCGTTACGACTATATCGATATCGAATCCGAAAACGGTGATGGCGCAGGCCCCAATAAACTTCGTACGTTTGATCCACGCGGTGAAAACAAGCAGAGCGGTAATGATGGTGGTTTTACCTGGACCGCAAGTCTCTCGTACACACTGCCGTTTGGCTTCACACCCTATATCACCATGGCTGAGCAGACCACGATCATCTCTGGCTCCGCTGGAGATGTGAGTGCGGTAAACGTGTTCGAAGACACCTTTCTCGGTGATTCAGAGATGACCGAGGTCGGTTTGAAGATGAGTCTGCTGGAAGGACGTTTGTTCGCAGCAGTGGCGTACTTCGATCAGGAGCGCGTCGCCTTCAACTCGCAGAACCCGGTGAATAACCAGGCGACGCAGGCTGATGGATACGAGGTCGAGTTCCGCTATGTCATGAACGACCGCTTCACCTTCATGGCCACCTACTCGAACTTTGATGTGGTGGTGCTGCAGGATAGTGGTGTGACGTTCAGCTACATTGGCCCGACCAACCTTCCCCAGATCGATCCGGCAAGCCTCTTTGGCGGCATCATCGGCGGCAATCACTTCGTTGGCAAGGAGTCCCCGCGTGGTGGCATACCCGATGTCGCCTGGAGCTTCTCCGGCACCCAGCGCTGGACCGATCAGATTCGTACCGGCTTTTCGTTCACAGCGGTCGAAGAGGTTGAGGCATCTGTTCTCGGTGGTCCGTTGCTGCCCGACTACAATCTTCTGAACGTCAACGCCACCTACGAAACCGGGAAGTTCCGTGTGGGCCTGTACCTGAACAACATCCTCGACGAAGAGTATTTCCGGGGCAACTTCCCGTCCTTGTATGGCAACAGCAACATCCTGCCCGGGTTGCCATTCAACTGGTCGGTTGAGGGAACGTTCAAGTTCTGACGATGAGCGTGGAACCTTCCGAACCCTTGTCCACCACAGCGGGAGGCCGGCATGCGCCGGCCCCTCCTGCCTCAGGCAGCAAGGCTGCTGGACCCGATCTCATGGTTCCAGAGGCTTTATCTGGAACAGTTCATGGAACTGGCTTTTCCATACAAAAGGTTTGCAGAGGCAACAGGGCTGTCCATGCGCCAGGTTTGTCCATGCAACAGGTCCTGATTCAATTACGCGGCGTAAGCAAAACGTTTGACGGAGTCAACACGGTCCTTGCGCCGACTGATCTGTCGGTTGATCGAGGAGATTTCATCAGCCTCATCGGTCCGAGTGGCTGTGGCAAGACGACATTGCTGAAACTCGTCGCTGGCCTGATCAAGCCGACCTCCGGGACCATCGACATTGTCAATGCTGATGTGTCCTCGACTGGACGATTGGCCTATGTTTTCCAGGATTCGACACTCCTGCCCTGGCTCACGGTGCGCGACAATGTGGGTCTGCCCCTGCGAATAGCCGGCGAGGATCGCGCTATACGCATGGCAGCTGTGGATGCAACACTCGCTCTGGTTGGCCTGAGCCATGCTGCTGGCCAGTACCCGCGGGAGTTGTCAGGTGGAATGAAAATGCGGGTCTCGATCGCGCGTGCGCTGACCCTGGATCCACAACTGCTGCTGCTCGACGAGCCCTTTGGGGCACTCGATGAAATGAGCAGGGACCGCCTGAACGAAGAGTTGCTGCGCCTGCGTGAGGCGTCCCGATGGACTGCCATGTTTGTCACGCACTCAGTGGCCGAGGCGGTGTTTCTTTCCTCTCGTGTTGTTGTGCTGGCACCATCGCCGGGCAGGATTGCAACCACCATTCCCATACCACTGACCTATCCGCGCACCTCTGTCACACGCAGCTCAGCCGATTTTGCCGAACTGGTTCTCGAAGTGACCCGTGCGCTGCATGCGGCGCAGAACAGCAGTGTCGATGCTGGTTCAGGAGATGCCCGATGAGTATCTGGACACGCATCGGGTGGCCGCTGGTGTTTGGTCTGTTGTTGCTGGCTGGGTGGTATGGCGCTATCACACTGTTCGAGATACCCGAGTACCAGTTGCCACCCCTGCATAGAATAGTTCAGGCCGGTTATGAAGAGCGTGAGATGCTTATGGCCGGTTCGATCCAGACCACCATGGCCTGTCTGATCGGATTTTTTACATCGATTGCCGGGGGTGTGATGCTGTCGATTATGCTCGCTTCCAGTGAGAGGGCGTATCGCGGTGCGTATCCATACATCCTGCTGATGAAAATGACTCCGATCATCGTGATTGCGCCGATCATCATCATCTGGGCAGGTCAGGGTCTGGCGAGTATCACCGTAATCACCTTTCTGATCTGCTTTTTTCCGATTGTTGCGAATACCACGATGGGGCTGCGTTCGACCGACAGCAATCATCTGGATCTGTTTGCCGTCTACAAGGCAAATCGCTGGCAACAACTGTTGTGGTTGCGTGCTCCGGCGGCGATGCCTTATTTCATGACCGGCTTGAAAATTGCTGCCGCGTTGACGCCCATTGGTGCGCTTTATGGCGACACCGTGGCTGGTATGGGTGCAAGCAACGAGGCAGGGCTTGGTTTTGTAGTGATGATCTTCAATTCCCAGTTCAAGATACCTGCGTTGTTCGCTGCGGCAATTGTGTCCTGCGCAATCGGCTTTCTGTTTGTGGGTATGGTGAACCTGGTCTCGTGGCTGGCGCTGCGACGCTGGCATGAGTCGTATCTGATCGACCATCACGCGTGATGAACCACGTCCTGCATCGTTGCATCGTTCTGGTGGTTGCTGTCCTGCTGCTGGCTGGCTGCAGCGAAGATTCCAGCAAGACCCCGTCACCGGCAGCATCTGCAATCCGCGCACTGGTCCCGGTGGTGCTGCAGACAGACTGGTATGCCCAGCCAGAACACGCTGGTTTCTACTACGCACGCAGTGCAGGGTACTACCGTGAAGCCGGGCTGGACGTGGAGATCCGGCCCGGTGCCAATTTCACCAACATCCCGCAACTGGTGGCAACCAACCGTGTGCAATTTGCCGTGGGTACCAGCGACAACCTGTTGATGGCCATATCGCGGGGCATCCCGTTGCTTGGCCTGTTTCCCTACTTTCAGCACGATTCTCAGTGTGTGATGTTTCTCAAGGAGTCTGGCATTTCGACGCTCGCTGATCTGGACGGCCGCACGGTCATGCTTAACCCGGCGGCAGCCTATGTCCAGTACCTGCAGAAGGCGCTGGATATTCGTCTGCAACTCATCCCTCTCGACTACAGTCTGGCGCGTTTTCTCGGCGACCCCAACTTCATCCAGCAGTGCTTTCTGACCAGCGAGCCGTACTACGTGGCCAAGCAGGGCGTTGATCCGGGATTCCTGCCACTGTCATCGTTCGGCTTTGATCCCTATCGCCTGGTCTATACCAACCGGCAGTTTGCGAAGGACAATCCTGAACTGGTGCGAGGCTTTGTTGCGGCGTCCTTGCGTGGCTGGCGTGACTACATGGCCAGTGATGGCGCTCTGGCGCACACCGAGATTGGCAAACTCAATGATCAGCAATCGATGGAATACATGGCATGGACCAAGACAGCGATGCAGTCCAATCAGCTGGTCTTCGGCAAACCAGAGCAGCAGGAAACCCTTGGCCTCATCAAACTCCGTAGACTTGACGAGCACATCCGCCAGCTGGAGTCGCTGGGTTTGCTGGGTGGACCGGTAGAAGCGACCGCGGCTTTTGGCCTGAGCTATCTGCCCAGGGAGCTGGTGCAAGAGTGAAGTCCACAAGGGAGGTCATGATTCGTGGAGCGTTGACGGTTGATGGACCACGGGATGTGCTGGTACGTGATCAGAAGATCTCAGCCATCGGCATGGGACTGTCAGTACCACGGGATGCAGAGGTCTTCGATGCGTCCGGACTGTTGCTCTGGCCGGGTCTCGTCAATACCCATCACCATCTGGCGCAATCGATTCTCAAGGGCATGCCGGCCGGCATGGCGGCGGATCTGAACGCCTGGTTACCGGCGGTGCCGTTTGCAGCGTGGCCACACATTACACCAGAAACCATGTATGCATCTGCGCGTATCGGCTTTGCAGAGTTGTTGCGGGCTGGCTGTACAACCTGTGCTGATCATCATTATCTCTACGATAGTTCCGACAATGCCATGGAAGTTGAAGCTGCATTGATCCAGGCAGCGACGGAAACCGGGATCCGTTTTGTGCTCTGTCGAGGGGGTGCAACGATCCGCGGCACACACAAGGGACTTGCGTCATTCGAGGGTCTGACCGAAAACCGTGATTTGTGGCTGCACCGGATGGAGGCGACTCTCGGTCGTCATCATGATGGGTCAGCGGATTCGATGTTTCGTTTGGTGGTTGCACCAACCTCAGTGATTCATACCACCGAGCCGGAAGACCTGCGGGAGCTGGCGTCATTTGCGCGCGGTCATGGATTGCGGATGCACAGTCATCTGCTGGAAGTGCAGCACGATGAAAACATGGCGCGATCATTGCGCGGCATCCCGGCTGTTGAATATGCAGAATCGGTGGGTTGGCTGGGGGATGACGTGTGGTATGCCCATCTGGTATATGCCGATCAGCCCGCGATTGAACGGCTCGCCCGTTATCGAACCGGGATCGCACATTGCCCTGTTTCCAACTGCCGGCTTGGCAGTGGGGTTGCGGCGGTACCGGCCATGGCGGCTGCCGGCATGCAGGTTACCATTGGTGTTGATGGCTCCGGTTCTGCGGAGTCGGGCAGCATGGTCAATGAGATCATGCAGACCTTCCTCATTCATCGGGCCGTTGGTGGAGCATCGGCGACGACGGCCGGCAAAGTGCTGGCGTGGGCCACGTCAGCTGGTGCAGACCTGCTTGGATTGAACACCGGGCGACTTGAGGCCGGTGCCTGTGCTGACCTGGTGTTCTACCGGCTGGACGAACCCCGATTCATGGGTGTCTGGCAGCAGGCTCTGGCACCGGTCCTGTGTGGTGAGCCGGTGGTTGCCAGCAAGGTGATGGTCAACGGCCGCTGGGTGGTTGACGAAGGTGTTGTGCTTGGCATCGATCACGCTGATCTCGCCACCAGTGCACGACGGGAACGTGAGCGACTGATGCGGATTCTGGCATGACGATCCTCTTGCGGAATATCGCAGCTCTGGTCACCTGTGATGATCGTGATACCGTTTTGCACGGGGTTGACATGCTGGTTGAAGATCGCCGAATCAAGGCGATCGAGCGAAACCTCACTATGACAGGATCGTGCACGCTGGTCGATGCATCGGGCTGGTACGTGTACCCAGGTCTCATCAATACCCATCACCACTTTTTCCAGGCGCTGGTGCGCAATCGGTCAACCCTGGCCTGGCCCATGGATGTAATGGACTGGATAGCGCGCATCTATCCGACTTTTTCGAGACTGCCGGCCGAAGCGTTTTACTACAGCGCATTGATCAGCATGGCTGATCTCATCAAACATGGCTGCACTACGGCGTTTGATCATCAGTACTGCTTTCCTGCCGGCGTCACCAGGGAACTGGTCGATCTTCAGTTTGAAGCTGCCGGGCGACTTGGCATGCGCCTGCACGCCGGCCGCGGTGCCAACACGCTGGATGAGCGCAGCGGTGGTGTGGTACCAGAAGCCCTGGTCGAGACACCGGAAGAATTTCTGCGCGATTGCGACCGGCTGATATCTCTTTTTCATGATCCGGGCCCGCTCGCGATGCGCCGGGTGGTGGTCTCACCATGTCAGCCTGCCAATTGTTCAGCCGAAACGTTTACCGGAGCAGTGGCGCTGTCCCGAGCGCGTGGTGTGCGCATGCATACTCACCTCGGGGAAGGTGAAAACAATTTGATCAAGGCGCGCCACGGCATGGGCTCCATCGACTGGTGTGAAGCTCAGGGGTTCGCCGGCCCCGATGTGTGGATTGCTCATGGCTGGGAATTTGATCGTGAAGAGATCGCTGCGTTGGCGGCGTCAGCAACCGGTGTCGCGCATTGTCCGGCACCGGTTTTCCTGGTAGGGCAACGCATTACCGATGTAACGGGTATGGCGCAGGCCGGTATACGGATCGGGTTGGGTGTCGACGGGCAGTCGTCCAACGATGCGTCGAATCTGCTGGAATGTGTTCGCACGGCTTATCTGCTGCAGACACTGGCGGCTGGATTGCATGGCCGCCCCAGTCCTCGGCCTGCAGATTTTCTGCGCTTTGCAACCCGTGGTGGGGCTGACCTGCTCGGCTGCCCGGAACTGGGTCAACTGGTTCCTGGTGCCGGCGCCGATTTTTTCTGTGTAGATGTAAACGGCCTTGAATACGCTGGCACGCTGCACGATCCAATGAGCCTGCCGGCGAAGGTGGGCTTCAGCGGTCAAGCCAGCATGACCGTGATCAACGGCCGTATCGTCTGGCGTGATGGCGAGTTCCCCGATCTTGATGAAGCGAAGCTTGCCGCCGAGGCAAGAGCACTGATCAAACAACTGGATATCAAACTATGAAAGGTTACAAACGGATGCGGGTTCACGTGGCCGGCCTGATGACGTGCATCACGCTGGTCTGCAGTTCTGCTCAGGCCGCACCGGATACCAAGGCAGAGGTGCTGGTCCGCCAGGAGCTGATCCAGGTGGCGCTTGCCCGCAAGCCTGCAGATCTGATCATCCGCGGTGCAACCGTATTGAACGTCTTCACCAACCAGTGGCTGGAAAAGCAGGACATCGTCATCAAGGGTCAGCGGATCGCCTGGGTGGGTCCGGTTGGCGGCTGGCCTGGCAAGGCGACCAAAGTACATGATGCAACCGGTCGCTGGGCAGTTCCCGGTTTTGGTGAGTCGCACAAGCACATCGAAAGCACGTATCTCACGCCTGAATACGAAGCTGCGCTGGTGGTGCCCATGGGATCGACCTGGACTGTTGAAGACAGTCACGAGATTTCCAATGTGATCGGCAACGACAACATTTCGTTCTGGCTCGAAGCAGAACGACTCGGTGTTCCACTGAAGATTTTTCCGACGGTCGGTTCAGCTACTCCACCGACCGTCTATGAGTTTGGTGGTGGACACTATGGCTACGAGGAGATGTCCCGGTTCATGGATCAGGATCTGCGTGTTGTTGGCCTCGGTGAAGTCATGGACTGGCCGGCGGTAAGCGATCCCGATGCACCCGGCAAAGACCGGATCTGGGGCATGATTCAGGCGACGTGGGATAAACGTGGGGTCGTGGAAGGGCATGGCAGTGGACTGCGTGGGCTGGATCAGATCAACGCGTTTGCAGCTGCCGGTCTCTCCAGTGACCATGAAGTCCGTGAAGCGGAGGAGGGCTTCCTGAAGCTCCAAAGTGGCGTTTTCATTGAAGCGCGGGTCGATACCGCCCGTGTGCTGTTCCCGTTTCTCCTGAAACAGGGTCTGCAGGACTGGAGTAATGTGTCGGTAACCACGGATGATCGGGATGTGCTGGTGACCAGTGAGCTTGGCTCGATGGACTACAACATTCGCACGGCCATCCGCGCTGGTGTCCCTGTCACCACTGCCTACCAGCTGGGTGGATACAACACGGCCAGACACTTCAATATCGATCATCTGGTCGGTTCCATCGCCCCGGGTCGACATGCGGACGTCGTGTTGCTGAGCAATCCGGACACCGTTGAAATCCGGGAGGTGTTTGCCAACGGCGTGCTCGCTGGCAAGGACGGGCAATACCTGTTGCCCATACCCAAAATCGAATATGCCAGGAGTGCACACAACACCATCAACATAGGTCGTCCGCTGGTAGCGGAAGATTTTCGCATCAAGGCTCCGCCGGGACGCGACAAGGTGAAAGTTGCGCTCATGGAACCGTTTTTGTTTGTTGAACGGTTTGCTGAAGGGGAGCTGCCGGTGACCGATGGCGTGGTGCTACCCGATGCCTCGGTCGGCATTTCCAAAGTGGCCATGGTCGATCGATATCATGGTAATGCCGGTGTTGCCAAAATGTTCTGGCGCAATGTCGGCCCGGTTAACCCGAAATCGGCACTGGCCAGCTCGCAATCCCACGATCTGCACAATGTGTGGGTTTTGGGCAATGACGATGAAGCGATGGCCATGGCAGCGAACGCCGTCGCGGACATGCAGGGCGGTTGGGCTCTGGTCAAGGAGGGCCAGGTGGTGGCCCATATTCGCCTCGAGATCGCTGGATTGGTGAGCCAGCGCCTGGCCGCGGAGGTCGCGAAGGAAGCCGAGACCCTTTCCCGGTTCGCCGACAGCATGGAGTGGATCGGCGCACCGGGTCTGCCTGAGCGCATGCGATTTGCCTTCCTTACCGCTTCTCCATGGCGATGGCAGCTGGTCGCCCCGTACGAGGGCAATCCAGGTGGTTTTGTCAACGTAGTCACGGGTGAAATCCATCCGGTAATCTGGTGACGGCGACGCTCCGATGATGCACGGTGTGTCACGATGCTGGATCAGTCTCGTCACAGTCCTGTGGTTTCTGTACTGGCCAGGCGGTGTGTCGGCACACTTGTTGAACATGAGCCGTGTCGAGATCGACATTCGATCCGATCCGTCAGTACGGACAGTACAGGTGCAACTTGATCTCGACCTGACTGTCGCGCTGGGTGGTGCGGAGCGATTTCATGCAGCCAGTCAGGCCGATGATCCCCTGACCGACACGGATCTTGCGGCGCTCGCTCAACAGGTGGCGGTTGCGGTCCACCTGACCAGCGGGAACGCGCCCATTGCACTCACCCCGGTTGAGCTGAAGATGCCTGAGGAGGCGCTCGAGGAGTTTCTGTCCGGGCTCAACTGGCCGCAGGCCCGACTGATCCTCGAAGGTCAGTTACCGGTACTGGCTGGTGGCACCGTGGGACCGGTGCGGGTCGTCTTTGATCCTGCGTTCCCCTTTGAAGAACCCATCGCGGTCACCCTGCGTGATGTGGACAGTGGAGTGACGGTGACTCGCTGGCTGGTGGCCGAACAACGCAGTCCCCTGCTCGTACTCGCCGCTGGCCTGACGGCAGGCGCTGTCGACTCGAGCGCAGGCGGTGCAGAAGTGGAAGCAGAGGAGCCTCTGACCACGCTCGTCTGGCGATACCTGGTCTTTGGTTTCAACCATATTCTTCCGGATGGTCTTGACCATCTGCTGTTCGTGGCAGGTCTGTTCCTCGGCTGTCTTCGACTGAGCACGCTCGTTGGACTGATCAGCACCTACACGCTGGCGCACACGATCACGCTGGGAATGGCAGCGTTGTCCTGGGTGGAATTGAGTGGCTCGATCGTCGAGCCCATCATCGCACTGTCCATTGCGTGGATTGCCATCGAGAATCTGCGCAGTGAGCCGGGTCCGTGGTGGCGGCTGGCTGTGGTGTTCCTATTTGGCCTGGTGCATGGCCTTGGATTTGCCGAGGCACTCAAGGATGCAGGGTTGCCAGCCGACGGCACTCTCTGGGCCCTGGCAGGTTTCAATGCAGGTGTTGAACTGGGTCAACTGACCTGGATCGGACTGCTGCTCATGGTGCTCGGCTACTGGCGTTCACGTCCAGGCTACGACGTCTGGGTGGTGCGCCCGGCATCCGTTGCCATAGGAATCGTTGCCCTGTTCTGGACCTGGCAAAGGTTGATGATCTGATCCAGGGTGCGGGATAGCAGAAAAAGTGATTTCGAAGATTGCCAATCAACGAGCGTTGCTGACACCTTCGACGATCCACTCGATGGCAGCGAGGTCCTGGTCACCCAGTAGCTGGCCGGCAGCAACCCGCTCAACCTTTTCATTGTCGCGCAGTGTGCCGGCAAAGATCGACCGCTTGCCCTTGATGATGTCCTGGCGCGCTGCCTCGACATCGAGCAGCACCGTGGCTGGAATGTCCTTGGACAGGCTGACCAGTCGGGTGGCGTCGTCGGCAAGCCCCAGCCACACCAGGTTCGATTTCCATCGACCCTCCAGACGCGCCTGTACTTTTTCCCGATAGATCGGTAACCAGTTGTGTTCCACCGTGAGCAGGTGATGTGTCGGCGCAAATGCCGATCGATCAAACTGATAGCCGATGACATAGACGCCCGCTGCCTCGGCGGCCACCGCTATCGCCGGGGTCTCTGTGTGGTGAGTGATGATATCTGCCTTCTCTGCAATCAGCAGTTCAGCCGCTTCACGCTCACGCGAAGGGTCGAGCCAGGTATTGATCCAGATCAATCGGACGTTGGCGGCTGGATTGACTGCGCGCACACCCAGTGTGAATGCGTTGATATCGCGCACCACTTCCGGAATCTGGAAGGCCCCAATGTAGCCGATCTGATTGGTTCGGGTCATGGCACCGGCAATCATGCCTGCCAGATAACGCCCTTCGTAGGCGCGGATCTGGTAGGTGCCGACGTTCCGAGCCTGCTTGTAGCCGGATGCATGTTCGAAGGTGATTTGCGGAAACTGTTGTGCCACCTTCATGACGGCGTTCATGTGGCCGAATGAAGTGGCAAAGATCATGTCGTAACGATCTCTGGCCAGTCGCGTGAGTACACGCACAGTATCGGGACCAGGAATGATACCTTCAAGCGTGGTGACCGCGATGGACTTGCCAAACGTTTCCTCAAGCCCCTTGCGCGCCTTGTCATGTGACTGGCTCCAGCCACCTGCGCTGACCGGATGTTCATGCACAAAAGCGATTCGCAGAGGCTGTCCTTCAGCAGTGGCAGCGGCTGACCACCCGGAGGCTGACACGGTGCTCAGGATGAGCAGAGTCAATCCAACCAGTGTGCGCAGGGGTCTATTCAGGGGCCTGGGCATGGACCCGCATAGCGTACTACGCAGGGGGCTGAACAGGGAGCCGCGTAGGGTACTACGCAGGGGAGCGCGTAGGGTACTACGCAGGGGAGCGCGTAGGGTACTACGCAGGGGAGCGCGTAGGGTACTACGCAGGGGAGCGCGTAG
>Ga0105050_10004912_pt1 | contig 17485 bp, 14 predicted proteins | sample FRY01_FD_78088 | JGI IMG/M metagenome (GOLD analysis project Ga0105050, IMG submission 78088) | Freshwater microbial communities from Lake Fryxell liftoff mats and glacier meltwater in Antarctica - FRY-01 | ecosystem: Environmental > Aquatic > Freshwater > Ice > Glacier meltwater ... | reverse complement strand
CGTTGGGTGGCCGGCGACAAGTTGCGCAGCATCATGTCGTCGATCATACGGCGGCGCAGCGGGCTCACCGCTGTTGTGGTATCGGCCATGGGATGGTCTCCTGTCAGGGGTTGGTCTCAGCAACCAAACCTTCACATCAGGAGGCCATTCCAGCCAATACTTACGCCAGTCCCGCGTCAGCGGGTTCGTTCAATCCCCCGCGCGAGTCAAATCCCGCGCAGGTTGGTATTACCAGCCCGAGTTGGAACAAGTGGTAACCGATTCTGAGGTGTGCGAGCAGGTGATTTTCTGCGGGTCTCGCGATCAAGACTGGCTGGCGCGCGTCGCTCCATGCGTGTCGGTAGTCGTCTCCCCTTCGACCGGCCGCGCGCTGGGCGAGGCGGCGCTAGGCGGGGCGCCGGTCGTAGCCTACGACATCGACTGGCATTCGGAGCTGATCGTTGGCGGCGAAACGGGCGAACTCGTAGCGCATCGCGACGCTGTCGCCATGGCCGACGCGATCGAACGTCTGCTCGCCGATCCGGACCGTGCGCGGCGGCTGGGCAGGGCTTTGCGGGCGAAAGCGATGGCGATGCTCGATCCGGCGCTGGGCAAGCGGATGCAGGCGGCAACTTACGACGCACTTCTGGCCAAGCGGCGCTAAGCGCCGCACCCGTTATTCGCGTTCCGCCGACGCTTGCGCGCCTGCCGCAGAGTAAAGCGCGCAATAGGCCCGGTGCATCGCCGCGGCGCTGTGACGCTCAACGACATGCGCGCGCTGGCGTTCCCCCAGCGCGGTGCGCGCCTCGGGATCGGCGAGCAACGCGGCGATCCGCGCGCCGACTTCGGACGGCGCTGGATCGGACCAGATCCAGTCGTCGCCGCCAGCCGCGCGGCCGGGGATCGTCTGGACCGCGATCACCGGCAGCCCCGCCGCCGCCGCTTCGAGCCCGGCGATCCCGGTCACCGCGCCGACGTTGACGCTGAGATAGAGGTCGAGCGCGGCGAGCAGCCGCACCGGGTATTCGATCAGGCCGGGGCAATGGACGCGGTGCGCGAGGCCGCGCGCGGCGGCTTCGCGGCGCACCGGCTCGACCAGCGGCCCCGCCCCGCCCATCACCAGATGGGGTCCGCCGTCTTGCCCGGGCACCGCGGCGAAAGCCTCGAGCAGCGCCAGCGGCATCCGCTCGGCGACCATTCGCCCGATCGTACCGACGACCAGCGCCTCGGGCGGGATGCCGAGCGCGGCGCGCGCCGCCGCGCGCGCGTCCGGCGCGGCGGGTTGCGGCAGCGCGATGCCGTTGGCGATGAAATGGACCGGCAGTGCCGGGCGATCCGCCGCGAACGCGCGCCAGTAGGGATCGGCGGCCATCAGCGCGACCCCGTCGCGGCCCGCGGCGAAGAAGCGGATGCGGCGGCGCTGTGCGGCGGGGATCGGCATGCCGACCGCGTGGATCGTCTCGACCACGCGCGGGTACCTCGTCCCGCGCGCGCGCCGCGCCGCGCCGATCAGCGTGCCCAGATACGCCGCGAACGTCAGGTGGCAGTGGACCACGTCGCGCGACCCCAGCCACGCGCGCTCGCGCCACAGCCAGACGGATCCCGCGCGATACCATGCCGCTTTCGCGGTCCCCGCCGGGGTGATCGTGCGATAGTCGACCGCCGGATCGAGCAGGTCTGCCAGCAGCCGCGGATCGGCGGCGGTTGCCGCGACGACCGCCACCTCGTGACCCTCGCGCGCCGCCTGGTTGGCGAGTTCGACGGCCACGCGCTCGGCCCCGCCCTTGGTCAGCGCGGAAATCAGGTGGACGATCCTCATTGCGAGAGTGTCTTCATTGCGCGCAAATCAGATCGCGGCGCGGATGCGCTCGCACACTTCCATCGCCGCGATCGCCTCGTCGATCCCGGGCGCGTGCGCCACGGTCCCGCCGCGCGCGCGGGCGATGAACGCGTCGAGCTCGGCCAGCAGCGATTCGCCGGGCGAGACCTCGATCTTTTCCTCGATCGCGGCGATCCGGTAGGGTCCGCCCGCCTGCTGGCGTTCCTCGGCCTGACGGCTGAGGGTGATTTCCTTGCGCAACAAGTCGCAGTCGATGAACTTGTCGAGGCAGGTCGCCTCGATCGAGCGCTTCTTGCGGTCGGTGACGCGGCTCGCCTGGATGCGCGAGAACCGCCCGTTGCGATGCGTGAGGTAGGCGGCGGCGTAATCGATCATCGAGCCTTGCGCGAGGCCCTGCGCGGCGACCGTTTCGACCGGCCCGTTGAGGTGGAGCGCGAGGTCGATGTCGTGGATCATCAGGTCGGTGATGACATCGACGTCGGTGATCCGCGCGCTGATCTTGTTGGTCCGGGCGAAGTCCACCGTCACCACCCGCTCCGACGCGTCGAGCAGCTCCTTGAGCTGGCGCACCGCCGGATTGAAGCGCTCGATGAACCCCACCTGGAGCAGCGCGCCGCGGTCCGCGATCAGCCTGGCCAGCGCGAGCGAGGTGTCGAGCCGGTCGGTCAGCGGCTTCTCGACGAACAGGTTGGCGACGTGCGGCAGCGCGCGGCGGACGTACTGGTCGTGTGTCGTGGTCGGGCTGGCGATGACCACCGCTTCCACATCGGCGATCGCGGCGTCGAGGTCGGGCGGCACCGCCAGTCCATGACGTTCGCCGACTGTGGCGGTCACGCGGTCGTCGATGTCGTAGACGAAGCGCAGATCGGCCCCGGCGAGCAGCGACAGCACCCGGACGTGGTTCTGGCCCATCCGGCCAAGCCCGATCACCCCGATCCGCAGCGGCGCGGTGTCCTTGCTCATGGCTGTCCTTCCACGCGGTTGCCCGCCTTGTCGACCTTGCCGGCGACGCGCGCCGGGTTGCCCATCACCAGCGTGTACGGCGGCACGTCGCGGGTCACGACGCTGCCCGCCGCGACCATCGCGTACTCGCCAATCTCGATCCCGCAGACGATCGTCGCGTTGGCGCCAATGCTGGCCCCGCGGCGGACCACGGTGGGGGTCACCGTCCACTCGGCGTTGGTCGCGCGCGGCACCTTGTCGTTGGTGAAGCAGGCGTTGGGGCCGACGAACACCTCGTCCTCGATGGTCACGCCGTTGTACACCGACACCGCGTTCTGGATCTTGCACAAATCGCCGATCCGCACGCCGTGATCGACATAGACGTCCTTCGACAGGATGCAGCCGCGCCCGATGACCGCGCCTTCGCGCACCTGGACGTTGATCCACACCCGGCTGCCCGCGCCGATCGAGGCGCGCGGATCGACCGTTGCGGTGGGATGGATGACGGCCTCGGCCACCGCGCTCACTCCGCCATCGCGGCGACGATCCGCTCGATCGTCGGCTGGTCGAGATAAGGGTGCATCGGCAGGCTGAAGATGCGCGCGCTCATCTCCTCCGACACCGGAAAATCGCCCGCCGCATGACCGAGATAAGCCAGCGCGGGCTGCAAGTGCATCGGCTTGGGATAATAGACCATCGTCGGAATCCCCGCCGCCGACAACCGCTCGCGCATGCCGTCGCGCGCCGCGCGGTCGGGCGCGAGCAGCGAATACTGCGCCCATGCGCTGACATTGCCATCGGGAATGTGCGGGGTGACCAGATCGAGCCCCGCCGCCGCGATGGCTTGGTCGTAACCGCGTGCGGCCCACTGGCGCGCCTCGACTTCGCCGTCGAAGACGTCGAGCTTGGCCATCAGCACCGCCGCCTGGATCGCGTCGAGCCGCGCGGTGACCCCGATCCGGACGTGTTCGTAGCGGTCCTCGCCCTGGCCGTGGACGCGGATCGAGCGGAACCGCGCGGCCAGTTCGTCGCTGTCGGTGAACAGCGCGCCGCCATCGCCATAGCAGCCCAGCGGCTTGGCGGGGAAAAACGAAGTGCAGCCGATCTCCGCCAGCGCGCCGGCCCGGCGGTTGCGAGACGTCGCGCCGAAGCTTTGCGCCGCGTCCTCGATCACCGCCAGGCCGTAGCGCTCGGCGAGCGGCTGGATTGCGGCATAGTCGGCGGCGAGGCCGAACAGATCGACCGGCATGATCGCGCGCGGGCGCAAATGCGCGGTCGCGGGATTGGCGGCGAGGCCGGCAATCGCCTCTTCCAGCCCGGCCGGGTCGAGGTTGAAGGTGCGCGGATCGATGTCGACGAACACCGGGGTCGCGCCGACCAGCACGATGCTTTCGGGGCTGGCGAAGAACGTGAACGGGGTGGTGAACACCGCGTCGCCGGGGCCGATCCCCTGCGCCATCAGCGCGATGACCAGCGCGTCGGTGCCCGAGGCGCAACTGACGCAGTGCCGGGTCCCGACGTAGTCGGCGAGGCGCGCCTCGAGCGCCTCGACCTGAGGTCCGAGGATGTACTGGCCGCTGCGCAGCACCGCCAGCACGGCCGCTTCGACCTGCGGCTGGATCGCCGCATACTGCGCGCGAAGGTCGATGAACTGGGTCATTCAGGCTCCTGGACGGCTGGAGATCGCCGGAAGGTTGCGGGGGATCGGAGGCGCGAACGCTTTGGGGGCATCGCCTTAGCAGCACTCGGCCACCGGGAAAACCGCTCGCGAGCGGCGCGGTTCCTAAAGGTTCAGATCACCACTTTGGGCTCCTGTCCCGCGACGCTGCGCCGCGCCGGTCCGCGCGTGGCGGGGCGATGGGGCCGGATCATCAGCGCGACGGCGACCGCGAACAGGCCGCTGACCGCCGCGGTGCGCAGCGGATAGTCGACCAGACTGTGGACCAGCACCGCGCCGGTCAGGATCGTCGCGCCTTGCGCATAGGGGTTGCGCCGCACCGCGCTCCACGCCGCGCGCACCCGTCGCGACCACCAGGCGAGGAACAGCCCGAGCGCGGCGAGCCCGAACACGCCCGTCTCGATCAGCAGTTCGAGCAGGTCGTTGTGCGCATGGTTGACATAAGTGGTGTTGATCGTCGCGGGCCGTTCGAACCAGTGATAGACATCCACGAACGTCCCCAGCCCGGAACCGAACGGGGCCAGTTCGCGCAACGCCGCCCACCCGGTAACGAGGAAGGCGAGGCGGTTGTTGTCCGCGCCGCCTGCGGTATCGGTGAAATTGTCCTGCACGGTCCCGAACAGCGCGAGCCCCACCGCCGCGAGTCCCAGCAGCGTCAAGCCGCCAAGTAGAACCGGCGGCGAGAGCCCCGTCTGCGGCCGTGCGAGCAGCACGACGCACAGTCCGACCGGGAGCAGCAGCCCGGTCCCCGCGAGCGAATTGGTCATCAGGATCCCGACCACCAGCACCAGCGCGATCCCGTAGAACCCGATCGTCGCGGTCTGGTTCGCGCCCGTCCGCGCGGTTTCGGAGCGCCGCGCGACATGGTGCGCGCCCCACAGCGCCAGCGCGCCAAGCAGGAAGCTGGCCTGGTGGTTGGTGTTGGCGAAGAACCCGGGGGCGTAGCCGTAGTTGGTGATCCGGTAGAAATAGAGCGCACCGCCGCCGCGCTGGAGCGCGCCGATCGCGACCGATACCACCGCGACCGCCACCACCGTGCGCACGATCGCGCCCGCGCCGGGCGAATCCGAGCGCAACGTGGCGAGGAACAGCGCGAACGCCGGAATCCACCAGGCAAGCGCGGCAAGGCTCGCCCACGGACTGAACGAGATCGTCATCCAGCCTTGCGCTGCGCCGAGCAGCCCCAGCGCCGCCGCGGTCTCGGCGCGCCCGGGCAGTGCGCTCCACGCCGCAAACGGCAGCGGAACGAACTGGACCAGCGCCAGAACGACCAGCGCCAGCGCGAACCCGCGCAGCCCGGTTTTGGGCAGCGCGCCGAGCGGATCGCGCCGCCACAGGCACGCCGCGATCAGCCCCGCGCCCAGCAGCTGGAGCAGCAGGTTGGTGCCCAGCGCGGCCGCGCTCGCCCCGCCCAGAACGAGCACCAGCACGAGGTAGCCGAGCACCACCGAGGCGAAATCGACCCGCTTCATCGCGCCGTTCCCCCCACAAGATCACGGCGCACCAGGTCGAGGCGGTGGACGATGAGCTGCTGGCCCTTACGCCGCTCGTCGGGCAACCCGGCCAGCTCGATCCAGTGACCGCGGCAGCCTTGCGCCGGGACTGCGAACGCCAGAACGGTCCGGGTGCGCCGGGCGGACGTGGAGGCGAGCCGCGCGGTTCCCAGCGCGGTCGCCCCCGGCGCGCACGCCACGCGCAGCGCGATGAGGCCGGGGTTGGCGGAAAGCGGCTCGAATTCGAGCGTCAGGCGGTATGCGCCGGGTTTCAGGGTGACCAGCTGGCGCAGCAGCGGCCCGGCGCTGCGCCCGTAGTATTCGACGAACACCCCGCCTTCGGACTGGCGCTCGGCCACCCCGGTTCCGGTCTGAGCGTAATCCCAGCCGAACGGCGGTTTGGCCCGGCTCCGGCCGAACCCGGGATCGGTCAGCGCCGCGCCCCCCGCAACCGCACCGGTGCGCTGCCACAGCGCGCGCGCCGCGGCGAAATCGCCCGTCGCGACCAGCCGGTCGATCAGCGGGTTCGCCACGGTTTCGTCGCGGACGATCCGCGCGGGCAGCCGCGCGCCGAGATGCGCCACCAGGCCTGCGGGCTTGGGCGCGGCGACGAAGCCCTTGACGAATTCGGGATAGAGCTCGGGATGGCTGGCAAGCGCGCCGACCGCCTCGTCGATCTGGCCGCGCGCGGTGACCGAACGCCCCAGCCCGCCGAGCAGCGCGATCGCATACTGGCGGTTGAGGCGGTTGAGCACGCCGATCTGGGCGATCGCCTCGCCCAGCCGGCCCGCGCCGATCGCGTGGCGCAGCAGCAGCACGCGCGCCTGGCGCGAGCGCGGTTTGCGGCGCAGCGCCTCACGCAGAAGTGCCGCGTCGCGCGCCGAGCCGACCGCGCGCTCGGTCGGGAAGCCCGCGAGTCCCGCGTATAAGTAGGGCTCGTAAGCCAGCGGATCGCGCGCCGCAGCGGCGCGGGCGGCGCGAACCAGCGCGGGCGAGGCCCGGCCCTTGGCGGCGAATTGGGCATGGCGCAGCTCGGCGGTCCGCGCCGGACCGATCAGCCCCGACAGCGGCAGCCGCGGCGCTTCGCCCTTGTCGGCGAAGTTGACCACCCAACCGGCCAGCGCGGCGGCGGCGAGCAGCGGCGCGGCGAGAATCGCGAACAGTCTTCGTCCCCCGCCGTGGGCGGCGGAGGCGACGGGCTCCGGCGGTCGGGTCATGCCTGCGACGAGCCGCCTGCGTCGCCGTCGCCCGCATTGATGTTGATCGTGCGGCCGGAAGTCGAGCTCACCTTGCCGCCGGTTCCCTCGCTGCCATAGCTGTACGAATAGTAGTTGTAGCCATAGCCCGCGCCGTCGCGGCGCATCTTGGTGAGGATGACGCCGACGATCCGGCTGCCCGAGGACTGCAGGCGGCGGACCATCTCGTTGACCGCGCCGGTGCGCGCCTCGCGGCTTTCGACCACGACGATGGTCTTTTCGGCGAGCGCACCGAGCAGCGGCGCGTCGGCGAGGCCGAGCACCGGCGGGCCGTCGAGCACCACGAGGTCATAGTCGCGCGAGGCTTCCTCGACGATCCGGTTGAGCCGGGTCGAGCCGAGCAGTTCGGCCGCCGAGCCATGGTAGCGCCCAACCGGGAGCAGGCTGAGATTCTCGGTCTTGGTCGCCTCGACATACTGGGCCAGCGGCTCTTCCGAGCCGAGCAGCCAGGCGAGGCCCTTGCCCTCGCTCTGCTGCGAGACGAACGTCGGCTTGCGCAAGTCGGCATCGACCAGCAACACCCGCGTGCCGGTGCGCGCGAAGCTGCTGGCGACCGCATAGGCCGAGGTCGACTTGCCCTCGCCGGGACGGCTCGAGGTAACCAGCAACGAGCGCGGCGCGCCAGCCGGATCGGCGAACCGCAACGCGGTGCGGACCGAGTAGTAGGCTTCGGACACGTCGGACTTGCGGTCGTCGAGCGCTTCGAACAGCGGCCGCCCGTGCGCCTCGGTCGGGACCACCCCGAGCACCGGCAGGCCGAGCTTGCCGCGCACGTCGGCGGGGGTGACGATGTTGTCGAACATCAGGTGCGCGACGGCCGCGAGCAGCATCCCGAGCGCGAGCCCGCCGAGCAGGCCGATCCCGGCATTGAGCGGCAGCACCGGGCGATATGGAACCTGCGGGGCCTTGGCCTCGTCGACCAGCGAGATGTTGCTCTGGCCGATCCCGCCGGCGACGCCGATCTCCTTGTAGCGCTGGAGCAGCGCATCGTAGAGCGCGCGGTTGGTGTCGACCTCGCGCTGGAGGATGTTGTACTGGATCGAGCGGCTGCGCTCGTCCTGGACCTCGCCCTTGAGCGATCCGACTTGCGCGGCGATCGCGGTCTCGGCCTGCTGCGCGGCGCGGAACTCGGCTTGCAAATCCGAGCGCCGCCCGCCCACGGTGGCCCCGGCCTCGGCCGCGATGCTGCGGTCGAGCGCGCCGATGCGCGAGGCGAGCTGGCGCATCTCGGGGTAGTCGTCCTTGAACAGCTTCGCCTTGTCGTCGTACTCGGCCTTGAGCAGCGCGCGCTGCTCGCGCATCCCCGCGGTGACGGTGCCTTGCGCCGCGTTGGTCTGCCCCGCGCCGCTGCGCCACGCCTGCTCGGCGGTGATCCGCCGCACCCGCGCGTCGTTGAGCGCCTGGTTGAGCGCGGTAAGATTGTTGGCCGAGATGCTCGCGCCCTCGACCGCGACGCCGTTGGCGACTTGCGCGGGGGCGCGGAAGATCCCGCTCTGGATCGCGTAGGCGTTGAGCTGGCGTTCCGAATCCTCGAGCGCGGCCTTGGTCGTGCCGAGCTGGGTGCGGAGGAAATCGCGCGCGTAGGACGACGAATCGTAGCGCCGCTCGAGGCTGCTGGCGATGAAGCCCTGCGCCAGCGCGTTGGCGATCCGCGCCGCGAGCGCGGGGTCGGGCGAGACTTCGCTGACTTTCATCAGCAGGCTGCCGCGCACGCCCTCGACCAAAGTGTTGTTCTGGAGCACCTTGACCGCGCGGTCGGTGCGCTGCTGGCGCGAGCCCTCGCTCCCGCCGAAATCGGGCCGCGAGACGAGGTTGAGGTCCTGCACCACGCGCCGCGCCAGCGAATTGCTGCGCAGCAGCCCGAGCTGGGTGGCGAGCAGTTCCTGCCCGTCGACCGACTGGCCGACGGGCGATCCGCTCGCCTCGTCGAGCACCTGGCTGGCGGGCGAATTGAGTTCGAGCAGCGCGGTGGCGCGATACATCGGGGTCATCACCAGCGATGCGGCGATCCCCAGCAGCAGCCCTACGACCGCCACGCCGGCGATGATGTAGCGCCGCTCGGAGAGGATCCGCAGCATGTCGCCAAGGTCGAGACCCGAACCGCGGCGGTGCAGCTCGCCGGCTCGTTGGTCTGCGGCGGCGGGATCGATCCGCGGCTCTTCGGTGCTCGAGAAGGTCATGCGTCGAGGGCTTTCGTCAGGCGCGGCGCGGCCGGTCGCTGGTCCGGCTCACAGGGTGGCGAACACGGCGGCGGTGGGAAGCACCTGGAGTATGTCCTTGTAGATCGCACGCAAGCCCCCGCCGTCGATCACCACGGTGTCGCCCGGATAGACCTTAGGATCCTCCATCTTGCCGCGGCGGATGTCAACCACGTCGAACGCGGCTGCCATTGTCTTTCCGCCGATCTTGCGGAAGATCGCGACGCGCCGGGCGTTGCCGTTCTCGGGGTCGATCCCGCTGGCCAGCGCGATCGCGCCGAGCAGGGTGGATGAGCCGGCCAGCGGATAGACCCCCGGATCGCGCACCCCGCCCTCGACCACCACGTTGCGCTGGTTGGACTGAACCACGCGGACCGAAACGTCGGGATCGTTCAGATAGCGAGTGCCGTACGAGGTCTCGAGGTCGGCGGCGAGCTGTTCGGCGGTCTTGTCGCGGACGTTGACCCGACCGATCAGCGGCATCGCGATGAACCCGTCGCCGCTGACCTGGTAGTCGCCGCTGAGATCGGGCACGCGGAAAACCGTGACCTTGAGCTGGTCGAGCGGGCCCAGCGGCATGTCCTGCGGCAACTGGCCCTGAGTCGCCTGGTCGGGCGCGACGAACCCCGCCGGATCGTAGGGAATGTCGCCGCCGCGGGTCGTGCAGCCTGCGGTCAGCACCGCCGCGCCGAGGACCGCGATGAGCGCGGATCTCAACGCGGGGCGGGGCACCGCCACGACGCCCGCGCGCAAGAAACCAGGCAACGACAATTCGGTCCTCCTCGTCGAGGGCACAGCGGCCTCTTTATGCGCCCGCCCCCGTTGGCGCGCCGCTTCTATGCGAAGCGGCGTCAAGTTGAAAGTCCCGTGCATCGCCGCCCCTCACGCATAGGTCAGAACCGAGCGATACGGCACCCAGTTTTCGGCGTGGGTGGCATATACCAGCCACACCAGCTGGACCGCGACCACCAGACCCAACACCAGCAACCGAAGGATCGGCGCGAGCCCAGGAGAGAAGCCCGCAAGCTGGCGAATGTTCCCAAACACGAGAATTTGAATCGCGGCGAAATGTAGCGAGAGGCGGTCGATCGCGGTGGTCGATTCGCTGATGCCCAGCAGCGCGAACAACGCGAGGTTGGCCAGTGCGATGCCGAGCCACAACGGGCGGGTGCGCGACCCAGCCTCGAAGCTGCGCCAGCGCGCCAGAACCAGCAGCGAGGCGACCACGCTCATCGCAATCCTGACCAGCGCTCCGCCCGACTGGTAACCGGTCTCCAGATATACCGTCTCGAACTGCGCGAGCTGGCGCGAAAGTAAAAGGTAGAGGACCGCCGAGCCGACCATCACGATCAGCAATGTTCGCAGTTTGTTACGGTTAGCTAGCGCCAGTCCGAAGAACGGAAACACCCCCATTGCGGAAGAGTGCAGCCCCGCAGCGACCACTAGGTACATGACCGTGCGACCGTTCGCGCCCCGCGACAGCGAAACGATGGCCAGCAAGATCATCCCGATCGCTCCAGCCTGGCGAACGTAGCCGAACCCCACAACGATCAAGATGTACGGCACCGCCGAGGTGACGGCGAGCCACGGCTCGCGCAAGCTGGCAGCCAATCTTACTACCCCGTAGCCGAGGATCAGCGAGCACAGCGCGTTGGCCGGGTAGATCCCTGTTCCCGCGGCCGCCGACAACCACAGCATGAAGCTGAACACCGGATCGGTGATGCCGAACGCTTCGCCGATCGAGGCGGTACGAGCCTGATCGTACATCGCGGTATAGGCAAACCAGTCGGCCCCGACCTCGAGCCGCAGCAGAGAAAGGAGTGTGTAAGCCACGACGAATACGCCCAGGGCGGCGGCTTGGCCGGGCACCACCCCGTGACGGTTCGAAACCGTCGGAAAGACCATCGCCATAAACGCCGGAAAGGCCAGAAGAAGCCAGTAAACGATCATGGCTCTGGTGTCTGGGCCTCGTAAACGCCGCCCGCCGCGAGCGATTGTCGGGACGCGCTTAGTCCATTGCGCGCGCCTGCTCAACGCCCTTGGCAGTGTTTGTGTCAGACGTGGGGGTTTGCGCGCACGTGCCCCGTCGCTAATGCAGGCCAGCCATCCGCGCTAGCGGGCGGATCTACGAAGGAGTCATCTGAATGTGCGGGATCGCGGGGCTGCTCGGCGCGAGCGCGGTGGCACGGCCGGCGCGCGTCGCGGCGATGACTGCCAGCATTCACCATCGCGGACCCGACGACAGTGGGGCGTGGAGCGATTCGGCGGCGGGGATCACACTCGGTCACCGCCGTCTGGCTATCATCGATCTCTCGCCAGCCGGGCACCAGCCGATGGTTAGCGACAACGGGCGCTGGGTGATGGTCTACAATGGCGAGATCTACAATCACCGGGACTTGCGCGCCGCGCTCGACGACACCGGCCAAGCCCCGCCGTGGCGCGGCCATTCGGACAGCGAAAGCCTGCTTGCTGCCGTCGCTGCATGGGGAGTTGACAAGGCGCTGGCCCGCGCGGCCGGGATGTTCGCGCTGGGAATATGGGATCGCGAAAAGCGCGAACTGATCCTCGCCCGCGACCGTTTTGGTGAGAAACCTCTGTATTACGGGCGGGTCGGTACGGACTTTGCCTTCGCCTCCGAACTCAAGGCACTGCGCCTGCTGCCGGATTTCGCAGGCGAAATCGACCCCGCCGCGCTGCGCGCGATGCTCGGTCGCGGCTATGTTCCCGCTGACGACAGTATCTACCGGGGGATCGCCCAAGTGCCGCCCGGCTGCTGGCTGACCGTCCCCAGCGACGGCACGGCGGGCGCACCGCAGGCCTTTTATGATTACGCGGACGTGGTCGCGGAGGGGGCAGCTAACCCAATCAGCGACGAGAAGGAGGCGCTGAGCCAGTTGCGCCAGACGATGGGCGGCGCGGTCGAGCGGCAGCTTGCTGCGGACGTACCGGTCGGCACATTGTTGTCGGGCGGTATCGACAGCTCTCTGGTCACCGCGCTCGCCGTCGAACGCTCGCGCACCCAAGTGAGGACCTTTTCGATTGGGTTCGACGAGGCCGGGTTCGACGAAGCACCGCATGCGCGTGCGGTTGCTGCTCACCTCGGCACCGCGCACCATGAGCTTTACGTCACCGCCGCTGACGCTTTGGCTCTAATCCCATCGCTGCCGACGATCTGGGACGAGCCATTTGGAGATGCCTCGCAGATCCCGACTTTTCTCGTCAGCCGTTACGCCCGTGAACACGTGACTGTGGCCCTGAGTGGAGACGCGGGCGATGAGCTATTCGGCGGCTACCATCGCCATCGCGCGTTACCCGCGCTCGAGCGGCGGCTGCGCCAAGTCCCTGCCCGCCTGCGCCGCACCGCGCTGTCTGCCGGAGCAGCGGTTCCACCTGGCTGGTGGACCGCTCTGGCCGAATGGCGCAGCGGCACCGCGCGGCCAGCGTTCTTCGGCCACAAAATCCGCCGGGTCCTGGCGACCGCGCGCGATGCGGAGGATCTCGGCGGCCTGTATCACGGCTTTCTCGACGACTGGCACGGCCATCCCGCACCGCTGGCCGGCGATGTTACGCTTGGTAGCACGCCGTTCGCCGACACCGCGGCGCTCGATGCCACTAGCCGGGTGATGCTGGCCGACGCGCTTTCTTACCTGCCCGGCGATATCCTGACCAAGGTCGACCGCGCCGCGATGGCCGTCAGCCTGGAGGGGCGAATACCGTTCCTCGACCCGCAAGTCGCCGCGCTCGCCGCGCGGATCCCCACGCGTATGAAAGTCGCCAACGGACAAGGTAAAGTGATCCTGAGGCGGCTATTGAGCGAATATGCGCCGCCCGCGCTGTTTGACCGGCCCAAGGCTGGATTTGCTATCCCACTCGGCGCGTGGCTGTCCGGGCCGCTTCGCGAATGGAGCGAAAGCCTGCTCGAGCCCAGCGCGCTTGCCGCCAGCGGACTGCTCGATCACGCCACGATCCGCGCCCGTTGGACCGCTCATTGCGCCGGTCGAGAAGACGCCAGCCAAGCCTTGTGGAACGTATTGATGTTTCAGGCATGGCGGCAAGTAGGTTAGGGCCTGACGCCGGTTACTTGCTGCGCAATGCCGACTTCCCTATAGGCCCCCTTTCATTTTTGCCCGACTAAGGGACGACCGGCCTCGCCCCGAGCGTCGGCTTTTGCGAGCGCACACGGCCCGATGTTTTTTTCTGACCTGCGGATCAGGCGCCGCAGCGCCTGGCTTGGCGCTCCGGCGCAACTCGCGGCAGGCATCGCCGTGTGTATCGTCGCGCCGCTCCTGATCCACACTGCATCGCTGCCGTTGGGCCTACATGATCCCGAAGCGCGTAACACCGCAATCGCTTCCCTTATCGCGCTGCTGATGGGATTTTCGCTTCACCGCAGCGTCAGTGCGCTTCCCGGGACGCAGGAAAGCTCGGGTATACTGCCCGGCTACCTTATCGGTTACGGCTTGGTCCTGACTGGGATCCTGCTGTTCCGGATCGACTATTCTCGCGCGATCCTGGTTCTGGGGTTCACTGTGACGCTCGGCTGGTTCTACCTTGTCTATCTTCTCACCCAGCGCCGCGCGACACTGATGCTCGGCGTGGTCGAGGGCGGGCGAAGCGACTTGTTTACCGCGCTCGGCGCTGTCGCGAGCCTTCCCCTCACGCTTAACCAGTGGCCTGACGGGCTCGACGCGGTGACCGCCGACTTTCGTCACGATCATTCCGACGCCTGGGAAAAACGGATGGCCGATTTCGTCCTTGCTGGAATCCCGGTCTATCATTCCAAGGACCTCTACGAATCACTGACCGGGCGCGCTGATCTCGAGCACCTGTCGGAAAACAATTTCGGCGCGCTGGCCCCGCTGGCTCCGTTTCAATTGGTCAAGACGCTTATTGATCGCGCGCTGGCGCTTCCCGCGCTGGTCATTCTGTCACCCGTACTCGCACTTACCGCACTCGCGATTCGTGCCGATTCGCCCGGCCCCTCGCTGTTCCGCCAGGCCCGCGTCGGTTATCGAGGAAAGGAGATTGTGGTCTTCAAATTCCGCACCATGCGAATGGCGATCGACGCCGACCATGACGGGGGTCGCGATCGCTTCATCACCCAAGCCGGGGATGCGCGAATAACACGGCTGGGACGGTTTCTGCGCCGCTCACGGATCGATGAGTTTCCCCAGATTATCAATATCCTCAGAGGCGAAATGAGCTGGATCGGCCCTCGGCCGGAAGCGAAGGCTCTGTCCGAATGGTACGAGGGCGAGATTCCGTTTTACCGCTATCGCCACGTCGTGATGCCGGGCATCACCGGCTGGGCGCAAGTGAGCCAGGGTCATGTCGCCCAGATAGACGATGTCAAAACCAAGCTGCAGTTCGACTTCTATTATATCCGCAATTTCTCGGTCTGGCTGGACCTTCTTATCATCGCCAAGACAGTGAAGACAATGCTCAACGGGTTTGGTTCGAAGTGACCCCGGCACGTGACAACGCCTCGCGATAACGACCGATAACCACGCTTTCGGAAAATCCTGCCTCGATCCTGGCGCGCGCAGCGTTTCCCATCGCGCGCCATTCCTCAGGGGACAGCGCTGCAACGCGGTCGATCGCCTCGGCGAGCGAAACAGGGTCGCGGGGCGCGCACAGGAACCCGGTCACCCCGTCGACCACCGCTTCGCGGCAGCCGGGCAGATCGGTGGTGACGACCGGACGGGCCATCGATGCCGCCTCGAGCAGCGCGCGCGACAACCCTTCGCGGTAGTACGAGGGTAGCACCACCGCCTCGGCAGCATCGAGGATGGGGCGGACGTCGCTCACTGGCTCGTAGTACTCGATCGCTCCTTCGGCGACCCAGCGATCGACCTCGTCTCGGCGAATCGCGGTGGTATTGGCGACGTCGAGAAACCCGACCAGCGCAAAGCTCAGCTCGGGCCGGGTTCGGCGGACGATCCTCGCCGCCTCGACAAACTCGCGCACGCCTTTGGGCGCGAGCAGCCGGGCGATAAGAATGTAGCGCCGTACGGTGGGCCGATCGCGCAAGGTTGGCTTGAAATGGTTGGGGTTGACCCCCGAGCCTGGCAGCAGCCGCGCTTGGTCAGAGCGGACCAGCCCCGGTTTGACCAACGCTGCGCAATCCGCTTCATTTTGGAAGAACACCGTTGCAGCATGCGCAAAGCAAACGCGGTAGAGCAGCGCGGCGAGCCGTTGGAGCACGGTGCCGTCTGCGGCGATACCCAGCCCCGAAACATTGACGATCGCCGGAACCCCCGCCAACCGCGCGGCGAGCGCGCCCCACAGGTTAGCTTTGATCGTCCATCCGAGCAGCGCACGCGGGCGATGCCGGCGGATCGCCTCGCGTACGGCGAGGAAAGTTCGAAGTTCAGCCAGTGGCGACAAGCCCTTGGCGTCGAGCCGGATCGGATCGAAGGTGCAACCCATCGCTTCAAGCTTTTCCGCCATCGCCGGCTCGGCGGGCGCGACCGCGACGATAGAAAAGCCATCCTCAATCAGCGCGGCTATCAGCCCAGCACGGTAATTGACCAGGTTCCACCCCTGATTGGCGACGAGCAGCAAGACGGGGCGGGACGCGGTGGGCATAAGGCCGCGTCCCATAAGCGGCGCGGAGGGGGAAGCCTAGTCCCTCCGCGTCAGCTTGCCATCCGCAGCCGGGGCTCATCGATCCAGTCCGGTTGATCGGGCCAGATCCCGCGGACGTCGTAAACCGCCTTGCCCGCCCGCTCGGCCAATGGCACAACTCGGAAAAGGTCGTGATCCACCAGCGCAACCAACACGTCACAACTCTCCAGCGCCGTATCAAGATCGATGAGCGTCGCGCCGGTTCCGGTGAACTCAATTGGCAGCACGCTCGCATACGGTTCGACTACCGCGATCCGCTCGCCATGACGGCGGGCCAGTGTCGCCGCGATCAATCGAGCCGGGCTCTCGCGGAAATCGTCGATGTTGGCCTTAAAGGCAAGTCCGAGACACGCAATCCGCGAACCAGGTCGGGTTGCGACAAATTCTTCGACGCGAGCAATGACGTGGTGCATCTTCGTGTCGTTGACGCGTCGCGCGGTGCGGATCAAAGGAGTGTCGTCGGGCGCCCCGTGCACGATGAACCACGGATCGACGGCGATGCAGTGCCCACCCACGCCGGGACCCGGCTGGAGGACGTTGACGCGTGGGTGCCGGTTGGCGAGTCGGATGACCTCCCACACATCAAGGCCCATGTGGTCGGCGACGATCGACAGCTCGTTGGCAAAGGCGATATTTACGTCACGATAGGCGTTTTCGACCAGCTTGGTCATTTCGGCCGTTCGGGCGTCGGTCGTCACGCAAGTCCCACGCACGAACCGCTTGTAGAACGCCAGCGCCTTACGCCCGCATCGCGGCGTGATCCCCCCGATCGACCGGTCGTTGTTGGTCAGTTCCTCAAGTATTTTTCCCGGGAGCACCCGCTCGGGACAATAGGCCAGGGCAACGTCGGGAGTTTCTGCAGACAGACCGGGTAGCTTGAGATCAGGGCGTAGCGCGGCGATAAGATCGCGCACCTGCACGGTGGTGCCGACTGGCGAAGTCGATTCGAGAATCACCAGATCGCCCGGCTTAAGCACGCCCGCAACTTCGGTGGCGGCGGCCAAGACATAAGACAGGTCGGGGGTGTGATTGCCGTCCTTGGCAAACGGCGTCGGCACTGCGAGCACGAACACGTCGGCGGGCTCGATCGCGGTAGATGCGCGGAGCAGTCCGCGCTGGACCACGCCTTGGACCAGCCCGTCGAGATCAACCTCCTCGATGTGGATTTCGCCGCGGTTAATCGTCTCTACCACGACCTGCGACACGTCCAGCCCGAGCACCGCGCAGCCGCTGCGAGCAATTACCGCTGCGGTCGGCAAGCCGATGTAGCCAAGCCCGACAACACAGACTTTGGGCTTGGTGTCGTTGAGCATCGTCAAGAATTCCTCTAAGTCGATTTTTCGTATGCCCTAACCCATCGTATTCACGACGGTGCGGTATTGGGCGGGGTCTGGCCGCTTTCGTCGTTGGCGGCGTGACGCGGGCGAGCGTATCCGCTGCGCCTGTTGCATCGCTGGTGGTCGATAGGCTTG
>Ga0105050_10004907_pt1 | contig 17500 bp, 16 predicted proteins | sample FRY01_FD_78088 | JGI IMG/M metagenome (GOLD analysis project Ga0105050, IMG submission 78088) | Freshwater microbial communities from Lake Fryxell liftoff mats and glacier meltwater in Antarctica - FRY-01 | ecosystem: Environmental > Aquatic > Freshwater > Ice > Glacier meltwater ... | reverse complement strand
TACTTTGCTTGCACTCGAAAAAGAAGGAGTACGGGGGTATTTAAATGACCAAAAGTTTAATGACTGAAAATCCGTTGCGACATTCAAGTCATTTATTATGCGCACCTTATATCCTAAGTTTCCAGAACTTGGAAAATTGGAAACAGGAATGCTTTTGTTTGCATAAACAGCTTTGTATCCTTTAAAAGTAGTATCATAAATCACAAAATTAGAGGTTCCTATTGTGTGCCGTGTGTGGTGATTTGGTTGATTGGAAGGTGAAGCTGCATTAGAAGTTCCAACAATTACAGCTGTGTATTTTACATTGGGTGCGTCTAATCCCTGATAAATATTACTGAGCTGAGTTGTACTCATATCCCAAGTATAGCTAGTAGTTGCACCATTTTGTGGAGTTCTTCCCCAACCTTCGCCGTCAACAAAAAAGGAACTTGAAGCATCAGCAGATTTTTCACCTTCATTATATTGTTGGTTGTAAAAAGTGAAATTTTCGAATTCGACGTAATTTGAAGCCGTTAAAGCATTAAAATTTACATCAGTTTCTACAACGAAACGTTTATTATTGGTTGAATTATTCCAAGTGAAAAAATATTGAATCGTATCGTTATACAAACTATACCTCGGATTTCCCATTCCCGATTGACTATTATAAAGCGTTGAATCTAACCAACCATCGTTGCGTTCACCGTAGAAAATTATGTAATCCCCAAATCCAATTGTATTGTCACCTCCATCTTCTATGTGAATAGGAATTTCCTTCTGTCTTCCAAAAATTTGAATATTGCTTGAATTAAAAGTTGTTAAAGGTACTCCAGATGAAATGAGCGTATTGTAATCGACTTTATAAATCCCTGATTGAATTACATTTATGGCAAAATACTTTTGATTATAATTAATCCATTCGTTCCCAAAAGTTTGAGCTTTACCTACGGAAATTATAAATGCTGCAATCAATAAAAGATAGATTTTTCTCATTTAACGGCATTTTTAGGTTTGTCTAATTTTAATCTAACGGAGAAAATGTGTGTGTAATAATTTGCTTCCGCTGCTCCCAAACGAGTAAAGGCATAATCTAGTGAGAACCCCTTAAAAGCTAACCCCATTCCTATGTTTGGTTGAACTCCCCAATAATTAGAATCGTCTAAATTGGTGAATTTTTGAATGTTTGAAATGCCCATTCTCACTTTTACTAATTCCTTAAATCCAAAAAACAAACCAGCGTGTGGATCGATTGAAACTGGATTTGCGCTTATTAAAACGTTTCTTTTTCCATCAGTAGTGAAGTCAAAATTCACCTCTCCACCGATATTTAAACCTTTTAAACCAATGTCAAAATTTCCAGCAGCAGCTAGAATTATGCGTGGTAAAGTTAATTCTAAACCATTTTGTGGAATTGCATTTCCTGTGTTAATGTAAACATCTCTTGTAGCATCGTCCAAGTTAAAAACCCAAGCATTAAAAGTAGAACTAATGTCACGGGCCATCAAACCAAATTTCCAATGTTTCGGCAGATGGTATTGCAAACCAGCATCAATTCCAAAACCGAAAGACTTAGCGAAGTCCCCTACTTTTCTGTAAATTACTTTTGCTGTTCCCCCTAAACTTAACCCAGGGACATTCAATTTTCTTGCATAAGAAAGCATAAAAGCGTAATCACCAGCTGTAAAGGAAGTTACATTATCGTAATTTATAACTCCATTATTATCAATTAATTGCGTTGTATTTGGGATATCATCAACACCGAATCGAATTGCAGCAAAACCGAGGGCGCTTTTGTCGTCAATTGTATGTGCGATGCCTAAGTAGTCGTATTTTGCAATTCCAGCAAAGTATTCAGAATGCATAAATGAAATTTCCGCCCATTTATTTACACTAGTTAAACCTGCTGGATTCCAATAAATAGAATTGGCATTACTCGTATTCGCAACGACTGCATTTCCCATTCCAAATGCCTCAGCACCAACACCTAGCGAAAGAAATTCATTGGAATATTTTGGGGCTATAGTTGTTTCTTGTGCTATTAAGATGGAGCAAGATAGAAGCGATAATGAAAAGCTAATTGATTTAACCATGTAATTTTATTTATTCCAATAACTATGAGTTTGCCGAAAAATTGTGTTCTTTGCCCTATTCATTTGCAATGAAATGTAAATTTATATCAAACCGAGTAAATATTAACTAAATAATAAAAACAATTGTCAGTAAAATGTTCAATTTAGCCAATCTTTTTACTGCTGCAAATATGCTTTGCGGTTTTGTTTCAATTATTTTGACTCTAGCAGGAAGAATTGATATTGCACCTTTTTTTATTTTTGGAGGAGCGGTTTTAGATTTTTTCGATGGTTTTATCGCTCGAAAGCTAAAAATTGCTGGTCCACTTGGAAAGCAACTAGATTCCTTAGCAGACATGGTAACATTTGGAATTGCTCCTGGAATGTTAATGTTAGTTATGATTATTTTAGGAATTGATATCAGTTCGCTTATACCAATGGAAGATGGTTCCCGCGTTTATCAAAATGATTTAAGTTATTTCGTTTATTTTCAAGTGGCTGCTTGGCTCCAAGCATTGGTCTATGAAGTTCCTAATAATTTTGACGCAACAATTAAATATTTGCCTTTTGTAGCAATGATAATTCCTTTTTTCTCCATGTTTCGATTAGCAAAATTCAATATTGACGAAAATCAAAGTGACAAATTTATAGGCGTTCCAACTCCATTAAACACAATTTTCTTCTTGTTTTTTCCTTTGTATTTCGCATACAACTTGCAAGATTGGGGACATCAACCTAAATTCATTCACACTCTTTTTGATTGTTATACGTTGAGTGGGATTTCCATTGCATTTTCATTATTGATGGTTTCTTCTATTCCGATGATTGCCTTAAAATTTAAAAACTGGTCTTGGAAGGACAATTACTTTCGTTACAGCCTTATAGGAATTTCGTTGATAATTATTCCTCTTTTAACCTTTTGGGCTATTCCAATTATCGTATTTTTGTACTTGTTTTTATCGCTAATTGAAAATTATCAAACAAAGAAAAATGAAATTCAAAGCTGAAATTGATGTAATGCCACATGATGCATTATTAGACCCGCAAGGAAAAGCAGTTACTAACTCTCTGAAAAATATAGGTTTATCCGAGATTGATGGGGTGAGAATTGGTAAACATATTCGTTTGTTTGTAGAAGCTGAAAACAAAGTTATTGCTGAGCAAAAAGTAGATGAAGCATGTAAAAAAATGTTAGCCAACCAAATTATGGAAAGCTACGTTTTTGAAGTGACTGAAGTTAACTAAAGACATGAGGGGATTTCAAACATTTAATCCTCATCTCAACGATTTTAATTCAACAATTTATTATTCTTCTTCAGTAGAGGAAGTTGAGTTTGCGCTTCAGAAATTACAAGAAGTTTCATTGACTTTTTCTAATTCAACGGCAATTCAAAGAAGTCAGTTACTGAAGGAAATTTCAATTGAATTATCAACGAATAAGCAAGTTATTCAGTCATTTTATTGCAATGAAAGTGGTTTAAGTAAAGAACGATTTGAAACTGAATTTTCACGTACCTTGCATCAGTTAGCTTCCTTTTCAAATTTCTTAGAATACGAATGGGAGAAATTGGAGATTTTCACTAATACTTTTGAAAATTCACCCTCGCTTCGCAGAAAAAAAGTAGCGATTGGTCCCGTTTTAGTGATGGGTTCAAGTAATTTTCCATTGGCTTACTCAACCATAGGTGGCGATTCTGTTGCTTCGCTTGCGGCTGGCTGTCCAGTAGTAGTTAAAGCGCACCCAATGCACGTTGGTACAAGTTTGGAAGTCGCAAATTGTGTTTTTAGAGCAATCTCAAAATTAGAATTAAATGAAGGTATTTTTCAGCATTTAATTGACGACGGATTAGAAATAGCTAAACAACTAATAAACGATACAAGAATCAAAGCTGTTGGTTTTACAGGGAGCATTAAAGGCGGTCGTGCGCTAATGGATTTGGCAAGTGCCAGAAAATCGCCGATTCCAGTTTTTGCAGAAATGGGAAGTGCGAATCCAGTCGTTTTTTTAGAGCATGGTTTTGAAGATAAAATGGAGTATTTTACTACTATTTTTGCTCAAGCTGTTTGCATGGACGCAGGGCAGTTTTGCACCAAACCAGGGTTGATATTTATTCCAAAAACAATTAAAGGAGATGAATTGACTTCATTTTTAATTCAAAAGGTTTTAAATCAGTCTGCGTTTTATATGCTCCATCCAAACATTAAAAATAATTTTGAGCGACTTAAAAAAGAACGAGCTTCTATTTCTCCAAATTCTTTTTATGAATCCACTAAAATTCTCCATGATATGCAAGGAAGACAAGCTGTTTTAGAAATTGATTCTGATTTTTTTTTAAAACATGTACAATTGCAAGAAGAAGTTTTTGGACCTTTTACGTTGATTATTAGATACTTTGAATTTGAAGATTTAGAAAATTGTTTGCTTTCACTAGATGGACAATTGACAGGTTCGCTTATTGCCGACAGAACTCAAAACTTACATTTCGATAAAATCGTCGATTTGTTGGCTTCAAAAGTGGGTCGATTAATCTTGAATGGAATTCCAACAGGAGTTCGTGTCGACCAAGCTATGAATCATGGCGGGCCATATCCTGCTTCTTCTGACAGTCGTTTTACAGCAGTTGGCACGCAAAGTATTTATCGATTCTTAAGAAACGTGACATTTCAGGATTTCGATTTAGTTTTTTAAATTGTAAATAACTAATTTTGAATTCCAAAACAAATAAAATGAGTGAAACTGAAACAACAAAAAATTCCAGTGGAGTTTTTATGATTATTATCTTCTTATTACTGGGAGGTTTAGCTATCATGTCTTACATGTGGTCGTCAAAGCGAACAGAACTAAACAGCTGTACGAATGAAAATTTGACTTTAAAATCTGACATGCAAGGAATGAATGATATGATGCAAGGTTACGTTGGGAATATTTCAAATGATTTGAAAAAAGACTTTAAAAACATGCTTGCAACTTATGACAAATTAATTGCTAAGGACGCAACACAAGCAGATAGCTTAAATAAGCAAAAAGAGAAAATCATGACTTTGTTAACTGAATTGGACGCAGCAAAAAGAGGCGGACGATTGAGTGCATCTAAGTTATTTAAGATGAACAAAGAAAACGAAACTTTACGTGATATTATGAAAAGTTACGTGAAACAAATTGATTCATTAAATACACTAAACATTAAATTGACATCTGAATTAGATGTAACTTCAACTAAATTGACAAACACAACAGTTGAGCGCGATACTTACAAAAAAGACGCTGAAGAAAAAACAGATTTAGTTAAGAAAGGAAGCAAATTACAGGCGTATGCAATCAGCACCGAGGCACTTCGTATGAAATTGAATAAGACAACAGAACCCACAGAAAAAGCTAAAAATGTTGTTCAATTCCGTTCAAGTTTCACCGTTTCAGAAAACACGTTGACAAGCGCAGGGAAAAAATCGTTGTTTTTGCAAATTATAGCTCCAGATGGACAAACTTTACAAGCGCGTTCAGGGAATACATTTGAAGGCGATGGAGGCACAGTCGCTTATTCAGATAAAAAAGAAATTGATTACCAAAATCAATCGGTTGACGTAACAATTTATTATGATTTGAGAGGTGAAGGAACACCAAAAGGAAATTACAAAGTAAAAATTTACTGCGATGGAACTTTAATCGGAACAGACAGCATCAATTTAAAATAAACGTTTATGACGACAATCATTGAACAAGGAAGCGTAAACTTTGAAATAGAGACGAGTACAGGAATTGGAACCATTACTTTCGGACACCCGATGAGTAATTCTTTACCAAGGAAAATTTTAAAAAGACTAGCGGAGACCATCACACAACTAGGTGAAGATGAAAATGTCAAAGTGATTGTTTTGCAGTCCGAAGGTGAAAAAGCATTTTGTGCAGGAGCAAGTTTCGATGAACTTATTTCAATTTCCGATTTAGAAGTTGGAAAAAAATTCTTTTCTGGATTCGCAAGCGTTATAAATGCCTGTAGAAAATGTCCAAAATTCATCATCGGTCGTGTGCAAGGAAAAGCAGTTGGCGGTGGAGTAGGAGTAGCATCAGCAGTTGATTATTGCTTGGCAGTGGATGCGGCATCTGTAAAACTTTCTGAACTTGCAGTCGGAATTGGACCTTTCGTAGTTGGACCAGCTGTTGAGCGAAAAATTGGTTTATCGGCAATGAGTGAATTGGCAATAAACGCAACCGAATGGAGAACTGCTTCTTGGGCAAAATCGAAAGGTTTGTACGTGGATGTTTTTGATACAGTAGCAGAAATGGATGCTGAAATAAATCGCTTAGCTTTACAACTTTCTAAATCAAATCCAGAGGCAATGCGTATGTTAAAAAACGTGTTTTGGCAAGGTACCGAAAACTGGGATTCGTTACTAGTTGAACGTGCAGAAATGAGCGGAAAATTGGTACTTAGTGATTTCACAATTTCGGCAATAAATACTTTTAAGAAGAAATAAATCATATTTTTTTCAATTTCATTTGTTAATAAAAACATAATCAGTATCTTTGCACCCCTAATTTTAGGTAATAAGTACTATATTAAAATATAAAATACCGTGAATACACTAAGTTACAGAACGTTATCAGGCAACAAAGAAACTGCAGACAAAAAGTGGTTTATCGTTGATGCAGAAGGACAAACCGTAGGACGTATGGCAAGTAAAATTGCTAAAATTATCCGTGGAAAGTACAAAACATGTTACACTCCACACGCAGACTGTGGTGATAATGTTATTGTTATTAACGCAGAAAAAGTTGCTTTCTCTGGTACTAAATTGGTTGATAAGGAATATGTTCGTTTCTCTGGTTATCCAGGTGGACAACGTTTTACTACAGCAGAAGAAATGTTGAAAAAACACCCCGAACGTTTAATCGAAAAAGCGGTTAAAGGTATGTTACCTAAAAACACTTTAGGAAGACAATTATATAGAAATTTAAAAGTATATACTGGAACTACTCACAAACATGAGGCTCAAACACCAGAATTATTAAATCTTGAATCACTCAAATAAAAATTATGGACGTAATTAACGCTTTAGGAAGAAGAAAAACAGCAGTTGCTCGTGTTTATTTATCAAAAGGAACAGGTACTATCTTGGTTAACAAGAAAGACGTAAATATCATGTTTCCAATTGATGTTTTGCAAGGGAAAATTAATCAACCTTTCATTCTTACCAATACTGTAGGTCAATTTGACGTTAAAGTCAATGTAAATGGTGGTGGAATTACTGGTCAAGCAGAAGCAATTCGTTTGGGTATTTCAAGAGCCCTGGTTGAATTAGAAGCTGAAAACAAACCATTATTGAAAGCAGAAGGTTTAATGACACGTGACCCTCGTATGGTGGAACGGAAGAAACCAGGTCAACCAAAAGCACGTAAAAAATTCCAATTCTCGAAACGTTAATCGTTATTGGAAGTTTAGCATCCAAACCATTGAGTACTTTAATAGTTTCTATTACCCTCTTTGGTTGCGCATTAAGTATAAATAGGAAAGTAAACAAAAACAAAGTATGTCTAAAGTAAATTTTGAAACGTTATTAGAAGCAGGTGTGCATTTTGGTCACCTAAAAAGAAAATGGAATCCAGCAATGGCTCCTTATATTTTCGAAGAGAAAAAAGGTATTCACATCATTGATTTGAATAAAACATTAGTTCACCTTGAACAAGCTTGTGCTGCAATGAAACAAATTGCTAAATCAGGTAAAAAAGTTTTATTTGTTGCTACTAAAAAACAAGCCAAAGAAATAGTTACTGAAAAAGTAACTAAGGTAAACATGCCTTATGTAACTGAACGTTGGACAGGTGGTATGTTAACAAACTTCCAAACGACTCGGAAATCAATTCGTAAAATGACTACAATTGATAAAATGAAGTCCGATGGTTCTTGGGAAACATTGAATAAAAGAGAGAAATTATTCAAAACTCGTCAAAGAGAGAAATTAGAAAAAACATTTGGTTCGATTTCAGACATGACGCGTCAACCAGCTGCTATTTTTATTGTTGATATTTTGAAAGAGCACATTGCATTAGCTGAAGCTCGTCGTTTAAATATCCCAACTTTTGCAATGGTTGATACGAATTCTAACCCGAAAATGGTTGACTTCCCGATTCCTGCAAACGATGATGCAACAAAATCAATCTCTTTAATCTTAGATCAAATTTGTAACGCTATTCAAGAAGGTTTAGAAGATCGTAAAAATTTGAAAGCGACTGATAAAGATGAAAATTCTAAAGGAGCTGCTACGGAAACTGCACCTGTAGTTGAAACAGCACCAGTTGTTGAAACAGCACCAGTTGTTGAAACAGCGCCTGTTGTTGAAACAGCACCAGTTGTTGAAACGGCACCAGTGGTGGAAGAAACTCCTGAGGCTTCAGCGTCAGAAGAAAAATCAGCAGAATAATTAAACACTAACAATTAAATATATTTATCATGGCTATCACAGCTTCAGATGTAAATAAATTGCGCCAGCAGACAGGTGCTGGAATGATGGACTGTAAAAACGCATTAGTTGAAGCTAATGGAGATTTTGAAGTTGCAGTTGACGTTCTACGTAAAAAAGGTCAAAAAATCGCTGCTAAACGTGGTGATAATGAGGCTAAAGAAGGTCTAGTATTAGCTCAAACTTCAGTAGATGCAACAACAGGTGTTATCCTAGCTTTAAACTGCGAGACAGATTTCGTAGCTAAAAATGAAGGTTATGTAAACTTCGTTCAGTCAATCCTTGACATAGCTATTGATAAATTGCCAACAACAGCAGATGAGTTGAAGGCGTTAACTTATAACGATAGACTAACCGTTGGTGAGAAAATTATAGAGCAAGTTGGTGTTCTTGGAGAAAAATTGGAACTTGTAAGTTATGCTATTATTAATGCAGATAAAGTTGTTGCTTATAATCACCCAGGAAAACAATTAGCTACTTTAGTTGGTTTGAACAGCGGATCAGAAGTTGTTACAGAAGCTGGACGCCAAGTCGCAATGCAAATTGCAGCGATGAATCCAATCGCAATCGATAAAGATGGTGTTGATGCTCGTACAATTGAAAGAGAAATCGAAGTTGGAAAAGAATTAGCGATACAAGAAGGTAAACCTGTAGATATGGCTGAGAAAATTGCAATGGGTAGGTTAAATAAATTCTTCCAAGAAAATACATTATTAAGTCAATCTTTTGTTCGTGATAATAAAGTAACAATTGAACAATTCTTAAATTCTACTGAAAATGGTTTGACAGTCACAGACTTCAAGCGATTCTCGTTAAATTAATATTTTTAAAGCTATCGGATTCGGTAGCTTTTTTTTTGCATCTTTTGCTAAAAATAAAACGATTTTTTATCTTTGCTGTCAATTATGAAATACAAAAGAATTCTTCTGAAACTTAGTGGCGAATCATTAATGGGTGAAAAACAGTTTGGAATAGATAATAATCGCATCCATTCTTACGCTATTCAAATTAAAGAAATCCATGAATTGGGAATTGAGGTAGCAATCGTTATTGGTGGAGGGAATATTTTCAGGGGCGTTCAAGCAGAGGCAGGTGGAATGGATCGTACACATGGTGATTACATGGGTATGTTGGCAACGATGATAAATTCAATGGCGCTTCAAGCTGCTTTAGAGTCTGTCGGAGTTCACACCAGATTACAGTCAGCTATCGAAATGAAAGAAATTTCTGAGCCATTTATTCGCCGTAAAGCCGTTCGCCATTTGGAAAAAGGAAGAGTAGTAATTTTTGGTGCAGGAACTGGAAATCCTTTTTTCACTACTGATTCAGCAGCTTCTTTACGTGCAATCGAAATGAATGCGGACGTTATTTTAAAAGGAACTCGTGTTGATGGAATTTATACTGCCGACCCAGAGAAAGATAAAACAGCTACTAAATATCATTCTATTTCATTTGATGAAGTATATGCAAAAGGATTAAATGTGATGGATTTAACGGCTTTCACACTTTGCAAAGAAAATGACCTTCCAATTATTGTATTTGACATGGACACTCCAGGAAATTTGAAAAAATTAATTGAAGGTGAAGAAGTTGGAACAATTGTAAAAAATTAATTTTATCTTTTATGACAGAAGAATTAGATATGATTTACGATGAATTTAAAAGCGCAAATGGAAAAACGCTTATTCATCTTGAAAACGAGTTAATCAAAATCCGAGCTGGAAAAGCTTCTCCTGCTATGTTGAATGGTGTGATGATTGAATATTACGGCTCGATGACCCCTTTGCAACAAATAGCAAATGTGAATACAACTGACGCACGAACAATTATCGTCCAGCCTTGGGAAAGGAATACGCTTGCAGATATTGCGAAAGGAATTATAAATTCTAATTTAGGATTGAACCCTCAAAATAACGGAGAGCAGTTGATTATTTCTGTTCCGCCTTTAACAGAGGAACGTCGTAGAGATTTGGTTAAGAAAGCAAAAGCAGAAGCAGAACATGCTAAAGTTGGTGTAAGAAATAACCGTAAGGATGCAATTGACATGATCAAAGATCTCAAAAATGATGGTTTATCTGATGATTTGGCTAAAGATGCTGAGGAAGAAGTTCAGAAAATCACAAATGGGACTATTAAAAAAGTGGAAGATTTAGTGGAATTAAAAGAAAAAGACATTATGACTGTTTAAATTCTCTAATTATAAATTATAAATCGGATATTGAAAACAGTATCCGATTTTTTTATGCGTAAATAATTTATTCGAGTTTGGGTTAAACAAAAAAGCACCAAGTTACCCTGATGCTTTTCATTAACTCAAAACAAAAAATTAAAAGTTATATTTCCCGTCGTCGATTAATTTTTGTGCAATCAATTGACGTGCTTCTTTATGGTTGAACACTTCTGTCTTAGTGAAACGTTTCAATCCCATTGTCATCATTCTAACTTCATCGCCTTCAGCAAAAGAATAAATAGCATCTTTCGCAGCTTTATTGATTTTATCAGCAATATCGTAAAAATAAGTTCTACAAATTGCGATATCCACAGCACAAGCTTCTTCGCCAACACGTGAAATTTTCTTTTGAACACGCAACAAAACTGATTCAGCTTGATAAGTCCAAATTGCGATATCGGCGATGTTCATCAATACTTCTTGTTCTTTAGAAAGAGTTTGCATCAATTTTTGTACGGCAGATCCAGCAACCATTAAAATACATTTTTTGAATCCTTCTAAGTAATTTTCTTCGTTTCCTAGTGGAGTAGTTACAGGTTCTTGAATAGGAGGGATGCTCATTAATTCACCTGCTATTTTCATTGCTGGGCCCATTAAATCTAGTTCTCCTTTCATTGCACGACGCAACATCATATCAATAGTCAACATACGGTTGATTTCGTTCGTTCCTTCAAAAATACGGTTTATACGTGCATCTCTGTAAGCTCTTTCAACATTTGATTCTGCAGAATAACCCATTCCACCGTAAACTTGAACAGCTTCATCTACTACATAATCCAAACATTCTGAACCGGCAACTTTCAACATTGCACATTCTGGAGCAAATTCTTCAATTCCTTTTAAAGTAGCAGCTCCTTTGTCCATTCCTGAAGCAATGTAAGATGCAATAGTGTCATCGATATTTTGTCCTGCTCTATACGTTGCAGATTCTACTACATACGTTCTAATTACTTGTTCCGCTAATTTGTAACGAATTGCACCATATCTAGAAATAGATCGTCCAAATTGTTCGCGATTGTTCGCATATTTTACTGTTTCGTTGATAGTACCTTTTGCACCACCCATTACACCTGCTGCCAATTTAATACGACCAATGTTAAGGATGTTTAAAGCGATTTTAAAACCGTTTTCTCTTGTTGAAAGTAAATTTTCCGCAGGAACTTTTACATTGTTAAAGAATACTTGACGAGTTGAAGAACCTTTAATTCCCATTTTCTTCTCTTCAGCATTCAATGTAATTCCTTCGCTATCAGCATCTACTAAAAATGCGGTTAAGTTTTTGTCGTCGTCTATTTTAGCAAAAACAGTAAATAAATTTGCGAAACCAGCATTTGTAATCCACATTTTTTGTCCGTTTAACACATAGTGTGTTCCGTCGTCCGAAAGAATTGCTTTTGTTTTTCCTGAATTTGCATCAGAACCTGAATTTGGCTCAGTTAAGCAATAAGCTGCTTTCCATTCTCCAGATGCTAGTTTTGGAATGTATTTTTGCTTTTGTTCCTCATTTCCATAATACAAAAGAGGTAAAGTTCCAATTCCTGTATGTGCTCCATAAGCCACAGAAAATGAATGACCAGGGCCTAATCGCTCTGTTGCTAAAAGTGAAGTTTTAAAGTCAACACCCATTCCGCCTAATTCTTCAGGAACTGAAAGCCCTAACATTCCTAATTCACCTGCTTTCACTAGAACTGATTGCATCAAACCATCTTCCATTTTGTCCATTCTGTCTAAAACTGGAATCACTTCTTGATTAATGAAATCATCACACATTTTACCAATCATCTCATGTTCTTCTGTCCACTCTTCTGGCGTGAAAATTTCTTCTGGAGTTGTTTTTCTAATAATAAACTCTCCTCCTTTAATTGCATTTGTACTCATATGGTTTAGTTTATAAATTTCTCAGTCATAAAGATAAAAGGAATTTAATTACTATGCACGCATAATTAAAAAAAAGTTTTTTTCAATTAATTTGTTCCTTAATTTTGAATGTGATTTTGACTCAAATTCAACCTTAAAATCCAGTATCATACTTGATTTTAATAGTCAAATTCTTTTGTTTACCTATTTTCTAGTTTTGTTTTTCCTATTTTCAAACTAATTCGTTTTCAAAATGTTAATTTTGTTACTATGTCAACAAAACAAGGAATTGCGATTCTCGGATCCACAGGCTCAATAGGAACACAAGCTTTAGAAGTAATTGAAGCTTATCCAGAATATTTTGATTTACAAGTTATTACGGCAGGTAAAAATGCCGATTTGCTAATTCAACAAGCGAAGAAACACAAACCTAATTCTGTTGTGATTGGTGATGAATCTGCTTACAAAAAAGTAAAAGAAGCACTTTGGGACGAAAATATTCATGTTTATTGCGGTGAAGAGGCTTTATGTCAGGTTGTTGAATCATCCGAAGTTCACACAGTTTTAACTGCATTAGTCGGTTATGCAGGCTTGAAGCCCACAATTCACGCTATTGAAGCAGGAAAAACAATCGCGCTAGCAAATAAAGAAACGTTAGTTGTTGCAGGCGAGTACATAACAAAGTTAGCAAAAGAAAAAGGGGTAAATATTTACCCTGTTGATTCAGAACATTCAGCGATTTTTCAATGCATAGTAGGTGAATTTCATAATCCAATTGAAAAGATTTATTTGACAGCATCGGGTGGACCTTTCAGAGGTTTCTCTTTTGAACAATTACAAAATGTAACTTTAGCACAAGCATTAAAACACCCCAATTGGTCGATGGGAGCAAAAATCACCATTGATTCGGCAACGCTTATGAACAAAGGTCTTGAAGTGATTGAAGCGAAATGGCTTTTTAATTTGAAACCTGAACAAATTGATGTTATTGTGCATCCGCAATCGATTGTTCATTCATTGGTTCAATTTGAAGATGGAAGCATGAAGGCACAAGTGGGACTTCCTGACATGAAGTTACCAATTCAATTTGCACTTACCTATCCAAATAGATTAAAAACTGATTTTCCGCGATTCAATTTTATGAATTATCCGAATTTAACTTTTGAAGCTCCAGATAGAACGGTTTTCAAAAATTTGGATTTAGCATTCAAAGTTATGGAAATGCAAGGAACTGCGGCATGTTCTTTGAATGCAGCAAACGAGGTGGCGGTTGAAGCTTTTTTAAATGAGAAAATTAGCTTTTTGGAAATCGCTCAATTAAATGAAACTATTGTAAATTCTTCACCGAATAAATTGAATCCTATTTATGAAGATTTTGTTGAAGCAGACACTTTAGCGAGACAAAAAGCGTGGGAACTAATTTAATTGATGTTTAAAATATTCTTCCTAACTTAATACTATGAAAACAACACTCTTTATTTTATCGCTTCTTCTTTATTCTTGTTCGGCTCAAAAAGTATCGATTTCCATGCATACTCATTATCCTTATTGTGGTGGAGCAAAACCAAGTCCGGAGATGGCAGCAGGACGAAAAGAACCTTGCTCTAATTTGAAAGTTGCGCTCATCAAAGACGGCGAAACAAGTGTTTATAAGTGGCTAACGTTTGACGCTGATGGAATGTGGGTCGGTAATTTAAAACCTGGAAATTATTCAATTTTTCAAGAAGACAAATTTCTATCTTCAGACGATTTAATCAAAAAACACAATTTAATAGACTCTGAATTGTACCGTTTTAGTGGAGCTAAATGCCTCGAAACTTGGAAGAAAGAAGCTGATTTTCAACTTGTATTTGGTAAAGAATGGTCAAGTTTAACACCGTTTAATTTCAAATCGAAATGTCAAGTTGGACTAAGACCTTGTTTGGAATACATTGGCCCTAAAGTAAATTAAGGATTAGCTGTATTAATCCAAATTTGGTTCTATAAAATGGCTGAAAAACAAATTTTCACACTTTTTCAAGTTGTAAAATCAATCAAGAAAACCTTGGAAGAAAGGTACGCGCAAACGTATTGGGTGAAAGCGGAAATGCACAAATTAAACCGTTATCCAAGTGGACACGCTTTTCCCGAGCTAGTGCAAAAAGAAGGGGACAAAATCGTAGCGCAAATCACGGGAACAATCTGGAAACAGAATCTTGAGCGAATCAATTCCCGATTTGTCAATGTGGTTAAAGAGCCATTGAAAGAGGGAACTACTTTGCTACTATTGGTTAAAATTACTTTTAGTGAGACGTATGGATTGAGCTTACAGATTTTAGATATTGACCCTTCATTTTCGTTGGGAGAGTTGCAACGCCAACGTGAAGAAACGCTGAAACGTTTGCAGAAAGAAGGATTATTGAATTTAAACCAACAGCTAGATTTTCCATTGCTTCCGAAAAGAATTGCAGTTATTTCCGCTGATTCAAGTAAAGGTCTTTCTGATTTTATGCAAGTTTTGGAAGGCAGTGAAAATGGTTATACTTTTTTTACGCATTTATTTCCAGCTTATTTACAAGGGGACGTGGCGGTTCAAAGTATTGTGAATGCGTTGGCAAAGATTAAAAAAGTGAAACTCCATTTTGACGTGGTTGTAATCGTACGCGGTGGGGGCGCAGAAGTCGGAATGACATGCTATAACCATTACGATTTATGTAAAGCAATCGCTGAATTTCCGCTACCAATTTTAACGGGTATTGGGCATTCTACCAATTTGAATGTTGCTGAAATGATTGCCTATCGAAATGAAATTACACCTTCTAAATTAGCTGCTTTTCTTATTCAAACATTTAGTGAGTTCGACTATGAAGTGAAAAATGCCCAACGCATGATTTTTCAATATTCTAATAAAGTTTTGCAACAAGTCAACCGCTCATTTGAATCTCAAATCAGACTTTTTAAGCAAGTGGCAAGTTCTTACTCTCAGCGAGTTCGGAAGGAAATAGAAACTGAGCAGATTAATTTACAGCGAAGTGCAAAATTCTATATCAAACAACAAAAGGATCAACTAGGTTATTTTCAAAATGAATTTGGTCATGCCGCAAAAAGAAGTTTAACCTTGAATCATACGCAATTAGCACAATTAAGGACGGTAATTAAACCATGTGTTCAGCGTATTATCGAAAAAAACGCAAAAGATATTTCACAACTTGAAAAAACAGTTCGTATTTTAAGTCCAGAAAATGTTTTGAAACGAGGTTACAGTTTAACACTTTTCAAAGGAAAAACTGTTTCTTCAATCAATTCACCAAGTGTAAATGATGAAATTGAAACGATTACAGCTGAGAATGTGATTAAAGCTAAAGTGATTAAAATTGAAACTGCGGTAAGTTAATTCATAGCCTAAAGTCAAAATCCGCCACGGCGTAATAAAAAGTGAAAATAACACTTCAAAGCGAGATTTTTTCTTCCCTTTCTTTCTTAAGTTGTGGACGGAATCAAAGAGGGACATATAAAAGTTGAAAGTGAAAAGTTAACTTCCGCAGTGAAGTAATAAGTTGAAAGTGATATGTTACAGTTGAACTTTCAATTTTTAGTTTTCAATTAATTTTCGTTTAGCTCCCTCAATTCTATTCCTTATCTTTACGGCTCAAATATTAGTTAATATGGAAATCCCTAAAACGTACGAGCCTGGAGCGACGGAGAAAAAATGGTATAACTACTGGATGGAGAAAAATTACTTTCATTCTGTGCCAGATAGTAGAGAAGCTTATACGGTTGTGATTCCTCCACCAAATGTTACAGGAGTTTTGCACATGGGACACATGTTGAATAACACAATACAAGATGTTTTGGTGCGCCGCGCTAGAATGTTAGGTAAAAACGCATGTTGGGTTCCAGGAACAGACCATGCTTCTATTGCAACTGAAGCAAAAGTTGTTCAGAAATTGAAATCGGAAGGAATCAAAAAAACAGATTTGACACGCGATGAATTCTTGCAACATGCTTTCGAATGGAAAGACAAGCATGGCGGAATCATCCTAGAACAATTGAAAAAATTAGGTGCTTCTTGTGACTGGGAACGTACACATTTTACAATGGATGCTGAATATTCAGAATCGGTTTTGAATGTTTTTGTAGACTTATTTAAAAAAGGAAAAATATACCGTGGTGTTCGAATGGTGAACTGGGATCCAGAAGCATTGACTGCTGTTTCCGACGAAGAAGTTTTATATAAAGAAGTAAATTCTCGCTTATTTTATGTTCGTTATAAAGTTGTTGGTTCCGATGACGAATGGTTGACAATTGCAACAACACGCCCTGAAACAATTTTGGGAGATACCGCTATTTGCGTGAATCCTAACGATGCGCGTTATAAACATTTACATGGTAAAAAGGCATTGGTTCCTTTGATTAATCGTGAGATTCAAATCATTGCAGATGAATACGTTGATGTGGAGTTTGGAACGGGCTGTTTGAAAGTTACACCTGCCCATGACATCAACGATTATGAACTTGGAATTAAATTCAACTTGGAAACGATTGATGTTTTCAACGAGAATGGAACTTTGAATAAAAACGGTTTGCACTACGAAGGAAAAGATCGTTTTGAAGTGCGCAAATTAATTGAGAAAGAATTAGACGAAAAAGGGTATTTGGTGAAAACGGAAGACCACATAAATAAAGTTGGTTTTTCTGAGAGAACAAACGCAGTTATTGAACCAAAATTATCTTTACAATGGTTTGTGTCGATGAAGGAATTAGCGCAACCAGCTTTGGACAAAGTTATGAATGGTGACATTCAGTTTCATCCTGACAAGTTCAAAAACACGTACCGTCACTGGATGGAAAACGTGAAAGATTGGTGTATTTCTCGTCAATTATGGTGGGGACACCGCATTCCAGCTTGGTACTTTGGAAATGGAAC
>Ga0105050_10004904_pt1 | contig 17507 bp, 17 predicted proteins | sample FRY01_FD_78088 | JGI IMG/M metagenome (GOLD analysis project Ga0105050, IMG submission 78088) | Freshwater microbial communities from Lake Fryxell liftoff mats and glacier meltwater in Antarctica - FRY-01 | ecosystem: Environmental > Aquatic > Freshwater > Ice > Glacier meltwater ... | reverse complement strand
CAAGCTGATGTGGATCACGCTGCTTTACCCCGCGATCGGTTTTTTTCTCCTGTGGGGTGGGTCGGTCTGGGGGCCGATCGGCGTGCTGATGGGCTTTGGCGTGCTGGTGATTGCATATCGTCTGTTTTTGCCGGCGCTGGGTGTGGTGATGGCCACGTCACTGGGGTTTGCCGCCGCCTGCGCCTGGTGGCTGGCAGTGCAGACCTATGTGACAACCGAACTGCACAACCTGATGCCTGTCGGGCTGGAAGCCATCGATTCCGATCAGTTCGGCGGTTTTCTTCTGGCCCTCACAATTGGTGTCACCGCCATCGCTGCTTCGCTTCCGCTGGGGATCCTGTTGGCATTGGGCCGCCGGTCGGACATGTTTCTGATCAAAACTCTGTCGGTCGGGTTTATCGAATTCATCCGGGGCGTGCCGCTGATTACCATGCTGTTCACCGCATCGCTGCTGCTGCAATACTTCCTGCCGCCGCAAACCAACTTCGATCTGATCCTGCGCGTGATCATCCTCGTGACGCTGTTCGCGTCCGCCTATATCGCCGAAGTCGTCCGGGGCGGTCTCGCCGCACTGCCGCGCGGGCAGTATGAGGCCGCGGATGCCCTGGGGTTGGATTACTGGAAGGCGCAACGGCATATCATCATGCCGCAGGCGCTGAAAATTTCGATCCCCGGTATTGTGTCGTCCTTCATAGGTCTGTTCAAGGACACCACACTGGTCGCCTTTGTGGGCCTGCTGGACCCGCTGAAAGGCGTCACGGCTATCGTTCGCGCCGACATCAACTGGAAGGGCATCTACTGGGAGCCCTACATTTTTGTTGGCGCTATCTTCTTTGTCATCTGCTTCGGCATGTCGCGGTATTCGATGTACCTCGAAAGCAAGCTGAAGACCGACCATCGCTGAGGAGCAGGAAACATGTCCGAAACAATCGACCGTCCCATCGACACCAGCCACATGCTTGTCACTGATGAAATCGCCATCCAGATTGCGGCGATGAACAAGTGGTATGGCACGTTCCACGTTCTACGCGACATCAACATGACCGTGCAACGCGGTGAGCGGATCGTGATCTGCGGTCCGTCGGGGTCGGGTAAGTCCACGCTGATCCGCTGCATCAACCGGTTGGAGGAACATCAGGCCGGGCAGATCGTGGTGGATGGCACCGAACTGACGTCCGATCTGAAAAACATCGACAAGGTGCGGTCAGAGGTCGGCATGGTGTTCCAGCACTTCAACCTGTTCCCACATCTGACGATCCTGGAAAACTGCACACTTGCGCCGATCTGGGTCCGCAAGACCCCCAAGAAAGAGGCGGAAGAGGTGGCGATGCACTTCTTGCGCAAAGTCAAGATCCCCGAGCAGGCGAACAAATATCCGGGGCAGCTTTCGGGTGGCCAGCAGCAGCGTGTCGCAATCGCGCGCAGCCTGTGCATGAAACCGCGGATCATGCTGTTTGACGAACCGACATCGGCGCTTGACCCGGAAATGATCAAGGAAGTGCTGGATACGATGATCGAGTTGGCGGAGGAAGGCATGACGATGATTTGCGTCACGCATGAAATGGGCTTTGCGCAGGCAGTGGCGAACCGCGTGATCTTCATGGATCAGGGGCAGATCGTGGAGCAAAACGAGCCGCGCGAGTTCTTCAACAATCCGAAAAGCGAGCGGACGAAGCTGTTCCTGAGCCAGATTCTCGGGCACTGAGGGTCTTGGCAAAGCCGGGAGGTTTCACACCCCCCGGACCCCCCGTGGGATATTTGAGAACCGAGAATGACCTGAGATGCGAGGTATGACCGCATCAGATCAGACCACCAGTTCCCGCGGCACGATGAAGTCGAGCGTCATAGCACTTCCATAAGTGGCGTCCGCCCAGCTTTCGATGTCGAACTCTGCCACGAGCGTGGCGCCAGTCGGGTAGCGCTGGAATTCCGCGTTGAGCGGGGGCCGCACAACCAGCCGGTGCGCAAATTCACCGATGCCGGGGTTGTGGCCGATCATCAGCACTGTATCCGCCATGGCATGGCGCAGCACAGCCAGCATCACATCGGGCCCGGCATGGTAGAGCGCGGGTTTCATGTGCAATGCAGGGGAAGCTGGCAGCGCAGGCGCGATTCCGGCCCATGTCTTGCTTGTCCGAACGGCATCTGAACACAGCACTTCCTCGGGAACATAGCCGCGCGAGGCGAGCCAGCCGCCCAGATCGGCAGCAGCGGCCAGGCCGCGTTCATTCAGCGGGCGGTCATGGTCGGGGACCAGAGGGTCATCCCAGGCGGATTTGGCGTGGCGGGTCAGGATCAGGCGTTTGGTCATCTGTGGAACTGCCCCATGTGATAAGCGGACTGGAGGTCCATCCTTGCATAGGCATGGGACAGGGGGCAAGCGCGGCGAACAGCACAGCCCTTGGACATGCAACCCTGACCGTCGGGTGTATCGAGATAGGTGTGGCAGGTGGGCAGGTCATAGCCCGCTGGTGTGATAGCCCGCGCCGGGCACGCGGTCAGGCAGGGCTGGTCTGCGCAACTGTCGCAGGGGCGCGTTTCGGGTGCTGGCAAGGAAATATGCTGTTTCAGCGCCAGCGCACCGCGATATGACGCGAACAGGCCGGCCTCACTATGCACCAGCAATTGCACGGGGGATGCCCAGGCCCGGCCTGACCGCAGTGCCCACGTGTAGAACGGATGCCACGGCGGGCCACCAAAGGGGAATAGCGCCTTTGCGCCCAGATCGCAGGCCATGCGCCCGATCACCCGACGCGACCAGCGGTCGAGCGGGTCGGGCGCGCCATCCCATTCTGGCTGTGCGGCGAGGTGTAGCCAGAAACCCGGCTCGGCCGGGCCAATCAGCAGCAGGGTCTGGGTTCCCTTGGGCAGCGGGTCATCTGGCATGACATGAAAGCCGCCGAATATGGCAAGGTTGTGGGATGCGGCCAGTTCCGTGATCTGCGCCAGCATGTCTGTTCAGCGCTTCACGCGCGGCTTTACACGGGGTTCCGTCGCGCGGATCATGGAGCCTGAGCCGTGATCGGTAAACAACTCCAGCAAGCAAGCATTTGGGATGCGCCCATCCAGGATGACCACGGCGCGCACGCCGTCTTCCACCGCCTGCAACGCCGTTTCGGTTTTGGGAATCATGCCGCCCGCGATGGTACCATCGGCGATCATCGCGCGCACTTCGTCAGGGGTCATTTGGGTCACCACTTCGCCGGATGCGTTCTTCACGCCGGTTACATCGGTCAGCAACAGCAGGCGGTCGGCCTGCAACGCGCCTGCAATCGCCCCCGCCGCCGTGTCGCCATTGACGTTGAACGTCTCGTTCGGGCCCATGCCCGTTGCGACAGGTGCCACTACCGGAATGATACCTGCCTGAAACAGATCGCGCAGCACCTGCACGTTCATTTCCACCGGCTTGCCAACAAAGCCCAGCTCCGGGTCATCGGCGACGCAGACCATCAGGTCATCATCCTTGCCCGACAGGCCGACCGCGCGACCGCCCTCATCCATGATCGCCTGCACGATGCGTTTGTTCACGAGCCCGGTCAGCACCATTTCCACCACTTCGACAGTGGCCTTGTCGGTCACCCGCTTGCCACGCACGAAGTCGGATTTGATGCCCAGTCTGCTCAGCATTTCGTTGATCATCGGGCCGCCACCATGCACCACGACAGGGTTAACCCCTACCTGCCGCATCAGCACGATATCGCGGGCGAATTCCGCCATTGCGGTTTCGTCGCCCATGGCGTTGCCACCGAATTTCACCACCACAACCGCGCCGGCATAGCGTTGCAGGTAGGGCAGGGCCTCGGACAGGGTGCGGGCAGTGGTGATCGAGTCGCGCGTCATGGCAAGCTGCTTTTTCATACGGCGGTTTCCTGGGCTTTGGCGCTTTGGTAGCCCGTTTGTGCCCCCCTGCCAAGCCGGCTTGCCTTGCAAATTCCGCGCGTCCGGGTAGGGTCGCCACAACGGGAGAATGCGATGAGCGAACAAAAGACGCTGGTGCTGACAGGGGCAAGCCGGGGCATCGGACATGCGACGGTGAAACGCTTTTCTGCAGAAGGCTGGCGTGTGCTGACCTGTTCGCGGCAACCCTTCGATCCGCGCTGCCCCTGGCCTGGGGGCGAAGACAACCACATCCAGATTGATCTGGCTGACCCGAAGAAAACCATCGCGGCAATCGAGATCATCAAGAGCAAACTGGGTGGCCGCCTGCATGCGTTGGTGAACAACGCCGGAATTTCGCCGAAAGGTGATGGGGGCAAGCGGTTGAACACGCTGGATACAGACCTGCGCACCTGGGGACAGGTGTTTCACGTCAACTTCTTTTCGTCGGTGATTCTGGCGCGCGGATTGCAGGCGGAACTGACGGCAACCAAAGGGTCTGTGGTCAATGTCACGTCGATTGCCGGGGTACGGGTGCATCCGTTTGCGGGTGCGGCCTATGCCACGTCAAAGGCGGCACTTGCGGCACTGACGCGGGAAATGGCGCATGATTTCGGGCCTTTGGGGGTCCGGGTGAACGCGATTGCACCGGGCGAAGTGGAGACCGCGATCCTGTCACCCGGCACTGAAAAGATTGTGGGGCAACTGCCGATGCGGCGTCTGGGGCAGCCGCGCGAAGTGGCGGATGTGATCTGGTTCTTATGTTCCGATCAATCGAGCTACATTTCGGGGACCGAGATCGAAGTGAACGGGGCGCAGCATGTCTAATCTGTCGATTGACGATCTGGTTGCAATTGCCCGTGCCGTGCTGACGGTGACAGCGCCGGAAGCGCGTCTGCGGATGGGCAAGATTTCTGAAAGCCCCTCGGCGCGGGTGGAATGGGATACCGATACGGCGATCTCCACATTGCTGTTCTGGCAGGCGGGCAAGGCATTTTCCGAAGTGGTGGATATTGAAGAAGACGCCGTTACCCTGCGCAGCCAGCACGAAACCTTTGCCACGGGCGATGAATTTCGGGCTTTGGTTGAAAGCCACGTGGCCTTCGTGGCGGCGACCTGATTATTCCAGTGTGGCGATGATGGCGCGCAGGGTTGCAATCCCATCACCTTTTTCGGCGCTTGTCACCACCAGTTCGGGATAGGCAGCCGGGTGTTTCGTCAACGCGCCGCGCACCTGTTCGATTGTCGCGTCACGCTCGGCGCGGCTTACCTTGTCGGCCTTGGTCAACACCGCCTGAAATGTGACGGCGGCGCGATCCAGCATCGTGAGGATCTCCTCATCCACCGCTTTCACGCCATGTCGCGTGTCGATCAGTACGAAGGCGCGGCGCAGCGTCTGGCGGCCCTGAAGGTAATTTTTCAGCAGGCGTTGCCACTTCTGAACCACCGGTAGCGGCGCTTCGGCGTAACCATAGCCTGGAAGATCGACCATGTACCGCTCGGTCCCGAGCGCGAAATAGTTGATTTCCTGCGTGCGTCCCGGTGTGTTTGATGCACGGGCAAGCGATTTCCGGCCTGTCAGTGCGTTGATCAGGCTTGATTTCCCGACGTTGGACCTGCCGGCAAAGCACACTTCCAGCCGATCGGCAGGCGGCAGGCCGGGCATGGCAACCACGCCTTTGATGAAATCCACCGGGCCTGCGAACAGCAGGCGTCCCGCCTCGCTTGCCGCGAATTCGGGGTCATCGGCAAGAGGGAAAGGCAGGGTCATAAAAGCTCCACGACGTCATTTTGGGCGACGGTGCCGCTGTTGGTCACCGTGGCATAGACGCCAAAATCCATATGGTCATAGGCAGCACTCAATGCCGCCAAAGTGTCCGCATCCACGCGGCCGGTATCCGGGTTCGCTGTAGTCGCCTTGCAACGGGTGATCCGTTCCTCAATCCGCAAGATTGCAGTACCGATGCGCAGGCTTTGGCCGATCATGCCGAATTCGGCCATCGGCGCCCAACCATCAACCCACAGATTGCCGCGCCAACGATGGATCGACAAGTCCTGGCCCATGCGTGCAGACAAATCACGGAGCGAGGCCAGCGACAGGATGGCCACCGAAGGAAAGTCGCTGTCTGTCATTCCGCGGCCGGCTTTCACGATCGCCGCAGGTTGCGCCCGATCCGGTGGGCAAAGAGGCGTTACCCATGCCAGAAACCCCGGTAAATCAGCGGGATCATCCGGGCAAAAGGTCAGATCGGCGCAGTCGGGGTGCGAAAGCGTTACCGAAGTGCCATCAAGCCGCGAGGTAATCGCCATCAGCGACGGCGCCTTGGCCCCGCGTGAGAAATTGGTGCACGACGTCCATCCCCCCGTCAGCTTTGCGGCCTCATGCGCCACCGCCCAATGGCGGTCGAACGGCAGGCATTCCCCCGACGAAAGCAGAACGGACGCGATTTCCTCGCGTCCGTGGGCCTTGATCGGGTGGCGGCAGATATGAGCCAGCGTTACCGTCATTTCTTCGTCGGCGTCTTCTTTGCCGGCGCCTTGGTCAGGTTGACCGGCGTCGTCACGGCAGCTTTCGCCTCCGGCGGCTTTTTCTTGAACCCGGACTTGATGTTGCCGAAGATATCCGGCCTGTGCCCGTGGCTGCGCATGATCAGATACTGCTGGGTGAAGGTGATGGTGTTGTTGGTGATCCAGTACAGTACCAGCCCCGAGGCAAAGCTGCCAAGCATGAACATGAACACCCACGGCATCCAGGCGAAGATCATCGCTTGTGACGGGTCGGCGGGCGCGGGGTTCAATTTCTGTTGCAGCCACATCGACAGGCCCAGCAAGATCGGCAGCACCCCGATGAAGATAAGCGCGAGGATCGAACCGGCTTCGGGGCTGCCCCACGGCAACAGGCCGAACAGGTTGTAAAGCGACGAGGTATCCGGTGCAGACAGATCTTTCAGCCAGCCGAAGAAAGGCGCGTGCCGAAGTTCGATGGTGACGAAGATAACCTTATAAAGGCTGAAGAAAATAGGGATCTGGATCAGGATTGGCAGGCAGCCCGCAGCGGGGTTCACCTTCTTTTCCTTGTAGAGGCGCATCATTTCCTTCTGCATCAGTTGCTTGTCGTCGCCCGCCTTTTCGCGCAGCGCCTCCATTTCCGGCTGCAGTTCCTTCATCCGCGCCATCGAGACGTAGGATTTGTAGGACAGCGGGAACACAATGGCTTTCAGCACCAGCGTCAGCGCGATGATCGCAAGCCCCATGTTGCCGATGATGCCGTGCAGCCAGTGCAGAACCGCAAAGATCGGTTTCGTCAGAAAGAAGAACCAGCCCCAATCGATGCTGTCGATGAAGCCGGGAATCGGCGTTGCCGTGGCGTCGGGCGTGTCGCCGGGGGTGAAACCTTCGTTCTGGTAGCTGCGGATCGTCTCCCATTCTTTCGGGCCGGCGAACAGGCGCGAAGTACTTGTCACGCTGGTTCCGGGGGCAACGGACATCACGGGTTGACGGGTTTCGTTTTGGAAAATGTCGGACGAGGCGACGTATTTTGTGACCGATGTAAACGGCTTGCCCTGTTCCGGGATCAGCGTGGTCATCCAATAGTGGTCGGTGAAGCCGATCCAGCCATCTGTGGTGGCTTGTTCGACAACTGCCTGGGCGGCCTCACGGTCCACCACGGGCAGATCGGCGACCTTTTTATATTTCATCTCGGTCAGCTTGCCATCGACGCGACCCACCACGCCTTCATGCACCACAAAGATGTTTTGCAGGTCTGTCGGTGTGCCATGGCGTGCGATCACGCCGTAGGGCGCAAGGCTGACTTCGGCTGCGGTGGTGTTTTCCACCCCATCGGTGACGGTGAACATGAAATGCGGGTCAACGGCGATCTGGCGGGTGAAGATAAGGCCTTTGCCATTGTCCCACCGCAATGTGACCGGGGCGCCGGGGGCCAGCGTTTCTCCTTCGGCGAGCGTCCATTCTGTATTCGCATCCGGTACATCCTCGAACTCGAGCGCACCTGCTGGAACCCAGCCGTAAAGCGCGTAGTAAGCACCAGGCTGACCAACGGGCGACAGCAGTTTCACGATGGGCGAGGTCGAGTCCAGCGTTTCGCGGTAGGTTTTCAGCGACAGATCGTCGATTCGTCCGCCCAGCATCGATATCGAGCCTTGCAGGTTTGGCGTGTCGATTGCCAGTCGCGGCGCTTCGGCGGGCGCCGCAGCGGCACCGGTTGCAGATATCGCCGTCCCCATCGCAGGCGGCAGCGCCGCCGCGCCATCGGTAGATGCAATCGCTGGTGGGTTCGGATCAATCGCGGGTTCTACCGGCGGAAAAAGCACAAACCAGACCAGGATCACAAGGGAGCTGAGGCCGGTTGCGAGGATGAGATTCTTGTTCTGACCGTCCATCAAAGACCACCATCATTCCTGTTCAAGGTCAGCGGTCGTTCAACAGAAGGGGGGGGCAAAGGTCAAGCGGTTTTCCCGATATCGACGGTGGCCGGGTCGCTTTGCCGTGCCACACAGGGCGGATTCGCGCTGTCTGCCATGTAACGCCGCCATGACGGGTGGGTTTTCGGGGTGGTGCGGTCTGCGGTGCCGGTGCGGGCAGCGCCAGGTATGCAGGGCGACATTGCATTGAAATGCACGGAAGGCGGCGGGGCTTTGCTTCGGCGCGCCCCCCGCAGCCGTCTATCTAGCCCGGTGGCCGATTTTTGGCGCTGTGGCTTGCCTCGCGCGATGCCGGGTGATCCATTCGGCGGTATCGTCGAATGCCATTGGCCGCGCGATGCCGAAGCCCTGGACGTGGCCGCAGCCAAGCTGTGACAGCATCGCGTGTTCGCCGGGGGTTTCCACGCCTTCGGCCAGCGTCTCCAGCCCCAATTGTTCGGCCAGTGACAGGATGGCAGATACCATTTTCTGCTGGTCGCGGTCCTCGTCCACTTTGGTCACAAAGCTGCGGTCGATTTTCAGGCGACGCACGGTGAATCGGCGGATATTGGTGATGGATGCATGGCCGGTTCCGAAATCATCCAAATCCACCCCGCAGCCAAGCCGGGCCAAGGCCGCAATGTTATGCACGATGACGTCATTGTCGGTCTGCGCCACCACAGTTTCCAGAATTTCCACCGCCAACCGGTCGGGCGTAAGATCAAATCTGTCCAATTCCCATTTGAGCTTGTCTGCCAGACGCGGGTTGCGCAATTCGGCAGCCGAAAAGTTGACGCCAACGCGTGGCACCCGCAAACCGGCCTTGTCCCACCGGACGAGGGCGGACAAGGCGTGATACAGTATTACCTCGCCCAGGCGTTCCGACAGGCCTGCATCCTCGATCGCAGTCAGGAATTCGGATGGCGGCACCACGCCGCGTTCGGGGTGATGCCAGCGGGCCAGCGCCTCGAACCCCGAGATGGCCCCGGTGTCGGTGCTGATCTGCGGTTGAAAATGCGGACGGATCTCGCCATGGTCCAGCGCGTTTTCCAACACTTCGCGAAAGGCGTCACGGTCGGCGCGTTTGCGGGCCATGTCGGGGGCATAGGCGCGGATGGCGCCTGGGCCATTGCGCAGCGCCTCGTCTGCGGCGACCTGTGCGGCATCCAGAAGGGCTGCGCCATTTGGGGCAGGCGCCCGTGTGCCCACACAAAACCCGATGGAGGCGGTAATGTATATGCGCACGGCGTCTATGCTGATGGGCGGGGCGATGGCTGCTTGCAGGCGTGCGGCAAGCTGGACCAGCGTTTCAAGATCCATTCGCCGCACGGGGGCCAGTGCGATGGCAAAACCGCCGCCTTCCAGCCGGGCGACGCTGTCGCCTTGCCGCAACGCGGAACAGATACGTTCGGCACAGCGCAAAAGCACGTCGGTCTGCGCGGCCCGGCCGTGCCGGTCCAGCAGCAATTCGGCATCGTCAAACTGCATCACGAGGCAGGCGGTTGTCTTGCCTGTCACCGCGCTGTCGCGCAGCACGGTGTCCAGCGCGCCGATGATATGCGGACGCAGCGCCAGCCCGCCCAGGCTGTCGGGCAGCGGAGCCGGGATGGCATCCTGCAAGCGGAAGGCCCCGGCCACGGCGAGGAGCAGCGGCAGACCAAGTGCGACAAAAACAAGCGCTTGTTCGCCCCCGAGCCAGAAGGCGGCCAGCGTCAGCGCGGGCACGAACACCATAAGCTCCGGCCGGCGCAACTGTGCGGTCACCCTGTTGACATTGTCCGCCAAGCCCGCCGCAAACCTGTTCCGCATCATCCTTGCCCCATCACCATCACAGACGCACCACCGCTTCTGTCCACCGCACGATAGGGATTCCGGCTAAGCGGATTGTTAATTCATGGCTGCAAGTTGCAGCGGATTTTCGTTAATTCCACTCGCTTCGCGGGTCGGTACCCGTTGCGAAACACGCAGCGACCCGTTCGCGTTCCCGCGCAAGGTGCGGGTCAATCCCTGCGAATTGACATTGCCATGAGGGAGCAGCTTCGCCATCGTCAAACGGCTGAGATGCGAAGGGCAAAGACATGGAACCAGCGCAGGCCCCACCCCCGCCACCGCCGTCTGGCGGATCGGGTGCAATGTCTGTTCTCGTTTTCGGCTTCGGTATCGCTGCGGGCTTTCTGATTGCGTTTTCGGGGCTCGGTTTTCTGGAAGACAGCGCCGGCGTGATCGTGATGGTCTTTCTGTCAGCGCTTTGCGTGGTCATGCTGCTTGGAATGCTGCTGTTCATCCTGCGCCGTCCGCTGTTGCGCCGGGTGTTCGGGCACGCGGAAACGCAGCTGGAAAGTTTTGCGCGGCCTTTGGCAAAAGTGGCGGAACGCGCGATCGAGCGTGACCCGGCGGGTGCCACCGATGCGGCGCGCGATCTGGTCAGCCTCGTGCTTGCGCGCTATTCCTGGGTGGCGATGCGGCGCTGGATCATTGCATCCCTGACCGCGCTTATTGCGGCCATGGCTGCGCTTGCGGGCACGGCTCTGCTGTTCAAGCAAAACCAGTTGCTTGAAGTGCAGTCGGGTTTGCTGGAGCAGCAAAACAGCCGGATACAGGAACAGACAACGCTGCTGACGCAAGATGTGCAACTGGCGGAAGCATCGCGCAATGCGGCGCTGGCGGTGGAAATCACCAGCATCGCCGCCGAGTTGGGCAAGCATGTCGACCGCGCGAACGCCGAACTGGCGGCCGCTACCGGCCAGCCGATGCAGGGCTACTACAATATGATCTTCCCCCGCGACCTGAGCCGCGAACTGATCCTGCGCATCACGTCCATTTCCCGCGCGACGCAGCCTTACCGCTTTCTGGACCTTGGCGTGCGCGCGCAAGACAGCAACGACAAGATCCGCCATGCGATGCTGCGCAGGCGCGATGTGTTGCCGGAAACCTTTGCCAGGATGGCGCAAGCGCAGGGCTGGGTGGAGAACGGGCCGGAAAATATGCTGATCGACCGTCCGGCCAGCCCGGAGCGCGGCCAGCTGCTGACCGTGCTTCTGGGCGCGGGCCTGCGCGACCTTCAAGGGCTGAACTTTGAAGGGCTGGATCTGTCCTTTGCGCATATGCCGAATGCCGATGTGATGTTGCTGAACGCGCATGGTGCAAGGCTGAGCTTTGCGGATTTCAGCGGCAGCACCATCAGCGGGTCGGATATGGGCGGCACGATGCTGGAAAACGCGCGGTTCCGCGGTTGCACGATCCAGTCGTCGACCTTTGCCGCGGTCACGGCGGACCGGGTGCAAGACCCCTACCGCCCTGAAGGTGCGCCGTATTCGACCTTTCTGACCGGCGCGGATTTTGACGGTGCTTATCTGGTGGATACCGATTTCACCGGGGCCGAGATGCTGGCAGTCAGCTTTGACGGGGCGTTGCTGGTGCGGGTTGACTTCAGCGACGCATCGGTTGCGGCGGCGTCCTTGCGGGGTGCGGTTCTGCTGGATGTGGTTTTTGCCGGTGCCAATCTGAAATCCACCGATCTCGACGGTGCCTATGTGTTCGGTGAGGCGTTCCTGGCCGATCTCGCGGCTACAGCGGAGCCCGGCAGTTTTCTGCCAGACCGCTACCAGCTTGACCCCGTCAGCCGCGCCGACATCATGGCACTCAACCTTGTCTATGTGACGCTGACCGAAGGCAACGTGGACGAGATCAGCGGCGGCAAACCGGCGTTCCGCGTGGTGCGGGTTCAGCCGTTTGACGGGTGATCCGGGTCAGTCCCCGGCACCGGGTCATAGCCCTGCCCACCCCAGGGATGGCAACGGCAAATGCGGTGCACGGTCAAGGCGCCACCCTTGAACGCGCCGTGCCGTTCCAGCGCCGCCAGCGCATAGGCGCTGCACGTAGGTTGAAACCGGCAGCCATGGCCGACCCACGGGCTGAGGATCAGGCGGTACGCGCGCACGGGCAGGGCCACGATATGCGCCAGCGGTGTCATGGCTTTCGGGGAGCGTGGATCTGGTGCAACGCCTGCGCCATGTCGGTCAGGAGCGCGGCGAACGAGCGCTCGATGGTGGCGCCCGGACGGCCGACCAGCACATAATCCCAACCGGGCTTGCCCTGCGCATGAAGCACTGCCCGAGCCACTTCACGCAAGCGCCGCTTGGCGCGGTTGCGCGCCACGGCATTGCCGATTTTCTTGGAACAGGTAAAACCGATGCGGATCAGCGTTGCATCATCGCGGGCACGGGCTTGCAACAGAAATCCCGGCGTACCCTGACGACGCGCCGAAGCGGCCCGCAGGAAATCTGCGCGCTTGCGCAGCACTTCGACATCGGGTCCGGCACGTGCCGGAAATTCCCGCAACGCATCGGCAACGCCGGCATCGCTGCCCGTAGCCTCGGCGTCCGGCGGTGTCATGTCAGTCGTCCCTTTCGGGCGACAGATCAGGCCGAAAGCTTTTTGCGGCCTTTGGCGCGGCGGTTCGCCAGAATGATCCGGCCGCCCTTGGTGGCCATACGGGCGCGAAAGCCGTGGCGGCGCGAGCGGACCAGGTTCGACGGTTGAAAAGTGCGCTTCATCGCTTACTCCATCAGACGGGCAGCCCAAATCCAGACGGATTCGTCGGCTGCAAATATTAGAAGTCCGGTCTTTAAGGGCGCATTCCCCCCAAGTCAATTCGGGTACGACCGATTTCCTGCAACATTTCGGGCTGCAAACCCGGTTTTTTCGTTACACATCCTGCGATATGTTTCAACCTTTGGGCTATTACCGTGCCAAAGCCACGCCTGCCTCGCGCAAGATCAAGGCCGCGTGAGGTGGCTATTCCCGGACCCGTCGCATCGTACATGTTGCCGGCATAGTGCAACGTCCGTTCAGGAGAAGCAGGTGACCCAGATGACGAACGCCCCCCCAACGAGTATCGCCCGGAGACTGCCGATCCTTGTGATACTGGCCGCAGCCCTGCTGGGTGCGTTTTTGCTGCGTGACCAGCTGAGCTTCGCCGCACTGGCCGATAATCGCGAGGCGCTGCTGGCATTGCGCGATGCGAATTACCTGTTGGCTGTGGCGGGGTTCATGCTGGCCTATGTTGTGATCGTGGCGTTCAGCCTGCCCGGTGCCACGGTGGCCACGTTGACCGGAGGCTTCATGTTCGGGCTGTTTCCAGGGGTGCTGTTCAATGTCCTGGCGGCATCCATTGGGGCGGTGGCCATTTTTCTGGCGGCACAGTCCGGGTTTGGCGCCAGTTTCGCCGATCGTCTGAAGGAACGCGGTGGAACCGTTGCGCGGTTGCAGGCGGGAGTGAGGGACAATGAATGGTCGGTGCTGCTGATGATGCGGCTGGTGCCGGCAATGCCTTTCTTCCTCGCCAACCTGATTCCGGCGTTTATCGGCGTGCGGCTGGACCGCTTTGCCATTACGACATTCTTCGGCATCATGCCGGGCGCACTTGTGCTGACGTCGATCGGCGCCGGACTGAGCGGGGTATTTGCGCGTGGCGAAGCGCCGGACCTGAGCGTGCTGTTCGCGCCGCAGGTGCTGCTTCCGATCCTCGGGCTGGCGGCATTGTCGGCCCTGCCTGTTGTAATCAAAGCCCTGCGCAAAAAGGACGTGTGACGATGAACCGGATCAAGACGGATATCTGCATCATTGGCGCCGGATCGGGTGGTTTGTCGTTGGCGGCGGGCGCTGTGCAGATGGGTGCGAAGGTCGTGCTGGTGGAGGGCGCCGAGATGGGCGGCGATTGCCTGAATGCGGGTTGCATTCCGTCAAAGGCGCTGATCGCGGCGGCAAAGCACGCCCATGCCATGACGTCGGGCGCGGCTTTTGGCGTGACGCCGGTGGTGCCGCAGGTCGATTTCGCGGCGGCGAAGGACCACGTCGAGCGGGTGATCGCCACCATCGCCCCGCTTGATTCGGTGGAGCGTTTTGAAGGGTTGGGCGTGCGGGTCATAAAGGCCTGGGGCCGGTTCATCTCGCCCACGGAACTGGAGGCGGGGGGGCATATCATCACAGCCAGGCGGTTCGTGGTCGCCACAGGTTCGCGGCCTTTGGTGCCGCCGATACCGGGAGCGGACACAGTGCCCTACCTGACCAACGAGACTATATTCAAGCTGCGCGAGAAGCCGGAGCATCTGGTCATCATTGGTGGGGGCCCGATCGGGATGGAGATGGCACAGGCGCATCACCGGCTTGGCTGCCGGGTGACTGTCATTGAGGGGTCAAAGGCGTTTGGCCGCGACGACCCCGAGACGGCGGCGGTGGTATTGGCCCGGTTACGCGCGGAAGGCGTGCAGATCCTTGAGGACGCGCCGGTCAGCGGCCTCGCACGAACGGACGCCGGGGTCGTGGTGACGATCAAGGACGGGCGCAGCGTCACCGGGTCGCATCTGCTGATGGCTGTGGGGCGCGCGGTGGCTCTGGACCGTTTGAACCTTGATGCGGCGGGGGTCGCACATACCCGCAAGGGCGTCACGGTGGGGGCGGACCTGCGGTCGTCGAACCGGCGGGTTTATGCAGTGGGGGATGCGGCGGGTGGGCTGCAATTCACCCATATGGCGGGGTATCATTCAGGTGTGGTGATACGGTCGATCCTGTTCGGCCTGCCGTCAAAGATGAAGACGTCGCATATCCCCTGGGCGACCTATACCGACCCGGAGCTGGCACAGGTGGGCATGACCGAAGCCGAGGCGCACAAGGCCCATGGCGCGGCGTTGACCGTTGTACGCCATACCTATCACCATAATGACCGCGCACAGGCCGAGGGCAAGACCGAAGGGCTGATCAAGGTAATGGTGGTCAGGGGGCGGCCGGTGGGGGCATCTATCGCGGGCGCGCAGGCGGGTGAATTGATCGGCCTCTGGGCGCTGGTCCTGTCGTCGCGGTTGAAGATGAGCGCGGTCGCCGGGATGGTCGCCCCCTACCCTACGCTGGGGGAAGTGTCAAAACGCGTGGCGGGAGCCTATTTTTCCCCGAAACTCTTTGATAACCCTTTGGTCAAGCGGGTAGTGGGGCTGGTGCAGCGCTATATTCCCTGACCGCGGGGCCATGCCGATGCCGGGGGGCTGACTGTCCCTCCCGGCCCTGCTATGCAGGGTGTTCTTTGTGAAAACCTTCCACCCGAAGGTTTTCGGGGGCTCTTATCGCCCCCATGGATATTTTTGTCTGGAAAGAGGGGCAAGGCAGGTGGAGCGCAGGAAAGGGAACTTTCTGAACACGCTTTCGGGGCGGTTCCTGCTGTTGACGGTTGTGTTCGTCATGCTGGCCGAGATCATGATCTTTTTGCCATCCATTGCGCGGTTCCGTGAGGACTATCTGGAACTGCGGCTGGAAAAGGCGCAGATCGCGTCGCTGGCGCTCCTCGCGACCGACAACATGATCATGCCGGAGCTGGAAAAGGAACTGCTGGCCAATGCCCAGGTGTTCAACGTTGTGCTGCGGCGCGACGAGGTGCGCCAGTTGGTGCTGTCTTCTCCTATTCCGGCGCCGGTCTTCACCACCTACGATCTGCGTGAAACCGGACCATTCGGGCTGATGCGCGATGCGGTGGCGGTGCTGCTGGACCCCACAAAGCGGGTGATCCGGGTGATCGGAAATCCGGTGCAACAAGCCGGCCTGCTGATCGAGGTGACGATGGAAACCGGGCCGTTGCGCCGTGCGATGCTGGATTTCGGTCTGCGCATCCTGATTCTGTCGGCGCTTATTTCAGTGGTGACGGCGGCGATGCTGTTCTTTGCTGCCCGCCGCTTGCTGGTGCTGCCGATCCGCCGTGTGGTCCGGCACATGTCATCCTACGCCGAAGCGCCCGAAGATGCCCGCCGGGTGATTGCCCCTACTGCCCGTGTGCAGGAACTGCGCGAGGCGGAAGAGGCATTGCAGATGATGCAAACGCAGTTGACCGGTGCGTTGCGGCAGAAGGAGCGGCTGGCGCAACTCGGCGGGGCGGTAGCCAAGATCAGCCACGATTTGCGCAACATACTGACCACCACGCAGTTGTTCGCCGACCGGATCGGCGCGAGTGCCGACCCGGTGGTGGCCCGGGCCGCGCCCAAGCTGGTGAATTCGATCAGCCGGGCGGTGTCTTTGTGTGAAACCACGCTGGCGTTCGGCAAAGCGGAAGAGCCGCGCCCGTCGCTGACCCGTTTCGCCCTGCGCGCGCTTGTCGATGAGGTCGCCGAGGGCGAACAACTGGCCGAAGGGTCGGCCGTGGCCTTTCTCATCGACGTGCCGCCGGGGCTGGTGATCCGCGCCGATACCGAGCAGTTGTACCGGGTGCTGGCCAACCTCGCCCGTAACGCGCATCAGGCGATCTCCGCTACCGGCGAGCCGGGCAGCATCGAAATCGCGGGCATGGAATCAGACCGCGAATGGTGCATCAGGGTCGGAGATACCGGCCCCGGCCTGCCCGCCAAAGCGCGCGAGCATCTGTTCACCGCATTTCAGGGAGGGGCGCGCAAGGGCGGGTCCGGCCTTGGGCTTGCAATTTCGGCGGAACTGGTGCGCGGCCATGGTGGCACACTTGAACTGTTGCGTTCGGATGCGGAGGGTACGGAATTCATGATCCGCCTGCCCAAGGGCGATGGTCTAGCCGGCGTCGTGTAGATTTCTGCGTTTTCGCCCTTGCAATGCCCGGTGCGGCCCGCTAAATCGCCCCCACTGCACCCGTAGCTCAGCTGGATAGAGCATCAGACTACGAATCTGAGGGCCGGGCGTTCGAATCGCTCCGGGTGCACCAAAAACCTCCGCAGAAACATTTTTGTCGTTCAGTGCCCGCATGTGATGGATCGGGTTTGGGGTGAACCTTTTCGGTCAGACTGTCTATTGTTTGCAGATGAACTTTCAGGGCGTGAGGGTCTTCACCCTTCGTGCAAAGGTGTAGGCGCGCCGTCAGAGTTGGCGAGGCGAGTTTCGGGCTGGTGGTGGTCGTCGCAACGAAGGCGTTTGGCGTTCAGCCGTCGCCGGTCCCCCGGATCAGCTTTGGGCCTTACCTTCCTTGAATGTTCGGTGCATGCGTTTGACCTCACCATTCGTCCAGGGGTGTTTGATCCAGGTCAGCCGGTGCGCGATCCGGCGCTCTCCACAAACCCGGTCAAAGAAGTGTTCGAAAACGTATGATCCGGCCTTATTCATCGAAAGCGGAAGGGATTGGTTGCGTGCGCCTGAAAGTGCTGTAGATTCAAGCTGCTAGACAAAAACAAACGGCAGCATCGGACGCACGCATGGGTGAAACGTTAT
>Ga0105050_10004901_pt1 | contig 17519 bp, 14 predicted proteins | sample FRY01_FD_78088 | JGI IMG/M metagenome (GOLD analysis project Ga0105050, IMG submission 78088) | Freshwater microbial communities from Lake Fryxell liftoff mats and glacier meltwater in Antarctica - FRY-01 | ecosystem: Environmental > Aquatic > Freshwater > Ice > Glacier meltwater ... | reverse complement strand
TTCGCCCGTGGCGGGTTGGGGTTTGACGGGCTTAACATCACGCTGAACGAGGCCGGAGTGCCGTTGTTGCCCGGCACATTGGCGCGGTTCGAATGCGCGCATCACGCAGCCCACGAGGGGGGCGATCACAGGATCGTCGTGGGCCGGGTGTACCGGGTGACAACCGGGGAAGGCGAACCGCTGTTGTTCAATTGCGGCGGATTCGGGCGATTTTCGCCGGGGCTGTAACGACACGGCCCCGGCGTGCAAGCCGCACGGGGCACGACCTTGGGAGGGGGACACATGGCAGCACTTTTAAGCCTCGCACGCTGGCTTGGCGCGGTAAATGCTGCCGTTCTGGCCGCGGGTCGCGGCATTGGCGTGGTGTGCATCGCGCTGATGCTTCTGATCATGCTGGTGCAGGTGTTTTGCCGTTATGTGTTGGGGTCTGCGCTGGCATGGCCGGACGAAGCGGCGCGCTTCATGATGTTGTGGATGACCGGGTTGATGGCACCGACCGCGTTCCGGCGCGGCGGGTTCGTGGGCATCGACATGATGCTGCGGATGTTGCCGGGGCGGCTGGTGGCGTTTCTGACGCTGGTGTTCTTGTGCCTGTCGGCGCTGGTGCTTTGGGTTGGCGCGAACATCGGCTGGGCCGAGGTGACGGGCTTCAGCGGGCGGTTTGACACGGTGTCGCTGAAGGTGCCGGCGTCGTTTGACCTTTCGGAATGGCGCAAGGTGCCGCGGGCCTGGATGACGGCATCGCTTGCCGTGGGGGTTACCCTGCTGCTGGCGGTGAATGCCGAACTCATCCTGCGGGCGATGATCGGCCTGTTCGGCGGGGCCGGCCGTCTGCCAGACATCCCGGATGCCACGATCATGGGGGCGGAATGATGCTTACGCTGTTCCTGCCGCTGTTCTTGATATTCCTGCTGCTGGGTCTGCCGGTGGTCTTTGGCCTGATCGCCGCCCCCGGAATATTGCTGTGGCTGAACGGGCAGGAGCGCGACATCGTGCTGTTGTACCGCAACGTCTATGCCGGGATGGACAGCTTTCCGCTGATGGCGATTCCGTTCTTCATGCTGACCGGGGAATTGATGAACCGGGGTGGCATCACCATGCGCATCATCCATTTCGCGCAGTCGATGGTGGGGCATATGCGGGGCGGTCTGGCACAGGTGAACGTGCTCGATTCCATGCTGTTCGCCGGGATTTCCGGGTCCGCGGTGGCGGATGTGTCGGCTTTGGGGGCGATGCTGATCCCGGCAATGGAGAAAGAGGGCTACAAGAAACCCTTCGCCGCAGCGATCACCGCCGCGTCCGCAATCATCGGCCCGATCATACCGCCCTCGGGGATCATGATTATCTACGCCTATGTGATGGGCGAATCTGTCGCCGCGTTGTTCCTTGCGGGCATCGTTCCGGGCGTGTTGATCGGTGTGGCGCTGATGATCTGCGTCCGGCTGATGGCCGATCATTACGATCTGCCCGCAGCCACTCCCCGCGCCACCTGGGCGGAGCGCGGGCGGGCGGTCAGCTATGCGTTCTGGCCCCTGTTCACCCCGGTCATCATCATGGGCGGCATTCTGGCCGGCGTGTTCACCCCGACCGAGGCCGCGGCGATTGCCGCCTTCTATGCGATCATCATCGGGTTTTTCGTGATCCGCACGTTGAAGCTGGCGGACATGCCGGGGATATTGATGCGGTCGGGCATGACATCCGCCGTGGTGCTGCTGCTGATCGGCGCGGCAATGGCATTCAAGACTGTCGCCTCGCTGTCACACACGCCCGAGATACTGGCGGGCATGTTCCTCGGCCTCAGCGACAATGTGTATGTCCTGCTGTTTTTGGTGAACATTCTGCTGTTCATTGTCGGCATGTTTCTGGATGCCGGGCCTGCGATCATCATTCTTGGGCCGATCCTCGGGCCGATCTTCATCGCGCTCGGGGTGGATTCGGTCCACTTCGCCATCATCATGGCGGTAAACCTGACGGTGGGCTTGCTGACGCCGCCGATGGGGCTGGTTCTGTTTGCCACCGCCGCCGTGTCGGGGCTGCGGGTGGAAACCATCGCCCGCGCCGTGATGCCGTTCCTTGCGGTGGAAATCGCGGTGATCTTCCTGATCACCTACATCCCCGCCCTTACGCTGACAGTTCCGCGCTTTTTCGGGTTCGTGCAATAACATCTTATCACTGGGAGGCTGAAATGTTGAAAACCACACTGACATCTCTGACACTGGCGGCACTGCTGGCCAGCACGGCTGTGGCGCAGGATATCACCCTGCGCGCCACCGCCAATTCCAACGAGTCCGACGAGGATTACGACGGTCTGATCGTGTTCAAGAACTACATCGAGAATGCGTCGAATGGCGCAATCGCGGTGGAGGTGTTCATGGGCACTCAGCTTTGCACCACCGGCGAGGAATGCCTCGCGGGTCTGGCCGACGGGTCAATCGACGTCTATATCTCGACGTCTGGCGGTGCTGCGGGGATTTTCCCGTATATTCAGGTGCTCGACCTGCCTTATCTGATGAGCGACGACCGGGTTGCAGAAGCCGTGCTGACCGGCGATTTCACCCGCTTCCTGCGCACCAAGGCATTGGCCGACAGTGACGATACCATCCGCCTGATGACCATCGGCAACACCGGCGGCTGGCGCAACTATGCCAACACCAAGCGCCGTGTGGTGTCCCCTGCCGATCTGGCGGGACTGAAATTGCGCACGGTGCCTGCGGACCTTCCGCAGGAACTGGCGCGCGGTCTGGGCGCGGCGCCGACCCCGATCCCGTGGCCGGAACTGTTCACCTCGCTGCAAACCGGCGTGGTGGAGGGCACGGCCAACGGCATTACCGACATCATGTCGATGAAGTTTCAGGATGCCGGGCTGAAATACCTGACGCTGGACGGGCACAGCTACATGGGCGCGTTCTGGTGGATGTCGAACCCGCGTTTTCAGGGGCTGACCGACGATCAGAAGCAGATCGTCATGGATGGTTTCGCCTCCCTGCAACAGGCCACATTCGCCAGCCCGAAACGCAAGGAAATTCAGGCCTACGCCGATTTCCGTGCAGCGGGTGGCGATATCTATGTGCCGACCCCGGCCGAGAAAGAGGCGTTCAAGACCGCCGCCGCCCCGGTATTCGACTGGTTCCGCGCCAATGTGGCAAGCGGCGCGGAAACGCTGGACGCATTTACCGCCGCTGTCGCGGATGCACAAACCCGCGTCGATGCGGAACGCGCGGCAGACCTGAAGTAAGCTCACAAAAGGGCGGAGGCTGCTGCCTCCGCCCTTTTCCATTACAGGTGCCCGATGCCCCCCGTTCTGACCAAACCCTTTTGGCAGTCCCGTCTGCCCGGCCTTGCCGTTGCCGCGCTCGTCGCAATAACCGCGCAATTCCTGTCGGAGCATTACGGCGCACCCGCGATGCTGATGGCAATCCTGCTGGGTATCGCGCTGCATTTCCTGTCCGAGGAAGGCAAGACCGTTGCGGGCATCAAATTTGCCGCCAAGGGCGTCTTGCGCCTTGGTGTCGGACTTCTGGGTGTACGGATCAGTCTGGAGATGTTTGTGGGCCTGGGCGCGGCCACACTGGCGCTGATTCTGGGGGCGCTTGTGGCGACGATCGCCTTTGGCCTGCTGGCCGCGAAGGTCTTTGGTCAGAGCCGGGCTTTCGGCTTTCTGACCGGCGGGGCCGTGGCGATCTGCGGCGCTTCCGCCGCCATGGCCATCGCCGCCGTGCTGCCGAAGAATGACACTGCGGAACGGGATCTGGTGTTTACCGTGGTCGGCGTGACGGTGCTGTCAACCGTTGCCATGATTCTTTACCCGATCCTGGCCGCCCGTCTGGGGCTGGACATGCAAGCCACCGGGATTTTCTTTGGCGGCACGATACACGATGTGGCGCAGGTGGTCGGCGCGGGGTTCTCGGTATCCGAAGCAACGGGCGAGGTGGCCACGCTGGTCAAACTGATCCGCGTGACGGCGCTGGCTCCTGTCGTGCTGATCGCCGCCTTGCTGATCCGCGCCAAGGGGACGGCAGACGGCCCGCGCCCCCCCCTGGTGCCGGGGTTCGTGCTGGCTTTCCTTGCACTTGCGGCGCTGAACTCCCTCGGTCTGATCCCCGCGCCGGTGATCGACGCAGCCAACACCCTGTCTCGTTGGGCATTGCTGACGGCGATTGCGGCGGTGGGGATGAAAACCTCGATCCCCGGTTTGCTGAAGGTCGGCGGCCCCGCGATCACGCTGCTGCTGGCGGAGACGGTGTTTCTTGCGGGATTGGTGCTTGGGGGCGCACATCTGCTGGGCGCGCGCTAAAGGCCTGAGCACCGCAGTTGGCATCGCGCTCGCATCGGGTGCCGGCGCATGATATCCCGGGGCATCGGCAGGAGAACGGCCCCATGTCTTTGGATACGGCACAGCACACGGCGGCGGGCAGCGCCATAGCCGCCGACCGCATGGCAGCGCGGGCGCGGGCGGCGGCGGCATTCCTGAAGGCGCTGTCGCATGAAGGGCGGCTGATGATCCTGTGCCACCTGTCGGATGGCGAAAAGTCGGTCACGGCATTGGAAACGCTGCTTGGTCAGCGGCAGGCAGCGGTCAGCCAGCAGCTTGCCCGGCTGCGCGCCGAAGGGCTGGTGACCTGCCGCCGCGACGGCAAGGTAATCTACTATTCCATTCAGGATCCGAAGGTCAGCCAGACCATCGCGCTGGTGCACGCGATGTTCTGCGCCACCTGATCACCCCCGCCCGATATAGGGCATCGCCGTCGCCATCACCGTCATGAACGGAACGTTCACGGCCAAGGGCAGTCCCGCCATGTGAAATACCGCGTCCGCCACATGGCGGCTTTCCATCACCGGTTCCACCTTCACCGACCCGTCGGCCTGCGGCACCCCGCGCGTCATCGGCTCGGCCATGTCGGTCAGCGCATTGCCGATGTCGATCTGCCCGCAGGCGATGTTGAACGCCCGCCCGTCCAGGCCCAACGTCCGGGTCAGCCCGGTAACAGCATGTTTTGACATGGTATAAGGCGCCGAACCGGGGCGCGGCACCTGCGCGGATATCGAGCCGTTGTTGATGATGCGCCCGCCCTGCGGGCTTTGCCGCCGCATAGCGCCAAAGGCTGCGCGGGCACACAGAAACATGCCTGTAATGTTGACGGATGACAGGGCGAGCCAATCCTCCACCGCAATCTCATCAATCGGCGCGGCTTTCACCGTCATGCCTGCATTGTTGAACAGCACATCCAGGCGCCCCCACGCGGCTGTTGCCTGCGCAAAAGCCGCGTCCACCGCCGCCGGGTCGGTCACATCGCACGGCAGCACCAGCGCATCAGCGCCATCCGCCGTTTCAGAAAGCGCCGCTTCCCGCCGCCCGATCATCCCGACCCGCCAGCCAGCCGCCAAAAACGCCCGCGCCGTGGCCCGCCCAATTCCACTGCCCGCACCAGTGATGATGATGTTCATGAAGCCCCCCCTTTTCGTGTTGCGTCCCGCCCGGCGGCCGCGACCCTGGCCGAGCCTGGTTGATAACGCATCCTGCATTATGACGGCAAGGCCCGCATCTTTTGTGGCGCGCATCCTCTGTGGCTGCTGTGGACCTTGCCATTCCGAAGCGGCGGGGCGGTGGTCGATGCCAAGTCGGTCTAAAGGCAAACCATTGCCGGGCAACGAAGCGTTTCGACCGCCGGATCGAGGCGGTGCTGCAATCGCACCGTTTCCGCCCACGGTTCGGGCAGCGCAGGGTCGCGGGCCATGGTCATATTTGTTTCATTCGCATGCGCTTGTGAAAAAATTGTTACGATCCCCGAATACACACCCTTGTTAGAATCTGTTTTCGGTCGTTACCTGACTGTTACAATTGCCGCTCTCTGCCAGGCCAGGTCCGGCCGCAACGGAGAAGAACGGATTCAAGACGAACCACAACCGGGAGACTTCAGATGATTACAAGACACACATTGGCCGCTTCGGTCAGCATCTTTGCGATGCTGACCAGCGTTGCCGCCTCGGCGCAGACCATGGACGAACTGGTCGCCGCCGCCAATGCCGAAGGCATGCTGACCACCATCGCCCTGCCGCATGACTGGTGCGGCTACGGCGCCGTAATCGCAGGCTTCAAGGCCAAATATCCCGAAATCACCGTGAACGAGTTGAACCCGGACGCCGGTTCCGCCGACGAGATCGAGGCGATCAAGGCCAACAAGGACAACACCGGCCCGCAGGCGCCCGATGTGATCGACGTCGGCTTGTCGTTCGGCCCGTCGTCCAAGGCCGAGGGTCTGATCCAGCCGTACAAAGTCTCGACCTGGGATTCGATCCCGGATGATGCCAAGGACGCCGATGGCTATTGGTACGGCGATTATTATGGCGTGATGTCGTTCCTCGTGAACAAAGATCTCGTGGCCAACACGCCCACCGACTGGGCAGATCTTCTCAAGCCGGAATATGCGGCCTCGGTCGCCTTGGCGGGCGATCCGCGTGCGTCTAACCAGGCTATTCTGGGTGTGCTGTCGGCCGGTATGGCTGCGGGCGGCAAGGCGGGCGCCGACGCCGGCGAAAAGGGGCTTGCCTACTTTGCCGAACTGAACAAGGCCGGCAACTTCGTGCCGGTCATCGGCAAGGCGGGCACGCTGGCGCAGGGCGCGACCCCGATCATCGTGATGTGGGATTACAACGCACTGGCCGCCAAGGACACCCTGGCAGGCAACCCGCCGGTCGAAGTCGTCGTGCCGAAATCGGGCGTTCTGGCCGGTGTCTATGTGCAGGCGATCAGCGCCTACGCGCCACATCCGAACGCGGCGAAACTCTGGATGGAATACCTTTATTCAGACGAAGGCCAATTGGGCTGGCTGGCTGGATACTGCCACCCGATCCGCTTCAACGACATGGCTGCGCGCGGCGTGATCCCGCAGGATCTGCTGGACAAACTGCCACCGGCTGCCGCCTATGAAGCCGCCTACTTCCCGACACTGGAGGAAGTAGACGCCAACAAGGTGGCCGTGACCGCCGGCTGGGATGCCGTGGTCGGGGCCAACGTCGTCGAGTAAATCCGGGCACTTGCCTATCGGTCCGCCCTTCCGTTTCGGGAGGGCGGACTTTATTGCATGAAAGACACCGCCCCGGATGACGCGCCCTCCCGAACGCCCGCGAAAGCGTCTGCCCCTGCATTGGCTGGGCGTGGTCCCGTTCCTGTTATTCGCCCTGCTGTTTCTGGTTCTGCCCACGATGAACATCGTGCTTGGTGCGTTCCGCACGCCGGAGGGCGGCTTCACGCTGGAAAACCTGCGCGGACTGAACACGCAATCCATCCGCAACGCCTATTGGCTGTCGATCAAGATCAGCTTCGCCTCGGCGCTTCTGGGAAGCGTCGTGGGCTTCGGCGTGGCAGCCGCGATCACACTTGGGGGTTTGCCAAAATTTATCCGCGGCCCGATGCTGACATTTTCCGGCGTCGCGTCCAACTTCGCCGGTGTGCCGCTGGCCTTCGCGTTTCTGGCCACCATCGGCCCGGTTGGGCTTGTCACTGTGTTTCTGCGTACCCAACTGGGCTTGGATTTGCGGTTGATGGGGTTCAACCTGCTGTCCTTCTGGGGGTTGACGCTGACCTACCTTTTCTTCCAGATCCCGCTGATGATCCTGATTATCACCCCTGCACTTGACGGGCTGAAACGTGAATGGCGCGAGGCGGCGAGCATCCTTGGCGCAACCGGCCCGCAGTACTGGCGCATGGTCGCGCTGCCGATCCTGTTTCCGTCGCTGCTTGGCACGCTGGCGCTGCTGTTTGCCAATGCGTTCGGGGCCGTGGCAACCGCCATCGCGCTGACCGGATCATCGCTCAACATCGTGCCGATCCTGCTGTTCGCGCAGATCCGCGGCGATGTGCTGGGTGATCCGCACTTGGGCTATGCGCTGGCCTTCGGGATGATCGTCATCACCGGTGTTGCCAATGCGGTCTATATCTGGCTGCGCGCCCGGTCGGAAAGGTGGCTGAAATGAAGCAGGTGTGGGCATGGCTCGCTCTTGGTGCGGGCCTGATTTATTTTATCCTGCCGCTGGTGGGGATGGCCGAGTTTTCGTTGAAAATGCGTCGCGGTGTTTATTCGTTCGACGCATACGCGAAAGTTCTGGGCGACCCGAAATTTCAGGAAACCTTCGGCTATTCCGTGCTGATGGCGCTGTTCACCATTGTTTTCGGCATCCTGCTGGTGGTTCCTACCGCCTATTGGGTGCGCCTGAAGCTGCCGGGCCTCCGGCCCTATATCGAGTTTATCACGCTGCTGCCGCTGGTCATCCCGGCCATCGTGATCGTCTTCGGCTATATCCGGCTTTACAACACCTCAAGCTGGCTGCCGCTGACCGGCACCGCCACGGGCACCAACATCTTGCTGATGTTCGGCTATGCCACGCTCGCCCTGCCCTACATGTACCGCGCCGTTGACACCGGCCTGCGCACCATCGACGTGGGCACCTTGACCGAAGCTGCGCAGTCGCTTGGCGCAGGCTGGGTCACGATTCTGGCCAGGGTCATCTTGCCCAACGTTCTTGTCGCGGTGCTTTCGGGTGCCTTCCTGACCTTCGCTATCGTGATCGGCGAGTTTACCATGGCGGCCTTGCTGAACCGCCCCGCATTCGGCCCCTACATGCAGCTTCTGGGCGCCAACCGCGCTTATGAACCTGCCGCTTTGGCGGTGATCGCTTTCGCCATAACCTGGGCCTGCATGGGCCTGATCCAGCTTGTCACCCGGTTTTCCAAACACACGAGGGCACAGCACTGATGGCCTTTCTTGATATCCAGCATCTGGAAAAATCCTTTGGCGCGACGCGCGTTGTCAAGGATTTCAACCTCGATATCCAGAAAGGCGAGTTTGTGTCGCTGCTCGGCCCGTCGGGCTGCGGCAAGACAACCGTGTTGCGGATGGTCGCCGGATTCGAGACGCCATCGACCGGGCGCATCCGGATCGAGGGCAAGGATATCGTCGCGCTTCGCCCGAACCAGCGCAACATCGGCATGGTGTTTCAATCGTATGCTTTGTTCCCAAACCTGACCGTGGCGCAGAACGTTGCGTTCGGCTTGAAGGTTGCGGGGGCGAACCGCACAGATTGCGACGCGCGGGTGACAGAAATGCTTGGGCTGATCGGGTTGGGGGATCTGGGCAACCGTTTTCCGTTTCAGCTTTCGGGGGGGCAGCAACAGCGCGTGGCGCTTGCCCGCGCCCTTGCCGTGCGCCCCCGCGTGCTTTTGCTGGACGAACCGCTGTCGGCGCTGGACGCGAAAATCCGGGTCAGCCTGCGCCACGAGATCCGCCAGATCCAGCAACGGCTTGGCATAACGACGATTTTCGTGACCCACGATCAGGAAGAGGCGCTGTCGATGTCGGACCGCATCGTGGTGATGAACGGCGGCATCGCGGAACAGGCGGGCGCACCGTTCGAGATCTACAACCGCCCCGCCACCCGCTTTGTCGCCAACTTTGTCGGCACGCTGAACACGTTTGACGCGGTGGTGCTGGACCCCGGCGCGGGTATCGTCAGCCTTGCGGGCACCCCCGTCACCCTGCCCGCCCCGCTGGACGCCGCCAAAGGCAGCACGATCGGCCTTGCGCTGCGCCCCGAAGCCTTGCGCCTCGGCCGTGCCGAGGGCCGTGAGATCGTGCTGCCCGCCACCATCAGCGAGGTGCATTTCATGGGGTCGGTCATTCGCATCCGCGCCGATGCCGCAGGAAGCCGCGTGGCACTCGACACCTTCAACCGCGCCGACGCCCCGCCACCCGCTGTAGGATCGGCAACAGAAATCAGCCTGTCGGCGCGCGATGTGATCGTGCTGCGGGACTGAACCGGCAGCGCAAACCGGTCTGTCAGAGGCCTGCGGCGCGGATATTTAGACCAAAATGAAAGCGCAAGAACGTGCGCTTACTTCTTTCATCCTGGTCTGAATTGCCCGCCCCGGGCCGCAACATGCCCTTCGCAGGACGTCAGCGGACTATGCCTTGACCCTCGCATTGGCAGGATCGTAGAGCGCGCCCATATGCAGCGTGGCCGGCACCCGCTTTGATGCCACTTCAAGTTCATAGCGCCCCGAGAGCAGCCAATCCTCGGCCACACCGTCAGCGCGGCGCACATAGCCATAGCCAATCGGCTGCCCAAGCGTGTGCCCGAAGCCGCCCGACGACAACCAGCCCACCCGCTCGCCACTGCGCAAGATCGTCTCGCGCCCCAGCAGGTTCACCGCAGGGTCAGCGACTGAAAACCCGGCCAGCCGTTTCGCTACCCCACAGGCCAGTTGCGCCGCAACCGCATCACGCCCGATGAAGGGCAGGCCGGATGTCATTTTGCAGGCCCAGTCAAGCCCCGCCTCCACCGGCGTGTGGTCGGGGCCGATATCCGCACCCCATGCGCGGTAGCCCTTCTCCAGCCGCAGGGTTTCAACCGCGCGGTAGCCGGCATTGACCAGCCCGTCACCCGCCCCCGCTGCCATCAGCGCCGCATAGACCGTCACCGCCACGTCGGTGGGCATGTGCAATTCCCAGCCAAGCTCCCCCACATAGGTTACCCGCAACGCCAGTACGGGGCACGCGGCGACCGACAGGCGGCGCACCGTGCCAAACGGAAAGCCCGCGTTCGTCAGATCATCCGGGCAAACCCGCGCCAGAATGTCACGCGCGCGCGGCCCCATCAGCGACAGTACCGCCGACCCCGCCGTGACGTCCACCAGTTGCGCATTTCCCTTCAGGTTCCGCGCGATCCAGTCGAAGTCATGCGTCGCAAATCCGGTGCCGGTAACAATATAGAACGCGTCATGCGCCAGCCGCGCGACCGTGACATCGCATTCGATCCCACCCTTTTCGTTCAGCATCTGAGTGTAGGTCAGCCTGCCTGTGTCCCGGTCCACGTTGCCCGCAGCGATATGGTTCAGCGCCTGCGCCGCATCGGGGCCTTGCAGGGTGAACTTGGCAAAGGACGTCTGGTCGATCAGCACAGCCGCCTCGCGGCAGGCCTTGTGCTCGCGCGCGACTGCATCGAACCACCCGGGCCGCTGGTAGGAATAGCGGTCCTGCGCCACTTCGCCCGCCTTGAGGTCCGCAAACCAGTTCGGCCGCTCCCAGCCCAGTTTCTCGCCAAAGCACGCACCCGCAGCTGCCAGATGCGCGTAAAGCGGCGAGCGGCGGGTCGGGCGGACCGAGGCCATTTCCTCGGACGGCCAGGCGATGGTGTAGTGCTTGCCATACGCCTCCAGCGTGCGGGCCCGCACCCAGTCGGTCGATTGGTGGACGCGGCCAAAGCGGCGGATGTCCACCGGCCACAGGTCGAAGGGCGCGGCCCCCTTCGCCACCCATTCCGCCAGAGCCATGCCCGCACCACCCCCCGAAGCGATCCCGAATGCGTTGAAGCCCGCGCCGACGAACAGGTTTCGCAACTCCGGTGCCTCGCCCAGTATGAAGTTGCCATCGGGGGTAAAGCTTTCCGGGCCGTTGATAAGCTGCTTGATGCCCGCCGTTTCCAGCGCCGGAACGCGGCCGATGGCATTGGCCATGAACTGCTCGAAATGGTCGAAATCCGACGGCAACAGTTCGTAGTGAAACGCCTCGGGGATGCCTTTTTGCGCCCATGGCACAGGGTTGGGTTCGTAGCCGCCCATCACGAGACCGCCGACCTCTTCCTTCCAGTAAGTCAGCCGGTCCGGGTCGCGCAGCGTGGGCAGGCCCGGCGTCACCCCGGGGATGCGTTCGGTGATCATGTATTGATGTTCCACCGATACCAGCGGCACATTCACGCCCACCGTCGCTGCCAGTGCCCGCGTCCATTGGCCCGCGCACAGCACCACCTTTTCGCAAGAAATGCGGCCTTCGGGGGTGTCCACCCCGATGATGCGGCCATTTTCGACAACGATCCGCGTGACCGGCGTATCCTCGCATATCTGCACCCCTGCCATCCGCGCGCCTTTGGCAAGCGATTGGGTGATGTCAGACGGATTGGCCTGCCCGTCCGTCGGCAGGAAAGCCGCACCCACCAGATCATCCACGTTCATCAGCGGCCATAAATCCTGCGCCTCTTGCGGGGTCAGCAAATGCATCTCCAGCCCGAAGGAATGCGCCGTCGTCGCCTGACGCTTCACCTCGGTCCAGCGTTCGGCGTTGCAGGCCAGCCGCAAACCTCCGTTCATCTTCCAACCGGTCTGAAGCCCTGTCTCCGCTTCCAGCCGCTTGTAAAGGTCCACCGAATACCCAAGCAATTGCGTGATGTTGGCGGACGTCCGCAACTGCCCCACCAGCCCGGCCGCGTGAAACGTCGTGCCCGACGTCAGCTTCTTGCGTTCCAGCAGAACGGAATCCACCCCCAGCTTGCCCAGATGGTAAGCCGTGGAGCAGCCGATGATGCCGCCGCCGATGATGACAACGCGCGCGGTTGTGGGAAGGTCGGTCATGGTACCTCAGGTCTGATCAAACACATCCAACGCGGCGCGCCATCTGGCGAGGTTGGTCTGTGTGTAGGTTGCGAAATCGAAATCAATGTCGGAATGGCGTTCCGACACCATCGACCAAAGCGCCTCGCGCAGTGCCGCCGCCGCTTTCATTGCAAGATAGGCACGCCACAAAGTGGTATCCGCGCGGCGTTGAAAATAGCTTTCCAGCATCCGCGCTTCCTGCGCCGCCGAAAGCGCCGCATTTGCAGCCAGCCCGCCCAGATCGAACAGAGGCGAATTGAAGCCCGCATAATCCCAGTCGATCAGCCACAGGCGGCTTCCGTCATGGATAAAATTCGCAGGCAGCAGGTCATTGTGGCCATAAACGATGTCCACCGGACCGACAGCCGCTTCCAGCCGCGCCGCGGCAGCAAGCATGTCGCCCAGCAGCAGGGCGCAGGGGCTGGCGGTCAGCGTTGCGGCATAATCGCGGATCACATGAAACACCCAGAACATGAGTGCGGCCCCATGCAGATGGTTGGGTATGCCGTGATGCGCGCGGCGGATCAGCGCAAGCGCCTGTTCCAGCATGGCATCCTGCCGCAGATCTGCGGCCGTCAGGGTGCGGCCTTCGATGAAATCGATCACCAGCACCCCCGGCGCGTGAAAAACCACGGCGGGCGACACGCCGGCAGCATGGGCCGCCTGAGATGCTGCACGCTCGTTGAAGCGCAAAATCTGATGCACCGGAATATCGTCGCCGATCCGCACCACGCAGCGCCGCACGTCATCCTGCACCAGAAAATTCACATTGGTGGTGCCGCCACTGAGTAGCGAAACCTGCACTTCGCCCTGCCAGATCGGCAAGCCAAGCACGCGGTCGGCCGCTGAAACCGGGGCAAGAGCGGTCAGCACGGCAACCCCGCGCCCGACGCAGGAAGGCAGCGCACAGAGGTGGGCGATCCGGGCATCATCGGTCCTGTTAAACGGGCGGGCCGGGGGACAGGCCCGCCCCCGAGGGTCACTGAGGTATCCACGCCTTGCAGTTCGCCTCGTTTCCGGTGCGGACGACGTCGCTGACGCCGTCCTGCGATGTATATGTCTGTGGTTCGTGGGGTGTGTTGCGGATCGTAGCCGGGCATCTGCACCGTGCATGCGAGATGGGGAAGCAAGGTGCTGAAGATGTCATCCGTTGTTCCTTGCCCGCTGGTGTGGTTTTTGCAGTTGGCTTCAGGCTGTGCCGGGCTGTTGCAGGTCTGTTCGGCCGATTTTCCAATGCCTCATGAAACCTGTCAAACATTTTGTGGCGTTATGTGGTATTGATTTTCAAAGATGTAGTTTTCCACGGATTATCCGGCGAAAACTGTAAATTCCCACAAGGCGACCCCACATGCCCGCCAGCCAGCGCGAACGCGAGATACTTGAGTTGCTGCATGATTCCGGTTCCGGTCGGTTGCGCGATCTGTCGCAGCGCCTGAACGTGTCGGAAGAAACCATCCGTCGCAACGTGCGGCGGCTGGAGGTGCAGGGGCTTGTCACCAAAGTGCATGGCGGGGTGCATCTGAAAGACTGGGGGCCGGAGGCAAGCTTTGCACAGCGTTTCACCCAGAACCCCGCCGCCAAGCGCCGCATCGCGCGCAGACTGGCGGCGCTGATCCATGACGGGGCGTCGCTGTTTCTGGATATCGGGTCCACTACCGCGCATGTGGCCGAAGCGTTGCGCGCCCACCGCGATCTGCTGGTGGTGACCAACTCGCTTGCCGTGGCGCAGACGCTGGCGGCGCGCAATGGAAACCGCGTCTTCATGGCGGGCGGCGAATTGCGAAGCCACGACGGCGGTTCATTCGGGGCCGAAGCGCTGGCGTTCGTGCGGCAGTTTCAGGTGCGGCATGCCGTTCTGTCTGCGGCAGCGGTGAACGCGCGGGCCGGTTTCATGCTGCACGACTTGCGTGAGGCGGAGTTTTCGCGCGCCATCATTGAACAGGCGGATGAAGCGATCATCTGTGCCGACGCCACGAAATTCGGCCTTGTCGCCCCGATCCGCATCACCGACCCCGCGGCGATCCGCCGCCTTGTGACCGACGCGCTTCCGCCTGCCGATCTCGCCGAAGCACTGGCCGCCGCAGGCGTCGAGGTGCTGATTGCGAGCCCCGGGCGCGGCTGACCTGGCCTTCCCCGCATGGCGCGCCCCGAACTGTGGCTCCTCCCGAGTTCACATGGCGATTGCTGGGAACATCCGACACAGGCGGGCACCCTGCACACCCTATCAGAAGTGTCGCTTTCAGGCTGGCGATGGTCCGTGGCCCTGCTACGCTCGCCCGACCCCGATCCGAAAAGGTGCCAAGATGTCCGACGATCCGCTGCTGCAACCCTACCAGCTCAAGCACCTGACCCTCAAGAACCGGATCATGACGACCAGCCACGAACCGGCTTATCCCGTTGATGGCATGCCGAAAGACCGCTACCGCACCTATCATGCCGAACGTGCAAAGGCCGGTGTCGCGCTGACCATGACGGCGGGTTCGGCTGCGGTGTCCCGCGACAGCCCGCCCGTGTTCAACAACATCCTCGCCTACAAGGATGAAGTGGTGCCCTGGATGAAGCTGCTTGCCGACGAATGCCATTCCCATGGCTGTGCTGTGATGATCCAGCTGACCCACCTCGGCCGCCGCACCACGTGGAACAAGGGCGACTGGCTCCCCTCCGTCGCGCCGGGCCCGTTCCGCGAACCGGCACACCGCGCTTTCCCCAAGGTTCTGGAAGACTGGGACATCGCCCGCATCATCGAAGACTATGCCGACGCCGCCGAACGCATGCAGGCGGCGGGCCTCGACGGCATTGAATTCGAATGCTACGGCCACCTCATGGACCAGTTCTGGTCGCCCCTGACCAACACGCTGGCCGCGCCCTATGGCGGGTCGTTCGAGAACCGCTCCCGCTTCACGATGGACGTGCTGGAGGCCGTGCGCAAACGCACCGGCGCGGCTTTCCTCGTCGGCATCCGCTATACCGCCGATGAAGTGGCGCCGGGCGGCATCACCGCCAAGGACGGCATCCGCATGGGCCACCTGTTCCGTGACAGTGGCATGGTGGATTTTCTCAACATCATCCGCGGCCAGATCCACACTGACGCTGCAATGACCGATGTGATCCCGATCCAGGGCATGCCCTCGGCTCCGCATCTCGATTTTGCAGGCCGCATCCGCGCCGAGGTGGGCCTGCCCACCTTCCACGCCGCCCGCATTCCCGACGTGGCGACCGCCCGACATGCCGTGGCTTCGGGCAAGCTGGATATGGTCGGTATGACCCGCGCCCATATGGCCGACCCCCATATCGTGCAGAAGATCGTGGAGGGCCGCGAACATGACATCCGCCCCTGCGTCGGCGCGACCTATTGCCTCGACCGCATTTATGGCGCGGGTGAGGCGCTGTGCATTCACAACGCGGCGACGGGCCGCGAACTGACCATGCCACATGCAACACCAGCTGCAACCATCCGAAAGCGCATAACAATCGTTGGCGCTGGCCCGGCCGGTCTGGAAGCCGCCCGTGTCGCGGCAGAACGCGGCCACCACGTCACGGTGTTTGAAGCCGCCCCCGACCCCGGCGGCCAGATCCGCCTGACGGCCCGGTCGCCCCGCCGCCGCGAAATGATTGGCATCATCGACTGGCGCATGGCCCAATGCGCCGCGCGCGACGTGACATTCCATTTCAATACCTTCGCTGAAACTCATGTCATTGCCGCGCAATCCCCCGATGTGGTGATTATCGCCACAGGCGGGTTGCCCAACACCGATATCCTCGAATCCGGCAACGACCTGACGGTATCCGCCTGGGACATCCTGTCAGGCGACGTGAAACCCGGCGCGAACGTACTGCTCTACGACGACGCGGGCGACCACACCGCCCTGCAAGCCGCGCAACTCATCGCGGAATCCGGTGCACATGTGGAGGTGATGACCCCCGACCGCACCTTCGCCCCCGAAGTCATGGGGATGAACCTCGTGCCCTACATGCGCGCGCTGCAAAGCCTCGACACAACTTTTACGGTGACATACCGGCTGCGGGCCGTGGCAAAGGATGGCAACCAGCTGCGTGCAACAATTGGCAGCGACTACAAATCCCTGACAAAACAAGCGAATTACGATCAGATCGTGGTGAACCACGGCACTCTTCCGCTGGATGAGCTTTATTTCGCGCTGAAACCGCTCTCCGGAAATCTTGGCGCGGTCGATCATGATGCGTTGATCAACGGTCTGCCGCAGGCGCTGAACGGTGGGCCGGCAGGTGGCTTCCAGCTGTTCCGCATCGGCGATGCCGTATCAGCGCGCAACACCCATGCCGCGATCTATGATGCGCTGCGACTGATGAAAGACCTCTGACCGTGCAGCAAAACGCCGTTGTCGGGGCCATCGAGACCCCGGCAACGGCTGTTGCCACTCAACGGCTCACCCCGCCCCTTACCCTTATTCTCTGTTCTCAAGTATCCCCGCCGGAGGCCCGCAACGTCAGACCACGCACAACGCTTCCGTCAAGGTGCCGCCCGCCCGCGCGCACCGGCCCGCAGGGCCGGGGTCGACCGGGCCTGTGCGACCCGGCCTGTGCGAAAGGGCCTGTGCGAAAGGGCCTCTACAACCGGGCCGCGTCAGAAGTGGAACGCCTCCACAACGACCCGCCGCCCCAGTGAATACGCATCCGCGACATGCACCAGCGGTGACAGGTCCACATCGGACCGCCCTGATGCCACAAGTTCCGCCATGTGCGCATAAAGCGCGGGATACTCATGGGTGGACGCCTGAGAAACGTCCGCACCGTCAAGGCTCATCCGCGCGCCACCGTCACGCAGCAGCAAGGTGCCGCCATCCGTAACCACCGCGATATTCCACGTCTGTGGCCCGGTTTGCCGCCAGTCGAAATCCGCCGTGACCCCGCCCGAGCATGTCAGTTGCGCCGCAATCGGCGTATCCCGGTTTACCGGGTATTCCAGCACGGCACCGGTCAGATGCAGCCGCACCGGAAATACCTCGGTCAGCACCGACAACGCGTTGATGCCGGGATCAAACACTCCCATGCCGCCGGGTTGGAACACCCAGTCCTGCCCCGGATGCCACTTCCTGACATCCTCGCGCCAGGTGATATG
>Ga0105050_10004899_pt1 | contig 17521 bp, 22 predicted proteins | sample FRY01_FD_78088 | JGI IMG/M metagenome (GOLD analysis project Ga0105050, IMG submission 78088) | Freshwater microbial communities from Lake Fryxell liftoff mats and glacier meltwater in Antarctica - FRY-01 | ecosystem: Environmental > Aquatic > Freshwater > Ice > Glacier meltwater ... | reverse complement strand
TGGGAGGATGTCGATGACATGGGTGGCGTCGTCATGCCCCTCGACGAAGCGCTCGCGTTCATCGCGAACGAGGGCATCTTCTGGACCTGGACCTGACCCGAAAATGTACAAAGTCGAGTTCAGGTGTTGGTGTAATTTCGGTCATGGCTCTCCTTTGCTTCCGATGTCGGGGCTTGTGCATCGCGCCTGCCGACAAAGAGGTGCCCTTGCCCCGCGCGACCCAATGGCACCACAGTGGCGCCATAGTAGCCGGCGAACCGGGATGGAGCATTGAACTGACATTGAACAAACGGATTGTGGCCTCGCCCCGGCTGTCAGCGCTGTTGGCCGGGCTGTTGGGCCGCCTCATCGCAGGCTGGGTCCGGCTGTGCCATGCGACAACGCGGTGGGAGCGCCGGGGGGATGCGGAACTGCTGCACGCCTTGGCGCAGGGACCGGTGATTCTGGTTTTGTGGCACGAATCTTCGCTGATGGGTCCGCGGCATTGGCCGATCCGCAGGGCCCGGTTGTCGACGCTGCGCGATACCTCGCCCATCGGGATGGTGTCGGGTGCGGTGCAGACGCGGTTCGGGCTCGAGCCGGTGGCGATGACGGCCAAGGGGGGCAATCGCAGCGCGTCGCGCGCGGTGATGCGCCGCCTGCAGGAGGGCAGCAGCATCGGCATGACCGGGGACGGGCCGCTGGGACCGGCACGGGTGATGAAATCGGCACCGCTTGATTGGGCACGGGCGACCGGGGTGCCGGTGTTCCTCTATGCCTATGCCATGAAGCGGCATCGGCGCGTGAAGAGTTGGGACAAGATGGTGATGCCCCTGCCCTTTACCAGCGGGGTCAGTGTCTATCGTCGCTGGGATGCGGATGTGCCGCGTCGTGCAGATGCGGCGCAGGTCGCGGCATTGGCCGCAGATATGGGCCGCAAGCTGGATGCTGTGACGCAGGAGGCAGATGCCGCCTGTCGGTGACGGCGCGCTGGACAGACCAACGCGCCGATCAGGTCAGCCGATGGCCGCTGCTTTGATATCATCGTCGATATGCGGCACATATTGCGCGAAATTGGCAGCGAACATCTCGACCAGTTTGCGCGCTTGTTTGTCATAGGCGGCAGGGTCTGCCCAAGTGCGGCGCGGATCGAGCAGGCCGGTGTCCACCCCTTCAACGGCCAGCGGCACGTCAAAGCCAAAGAACGGGTCTTTGCGGAACGCCCCCTCGATCAGGCTGCCGTCGAGCGCGCCGGCCAGTAGCGCGCGGGTCGCCTTGATCGGCATCCGGGTGCCGGTGCCATAGGCGCCGCCGGTCCAGCCGGTATTGACCAGCCAGCAGGTCGCGCCGTGTTTGGCAATCTTGGCCTGCAGCAGTTTGCCGTAAACCTCCGGCCGGCGCGGCAGGAACGGTGCCCCGAAACAGGTGCTGAAGGTTGGCTCGGGCTCGGTCACGCCACGCTCTGTCCCGGCGACCTTGGAGGTGAAGCCGGAGAGAAAGTGGTACATGGCCTGTGCGGGCGTCAGCCGCGCGATGGGAGGCAGCACGCCAAAGGCATCGCAGGTCAGCATGATGATGTTCTTGGGATGCCCGCCAAGCCCGGTTGCCGAAGCGTTGGAGATGAAATCCATCGGATAGGCGGCCCGCATGTTGGCGGTCAGGCTGTCATCGGCAAAGTCGAGTTCCATGGTTTCCGGGTCGAACACCATATTCTCGATCACGGTGGTGAACCGCGAGGTGGCGGCATAGATTTCGGGTTCGGCCTCGGGCGAGAGATTGATCGTCTTGGCGTAGCAGCCACCCTCGAAATTGAAGGTGCCGCGCTCTGACCAGCCATGCTCGTCATCACCGATCAGGGTGCGCGATGGTTCCGACGACAGCGTGGTCTTGCCGGTTCCGGAAAGACCAAAGAAGATCGCGGTATCGACCGGATTGCCCGGCGCGTGATTGGCCGAGCAGTGCATCGGCATGATGCCCTTGGGCGGCAACAGGAAATTGAGAATGTTGAAAACGATCTTCTTGTTCTCGCCCGCGTATTCTGTGCCGCCGATCAGGACCAGTTTCTTGTCGAAATGGATCACCACGACGGTATCGGTGCGGCAGCCGTGGCGGACCGGATCGGCGAAGAAGCTCGGGCAGTTGATCACGGTGAAATCGGGGATGAAGGTGTCGACCTCATCGGCGGTGGGCCGCAAAAGCAGGTGCCGGATGAAGAGATTGTGCCAGGCGAGTTCGGTGACCAACCGCACGCCGATCCGATGCGCCGGGTCGGTCCCGGCGTTCAGATCCTGCACATAGGCGGTCTTGCCATGCAGATGCGCCAGCATGTCGGCGTGAAGGATGTCGAATTTCTCGGGCGCCATCGGCGCGTTCTTTTCCCACCAGATCACGTCATTGGTGGAAGCGGTGCGCACCACATGTTTGTCCTTGGGACTGCGGCCGGTGTATTTGCCGGTGTTGACCAGAAGGGTGCCGCCCTGCCCCAGCGTCCCCTCGCCATTGACCAGCGCCGCCTGCATCAGGGCGGGTTCGCGCAAGTTGTAATAGACATGAGCCAATCCGGTGATGCCCTGGGCATCAAGCGTCATCGCGGGATTTACGCGTCCGTGGTCCATGATCTTACTCCTCCGAGGGCCCTCCTCACGGGGCCAGTCAAAGAGCCATAACATGATGATTTCCAATGTGAACAGCCGGGTTTTTCACAGTTAGCGCAACCATCCGGATGTTAGCGCAACCAAGTTGTGAGTGGTCCGTCGGAGGCCCGCTACTGGTCGACCCAAGCAAAGAAAATCCCCGGTCATTGACAGAATGGTGAGGCATTTTAGCCATTGGTTACGGATTTTCGGCCCAAATGAGGCGGCACCACCGGGGTGATTCGCAGTTTAGGATTGATTCAGGGCGACAAAAAAGGGACATAGTTGTGAAAAAGCAGGCAAAAATAACCATTGAGCAGTAAGAGGAACCCCATGTCAAAAATCGCATTGGTGGACGACGACAGGAATATCCTGACGTCCGTGTCCATGACTCTCGAAGCTGAGGGCTTTGAAGTCGATACCTATAACGACGGTCAGACCGCACTTGATGCGTTCAACAAGCGCATGCCGGATATGGCTGTGCTGGATATCAAGATGCCGCGCATGGACGGAATGGATCTGCTGCAGCGACTGCGCCAGAAAACCTCGATGCCGGTGATCTTTCTTACATCGAAAGACGACGAGATTGACGAGGTTCTGGGCCTGCGGATGGGCGCGGACGACTATGTGAAAAAGCCCTTCTCGCAGCGACTTCTGGTCGAGCGGATCCGCGCGCTGTTGCGCCGCCAAGACGTGATATCTGGTGAAGTCGTTGATACGTCAGAAGAAAACAAGGTCATGGCTCGTGGCAATCTGACGATGGACCCGCTGCGCCATGCGGTGAAGTGGAAGGGTCGCGACGTTTCGCTGACGGTGACCGAGTTCCTGCTACTGCAGGCGCTGGCGCAGCGTCCCGGCTTTGTCAAAAGCCGCGATCAGCTTATGGATGTGGCATATGACGATCAGGTCTATGTCGATGACCGCACAATCGACAGTCATATCAAGCGGCTGCGCAAGAAGATGCGCCAGACGGATGACGAGTTTTCGGCCATCGAGACGCTCTATGGCATCGGATACCGCTATAACGAGGAATAAGGGCCAGATCCGGCAATGACCGCTGCCCCAAAGATTGACGTACGCGACCTGAATTCCGTCCGCCGGGCGGCAAAGCAGGCCGCTGCGGCGGATGCGCGGGCGCAGGGCGATGTCGTTCTGGGCGATGACTGGGTTGCACCCGATGGTCTGGCTGAAAGGGTGTTGGTCGAAAGCCGGCGCAAGCGTGGCCTCGTCACGCTGAACCGTTCGCCTCTGGCGCGCAAGATCATCACCTTCAACCTGCTGGCGCTGATCATCCTCGTGTCGGGTATGCTCTATCTGACCCCGACGCGCGACAACCTTGCCTATCAACGCGCATCGGGATTGGTGAGCGAGGCCGAACTTGTGGCCGATGTATTCGAGTCGCAACTGCCCGCCGGGGCCCCGGTCAATATGGTCAGCGGCGACGGAATTGATGTGCCAACGACGCTGGCCGGGCTTGATCTGCGCGGCGGTGTCGAGATTTTTGTCTTTGACCCGACAGAGCGGCTGGTGGCGCAAGCCCGCGCCAATGACACCACCGGACCCGTCACTGGCCTTAATTTCGATCGGAGTGGCACGCTGATCACCGACTTGCTCAACGCGGGTTGGACCGCTTTGGCAGGCTTGGTGGCCCCCGACGCATCTCCCGCCGAAACCTTTGATACTGCGGGGCAGGCCCGGTCGCTGGTCGGGACCGCGTTGACTGGCAGCACCGCGGTCGAAACCCGGACCGATCCGGACGGGCGCACGATTTTTGCCGTGGCCACGCCGATCCGGCAGGGTGAGCGCACGGTCGGCGTCATCGCTCTGACGAGTGCCGCTGGCGAGATTGACGCGCTGGTGCGGCGCGAACGCGAGCAGGTGCTGCAGATGTTCGTGATTGGCATATTGGTGTCGATCGGCCTCAGCCTCGTTCTCGCCTCGACGATTGCCAATCCATTGGCTGATCTGGCGGCCGCTGCCGAACTGGGCCGCGACCGCAATGCACGCAAGATGTCGCCCAACCGCATCCGCATCCCCGACCTTACCGGCCGCCCGGACGAGATTGGCCGCCTGTCAGGCGCCCTGCGCGGCATGGTGGCAGCACTTTATGAACGCATTGAAGGTAATGAACAATTTGCTGCTGATGTCGCGCATGAGATCAAGAATCCGCTGGCCTCGCTTCGCTCTGCCGTGGGCACCATGCGGATCGCCAAACGCGAAGATCAGCGCGAGAAGATGCTCGATGTGATCGAACATGATGTGCGCAGGCTCGACCGGCTGGTGAGCGATATTGCCAGCGCCTCGCGACTGGACAGCGAACTGGTCAAGGAAGAAGAGCAGTCCTTTGACCTGCTCAAGATGCTGGGCAATCTGATCAGTTTTCTGGGCAAGGAGGCCGAGGCGAAGGGAATTGATTTTATTGCTGATCTGCCCGGTGGCCCAATCGTCATTCAGGGGCTTGAGGGGCGGCTAGCGCAGGTCTTTGTCAATATCATCACCAATGCGATTTCCTTTTGCGAGGAAGGCGACGCAATCCGCATCTGGGCGCGCAAGCGCGAAAACCGGGTGCTGGTCGTGGTCGAGGATACCGGCCCAGGCATCCCTGACTCAGCGCTCACCAAGATTTTCCAGCGGTTTTATTCGGAACGACCCGAGGTGCAGTTTGGCAATAACTCCGGGCTTGGCCTTGCCATTTCGTTGCAAATTGTCGAGGCGCATGGTGGTGTGATCTGGGCCGAGAATATTCGTCCGACCGAGGCTGACCCGAGTTCGGAGCCGCTTGGCGCGCGCTTTGTCGTGGGCCTTCCGGTCTGAGGGCCGGGTATGGCAGAAGCACAACCGATCAACATGCATGCGACGACGGTGGCGTACGAGGGGCGCGGGGTGCTGATCACCGGCGCGTCCGGCTCTGGCAAATCCGCGCTGGGCCTGATGTTGATGGCGATGGGCTGCAGGTTGGTCGCCGATGACCGCACCTTGATCAGCAGGGAGGGCGAGCAGGTGATCGCACGCTGTCCCGCGCCGCTATGCGGCATGATCGAGGCGCGCGGTGTGGGTATACTGGCGTCCGAAGCATTAACGCAGGCGGCACTGGCGCTGGTTGTTGATCTGGACCGGACGGAGCAAGAGCGGCTGCCACCAGCGCGTTTTGTGACCCTTTTGGAACATCAGTTGCCATTGCTTCACAATGTGGCGACGGGTCATTTTGCCGCCGCAGTTCTGCAATATCTCAAGGCTGGTCGGAGGTCCTGAATGACAGCGTCCGCATCAGTCGCCGCGATGGAAATGGCCGATGATGGCCAACAGCGGATCGTGCTTGTCACCGGCCCCTCGGGTGCCGGGCGATCGACTGCGATCCATACGCTGGAAGATCTGGGCTATGAGGTGATCGACAATATGCCATTGTCGCTGTTGCCCCGCCTGATTGAGGGGCCGCCGCTGACCCGGCCACTGGCGCTTGGGCTTGATGTCCGCAACCGGGATTTCGGCACCGACGCCTTGATCGAAGTGATCGACAGGCTGGCGGCCCGCGATGACATGTCGGAACAGGTGCTGTATCTGGACTGCGACGAGGATGTGCTGGTCAGCCGCTATTCCGAAACCCGGCGCCGGCATCCGCTTGCCCCCAATGAAGCCGCCCTGACCGGCATCCAGCGCGAACGCGAGTTGCTGGCCCCGATCCGGGCCCGCGCCGATATCCTGATTGATAGCACTGCCCTCACTCCGCATGACCTGCGCGCCGAGGTCGAGGGGTGGTTTGCCCCGCGCGAAGGCCGCACGATGGGGATCACCGTCCATTCATTCAGCTACAAGCGTGGTCTGCCCCGCGGACTCGATATTGTCATGGACTGCCGGTTTCTGCGCAATCCGCACTGGGATAAATTGCTGCGTGGCAAGGATGGCCGCGATCCGGCGGTCGATGCCCATGTCGCGGCAGACCCGCGCTTTGAGGCCTTTTTTGCGCAGATAGCAGGGCTGGTCGGTTTTCTGCTCCCCGCGTTCCGTGCCGAGGGCAAATCGCACCTGTCGATTGGTTTCGGATGTACCGGCGGGCAACACCGGTCAGTCGCCGTGGCGGAAAGACTGGCCAAGACACTTGCAGCGGACGGTTGGCCCGTGTCTAAGCGGCACAGAGAATTGGAACGCCGGGCCGCAACGGGCGACGTTGCAGGCCTCGTGGCGTCGAGACAGGAATCAATCGCGTGATCGGCATCGTGATCGTGGCACATGGCGGGCTGGCGCGGGAGTATCTCGCGGCCGTGGAGCATGTGGTAGGCCGTCAGGATGGCGTTCTCACCATCGCCATCCAGCCTGACGATGACCGTGCGGCCAAGCAAGCAGAGATTTGTGACGCCGCCGACGCGGTCGATCAAGGTGATGGCGTCGTGATCGTGACCGATATGTTTGGGGGATCACCGTCGAATCTGAGTCTGCGGGCCTGCGGCCCGGACAACCGCCGCATCCTTTATGGCGCGAATCTGCCGATGCTGATCAAACTCGCCAAATCACGCGGGAAAACCGTGCCGGATGCTGTCGCGGCCGCGCTGGCCGCAGGCCACAAGTATATCGACAGCCATGCCGTTGACACGGAAATGGGCCTGAAATGGGCCAAAGGCTAAGGTTATGACCGTCCGGCGCCGGGTGCGGATCGTGAATATCAAGGGATTGCATGCGCGCGCCTCTGCCAAATTGGTCGAAGTCGTCGAGGCGCATGACGCTACGGCAAAGGTCAGTAAAGACGGTTTACAGGCGGGTGGCGACAGTATCATGGGACTTTTGATGTTGGCAGCCTCCAAGGGAACCTTTATTGAGATCGAGACATCGGGAAGCCAGGAGACAGAGCTTGCCGATGCGATCGTGGCCCTGGTGGCCGACAAGTTTGGCGAGGGCGACTGAGCGCATTGCGTTGCCAGAAGCCCCGGGGGAACAGGCGACCGTGACTGATACTACTTCGCGGAACATACTTGTCGGCGGGCCGCGCCAGCATGATGCGCCGCGCGTCTATGACCGCCGCAGCCTGACCTATTCCAACACATTCGAAAGCCCGCTGAAGCGGAACGCAATCCGTGCAATGGAATGGATGACCGGCAAAGTCACCATTATTCGCCGCATCCGCGAGTTTGAGCGTCGTGGACCACCGACTGGTCAGGCATTCTGGCGCGCTTGTCTTGACGTCATGCGGGTCGATCTGCTGACGCCGGCGGAACAGATTGCCCGGATCCCGGCCACTGGCCCGGTGGTGTTGGTTGCCAATCATCCGCATGGATTGGTGGACGGGATGATTCTGGCCGAAATGATTGGCCGCGTGCGCGATGATTACCGTATTCTGACCCGCTCGATCCTGACCGGGATCGACGAGAGTGCCGCGAGTTACATGATCCCGGTGCCGTTTCCGCATGACAAGGAAGCGCAACGCAAGATGATCGAGATGCGCGCCCGCGCGATGGAGCATTTGCATGCGGGCGGGTTGCTGGCCCTTTTTCCCTCAGGCGTGGTAGCATCTTCGCCGACCATGATGGCCCCTGCGCTGGAGGCGGAATGGAACCTGTTCACCGCCAAGATGATCCGCACGTCGAATGCTTCTGTGGTGCCGGTCTATTTCTCTGGCTCCAATTCGCGCGCCTACCAGATTGCCAACCGGATTTCAGCGACCCTGCGGCAGGGTCTTCTGCTGCACGAGATCGTGCATTCGCTGGATACGCCGCAGAACCCGATCATAGGCCAGGCGCTGACCCCCGACGATCTGGCAGAGCATCACAAAGACCCGCGCGCCTTTATGAAATGGCTGCGCGAGCATACCCTCGCCTTGGGGCGCAAACCGCAGGGTTAGCGCGTCGGGACCGGCTGCTCGCCCCGGTAATCGTAGAACCCGCGCTGTGTCTTGCGACCGAGCCAGCCTGCCTCGACATATTTGGTGAGCAGCGGACAGGGCCGATATTTTGTATCAGCCAGCCCGTCATGCAGCACGTTCATGATAGCGAGACAGGTATCGAGCCCGATGAAATCCGCAAGCTCCAGCGGCCCCATCGGGTGATTGGCACCAAGCTTCAGTGAGGTATCAATGGATTGCACCGATCCCACGCCTTCATAGAGCGTATAGATCGCCTCGTTGATCATCGGCATCAGGATGCGGTTGACGATGAAAGCCGGAAAATCCTCAGAGCTTGACGCGGTCTTGCCCAGTTTGTCGACGACGGCAAGGCAAGCGTCGAAGGTCGGTTTATCGGTCGCGATCCCCCGGATCAATTCGACGAGTTGCATGACCGGGACCGGGTTCATGAAATGAAAGCCCATGAATTTTTCCGGCCGGTCGGTGCGCGCGGCAAGACGCGTGATCGAGATGGATGAGGTGTTGGAGGTCAGGATCGTCTCTGGCTTCAGATGTGGCAGCAAATCTTCGAATATCTTGTGCTTGACCGATTCCTTTTCGGTTGCGGCCTCGATCACCAGATCGGTCTGACCCAGATCGCGTAGCGCCAATGTCATCGCGATCCGCCCCAGCGCCGCTGCGCGGTCTGCGTCACTGATCGTGGCGCGGCTGACCTGCCGGTCAAGGTTGCGGGCGATGGTGGCCTGCGCCTTGTCCAGTGCGTCCTGACTGACATCGGTGATGAGCACGTCATAACCTGCCAGCGCAAAGACATGAGCGATGCCATTGCCCATCTGTCCTGCGCCCACGACGCCAACTGTTTGGATTGCCATCTCTCTGCCCTGCCTGCGTTGTTGCGTTGCACCATAGGCCCGCACGGGCGCCTGCTTCAAGTCCGCGGGATCGCTAAACACTGACTCAAACTCCCCCCTTAGTAAATTCGCAAGGCTTTGCGGCGAATCTGTTTGGTGGTGAGTGACTAGAGTGGTGGGAACCATGAAACATGACGCGTTAGGCGACGCGGGGCAGAGCTTTGCCCCGTGCAGATACGGAACGTCGCGAATCTTTTTTCGCGGACCAAGAAAACCACTGGACGGGCGCTATAGCGCCTTTATCGGTGGCTCTGAAACTTATGGCAAATTCATTGCTCAACCGTTTTCGGCTTTGGTCGAGGAACAGTTGGGCGAGGTTTGCGTCAATTTCGGCGTGGCAAACGCGAGTATAGACGCATTTGCCAATGAACCGACCGTACTTGCGGCCTGCCATGATGCGGCGCTGAATGTTTTGCAGGTCATGGGCGCGCAGAACATGTCAAACCGATTCTATACTGTGCATCCGCGCCGCAATGACCGGTTTCTGCGCGCCTCCACGGTATTGCGGGCCATCTTCCCGGAGGTCGATTTTGCAGAGCTATGTTTTACCCGGCACATGTTGGGTGCGCTTTACGCAGTCTCGCCGGAGCGGTTCGATATCGTGCGCATGGAGTTGGAGGCGGCCTGGACCGCGCGGATGACAGCTTTTCTGCGCGAGATTGGCAAGCATACATATCTGTTGTGGTTTGCTGAACGCGTGCCATCTGATGCCCGCTGGGACGACCGGCCCGACCCGTTTCTGGCGGACCCGCTGTTCATCACCCGGCGCATGGTGGATGCGCTGCGACCGATGGTGCGGGGAGTGATCGTGGTGCAGCCTTCTGCAAGGGCGTTGGCGCGGGGGACCGAGGGCATGATCTATTCTCCGGCGCAGAGCATGGCGGCCGAGGCGTCGATGAATGTTGCGGCGCATGAAGAGGCGGCGGCTGCCCTGATCCGCACCATCAGGGCCGAACGGTCGTGAGAAAGGGCCCGCCTGTCATGGGCGGACCCTCCAAACCTTGGTTCGGATCAGAGTTTGGCGGTCAGGTCCGGCAGGATGGTGAACAGATCGCCAACCAGCCCGAAATCGGCCACCTGAAAAATCGGTGCCTCTTCGTCCTTGTTGATTGCCACGATCACCTTGGAATCCTTCATCCCGGCGAGGTGCTGGATCGCGCCCGAAATGCCGACTGCTACATAGAGGTCGGGTGCCACAACCTTGCCGGTCTGTCCGACCTGCCAGTCATTGGGTGCATAACCGGAGTCGACCGCCGCGCGCGAGGCCCCGACCGCTGCACCAAGTTTGTCGGCCAGCGCCTCGATGATCACGAAACTTTCTTTCGAGCCGACCCCGCGTCCGCCGGATACAACGATCCCGGCAGAGGTGAGTTCGGGCCGGTCCGAGGCCGCGACCTTGTCTTCGACCCACTCGGACAACCCGCCATTGGCACCGGTGCCGATGGTTTCGATCGGGGCGGAGCCTCCCGCAGCCACAGCTTCGAAACCGGCGGTGCGTATCGACATGACCTTTGTCGAGTCCCCCGATCTGACGGTCTGGATCGCGTTGCCTGCGTAGATCGGACGCTCGAACGTGTCCGGATCAATGACCTGGGTCACTTCCGAGATCATCATCACGTCAAGCATTGCGGCCACGCGCGGCAGGATGTTCTTGGCGTCCGAGGTGCCGGGCGCCACGATGTGGCTGTAGCCCGCAGCAAGGCTGACGATCAGATCGGCAACCGGTTCGGCCAGCATATGACAAAATCCGTGGTCGGCAGCAAAGAGCACCTTGTTCACACCGCTTAGCGTCGCGGCCTCGGCAGCCGCAGCGTCGCCGCCCTGCCCTGCGACCAGCACATCGACCGGCCCCAGCGAAGTGACTGCATTCAGCGTTTTAGCGACCGCATCGGTGGCGAGCGCCCCATTGGTGACTTCGGCAATCAGCAGAACAGCCATCAGATAGCCCCCACTTCCTTGAGTTTCGCGATAAGTTCGTCGACAGATTTCACGACGATTCCAGCCTTGCGTGTGGCGGGTTCGACGGTCTTGATCACCGAAAGACGCGGGGTGGTATCGACGCCGTAATCGGCAGGCGTTCTTTCATCCAGCTGCTTCTTCTTGGCTTTCATGATGTTGGGCAGTGATGCATAGCGCGGCTCGTTGAGCCGCAGGTCCACGGTGACGATGGCGGGCATCTTCACGCGGATCGACTGCAGCCCGCCGTCCACTTCGCGGGTGACCGTGGCGTGATCACCGTCGATGACGAGGTCTGAGGCAAAGGTCGCCTGCGACCAGCCGAGCAACGCCGCGAGCATTTGTCCGGTCGCGTTCATGTCATTGTCGATGGCCTGCTTGCCGCAAAGCACGAGGCCGGGGCCTCTGCATCGACGATCCCTTTGAGTATCTTGGCCACGGCCAGCGGTTCGATGTCTTGTTGCACATCCTCGGTCGCGATGACCAGAATGGCACGGTCCGCACCCATGGCAAGTGCTGTGCGCAGGGTTTCCTGCGCCTGACGCACGCCGATGGAGACGGCGATGACTTCGCTGGCTTTGCCTGCTTCGCGCAGACGGATCGCCTCTTCGACGGCGATTTCGTCGAAGGGATTCATCGACATCTTGACGTTGGCCAGATCGACGCCGCTTCCGTCCGCCTTGACGCGAACCTTCACGTTGTAGTCGATAACGCGTTTGACCGGCACCAGAACCTTCATCGGCAGACTCCCTCAGGCGTGAAATAGGTTGCGAGGGTGTTAGCCTGTGAGGGCTGGCCGTGACAGTGCAAAATCGACACGGGGCGTGTCAGGGACGCCACGTTTGGACGCAAACGCAATTTCGGCGGGGCGATCGAACCCGCCCAACGGCCCTATTTGGATTTGCCGCCCTTGGGGGCCGCAGCACCCGGCTTTGCCTTGTTAGGATCAATGGGCTGTGCCGGATTGATGGTAGTGCCGGGAGTCTTGCTGGTGCCTTTGGCCATGACATTGGTCCTTTGTAACGCAAAAATACGACGCCGAATCTCCCCATCGCGGGCAGATTCGACATCAGATTAACATGCTGACACAAAGCCGCCATAGCCCCGAGTGTCAGTCGATCCGCAACACGATCTTGCCGATATGGGCGCTGGATTCGAGCCGGCGATGCGCCTCTGCCGCGTCATCGAGTGCAAACTCACTGTCGATGACGGGGGCGATCCGGCCCGATGCCAGCAGCGGCCAGACCTGACTGTGCAGAGCCGCGGCGATCCGTGCCTTGGCGAGATCGGATTGTGGCCGAAGCGTCGATCCGGTGATCGAGAGCCGACAGATCATCATCTGGGCAAAGTTGAGTTCGACCTTTGGCCCCTGCAGGAACGCGATTTGCACCAGCCGACCATCATCGGCCAGCGCGTCGATATTGCGCGGCAGGTAGGGTCCGCCGACCATATCGAGGATCAGGTTTGCCCCGCCCGCATCTTTGAGAATGCTGACAAAATCCTCGGACCTGTAGTTGATTGCGCGTTCAGCGCCCAGTTTGCGACAGGCGGCGCATTTGGCGTCATCTCCCGCTGTGGTGAACACCCGCGCACCAAAGGCATTGGCGAGTTGGATCGCCGTTGTTCCGATGCCCGACGAGCCGCCATGCACGAGGAACCGCTCTCCCGCCTGCAACTTGCCGCGCATGAACACGTTGGACCAGACTGTAAAGAATGTCTCGGGCAGGCAGGCGGCCTGTTGCAGGCTGAGGCCCTCAGGAATGGGCAGGCAATGTGCCGCAGCGGTGACCGCGTGACTGGCATAGCCGCCACCGGGCAGCAGGGCGCAGACCTCATCGCCCAGCGCCCAGTCTGTGACGCCGGAGCCCAGCGCCGCGATATGGCCTGCGCATTCCAGACCGGGCAAGTCGCTGGCGCCCGGTGGCGGGGCGTAGTTGCCGGCTCGTTGCAGCGCATCGGGGCGGTTGACCCCGGCGTATTCGATGGCGATGAGCACCTGTCCGTGGCCCGGAACTGGCATCGGCCGCGCAACTGCGGTCAGCACCTCTGGCCCGCCGGGGCGGGCAATCTCGACGGCGCGCATGCTCATCGGGGTGCTGTCCAACTGCCGGGAAGATCGGGGTTGGGCATCCGCGCAGGTGCCTTGATCGCTCCCAGCAGGCGATTAAGCGGGCCTGTGATCGGTGTCAGCAGCGGGTTGGCATTGATCTGTGCCTTGACTTTTTCTACCTGCATCACGTTTGCGATGCGTCGATCAATGTAATCATTCGTCGCCAGATCATCGGCAGAATCATCGCCCAGCCAGTAGAGGATGGTGGACCCATAGACTCCTGACAGCGTCGCCCGCTTGGTATACCAGTTCACGTCCGTCGCGGTGTCGCCCAGCGTGTCCCAGATCAGATCGGCGGTGCCCCAGATCAGACGCGCGCCGTCCGCCGCGTGATGCGGCAATGAAAAGAGCGCAGTAGCACGGCGCACAGCCTCCTTGTCGGTGATGGCGGCGATGCGGGCGCGCAAGGCGAAGGCTACCCGCTCGCTATAGCGCATGGTGCGCAGATCGGCGGATTTCATCGCGGCGACCATCGCCGTATCGCCCTGTTGATGATAGGCGATGGCCAGATCAAGCGCACCTCGCGGGCAAAGCGTGCGCGCGTGGTCCGGGTTCAGGCCGGTCTGGGCAAGCGACGCATCATAGGCGGCCTGCGACCAGCCGTCGAAGGGGACATGGGGCAGAATCGCCTCAAGAAGTGCTGCTTTGGCGGGGTCGATGGGTGTGGTGGGCATGGGCAGACTCCTTTGGCGGATACCCTAGACAAGATAGGGTGCCTTTGCTATACGGCCACTTCCTGCGAATTATGCAAATCCAACTTAGAGAGGTGGTGAAAACCACATGCAGGTCAGTGTTCGTGACAACAACGTCGATCAGGCGCTTCGCGCTCTGAAGAAAAAGCTCCAGCGCGAAGGCGTGTTTCGGGAAATGAAGCTCAAGCAGCATTTCGAGAAGCCCTCCGAAAAGAAAGCGCGCGAGAAGGCCGAGGCCATCCGCCGCCAGCGCAAGCTCGCCCGGAAGAAGCTGCAGCGCGAGGGCGGGCTCTAAGCCCCTCCAGACGTTTGAAGCGTGATGCGACGACCCCCGTGACCCATGGTCCGGGGGTTTGTTGTTTTATAAGGCAAGGTGGGTTGAAACCCACCTTATTCAAACGCGGTGCAAGTAAGGTGGGTTTCAACCCACCCCCCTCTCAAACTGGAAGTGCTGTGGATTGTCGCACGGTGCGCAGGGCGAATGACGATTGCATCTGCGCCACCCCGGGCAACGTGGCAAGCGAACGCCGATGGATGCGGGCAAAGTCATCCGTGTCCAGCGCCACGACTTTGAGCAGATAATCCGCCGATCCCGCCATCAGGTGACATTCGAGCACGTCGGGCACCCGCGCCACTGCCTTCTCGAACGCGTCGAGCACTTCGTCCGCCTGACCGCTGAGCGTGATTTCGACGAAAACGGTAGTCTGCCGCCCGATCTTGCGCGGGTCAAGCAGCGCCACATAATCGCGGATGATCCCATCCTTTTCGAGCCGCTGCACCCGCCTGTGGCAGGCTGAGGGCGAAAGATTCACCTTTTCCGACAGGTCGGCATTCGACATGCGCCCCGATTTCTGCAAAGCGGCGAGAATTGCCCTGTCGATGCTGTCAAGTTCCATTCTACGCATGATCCTTTGTTAGAACCGCCCTTTAGCGCGGATTTCTTCGACAATTCATACTCTGGAAAGCAGAAAACACCACGGAATTGCAACGCCGGAGGCGCAGTATTCAACTTGCATAAGGAGAATACAGATGCATGTCGGATGCCCGAAAGAGATCAAACCGCAGGAATACCGTGTCGGGCTGACCCCGGATGATGTGCATGAGGCGGTGGCGCATGGTCATGTCGTCACGGTCGAAACCACGGCCGGGATCGGGGCCGGGTTTGCCGATGCCGATTATGTCACCGCCGGAGCGCGGATTGCCCTGACTGCAGCCGAGGTTTTTGCCAGCGCCGAGATGATCGTCAAGGTCAAGGAGCCACAGGCGGCAGAGCGCGCGATGCTGCGCGAGGGGCAGGTTTTGTTCACCTATCTGCATTTGGCCCCGGACCCGGACCAGACCCGCGATCTGCTCGCCTCGGGTGCGACCTGTATCGCCTACGAGACGGTCACGGATGAACGTGGCGGGCTGCCCTTGCTGGCGCCGATGTCGGAAGTGGCTGGTCGGCTGGCACCGCAAGTTGGTGCCTGGACGCTGCAAAAGGCCAATGGCGGGCGAGGTGTACTGCTGGGCGGGGTTCCCGGTGTCGCACCGGGCCGCGTGCTGGTGCTGGGCGGCGGCGTCGTGGGGACCCATGCAGCCAAGGTTGCCGCAGGCATGGGGGCCGATGTCACCGTCCTTGATCGGTCGATCCAACGGTTGCGCTATCTCGATGATGTGTTTGGCGGCCTGTTCAAGAACGGTTTCGCCAACGCTGCGACCACCATGGCACTTGCCCGCGAGGCTGATCTGATCATCGGCGCGGTGCTGATCCCCGGTGCGGCCGCGCCCAAGCTGATCACACGCGCACAGCTGGCCCATCTCAAGCCCGGAGCGGCGCTGGTCGATGTGGCAATTGATCAGGGGGGGTGTTTCGAGACATCCCACGCGACGACGCATCAGGATCCGGTCTATGAGGTGGATGGCATCATGCATTACTGTGTGGCCAACATGCCCGGCGCTGTGGCCCGCACTTCGACCATTGCGCTCGGCAACGCCACCATGCCCTTCATGCTGGCGCTTGCCGACAAAGGCTGGAAAGCCGCATGCGCCGCAGATCGTCACCTGATGGCGGGGCTCAATGTGCATGCCGGGCATCTGACCTATGCCGCAGTCGGCGCGGCGCTTGGCTTGCCCGTTATTTCACCGCAAGCTGCCTTGCAGATTTAGCGACGGAACCGCGCGCGACCCCCGTTAAATCCGAGTCATGATCATGGAGACCCGGATGTTTTCGCGCGTTTCGCCTTTTCTGTTGTGGTTCATTCTATCTGTGCCTGCACTTGGCATCGGGATCGAGGCACTGGGTGCCGAGAGTGACCGGGTTTATCACGAACTCTTGCACCCGACAGGAGAGTTCGCGGCGCGTTTTATGATCATCAGCATGATCGCGACGCCGCTCATGCTGCTGTTGAAGGGATGGCGCGGGCCGCGCTGGCTGGTCCGGAACCGGCGTTATTTTGGTGTGGCTGCTTTTGGCTATGCCGCGCTGCACACCGCGTTCTATCTGATGTCAGAGCCATGGAGCCGGGTTATTGCGGAACTGACCGCGTTCGAGATCTGGACCGGCTGGCTCGCCTTCGCGATCTTTCTGCCGCTCGCCGCCACCTCGATGGATTATGCGGTGCGCAAACTAGGCACCGCATGGAAGCCGCTGCAACGCTGGGTTTACGGCGCGGCGGTGCTGACGCTGCTGCACTGGGCAAGCCTGCATGATTGGCGCAGCCCCGGTGCCGCGCTGGTGCATTTTGCGCCATTGGCAGCCCTGACGCTCTACCGGCTTTGGTGGATCTATTTGCGTCCCCGGCCGATGCTCACTGCTTGAACGACAAAAGGCCCGCCATCATGGCGGGCCTTTTGCTTGGATTCAGAAACAATCAGCGGGCTCGCAGGGCGTCCCGGATTTCAGTAAGGAGTTGTTCCTGTGTCGGTCCGGCAGGCGCTGCTGCGGCTTCGGCAGCGGCCTCTTTGCGTGATGCGGAATCTTTGAGTTTGTTGACGAATTTCACCAGCAGAAACACCACGAAAGCGATGATCAGAAAATTGATCACGGCGGTGACGAAGGCGCCATAGGCGAACACAGCGGCACCACTGTCACGCGCAGTCGCAAGACCGGCTGTGGCTGGCACTTCGCCAGACAGCACGACGAACATGTTGCTGAAGTCGACGCCACCAAGAACCAGCCCGATGATCGGGTTGATCAGGTCTGCGACAAGGCTGCTGACGATGGCTGTGAATGCAGCACCGATGATGATACCGACCGCGAGGTCCATCACGTTGCCTTTGGCGATAAAGTCCCGGAATTCTTTTATCATATACCCAGAGTCCTACGGAAGCCGAATTTGACGTCTTGACGGTTGGGTTTGGAACGATTCAGTTAAGCCTATGATCCGTCCCGGCTTTCTTTCCTCAGCAGAGCGCCTCGAGCTTGAGGC
>Ga0105050_10004897_pt1 | contig 17530 bp, 16 predicted proteins | sample FRY01_FD_78088 | JGI IMG/M metagenome (GOLD analysis project Ga0105050, IMG submission 78088) | Freshwater microbial communities from Lake Fryxell liftoff mats and glacier meltwater in Antarctica - FRY-01 | ecosystem: Environmental > Aquatic > Freshwater > Ice > Glacier meltwater ... | reverse complement strand
CGGCTTGCGTGGCCTATTTCCGCTGGCGCCAAGTGCCGTTTGCGCAGGAACAAATGCACGCGGGGCTCCGGCGACCCGATGATATGCCCGCCGCTGCATGGGCGGAGGTCGAACAAGCCGCGTCAGAAATGCAGTTGCTGGGGGACTTGTCGGTTGTTGCTGCACAGTCTCTTGTGGCCATCGTGATTGATCCGGTGTCGGGCTGGGTCGACGACATTGAGCGCCAAGGGGCGGGATATCGTTACGATGCGGTTGTTTTCCAATATTATCGTTGCCTACGTGCGCTGGGCGTAGATGTGGACTTGGTGTCCGCTGGCGACGCACAGCTTGCGGGATATCGATTGGTCGTGGTGCCGACGATGGCCGTGGTTGACGATGCGGCTTTTGACGTGCTGGAAGCGAGCGACGGCATATTACTGTTCGGGCCACGCTCGGGTGCGAAGACGGAAGAGTTTTCGATTGTCGAAGGTCTGCCGCCGGGACGCCTGCGTCATTTTGTGCCGATCAAAGTCACTTCGGTGGAAACGCTCCGTGCCGATTGCGGCGGTGCTATTGCTTATAAAGACGCGCAGTATGAAAGCGGCCGCTGGCGTGAAACCATCGAAGCGGGCGATGCTGAGGTTATCGCAACCTACGAAGATGGCGCGCCGGCAGCGGTGCGGGCGGGGCGAAGTGTCTACCTCGCCACGCTTACCGATGATGCGTTCGTTACAAACCTGCTGGTCGATTTGTGTGCGGAGGCTGGTGTGCAGATTACCCCGCTACCGCCAACGTTGCGTTTGCGCCGCCGCGGTGATCTGACTTTTGCTTTCAACCTAGCCAGTGCACACGCACGCGCGCCGGCACCCGAGGGCGCAGACTTCGTCATCGGCGGTTTGGATATTGAACCTTATGGCGTCGCTGTCTGGCGTTAACGTTCTTTGGTCGCGCTGAACTTCAGATCAGGATGTTTTTCCTGCTGATAGCCAACATCCCATGACGAACGCGCCATAAACACAGGATGGCCATCGCGATCCTTTGCCATGTTTCCGCCATTGAATGAGATGAATTGCGCAAGCGCCGTGTCCGACCCGATGAGCCAGCGGGCGGTGTCGTAGGGCGCGGGTTCGAGGAACGCATCAACCTTATATTCAGCTTCAAGCCGTGAGATCAGAACGTCGAGCTGAAGTTGCCCGACGACGCCAATCACCCAGTTCGAACCAATTTCGGGATAGAACACCTGAATAACGCCCTCTTCGCTCAGGTCATCGAGGGCTTTGCGCAGCTGCTTGGTCTTGGTGGGATCACGTAAGACGACCCGGCGCAGTATTTCGGGTGCAAAGTTAGGCAGGCCAGTGAATCGCACGTCGTTGCGCTCGGACAAAGTGTCCCCCACGCGCAAAGTGCCATGGTTGGGAATGCCGATGATATCGCCGGGTTCGGCGCTGTCGGCAATTTCGCGGTCTTGCGCGAAAAACAGGATAGGCGAATGGATTGCCACCGGCTTGCCCAAGCCTGACGGAGTAAGTTTCATACCGCGTTTGAAGGTGCCCGAACATAGCCGCATGAAGGCAATGCGGTCACGGTGTTGCGGGTCCATATTGGCCTGCACCTTGAAAATGAAACCGGTCACTTCTTTTTCGGATGGATCAATGTCGCCCTTTGAACTGGGCTGTGGGCGCGGCGGTGGCGCATATTCGGCAATGGCGTTAATGAGTTCAATCACGCCGAATTCTTTCAGGGCTGAGCCGAAATATACCGGCGTCAGGTCGCCATTCTGAAACGCGGTTAGGTCAAAATCGGAATATCCAGCCTGCGCAAGCTCCGCCTCTTCACGTAACCGGGCAACGCCTGCTGGGGTCAGCACGTCTTCAAGGCTTTTGGCGTTCAGGCCAGCATGATCACTCACCTTACCTTCAAATGCCTTGCTGTCGCCCGATGGCTGGCTGAGGCGACCACTGTTAAAGTCATACAGGCCTTCAAACTCGCCGCCCATGCCCACTGGCCAGTTCATGGGGCAGACGTCCAGCGCCAGAGCATCCGCCACTTCGTCAATCGTTTCAAAAGCTGGTCGGCCTTCACGATCAACCTTGTTGACGAAGGTGATGATTGGAACGCTGCGCAGGCGGCATACTTCAAACAGCTTGCGGGTCTGCGGTTCAATGCCTTTGGCGGCGTCGATGACCATGATGGCGGAATCGACCGCGGTTAACGTGCGATAGGTATCTTCGGAGAAATCTTCATGCCCCGGCGTATCCAGCAGGTTGAATACAATTCCGTCTTTTTGGAATGTCATCACCGATGATGTCACGGAAATGCCGCGTTGCTGTTCAATCTTCATCCAGTCCGACCGCGCTCGGCGGGCCTGACCGCGTGCCTTCACCTCTCCCGCCAAGTGGATTGCGCCACCTTGCAGCAACAGCTTTTCAGTGAGCGTTGTTTTACCCGCATCGGGGTGGGAGATAATGGCAAAGGTCCGGCGATTAAGGGTCATGCCGCGCGGCTTAGGGATGATTGATTATCGCTTCAACCCGTTTGTCAGAAGGTCAGCGGCAATAGTTGCGACTTCAGTGACATCGCGATCTTCACCCAGGACACCGAAGCGTAGGCCCAAAAACACGTTCATCCCAACGATCGCCCAGGCATGGACTTCTTCGACGTCATCGCGCACTTGCGCTTTCTTCGCAGCATCTTTCAAGCTGGCGAGATATCCGTTGACGGTATCTTCGTAGTGCGCGCGGTAGCTTGCCGGATCGACAAATTCCGCTTCATCAATAATCCGGTAGAGCTCCTTGTGCTCGCGCACAAAACTCAAAAATTTGGCGAGCCCCTTGCGTTCGCCTTCAAGTCGGTTTGACTCTGCTGCAATCACTGGCCCGACGGTCAGCCGCACTTGTGCCGACATATCGCGGACCAGTGCGCGGAAGAGCGAATCCTTGGAATCAAAATAAGTATAGAAGCTGCCCAACGCCACGCCGGCACGCTGCGTAATCGAAACGACGGAGCTTTCGTGAAAACCCTTTTCGCCGAATTCTGCCGCAGCCGCGTCCAGCAATAGGCGCAGCGTCTTGCGGCCCCTTTCGGTGCGCGGTGTTTTTCCAGCCGGTGTCATTGTTGCTGATATGCCACGTTCTGCGGACATTCGCTACGCTTCCCAAAGTCATTAAGTTGAAACATGGTTCATCTTTCACTATAAACTGTTTTGGCAGCGGGTAAAGACCCGCGTTCCAGCAGGAGAGTGACCAATGAAATCCCCTACAGTTCCAATGATTCGCGCTGCTTTGCTTAGCAGCATCGCATTGTCATCCATCGGCTTTGGCGCGCCCGCTTGGGCGCAAGACGCTACGGCTGAAGAGGCAGGTAGCGCTGATGAAATAATCGTGACCGCGCGTCGCCGCGAAGAGTCGCTTCAGGATGTTCCAATCGCTGTAAGTGCATTTTCGGGCGAGGCGCTGGAAATGCGCGGTGCCCTTGATCTTACCGAAATTGGCAACATTACGCCGAACACAACGCTGGAAACATCGCGTGGTAGTAATTCCACCTTGTCGGCATTCATTCGCGGCATTGGCCAGCAGGACCCTGTATCTGGGTTCGAGCCTGGCGTTGGCATCTACCTGGATGATGTTTATCTGAACCGTCCCCAGGCTGCCGTGCTCGACATTTATGACGTCGAGCGCATCGAAGTTCTGCGCGGTCCGCAAGGGACATTATACGGCCGCAACACCATCGGCGGTGCAGTCAAATATGTGACCAAATCATTGCCGCAGGATTTTGCGCTACAGGCGCGTGCGACCGTTGGCACCTATAAGCAAGCGGACGGCGTTATCACCGTTTCGGCGCCCCTCGGTGACATCGTGCGCGTTGGCGGCAGCCTCGCGCGCCTTTCACGCGGTGGCTTTGGCGACAATCTGACCACGGGTCTTGAAAACTATAACAAGGACGTCTGGGCCGCACGCGGCACAGTTGAGCTTGGCGGCTATGGTGCGCCTGTCTCCGTCCGCATCAACGGCGATTACAGCCGCGACAAAAGTGACCCGCGCGGCGGCCATCGCTTAATTCGCGGACTGGTCTCGGCGGCGCCGGTTCTGGACAATGTATATGACACGCGCGGCGGGTTGGTTGATCCAAAGCAGGATATCGAGGCTTATGGGCTGGCAATGAACATCGCCGTCGATTTATCTGACGTTTTGACGCTACGTTCGATCAGCGCATGGCGCAAGGATGATACCTTTACGCCAATCGACTTTGATGCGCTGCCAGCTGTCGATGTCGACGTGCCCGGAGGCTATTTCAACGAACAGATCAGCCAGGAAGTGCAGCTTCTTGTTGATGCTGGAGCGCTGAAGGGCATGATTGGCGGATATTATCTCGATGCCACTGCCGATACGCTGTTCGATGTGCGCCTGTTCACAACGCTCAACGGATTGACGGCATTCACAAATGCGGCAGTAGATACAGAAACCTATGCGGTATTTGGCGATTTCAGCTATGACTTTTCCGACCAGCTGAGTCTTTCCGTAGGTGGTCGTTACACATGGGATGAACGTAGCGCGAGCATCCTTCGCCAGAATTATCTGGGTGGAGGTTCCCCCTTCTTTGGCGGCGCGGGCGTCCCATTCGGTGGCCCCAGTACCAATTTCAAAGGCAAGCGCAGCTTCAAGAAATTCACGCCGCGCGTGTCCTTGTCGTTCAAACCAACCCCAGATGACAATATATACGCGAGCTATAGCCAAGGCTTCAAGGGCGGCGGTTTCGATCCACGCGGCGTTGGTGCCAATGCACCTGACTTGAACGGCAATGGCATCCGCGGTGAAAATGATGAAGTCGCTGCGTTCCTGAGCTTCCGTCCCGAAAGCGTCGACAGTTACGAAGTGGGTTATAAGAGCAATATGTTTGACGGCGGCCTGACCTTCGCGGTGGCCGGCTTCTACGCCGATTATAGCGATGTCCAGATCCCGGGATCGGTCGCATGTACTGTGGGCGGTATCCCATCCTTCTGCGGCGTGACATCAAATGCCGGTAAGGCAACTTTCAAGGGCGTCGAGCTTGAGTTTAACGCACGTCTCGGCGAAAGTCTTGCCACAGATGGCGACAGGTTGAATTTGATGGGTGCGGTTGGATATATCGACGCGCAGTTTGACGAATATATCTCCAACATTGCGGGCGTGCCGACAGATGTGGCGCAATTCCGGGATGTGCAAAACACGCCTGCTTGGACCGCAAGTGCGACCTTGGCCTATATGACGCTCGTTGGTGCCGGACGGTTGAACCTTGGGACCACTCTGTCCTACCGCAGCAGTACGACGCAGTTCGAAATTCCGAACCCTTATATTGATCAGTCGGGTTACGCGCTGGTTGATGCAAGCTTAGTCTATACATCGCCAGATGATCGCTGGAGCATTGGTGTTCACGGCAAGAACCTGACCGATAAGCAATATAAAACGTCGGGCTATAGCTTCATTGCCGGCAATGCCACGACCGGCGTGCCAACATTGGGCGGCAATGGCTTGCCCATCGCGTCGCTTGGCCGTGAGGGAACGTTGACTGCCTTTTACGGCAATCCGCGGCAGGTGTTTTTGACTGCTGGCGTTAAGTTCTAATTCCAACCGCTTAGGCGACGCAAAAAAAAGGCCGGGATTCCCCCCGGCCTTTTTTGTTGTCTAAATCAGACTAAATGAATCAGCCCCGCAGCACGGCACCTTGCTTGGCGGCCGCCGCGATGATTTTATCGCTAATGTGTTTGAGGTCATCGTCCGAATAGCTCTTTTCCGTCGGCTGCAGCGTTACCTCAACGGCAAGGCTAACCTGACCTTCGGGCACGCCTTGTCCGGCAAAGCGGTCAAATAACCGCACAGACACGATATTGTCCTTGTCGCAGCCCTTGATCGGCCGGACGAGATCCTGCGCGGCCAGATTCTCGGGCACAAGAAAGGCAAAGTCACGCTTGACCGCCTGAAGTGTCGGCGGTGTAAACGCTGGACGCATGAAGCCAGCTGATTTTTTCAGCGGTATCGCATCAAGAAAAATTTCTGCGACGACAACTGAGGCATCCAGATCAAAAGCCTTTGCGGTCGTGGGATGCAATGTGCCGAAGGCAGCCAGTATGTTCTTTGGTCCCATGCGCAGTGTTGCCGACTGTCCGGGATGATAATGCGCCCCGGCTTCATCCATCACGAGCAAATTGTCCGTCGCCACGCCCACGCCTTTTAACAGCGCAAGCACTTCGGTCTTCACGTCGAATGCGTCAAACGGCGCAGCCTTGCCGGTCGACCAGCCACGCGCCCTTCTGTCGCCAGCGAGCACTATGCCAGCGGTCAGTTTTTCATCGCTGGTGCCGTCAGCTGCGACAAAATAGCACCGCCCGATTTCGAACAACCGCACGGATGATGCGCCGCGATCCATGTTGCGCTGGGCCGCGGACAATAATCCGGGCAACAACGAGGGCCGCATGACTTTCATGTCTTCCGAAATCGGATTGGCGATGCTCCACACGCCACCGCCGAATGCGTCCGCCGCCTTTTGGGGTAGGAAAGACCAATTGATCGCTTCGTTCAGACCACGTGCCGCGGCAGTGCGACGGACACGGCGCTCGAGTGACTGCGCAGCCGTAGCGGTTGGTTTTGCAACGCCATCGGCTCGCGGCAACGGAATAGACACAACATTATCGAGCCCAACGATGCGCACGACTTCCTCGACAATGTCCGCCGGGCCGTCAACGTCACGCCGCCAAGTGGGCACAGTGACCTGCCAATCGCTACTGACCGCAAAGCCAAGACGCTCCAAAATGGCGCGCTGTTCTTCCGGTGCCACGCCCACGCCGCCAAGGCGCGCGCAATAGCCGGTGTCATAGGAAATGTTGCGCGGCGCAACTGGTGCGCTACCTACCCGCGCAATCTTGCTGGCTGTGCCTCCGCAATGATCGAGAACGAGCTTCGTCGCGATGGCAAGGCCATCATTAAGGAACGCAGGGTCAACGCCGCGTTCGAAACGCTGGCGGGCATCGCTGGTCAGCGCCAGCTTCTGTCCGGCACGTGCAATATGTTCAGGGTCGAAATAGGCGCATTCGATGAGGACATCGGTTGTCGCGTCGGAAACACCGCTATGTTCGCCGCCCATGATGCCGCCAATGTCGTGCACCATTTCGTCGTCGGCGATCACGGTCATGCTTGCGTCCAGCGTGTAGACCTTGCCATTGAGCGCCGTCATTTGTTCGCCCGCTTTGGCTTTGCGCGCCACGAGTGGTCCCGCCACTTTTGCACGATCATAGACGTGCAATGGCCGACCCAAATCGATGGAGAGGAAGTTGGTTATATCCACCAGAACCGAAATCGGTTTTTGGCCGATGGCTTTCAACTTGCTGCGCATCCATTCCGGAGCATCGCCATTGGTAACGCCAGACACTGCCTGTGCATAAAAAGCAGGGCAGCCTGCGATGTCATCGGTTCTTACCATTGGCGCAGCGTCCGTACCTTCCGCGGGAGCGGAAAGGTCGATCCGATACACCTCGTTCAAGGGTCGCAATGTACCTAGGCCAGCGGCAGCAAGATCCCGGGCAACGCCGCGAACGCCCATGCAGTCCTGACGATTTGGGGTGATGCTGACGTCGATGATGGGATCATCCAATCCAGCCCAGTCGGCATAGACTTGACCGACCGGAGCATCTGCGGCCAATTCGATAATGCCGTCATGGTCATCGCCAAGCTCAAGCTCCGCGATCGAACACATCATGCCGTTGGATTCGACGCCCCGTATCGCTGCAACCTTCAGCACCATGCCATTGGCCGGCACCACAGCGCCGGCAGGGCCAAATACGCCCAGCATACCGGCACGCGCATTTGGTGCGCCGCAGACGACTTGAAGCGGTTCGCCACCGGCATCGACAGTCAGAACCTGCAACTTGTCGGCTTGTGGATGCGGAGCGGCGCTCAGCACTTTTGCGATGCGGAACGCGGACAATCTGTCCGCCGGATTTTCGACGCCTTCGACTTCAAGGCCAATGCGGTTCAGGCAATCGGCAACGGCATGAATATCGGCGTCTGTGTCGAGATGCTCTTTGAGCCAAGAGAGGGAGAACTTCATGCGCCTACTCCTCCGCTGAGCGTCGGGACATCAAGCGCATCAAAACCATAATGCTGCAGCCAGCGATTGTCGCCGTCGAAAAAGGCGCGCAGATCGTCCATGCCATATTTTAACATGGCAAGCCGATCGACGCCGGTGCCAAAGGCGAAACCTTGCCAAACATCCGGGTCCAGCCCGCATGCTTCGATGACCTTGCGGTGGACCATGCCGGAACCCAAAACTTCCATCCAGCCTTCGGAACCGCCAATGACTCGCTTTCCGTTTATGACGGAATAGCCGACATCGACCTCGACCGATGGTTCGGTGAATGGGAAATAGCTTGGCCGAAGGCGTAGAACAACGTCCTCGCGCTCGAAATAGGCTTTCAGAAAAGTCTCCAGCGTCCATTTCAAATGGCCCAAATGAATGCCCTTGTCGATGACGAGGCCTTCGATCTGGTGGAACATAGGCGTGTGCGTTGCGTCGCTATCACTGCGATAGACTCGGCCCGGCGCAATGATGCGGATCGGCGGTTCCTGAGACGTCATGGTACGGATTTGCACCGGCGATGTATGCGTACGCAGGACTTTGGCTTCCACACCATCTGCTGTCTGCATATAAAATGTGTCGTGCATCGCGCGTGCGGGGTGTGTTTCCGGCATATTGAGCGCGGTGAAATTATGCCACTGGTCTTCAATCTCCGGACCCTCGGCCACGGCAAAGCCCATGTCGGCAAAGATTTCGGCCAACTCGTCCATGACCTGGCTTACCGGATGGACAGTCCCGCGCGGCGTTTCGGTTGCCGGCAAAGTCATGTCTATATGCTCGGCACTTAAGCGGGATTCGAGCGCCGCACCCTCCAGTGCCATTTTCTTTGCAGCCAAAGCAGCAGTGATTGACTCGCGCAATCCATTGATGATCGGGCCTTGCGTCTGCCGTTCCTCAGGCGACATCGCGCCCATGGTTTTCAGCAATGCAGAGACGCTACCCTGCTTGCCCAGCGCAGATATGCGCACGGCCTCAAGCGCGTCGAGCGTGTCGGCTGCGGCAATAGCGCGCATCAATTCGGTTTCGAGTGTTGCTATGTCTGTCATGTCGTTCGCCTGAATAAGCAAAAGGGCGCGAACGGCAAGTGCCGCCCACGCCCTTTTGCGCAATATCGAAGTTTTAGTAGCTTATGCTGCTTTCGCGAGCGCTGCCTTCGACTGCGCAATGATCGTGCTAAACATCGCGCCTTCGTTCATCGCGAGGTCGGCAAGAACCTTGCGGTCCAGTTCAACATTCGCAAGCTTCAGGCCATGCATGAACACGCCATAAGTCATGCCTTCGGCACGAACGGCGGCGTTGATACGCTGGATCCACAAAGCGCGGAAGTTACGCTTGTTAATCTTACGGTCGCGATATGCGTATTGGCCGGCCTTTTCGACGGCCTGACGTGCAACGCGGATCGTATTTTTGCGACGGCCATAATAGCCCTTCGCCTGCTCTAAAATTCTTTTATGTTTAGCTTTGGTGGTCACACCACGTTTGACGCGTGCCATAATCTATATCCTTTTGAATGTATCTCGAATGTCGCAAGCGGTCTTAAAGACCGTATGGCGCCCATTTCTTGATTGTCTTGGCATCGGGATCAGAGATCACGCTGGTGCCACGGTTCTGGCGGATATACTTTGCATTATGGCTGCTCAAACGGTGCCGTTTTCCAACGACGCCATGCTTGATCTTGCCGGTTGCGGTGATTTTGAAGCGTTTCTTCACACCGCTCTTGGTCTTGAGCTTGGGCATTTTGGTCTCCTTTGTTGAGTCCGTATCAAGCCGACATGGCAGCCCTATTGGCCAGCCTGCTTATTCGGAAGGCGGGCACCTAGCGGGATTCGCAGGCGAATGCAAGTCTATTGCCTGTTTCAGGCTTCAATGGTCGCAGGCAAGTGCCTCCAGAACATCGTCGAGACGGGCAGGGTCGCCCACGGCAATGACATGTCCTTCGGATGCGCCGTGCAGGGGATCGCCAGCCCAATCGCTCATCATGCCACCTGCGCCCGTAATCACCGGGACCAAGGCGGCAAAATCATGGAGCTTCAGGCCGGATTCGACGACAATGTCGATATGGCCACTCGCCAGAAGTGCATAATTATAGCAGTCGCCCCCGAAGACCATACGTTTGTGCGCGGTTTTGGCGGCCAGAGCCATGAAATGCTCGCCGTCATGATCGCTGAAATATTGCGGGCCCGTCGTTGCAAGCGTGGCAGTGTCAAGGCTGGTGCACGTGCGCGTGGTAACGGGTGCGCCATTCAACGTTGTGGGATAACCAGCAGCACCGACCCACCGTTCGCCAGCAATGCATTGGTCGATAACGCCCAATACAGGCCAGCCATCTTCCAGCAACGCAATCAATGTCCCAAATATCGGCCGCCCTGCCATGAAGCTGACGGTGCCATCGATCGGATCGATAATCCAGCTACGACCGGAACTGCCGGTCTTCTCGCCAAACTCCTCACCAATGATGGTGTCGCGCGGCGCTTCTGCGTTCAATATCCGGCGGATGGCGCTTTCGGCAGCACGGTCCGCTTCGGTAACGGGTGACGAATCGGCTTTTGCTTCATGGATAAAGGATGCGCGAAAAAACGGCTTGATGGCTTGCCCTGCCGCATCCGCCAAACGGTTGGCCAAAAGAATATCGGCGGGTGTCATCAATCGAACAGGGAGCTGACGGAGCTTTCGTCGGCGATTCGCTTAATCGCTTCGCCCAATAAAGGCGCAATGGGCAGCTGCCGGATTTTCGGGCTGTCCTTAGCGGCGTCCGATGCCAAAATCGAATCGGTGATAACCAGCTTACGCAGCGAGGATGCGTTGACCCGGTTGACGGCTTCACCCGAAAGCACGCCGTGTGTGATATAGGCCACGACGTCGGACGCGCCTGCCGCGATCAAAGCGTCAGCAGCGTTGCACAAGGTTCCTGCGCTGTCGGCGATGTCGTCGATCAGTATGCAGAAGCGGCCTTTGACATCACCGATGATATTCATGACTTCAGACACGCCGGCTTTTTCACGGCGCTTGTCCACAATTGCGAGCGGCGCATCATCGAGCCGTTTGGCAAGCGCACGGGCGCGCACCACGCCGCCGACATCCGGAGAGACAACCATGATATTCTTGTCTTTATGCCGCTCTAATATGTCGGCGCTCATTACTGGCGCACCATAAAGATTGTCGGTGGGAATATCGAAGAAGCCCTGAATCTGGCCAGCATGCAAATCGACGGTCAGGACTCGGTCTGCGCCGGCTTCGGTAATCAGATTGGCGACAAGCTTGGCTGAAATCGGGGTGCGTGGACCAGGTTTGCGATCTTGGCGGGCATATCCGAAATAAGGTAGTACCGCAGTTATACGCTTCGCAGACGCACGGCGCAGCGCGTCAATCATGATGAGCAGCTCCATCAGATTGTCGTTTGCCGGGTGGCTGGTCGACTGAATAACGAACATGTCTTCGCCGCGCACATTTTCGTGGATTTCGACGAAAATTTCATTGTCTGCAAAGCGCCGGACGCTCGCGTCGGTCAGCGGCAAATTCATGTAATCAGCGATACCCTTTGCCAATGGAAGGTTGCTGTTACCTGTCATCAATTTCATGTGCGCATTCCCGATCTTGGCCTTATTAAACTCACCAGCAGATTCGTCAGACGCTCTAGCGACGCCGGACCGGCCTGACAATCGGCTTGCCCCGCTACATTGTGGACAATAGGGTGGCGCAATGACAAACCAGCTTAATATTGCGATGGCGCAGATAAATCAGCGCGTAGGCGACCTTGCGGGCAACGCGCACAGGATGCTGGAATGGCGCGCGCAGGCCGTCGGCGCTGACCTCATTGTATTCCCGGAGCAGCAGTTGATTGGCTATCCGGCTGAAGACCTTGTGCTGAAACCCGCCTTCGCGGCGCGGGCTGCGGTCGAACTGGCCACGCTTGCGCAAGCCACAGCCGACGGTGGGCCGGCCATGTTGGTTGGATCAATATTCGTCGACGATGGCGCGCTGTATAATGGCATTGCGTTGCTGGATGGCGGCAAGATTACCGATGTGCGGTACAAACATGAACTGCCCAATTACGGAACCTTTGACGAAAAGCGGATCTTTACCGCTGGCCCGCTACCGGAACCGATGCTGTTCCGGGGCGTCCGGCTGGGCGTGCCCATTTGTGAGGATGGCTGGCTGGCGCCTGTTAGTCTTCATCTGAAAGAGCGCGGTGCTGAGCTGCTGATTTCGACGAACGGCAGCCCATATGAAATCGACAAGGACGATCGGCGGCTTGAAGAAGTATTTGCCGCACGGGTGCGCGAAACTGGCCTGCCGTTGCTGTTCCTAAACCGCGTCGGCGGACAAGATGAGCTGGTATTTGATGGAAGCTCCTTTGTGCTGAACGCCGATGGCGCTGCGGCGCACCGCTTTCCAGACTGGGAAGAGCATATGCGGATAACGCATTGGACGCGCGGCGATGATGGCTGGCGCTGTGCCGATGGTCCCAAGTCTCTGTGGGAGGAGCATCCTGCCGATATATATAGTGCCATGGTTACGGGTCTGCGGGACTATGTCGACACAAATGGGTTTCCGGGCGTTGTGCTGGGCATGTCCGGTGGAATCGATAGCGCCCTTTGTGCCGCCATTGCCGCCGATGCACTGGGGCCGGATCGCGTCTGGTGTGTCATGCTACCCAGCCGATATACCAGCCAGTCGAGTCTCGATGATGCAGCCGAATGCGCCGCCATGATCGGGTGCCGGATAGACACTATTCCCATTGCACCTGCTGTGGACGCCTTCGATTCAATGTTATCGGGCAGCTTTGCCGACCGCGACGTCGACATCACCGAAGAGAATGTGCAGTCGCGTATTCGCGGTGTCACCTTGATGGCTCTATCCAACAAGTTCGGCCACATGCTTCTGACCACCGGCAACAAAAGCGAGATGAGCGTTGGCTATGCGACCATTTATGGCGACATGGCCGGTGGCTATAATCCCTTGAAAGACGCGTATAAGATGACGGTCTTTGCGCTGTGCGCATGGCGTAACCAGCATCACCCGCGCATCGGCCTTGGTCGTGCGGGGCCAGTCATCCCCGAAAATATCATCAGCAAGCCACCCAGCGCAGAACTACGGCCGGACCAGAAAGACAGCGATTCGCTGCCGGACTATCCGGTACTCGACAAGATGCTGCACGCCTTGGTTGAGGAGGAACTTTCGGTGGACGAAGTGGTGGCACGCGGCTTTGATCGCGACATTGTCGTCCGGATTGAAAAACTGCTGTATCTTGCGGAATATAAACGGCGCCAAGCCCCGCCGGGCGTAAAGCTGGGCACCCGTAACTTCGGACGTGACCGTCGCTATCCCATCACCAACGCCTTTCGCAGCGGCCGATGAGTAATGCCGGCAACAAACGCGCACTGGAATTCTGCGGTCCACGCCCCTATTAAATAGGCATGTCATTTTTCAAAGACGTTTCGTTGCGCAGCGCGGGCTCCGACCTGATTGGGTTTCTGCGCACATCGGGCAGGCATAGCCCGTGGCTTTTTCTGGCGGCATGCGTGCCTACAGCGATCATCATGTATACTTTTTATCTGGACTCGTTGGACAAAGGGAAGCCGCCACCGCCAACGGTCACATATTTTGAAAGCTGGCCCGCAACGCGCACGATCGAAGAATCGAAAGCAGCCATTGCCCAGCGGCAGAAACGCAAAGACGAGCTCCTGGCCCGTGAACGCGAAGCATATAAAGCCTTCGGTCGCGCCGTTGGCATGGACGTTGAAAAAATCGAGCGTGAAGCAAAGCTGGAACAGGCAGCGAAAAAAGCATCGGCAGAGGCGAGCAGCAGCGGAGCGAGTAAATAGCTAGCGCGGCTGATCTTGGGTTCATGGCGGCCGCCTTGGCGCTGGCGGAGCGCGGCGTTGGCCGCACGGGGCAGAATCCGTCTGTTGGCTGCGTGATTGTGAAAAACAATATAGTGGTTGGTCGCGGTTGGACTCAGGATGGCGGCAGGCCGCATGCCGAAGCAATGGCTTTGGCGCAGGCTGGAGCACAGACCGAAGGCAGTGCTGTTTATGTGACCCTCGAACCATGCGCGCATGAATCGAAGCGTGGGCCAGCCTGCGCACATATTTTGCGCGATGCTCGTCCGGCGCGGGTTGTGATTGCGCTTCAAGATCCTGACCCACGCACGGCGGGTGAAGGCATGGCGGCACTTACCGCAAGCGGTATCTTGGTCGACACAGGCGTCATGGCTGCACAGGCCGCCATCAGTCTAAGCGGTTTTATCAGCCGGATGACGCGTGGACGGCCCTTTGTGACATTGAAGCTGGCAATGTCGCTCGACGGCAAAATCGCGATGCCCGATGGCAGCAGCCGCTGGATTACGGGCGAGGCAGCGCGCGCCCATAGTCATATTGAACGCGCGCGGTCTGACGCGGTTATCGTCGGTGCAGGAACATTACGGGCAGATGCCCCGCAGCTAACGGTGCGACTAGAGGGTCTTGAGCACCGGCAACCGCGCAAGGTTGTGCTGGGCCGTGGCGACGCCCCTGACGGATGGGAAGTGATCCGGACGCCAGAGCAAATCGCCACGCTCGACTGTAACCATGTGTTGATAGAAGGTGGCGCAACGGCAGCAGCGGCATTTTTGAACGCGGATCTGGTCGACCGGCTTTTGCTGTACCGCGCGCCGATATTGATGGGCACCGGGCTGCCGTGCCTGGCAGATTTCGGGTTAACCGAACTGGCGAATGCCCACGGACGTTGGATACTCACCGAATCGCGCAGTCTTGGCAAAGACCGGCTCGAAGTCTACGAGAGCGCCAACTAACAAAAGGTCTGCCATATGTTCACAGGTATCATCACGGACGTCGGAAAAATAAGCGCAACGGAACAGCGTGGCGACCTTCGACTCGTTATCGCATGTGCCTATGATATGGACAGCGTTGCTATCGGCGCGTCCATTGCGTGTTCGGGCGTATGCTTGACGGTCGTGGAGAAAGGTGAAGGCTGGTTTGCCGTCGATGCTTCGGCGGAAACCTTGTCCCGGACCGCTGCCGGTATGTGGGCCGAAGGCGCGCGTTTGAATCTGGAACGGGCGTTGAAAGTCGGCGATGAGCTCGGCGGACATATCGTCACCGGTCATGTCGACGGCGTCGGGCACATTGTCGCAAGCGAAACGGTTGGCGATAGCTGGAAGGTCACCGTTCAGGCGCCCGCTAGCCTTGCGCCTTACATCGCCGCAAAGGGTTCGATAACCGTCGATGGTGTTTCGCTAACGGTCAATGACATTGCAGATCAGGCCAATGAATCGGCACATTTTCTGCTGAATATCATCCCACATACGGCGCAGATGACAACGCTCGACACGTTGGCAGTCGGGCGGCAAGTCAACCTCGAGATCGACGTGCTCGCCCGTTACCTGAAACGTATGGAAGATTTACGGCGGACTTAAAACGGCAACCAGCGCTGCTTTTTGGAAAAGCGCATGTAACCAATATTCGCGCCGAGCCGCAATCCTGCGCCTACTCGTATGGGAATAAGCACGACATCGCCGCGACGCAGATAGCTGGCGTTAAAGCCGCCCCCCAGATAGGCCGCGCCTTCGCCGGCGGGATAGCGTTCGTAAATATCCTCGGTGTCGTAGAGATTATAAACGAGAATAAAGGTGCTGCCGGCATTCGCACCGGCGTCGGGACCAATTGAAGGGCCCGTCCAATAGACAGGCTTTTGACCTTCAACCTTGTGGTTCAACGTGCCAGATCCGTATCGCAGGCCAACAATGAACGCGCCTCCACCTTCACGGCCGACGATATAGCCATTGGGACGGCCTTGTTTCTTCAAAATGTCTTCGATGAATTTTCCTAAGCCTTGCGCGCCTTTGCCGAACACATCTTCAGCTGCACCGATCAAATCATCTTCCTGATAAGTTTCCTCGCTTGGCACAGCCAGGGGCTGGGATTCTGTTGTAACGGGCGCGGACGAACTATCTGTCGGTACGCCGTCTCGCACATCCGCAGGCAGACTATCGACAGGGGCGGGAGCGTTCGCGGGCGGGGGCGTTCCCAAATCCGAATCAATCACATCATTAGGATCAACGGTGTTAATCTGCGCCACACTTGGCGCAGTGGTCATCGCCATCGCTGCGAACAGCATGACCACATAATATGCAGACTTTTTCAGCCTTAACGAAACAAACGACATGCGAAACCCACCCTCTTTAAAACACGACTTATTGTATGATTTTCCCTTATTAGCACAGGATGAACGCTCGGCAATGCGGCTCCTACGTACGATCAACTGGTTATTCACGTGCAATCTGTGGTTAGGCGAAGTTAAAGCAATAACCATTGCAGCCTACGACATGCACCGCTATAGGCCCCCGATGCCAAGCGCACAGGAGACGTGGGTGAGTGGCTGAAACCAACGGTTTGCTAAACCGTCGTACTGGTAAATCCGGTACCGAGGGTTCGAATCCCTCCGTCTCCGCCAACATGCTCTGATAATAAACGACTTTTTCCACGTAGTGGAGATCGTTCCCTAAAAAGCTCCCTTAAAACTATCTTGCCACCATCGATATGTCGGTTTCTCAATCGAAGGATGAGTTGTTCAATAGTTAGCCATGACACCGTATGTTAGGGGCCGATTTGAAACCAAAATTCGTATAAATTTCAGCAGGCTGATTCGAGCTGATCAAAAACTCGCGGCTGGCAAACTATGCACATGTTAGGCTGTTATCTGCCCAGATGGGCAGCTGTGTTGTAAGTTGAGCGCACTGTCGATCACACCATCCGCAAGAACTCCTCCGCTTCGTCGTCCGACATTCCCTTCTGCTGGAGTTCCTTTTTCAGCTCTAGGAGTCCCTTTGAACTGGCTGCGCAGCTTGGTCGCGAGGTCTTGGTCGACGCGTCCGATGCATCCGGAAAATTGCTCAGAAACGCCAGCACCACTTCGTCCTGCTCCTGTTGAGCCGATATTGGCTCTATGTCTGACAATTGCTCTGATTCCTGATTGGATTTGTTTATCGCAATCTCCTCTGGCCCTTGCCACACGCACTATCATTAGTGCCTCAAGTTTATTTAAATCAGTGCGTCATGACCATCAAAATTCTCATAGGCGACATCTCAGAGCTTATGGTGGTCGCGATCGTCAATTCCGCAATTCCATCGCTCCATACAGGGGGCTGCGTTTGCGGCGTCATTCATAGGGCGGCGGGACCCGAGCTGGAAATGGCCTGCAAAGCCATTGGCAAATGCGCTGTGGGCCATGCACTAAAGTCCACCAGCGAATGGATGGCGGCCTATTTGTGCGAAGCCTTCCTAGCACGGACATGTCCCACCGCCAGCCGCCTCCAGTTACCACGTCGAGAAACCATGAACTCAAAATCGCGGAACGGGCGCTCGGGTAGAGAAGAAATTTAGTGGTGGGATAAAATCTTCAGGACCGCATCTCGGATGTCAGCTTGGGTTGGTGCCATTGTTTG
>Ga0105050_10004896_pt1 | contig 17533 bp, 35 predicted proteins | sample FRY01_FD_78088 | JGI IMG/M metagenome (GOLD analysis project Ga0105050, IMG submission 78088) | Freshwater microbial communities from Lake Fryxell liftoff mats and glacier meltwater in Antarctica - FRY-01 | ecosystem: Environmental > Aquatic > Freshwater > Ice > Glacier meltwater ... | reverse complement strand
GACTTCTCGACGAAGGCCCCAGACTTTCTACTACCCCCCAGGGGCGCGCGCCCTCGGGCTGGTGATGATCAGTTCGCGCGCGGCTTGGGCGCTAGCCCCGCCGGTCGGACCGGTGGCGGGACTGACGGGCTGCTAGCGCCCCGATGTGCGGGGGGTTAGATCCCGCGGCCGATGAGGGGCTGAGCGTCCAGCGCGGTGCGGGCCATCAGATGTCGATCTCCATGCCAAGGGTCGACAGCTGCTGGTCGAGCGTTCCGATGGCCGTCTCCAGCGATACCACGACGGCGGGCCTGCAGGCATCGACCATGTCCTGCGACTGCAGGCTGCTGTTGATGCTCACCCCCAGACCGCGGCCGCCGGTGACGGCGACCAGCTTGGCGACAAGCTGGTGGCGATCACGGACGAGGGTGCTCACCGCATAGAAGTCGGACAGCCTCATGAGCTGCTCCTGTTCGCCCTGTGCTTCGGATCGATGGGCCATCCCCCCGCGTTCACCGCGGGGCTAAAGCCGAGGCCCTCGGCCTTTTGGATCGGTCCGTCGTGGTGAGGCTTGCAGACCGACTGCCTGTTGGCGGGGTCCCAGAACAGCACCGGGTCGCCCTTGTGCGGGATTCGATGGTTGACGACGGTCGCCGCCCTGACATTGCCCGCCTGCTCGCACAGCTCACACAGCGGATGACGGGCCAGCTGGGCCCGGCGGCAATAGCCCCATCGGGCCGTGCGATAGAGCGCCCGGTAGGCTTCTGCCTCCGGACTGCGTTGCTCAGCCTTCATCCCCACCACGGCCCGCCGTGGCCAGATTGAGAGACACGGCCTGAAAGATGGCCTCTGGGTCACAGCCAGGCCGCTCATGAAAGCGGATGTAGCGCGCGCTGCTCAGTACCCGCTCACTGTCCTGAATGGCCTCCATGGCCCGCTTCCAGCGCGGGTCAGGGAAGTCGTGCCGCCGCAGGGCCAAGATGGCATAGCGGTTCAGCTGACCTTCCTTGTCGGTTCGAAACGCGTCCTGGACGAGCACGACGAGCATGTCGTCGCTATTGGCGGACTTCTCCAGCACCAACTCATCAATCAGCGCCTTAGCGGCCTGGATCTCTGGGCCGAACGCCATGCGGTCGGCCGTCTGCACGGTGACCTTGATCGACCCGTCGTAGGCGTAAAGGGTCATGTTGCCCTTCTCGCCGCCGGCCTTGGCCTGATAGCGCTCGAGCATCAGCGCGCAATAGGCATCGACCTCGGCAAAGGCCCACGCCTTGAACGCCGCCAGTTCGGCCGACAGCGCCTTGGCCCGATCAAATAGCGACCGCGCCGTATCGTTCTGCAGGCGCTGCGTCGGCTTGATCGTATCCGGCGGCGTATATTCGCCCTTGGGCCCCAGCATGAACAGCTTGCCATGCGCCTCGACCCAGCCTGGCTGGACGACGAGCGGTAGTTTGGACTCAGGTTGAGTCACGTGCGGCTTCCTCGCCTTGATATGTCCCGGGTGGACGAACCTCTCTCGCATCCGGGCGCCCTCCAGACGTAGGTGGCCTTGGCATCGACCTGGCCACTGAGGCGGCGGGCCATCCGCCGCATGGCGACGACAATGTCGTTGCGCTCCTCGTGGAAGCGCTCGGGATCGATCCGACTGACCCCGCACCGGTTAAGGCGGCTGGCCAGCTCATCGAGCATCTCGGCGTCTGTCTTGGTAGCGTCGACCATCACAGTCCAACCATGCCGGCTGCATTCTTCGAAAATCGTTCCGCCTGGCGCACGTAGCCATTCAGCGTCTCGACGCTGGCGTGGCGCGTCTGTTTCATGATCAGCGGCACGGCGACGTCGTCCTTGATCGCCTGGGTGACCAGGCCAGCGCGCAGGCTGTGTCCGCCGATACTGGCCGGGTCGATCTTCACCCGCTTACAGGCGCGCTTGATGGCCTCGGCGGCGCCGCGATCGCTCATCGCCACGGCGCCAATTCGGCCGTGACGGTCGATGGCGCGGAAAATCGCGCCGTTGCGGATACCCGCCAACAATAACCAGGCCTGCAGCGCGGCGACGGGGCAAAGCGCCGTCTTGCCCTTCGGAACGCCCAGCACAGCGCCGCGGCCCTCCTGGTCGGCCTTGCTGCGGCCGATATGGATCTCCAGGCCGTCGGCCACAAACACCACGCGGAGCATTCCGCGAATCCCTGCGCCGTTGTCGATCTCCAGCGCCACCAACTCCGATCGGCGCAACGCACCGGCGAATCCGAGCAACAGGAGGGCCTTGTCACGCACCCCGGAGGGGTCGGCCGGCAACCTGCGGACAATGCGCTTCAGGTCAGCGGTGAGGATGGCGCGCTTCTGTCGAGGCGGCCGGCCGTTGGTGCGCCGGATGCCTGCCCACACCGCGTCGAGCCGCGCGCCGCGCGGCGCCGCCAGGTCGTGACGCTTGTGGCAGGCCCGAATGGCGGCGAGGCGCCGCTCCAGCGACGAGACCGCCAGCCGATCGGCGCGGTCGGTGAGGTAGAGGGCGACAACGTCGGCCGACGCCGGCAGCGGATGGGCGCCATGCCCATCGCACCAGGCGGCGAAGTCGCGCCAGTCTGAGTCGTAGGCTCGCCGCGTGTTCGACGCCATGTCGGCGCCGGCATATGCGGCCGCCGCGGCGGCGAGCCTGCTGACCTCGGGCCCGGCGGCCGCTGGGGCGAGGTCGCGCGCCGGCGACGTCGTGGCGACGTCTGTCCGGGGCATCTCAAATCCCTGTGTGGTTTACAAATCTGTGCGCGGTTGACAGAAGCCGAAGCCGTTGACAGCGCGGGCGTTTCGCCCAAATGGGCCGCCCTTGCTGGCTTCCGATAAGGAATGTTATCGGCGCCCAGCGGGGCGACCGGATCAGTTCAACCGATCCGGAGAGTGCGATAGGTCAATACCGCCGAAAACGGGCGGATCGCGGCGTCCGTAGAGCAACCGATCGGCGGCTAGTTCGTTGAGGCGTGCGGCCAGGGCCTGGCGCTGCGCATATTCGAGGCGCAACCGCTGGCTGACCATCTCGTCTTCGCGAAGACGCAATCGGCCGGCAACAACGGCATCCGCCAGGGCGCCGCGCAGGAATCGCCGGCCGCGGTCCATCGCCAGGACGTCGGCCGTCATTCGCGAACCCAGATCCGCTTGAAGGTCGTCCCGCAACGGCAGGCGACGCGTTCAATCGCGCAGCTGCTGAAACTGTGGCGCGCGATCAGCGCAGCGCCGCCGGCCTCTTCACAGTTCATGCACGTCATCGTCCGCGTGCGCGCCGCGGCGAGCCCCTCACCTTCGGAACAGTCTGAAGGCCGGGGCTCGGTCACATGTCGCCCTCGCGGGACCGCCCAACGAAAAGGCCCCGGCGCATCTCTGCGTCGGGGCCCGGTCGGCGGGGGGGTTATGATTTGAGACGCAAGAAGCGCCGCTATGGATATGCATGGCGCCCCAGGCGCACGGAGTCAATATCGACTCTAATCGGGCAAGCTACGCCCTCATCAACAGAAAAGGCATGTGGACCGGCCGCTCCTCGATCTGCCTGATCAGGGCCGGCCGATTTCCATGGTGTTCGGCGACATAGACGGCGGCGGCGGCGAAGCCGTCGAAGTGCGCCTGCAGGCGACCTTGGGCGAAGACGACCCATTCGGTGGCTGCATATTTTTTCTTCAACGCGTCTTCCATCTCATGGAAGGCGGCGATCTCGGTGTCCAGTTTGCTCACCATTAGACTCACCCCTGGAAGAGGCGACGATTATGTACGCAAAAAACATGGTGCAAGATCTGCGGCGACCAAATCAAATCACATCCGCCTTGCGCCCGGCCACTAGCACCTGCGGCAACCAATGGCCCATCACCGATAGCCACACCACGCCGCGCGTGCGGATCACCTCCTCGATCTCCTCGGCGGTCAACTGCCAACAGCTGACCAGGGCGCCGTCGCAGCGGCGGACATGCAGGGGCAAGACCTCATCCTCCATGCCGGCCGGGGGATAGAAGACGACGTTGGCTTCCTTGAACGCCAACGGGCTGGCCATCTCAGCAATCGCCCCCTGCGGCGTACCGGGGCCGCAGCGCGCGTCGCCGCGCCTTCAGCTCATCCTCCGCCTGGTCGATCGCCGGATAACAGAGCACCGCGCTCTGCACGGCCATCCGCACCGCTGCCGCCTGGGCGTGGCGCTCGGTCTCGCCGGTGATCTGCTGCACCAGTACCCGCCACACCCGCACCTCGCCGTGCATCACCAACGGTTCGACCAGGCCGCTCAGCAGCCGCGCCGCCGCAGGGCCGACCAGCCCGTGCAGCTGCTCGATCCGCCGGCCGGCGTCGATCATCCGCTGGCTCACATGCTGCCCTGGGGTCAGTCCGGGCGCGTTGTCGACCACCACCCGGACGATCTCATCGACTTGGATGCCCGCGCGGATCATCCAGTCGCGGGTATATCGCTTGGCGGCGCTGGCCTGCGCGTCCGACAGGCTGATCAGCGAGAAAGCGTCCGACCGCTTGGCGTGCAGGATCGCCGCGCCGCGCTTTTTGTTCTCGCGCACGACCGTGACGTCCTGGCCGGTCTCCAGCTTATCGACCTGGGGATTCACCCCGAAGGTGGACGGGTCTCGGACCGGCGCCGCCATCTGTTTCGGCGGCGGCGACAAACACGCCGCGCGGACATGGGCCGCGATCGCCGACAGCTTCCGCCGGTGAATATCCTGTGGGTCGGAAGGCCCGCGCCGGGATTTACGTTTGGCCATGCACACCGCCCCCCGCCGCGCCGGAAGAACATCCGCAGAACGGCGATTAAGCTAAACCATGCGGCGAGACGCCGCAACGGCACAACCAAACGTCTATTACAACGAGGCTTTTTGGCTTTTCTCATCGTCGGCCACGGCCCAGGCCTCGCCGGGCCCCAGGCCTCGGGCGGCGGCCAGGAACGCCTCCCAAACCGCAGTGCTGACACAGATCCAAACCTTGCCGGGCGGCGCGGCGGGGCGTTCTGGCGCGCCGCTGGGGATGCTCAAAAATAGAGGCGACGAAGACAACAAGATATTGCGACGGCTAACGCGTGACTTGACCTCAGGCATACTGTCCAACCCAAACACTATTCAGAGTTGCATTTGAGCAAGGTGGCGCGGCGACTGAGTGCTGTTAATGCCCGTCAACTCACGCGGGTATTTCGCGTCTATTGGCCACACGTCACCGCAGCCCGGCCGCCGCCTCGATCGCCTGGGCCAGCATCCGCCGCCAGATCAAGGCTTCAAAGCGCCACGCGCGCCGGTCGCCGCCGCGTCGTCGCCAGTTGATCCGGACCAAACGCTTTAGCCGCGGATCGACCATCCGCCAGTGGTCGCAACACAGCCAGGCGTTGTTGAACAGTGTCGAGGTTCGCCGACAGCCCGGAACGCTGCAGGACGATCGCTCATACCGTGGTCGCGCCGCCATCGGCCTAATCTCCCCCGAAAAAATCCCAGCGCCTAGTTCGGTGCGCGCCGCAGGCGCTCACTGAACGGAGCGCGCCTCGTCCCGATGCCTGCGAAGCTCCGTCGCGCGCAGACCGGGCCAAGGTCGCGCGTTTGCGCGCCCGCGTAGCGGGTTGCCTTGGGGCGGGCGAGCACGACGGTAGGCTATCGGTCGGGAGAGGCAAACTTACCGGCCAAAGGCCGGTACCGATCCTCTGCATGGGCTTAGAATAAGACCATCAGACGGATTGATGTTGATCGCTGCAGTCACGTTCGGCAGTGCGGATCCGGCGTGTCGACGAATTCCATCCAGTCTTCCCATTCCACCACCTCGCCCTCGAGGCCTCCGGCGACCTTGGCGGCGGTCGTCAGTTGGCGACGGGCCTTGGCGGCGGCGACGGCGATCGCCGGGCTGCGCTCTTCCTGGTCCTTCAGGCCGATGGCGTGCGCCTGGCCGTCCATACGCAGCGCCTCGGCAACCCTGTCGGCCAGGCGGGCGTCCTCGTCCTCGGGGCGCGGGGGCCGCTTGCCGTGGATCAAGGTCATCACCTTGGCCGGCAGGGGCACCAGCCGGTAGAGGCTGCTGGTCTGCTCATACTGCGGCCCGCGCTCGCCGGCCCGGCCGGTAGGGACCATCCGCCGCTGCCAGACCAGGCATTTCAACTCGTCGCGCAGCCGCCGCAGGTGGGTATTCACCGTTGAGATCGAGCACCCCACCCGCTCCGCCATCTCCGCCAGGGTCATCTCGAAGCGGCCGGTCTTCTTGAAGAACCACCCCATCAGCTTGACCAGCTCGATCGAGATCCGCGCCAGCGGCCGGCGGCGCCCTGACTTGCCGCCATCGGCGCGAAGCCTGAGCAGCAGGGTGCGGATGGCGTTGCGGATGCCGTCCGCCTCGTCCGCCCCCATCTTGGCCGTCCAGTCCGCCTCCCAAACCCCGCCGCGCAGCAGGCTGTTGCGGTGGACAGCGGCAAAGGTGCGCCGCTGCAGGGGCTCCGGCGGCCGATCGCGCGCCGGCGTCATATAGGTGCCGGCGCGCAGCGCCGAGGCCATCGCCTTTGGAGAACTATAGGCGGCGGACGTCATGACGCCCCTCCCCGCCCGGCCGCGTCACCTCGCTCCATGGCCTCGCCGACCTGGCGCAGCTCCTCCTGGGCCCGCTCCAGCTGCAGGCGCAGGGCATCGCGTTCGCGCGGGCTCAGGTGGCCGTCCTTGATCGCCTCGCGGACCATGGCCTGCAGGCCGCTGGTCGCCTCGGCCGCCTCCATGGCCTCGTCCATCAACGCCTGGGCGTCGAGGCGGCTGGGGCGATGCTCGGCCATCCGCTGGCTGTAGACCGGCGAGCCGCAATAACCCTCCAGGTCGGTGATGACGTCGGCGGGCAGCACCCCATCCGCGTCGGGGTCCTGGCATTGCGACAGGCGGCTCTTCTTCAGTCGGCACGCGGTCGCGGCCTCGTCCAGCCCGCCGCATGCGGCGATCAGCTGTCTGGCCCACGACGCATGCATGCGCGTGGTGACGCTCCCATAGGAGTTGGACACTGGAATCTCTCTGGTTAATTCCAGTCGTCGGGCCAGGCCGTAGCGCTCACCCTCCCTGGATGGGAGTGTGCGGCGCGGGCTCGCGTCGGGCGCAAACGGCTCCGAACGCTGTCAGTCGATGACAGCGCGGGGCCATGCATCCGGCGCAAAAAGGTCCCGCGCCGCGCAGACAGGTGTCAGCGCGGAGGCAAGGCCGATGGCCGGAATCGTTGATGAGGGGTGCGTCGGTAAAGGCGCGGACCTGGACCGCCGCGGCGTCACGCAGCGCGGCTGGGATCAGGTCGGCGTCGTCGCCGGCGCGGGCCTTGGCTTGGGCTCAGTCCCGCCGTCGCTCCCGATCGCGGGCCGCGCGAGACAGCAGCTGGCGGACGGCGCGGTCTGTGGTCTGGGGGACCGGCGGAGCGTCGCATCGGCTCGCCAAGGGCGAGCGACCGCGCAGCCAACCAAAACGAATCAGGAACGACAGCGGGCGCGGGAAGCGGGGCGGCGACGCGAGGAGAACGATGCCGTCGCGCCTGTGCATGGCTATGGCCCGATCGCGGGTATGCGGAGGCGCGCGAGCGTTCGAGATGCACGGCCCCAAGTCTCCCCACCGGCGGCGCGGGCCGCGCCGGTGGGGAGTGTGCGCCGCCGGCCAGCGACGGCCCGGCGGCGAACGACGTACGCGCCCTCAGGCGGCGCAACCCCGCCGGCGGGCGCATTGCGCGAGCCGGCGGGGCGCCTCACCGTGGGAACTGCAAAACCCACCACGGAGAACGGACGATGGAAGAACCCAAGGACGACGACGCCGCCGCCCACCTGATGGCCGTTATGGAAATGGTCCCGGTGCTGGCTAAGGCGCTGCATCGCGCGCACCCCCAGCTGCTGGCGGATCACATCGCGCATCTGCGCGATCTCCAGAACGCTCTGGGTCGGGACTCGCGTCACCTGGTCCCGGTTGAGGAGCAGCTTGGTTGGCTGGAACAGCTCTGACGCTGACAATGTCCCGCGTGCGCCAACGAAGCTCTTGCACGAACGCCGCCTTCGCCTCGTCGATCCACCCCGCCGCCTCGGCCGCGTAGGCGTCACGGTCCAGGCGGCGGACGTGGCGCGCGTAGAACCCAAAATTGATCTCGCTCTCGATGATCTTGACGGCTTGGCTAACAGCATCGAAGACCCGCCGCCGCCCAGCGCGGCGATCGATGGCCAGGACCGCGCCCTCCTCGACGATCGCGCGCACCTCCGCCGCCTGCTCGGGAGTCAGCCCGCTCATGCCCCTGCCCTTTCGGGTTCGGGCGCGCGCTGGCGCGCAACCCCGCCGGCGGGCGCATTGCGCGCGCCGGCGGGGCGCCTCACCGTGGTGGCCAGCAACAACACCCACGGAGAAGATCGATGGAACCCTATGTCGCGATGGACCTGGTCAGCATGGAGGTCAAAACCTCCCGCCCGGTCGGCGGCGGCGCCGCGAAGTATTTTGCCAGCCTTGTCTTCACCCCCGTCTCCGTCATCGGCGACCAGACAGGCCTGCAGCTTGCCGTCGCGGTCACCGCCGACAGCGAGGCCGAGATCCTGCCGATGGCGAGGGCGAAGCTGCATCGGATCAGCGCCGCTCTGGGGACGTGGGCGGCGTCGTCCCACTGAAGGCGTCCGCCAAGCGGTTGAAGTGCGCCGCCAGCATGTCGGCGCCGGCGCGCAGGGCCTCGCCGACCGCGGCGCGGCTTGCCGCCGTGGGATTGTCGCCGCACAGGGCCGCAAGGCGCGGGCGCAGCCGGTCCGCCATGGCGCTTGCCTCGTCTCCCAGGGCCGCGTCGGCCAGCGCCCGCACCACGGCCGCGGGCAGCCGCTCGGCCACCAGGCGGTCAACCTCCGCCGCCTGCTCGGGAGTCAGCCCGCTCATGCCCCTGCCCTTTCGGGTTCGGGCGCGCGCGAGCGGGCGACGAAGTCGGCGAGCAGGTCGCGGTCGGCGGGGCTGACCAGGCTGGCGGCGGTGACGGCGCCGGCGGACCAGCGCTCAACTTGCAGCGCTAGGCGCAGCGGCCACGCCTCAAGTCCGCGTTCAAGTCGGCTGAAATACCCCTTCGACCCCCGCTTGAAGCCAAGTGCCCCGGCCACTTCCTCCTGGGTCAGCCCCAGCTTGGTTCGGTAGTTGATGATGTCCATGCGACGGAGACTGTTGCGAATATCGCAACACGGAGTCAAGGCGCCACTTGCAATCTTCACCATCGGTTCCGACTGCGTAGCGCCGGAAAATCACCGCGTGAAAAACAGAGTCGATCCCGACTGGTATCTCCGAGAGTGGATGCAAGCTCTCGAGAAGCGGCACACCGACATGGTGCGCGAATTAAATATGGATGGCGGCCGCGCGAGTAAGATCATGAACGGCGTCCAGCCCTATAAACGGGACCTTGTGGTCCAGCTGGCGCAATGGCTCGGCGTTCGGCCTTACGAGCTTCTGATGCCGCCGGACGAGGCGATCAACCTGCGCAGGATCCGCGAGACCGCCTACGCGATCGTCGCAGAGCAGGGCGCCGCGTTCGATACTGGGCCCGCACCGGCCAGTAAGGCATCAGGTCGGCCGGGTCGGGCATAATGGGATTGCTCGAGGCGATTTTCAAAGCTGTGCTTAAATCCGCATCGGGCACAGCGCGCGCGCAGCAAAGCCGGGCCCGATCGACAAAGGAATTGGCCCAGCAGGATGGCCGACTCCCAGCTTTTCGCACGCCGCGGCCGAAGCAATGGACTGACAAGTCTGGCGGCGCCTTCGCCATAGGGCTGCATGAGTCCTATGAGCAGTGGATCGGCGGCGAGTCGCACTATCAGGACGAGATCAACAAAATCGTCCCGCACAGACGTGGCGGCGTTGTTCATCACTGCACCGCGATATTGACCCCCGAACCAGACAACCCTCACGATCCCCTGGCCATCGCCGTCCTGATCGACGGCATCAAGGTTGGATATTTAGGGCGCAGCGATGCTGGAATCTATTCGCGAGCCTTGACGCGAGCAGGAGCCCAAGGCGCTGCCGTTGCATGCCCCGCCCTCATCAACGGCGGGTGGACAGACGGCCGGCGAACCTTGGGTTTCGGAGAGTTCGGCGTTAGCCTGGCAGTTGCCCGGCCGTTCAAGTTTACGAAGCGCGCCGCCACATAGTTTCTTTTATCACAACTTTCCCCTTGACGGAGACTTGCGGTTTTCGCAACTTACACCCCTGCCCACCCGGGCCGGGGCGCACCGCGATGTCGCGGGGGAATTGCACGCACCTAGCACTGCCCCGGGTGGGCGCCCTTAACGGAGCGCCCCCATGGCCGACGACACTTCCACCCTCGACGTTCTTAACGCCGCCAACCCCTCTTTCTCTGCGAGCGGGGCCCAGCTGCGGTCCGTCATCGAGCGCATCGAGCGCCTCGAGGAGGACAAGGCCGCGGTCGTGATCGACCTGAAGGAGGTCTACGCCGAGGCCAAGGGCAACGGCTACGACGTCAAGGTTCTGCGCAAGATCGTCCGCCTGCGCAAACAGGACAAGGCGCGACGCCTCGAGGAAGAGGCCCTGATCGACCTCTACCTGTCGGCGATCGGCGAGCTGTGATGGGGGCCGATCACGAGCGCGAAGATTTCTTCGCGACCCTCCTGCCACACCTGCCGGACGGCCCTGACTTGCGTCTTTTGCCGGCTCACCAATGCGAGTTCCTGCGCATGTCAGGCGGGGCTGTCGGCGCGAGTTTTTACTACGCCGTGGGCCCGGCCCCTGGGGACCGTTGGCGCTGCTGGCACACATTCCCAGCGAACCAACTTCCTAATCCCCTCGTCACCCAGGCAGACTTGGATCGCATTGACTCTGTCGGTGTGTCCCGATGAGCGTCCGGCTTTCCATCGATGTCTGGCGCGACAGCACCGGACCGGCGGTCGTGCACGTTTTCCAGGGCGCCCGGCTGATCGACAAGGTCACCGTCATCCAGGGCGACTGTCTCGACCTCGACCTGGAGGACAACCACCACGCCGCCGTCTATCTCGATGAGACGGCCCATGGGTGAGGTCATCCCCCTCTATGCGGCGGACGCCCTCGCCGCCCGCCGCGCCGCCGCCCGGGCGTACACCGGCCTTCAGGCCCGCGCGGTCGCCGTCCAACCGGCCGCGCACCAGGTCCGGCCCCACCCCTACGCGCCACAGCCTTACGCGCCCCAGTCTTACGCCTATGCGCCACCGCCCGATGGCCCGGCAATCCGCGCCCTCGGCCTGATGCTGGCCATGTGCCGGCTGCGCATTGTGACGGCGGCCGCCCTGTGCGGCGTCGTCTTCGGCGGCATCGTCTTCGTCATCGCCGGAGGCGCGGCGTGATCCCTTCCCCTGGCGTCCGCGCCGACTTTCACCTCAGGAGCCTGTCATGATGGGTTTGACCGCCGCAATCTGCCTCGGTGTCGCCGGGGGTCTCGCCGCCGCCCTCTACGGCCCCGCCGTGTCCCTGCCGATCGCCGTCCTGGTGTTCATCGGCGTCGCCGCCGGGATCCGCGCGGTCAAGGAGCCAGGCGAATGAGCCGGCGCCCGAACCTGACGGCCGCGCAGCGCGACGAGATCGCGTACCTGCGCGAGGAGCACGGCTGGACGATCGTCCGCATTGCCCGGAAAATCGGCTGCAGCGAGGGGTCCGTCGGCTGGGCGCTTCTGGCCATGGGCGTGGACAAGCCAGGCCGCGTTTATCGGCCGCCACAGCCGCTGCTCGTCCCGGTCTCCTGCCTGCGCAATGGCCACCTGGTCGCCCGCTACACCTATCATGACGACGCGCAATTGCTCGCCCTCGAGGCTCAGGGCCTGAACCCTTTGCAGATCGGCAAGCGCCTGGAGCCCTCGCGTCAGCCCAACAGTGTTCTCGGTCGCCTGCGCACACTGGCCCGTCACGCAGCCCGCTTCGAAGCGGGCGAGGCCCACGCCGCCGAGACCCACGTCGTTGAGACCCAGCCCGACGTGAGGGCGGCATGATCATCTATTTCAAGCCAGGGTGGCGACAGCGCGTGGCGCGCCTTGGCCGCATCACCGCCTACGCCGCCAACCTGCTTTTGGTGATGGTGCTGATCCTGTGGGCCATCGCGAGGTCGCAAGGATGATCCCGGTCACGAAAAACCGCTGGGTCCCGGCCGATGACGCCCTGATCGCCGAGCTCTGGAAAACCGGCCACAGCGCCAATGAGATCGCGCGCCGTCTCTCTGGCCGCAGCCGCAACGCCGTCATCGGCAGGCTCCACCGCCTTGGTATGGCCGGCGACGCGCGCGACAAACCTTACGCGCCCAAGGCTAGCGCCGCGGCCGGTAGAAGGCCGCGCCCGCCACCCACAACCACAGCCACAGCCACGCCCCGGCCGATGCCCAAGCCGAGGTCGGCCGGGGTTGCGGCGCGCGAACCGGCGATCGAGGCTGCTGACGCCGCGCCGAGGATCGAACAGATCGGCCGCGCCGGTGTCGGCAAATTGTGGCCGACACCGCAGACGGCCGTGACCCTGATCGACCTCGTCGCCGCCAGTTGCAAATTCCCGGTCGGGACCAAAACCGGCGCCGCGCAGCTGTTCTGCGGCGCCGTGCGCGAGGGCGACGACGGCCCCTATTGCCCGGGCCATCACCGCATCGTGGTCAGCCCCTTGTGGAAACCCGCCCGTAGGGATGCCGCATGATGCGGTCGCACGACGAGAACCTGGAGCGCGTTGATCAGGTCGATCTGATCTTCCTTCGCCGGCTGCACGACGACCTGGCCATGACCCTGCGCATTCGCGGCGGCGGCGTTGTCCTGCTCAACGATAGCGCCACCGACCTGGTCGCCGAATTGTTGCGCCTCGCCTCTCTAGGCGTCCGCGCCGAGGCCCGCCCCGATAGCGGACAGGAGACCTGACCCATGGAAACCGGCCGCGCCGACTACAACGTCCTGGTCAAGCACAGCGCCATCCAGGACGACGAGCCGATCTTCATCCTGCGCGCCCAGGATCCCAGCGCCGGCGACGCCGTGCGCGCCTGGGTCACCCTGTCGGCCATGGCCGGCGTGCCCCCCGCGACGCTGGAATCGGCGCTGAAGCAGGCCGATCGCATGGAGGCCTGGCCGCACCGCAAGGCGCCCGGCGATGACCACCTCTCCGAGGCGCAGCGGCGCCAGCTCGAATACGAGCACCGCCGCCGGGTGTGGGACTTCGGTCGCGGCGACCCCGTGCGCCTTGCCGCCATGCGCGACCACCACCCCGTCGCCCCGGCCGTGCTGCTGCGCCAGCTGGCGGCCGAGCAGCACGAACATGCCCGCGTCCAGGCCTTTGCCGCCGAACGCTTCACCCATGCCGCCAACACTCCGGAGATCGGCGCGGGCAAGTCCTGGGAGACGCAGCATCTGCAAGCGGCCAAGCACGCCCTCGAGCGCACCGCCTATTTCCACACCGTCGGCTGCGCCCTGGCGATAGCCACGGACGCCATCGATACCCTCGCGCGCCTGGCCAACCAACCCGGCGAGAGCGGTGGGACGGTCCACCCCGGCCACATAATCCGCCCGGGCCACGAAATCCCCGCGGGCCACCAGATCGATGAGGGTGATGGCCGTGGTTGATCCCTCACCCGCCGCTCTGTTGACCGCAATGGCCGCTGAATGGCGCGCCTCGGCCGTCGCCCACGACGCCCAGGCATCCGCCGCCCAGCGCGGGGCTGACGCCGTGCGGGCGCATCAAACGCTGCACGCCCATCGGCTCAGTGCGGTGGCCTGCCACCAAGCCAGCGCCGCCGACTGTCGACTCCGCGCGGACGCCTGCGAAGCCGGGGCCGGCGCCTTGGCGAATTCGGAGCCATGAAGAATCCTGTCCTGCCTGACGCGGCGCTCGACGCCGACATCGCCACTATTGCCCAGAAGGGTGCGGGGAAGACCTACGCAAATCGCGGCCTGGTCGAACGCCTGCTGGCCACGTCCCGCCGGGTGGTGGTCATGGATCCGTTGAACAGCTGGTGGGGGCTCAAAGCCCGCGCCAACGGCAAGCCCGGCTACCCGGTGGTGGTGGTGGGAGGACCCAATGCCGACTTGCCATTGGATCCGGACCAGGGCGAGCGCTTGGCCGCGGCGGTGGCGGCCGGCGCCTGGTCGGTGGTGGTCGATGTGTCCGAGTTGCGGCGCGGCGAGATGATCCGCTTCTCCACCGCTTTCCTTGCGGGCCTCTATCGGCTCAATCGCGACCCCCTGTGGTTGGTGCTTGAGGAGGCTGATGTCTTCGCCCCCCAACAGCCTATGGGCGACGCCACCCGGCTGTTGCACGAGGTCGATCAAATCGCCCGCCGCGGCCGGGCCCGGGGCTTCCGTCTGTGGTCGATCACCCAGCGGCCCGCCAAGCTGCACAAAGACGTTCTGACCCAGACGTCGACATTGATCATGATGCGGATCCGCAGCCCCCAGGACCGCGCGGCTGCCGAGGCCTGGATCCAGGGCAATGCAGACGCGGCTGACACGAAAGCCATCGTCGCGGAACTGGCCTCTCTGCCCGTAGGCGAAGGCTACATCTGGGCGCCTGACCTGTCGCTATTAAAGCGCGTGAAGTTCCCGCCGATTCAGACCCTGGACACCAGCGCCACGCCTCAGCACGGCGAGGTCCGCGCGCCGATCGGCAAGCTCGCCGCCGGCGACGTCGAGGCGCTGCGTATGGCGTTGAGCGCAGATCAACGTGTTGTCGACGACAAGTTAGATCGGGCGCCGCGCCCGAACCTGCCTGGGCCGGACGCCCTGGCGACCGCGCGGGCTGAAGGCCGCGCGGAGGGCGACGATGCCGGATTCCGGCGCGGCCATGATCGCGGCCTGCAGCTGGCGATCCATCATGTCGACGAGGCGCTACAGGCGCTCCGGACAAGCGTGTTTTCGACACTGCAGGATCTGCTGAACGAGGCGGTAGGCCATGCCGACCAAGGGCCCACGACCGCGGCCGAGGTCGCGCCCGCACGCGCGCCCCGCCGGCCGCCATCTCCCAGGGCGACCGTGACAGTGGGAGAGGTGGGAGCCGGGGCCCAACGCCTGCTGTCCGCCCTCGCCGGCGCGCCCGCAGTGCGCATGTCGTGGACAGACGTCTGCCTCCTCGCCGGCATGTCGCCCAACGCCGGCTACACCCGCGCGGCGATGAATGAGCTGAAGGCTCACGGCGTGGTCGGCGACAAGCCGGACTTCGGCGTCGTCCTGGCGGACCCTACCCGCCGCGAGACGCTGCTCGACCCCGTCGATATCGTCCAGGCCTGGTCGACCAAGCTTGGCGGCGCGGCCGCGCGGATCCTGCAACACCTGTGGGTGGTCGGCCCGCAGACCCAACTCCAGGCCGACGAACAGATCGGCCTCTCGCACAACGCCGGCTACACCCGCAGCGGCTGGAAAGCCCTTCGCAAGAACAACCTCATCGTCGAAGCCCAAGGCAACTGGGACATCGCACCCATCATTCGCGACCTGAAAGGACTGACCTGATGTCCATCGACCGTCGCTTACAGACTCTCAAAACCTTCATCCAAGGCCATGCGGGATCACCGGGCTCTGCCCAGGCATTGCGGATCATCGACTCCCTGATCGACGAAGGGACGACAACCGACGCCGGCGCGCAATCGCCCTCCGCGCTTCACCCCCTGCCGCAGGGCGCCTGTCCAAAGTGTGGACGACGCCCAGGCGTCTGCGAATGCGGACGCGAGCACACCGGGGCGGTCAGTTGATGACCGCTTCACACCCTTCACCCCGCTCAACCCCAGGAGGACACGAGCATGACTGAACCAACCGAACCCACCGGCAAGCCGGTGATCGTGCGCACCTACAGCGCCGGCGCGCACTTCGGCTATCTGGCCCGTCGCGACGGCAAAGAGGTGGACCTGCAGGGCTCCCGCCGCCTCTGGCGCTGGTATGGCGCTTGGACCCTCAGCGAGGTCGCCACGGCCGGGCTGGACGCCCAAAAATCCCGTGTGGCCGCGCCCGTCTCGATCACCCTGACGGAGGCGATCGAGATCATCGATTGCACCGCCGAGGCGGTCGCCAGCATCGAGTCGGCCAAATGGGCGGCGTAGCCGGAGACGGCGACGGCTACGGCTACGGCTCCGGCTACGGCTCCGGCTCCGGCGACGGCTCCGGCTACGGCTCCGGCTCCGGCTCCGGCTACGGCGACGGCTCCGGCGCCGGCTCCGGCTACGGCTCCGGCTCCGGCGACGGCTCCGGCTACGGCTCCGGCGACGGCTCCGGCTCCGGCTCCGGCTCCGGCTACGACTCCGGCTCCGGCTACGGCTCCGGCTCCGGCTACGGCTCCGGCTCCGGCTCCGGCTACGGCTACGGCTCCGGCTGAGCCAGAGGGGCTGCCCGGCGGACTCGTATCCTTCGGTCTCGCACCGCCGGGCAGCCCCTCCTTCCACTCATGTCTTTGAGCGCGGTGAAAGTGTTGAGCGATCTGTTCCAGACTACCCGAACGATAAAGGCTCTGTCGCTGTGGCAGCCGTGGGCGTCCTTGATGGCGCGCGGGGTCAAGATCGACGAGACCCGACACTGGTCCACCAATTATCGCGGCCCGATGGCCGTCCATGCGGCAAAGACGCTGGATCTAGCCGGCGCGCCGGATCGGCTGTGCGCGTCGGCGCTGGGGATCGACTGGCTGACCGCTTTGCCGCGCGGCGCGGTCGTCGCCATCGCAGATTTGGTCAACGTGCGACCCGCTGCGGAAGCAGCCAAATCGGCGACCAGAGGCAACCTGACCGCCGGCAACTTCACCCCCGGACGCGTCGCGTGGCGCTTCGAGAATATCCGACCGCTGTTAGAGCCGATCCCTTTGGTGGGTCGGCAAGAGATTTACAATTGGGACCCGCCCGAGGACATCTTCTCGCGATTGGGTCCACCGATCGACCACGGCGCCATCTGCCATCGCCTGGGTTGGTCATGACCCAGTACCGCGCCATCGTCGCCTCCCCCGCCCTGCGCAACGGCCAGGCGTCGCATCGCTGGCAGGTGCCGATCGAATTGGCCCTGGCCGCGGCGGCGCCGCCGGCGGCGATCAAGGGCGTTATCATGATGCGCTACGCCAAGGGCCTGGCGCCGCTGCCGGCCTGCACCGTGTTCGCCCTTGATGGGCAGTTGTTCGCGACGGTCGAATATCCCGGCCGCGAGCCGTCGCTGCTGATCCCACTCGACGTCCACCTCTGGGATCATCGCGACGCCGGACACGGCGGCTTCACGCCACAAGATCTGGAGCGCCTCAGGTGAGGCCCCTGACCGCCGGCTTCTGGATCCGAGACGACCACGGCGACCTGGTCGGTGGCGGCGAGGCGCCCCTGCCCCCTGTGATCCTCGATGGCCACGACGCCTATGAGGCGGCTCAGCGTGTCGGCCAGGCGGTCGAGCTGGCCATCCTCGCCTACCTCGCGCAGCGCGGCCCAATCGACGAGTCGCGAGCGGCCAACGTTGATCCGCCGGCCCACGCAAGCGAGCCCAGGGGGCGTGCCTAATGGTCTGCACCCGTTCAACGGCTGGCGGACGGATCAGGTTGGCGCGCGCCGCCTTATCCGCTAAGCACCGCTTCGGAACGCGGATGTGGCGGAACTGGTAGACGCACTGGATTTAGGTTCCAGCGCCGCAAGGCGTG
>Ga0105050_10004892_pt1 | contig 17542 bp, 15 predicted proteins | sample FRY01_FD_78088 | JGI IMG/M metagenome (GOLD analysis project Ga0105050, IMG submission 78088) | Freshwater microbial communities from Lake Fryxell liftoff mats and glacier meltwater in Antarctica - FRY-01 | ecosystem: Environmental > Aquatic > Freshwater > Ice > Glacier meltwater ... | reverse complement strand
TCATAGGCCACACAGATCTTCAGCTCCGGCAACCCGTCCAGCACATCCATCTTGGTCAATGCAATGCCGCGCACCCCCGACAGCACGCAGGTCTGGCGCACCAGCACCGCGTCAAACCATCCGCAACGGCGATTGCGCCCGGTGACCGTGCCTTTTTCCTGACCCACCACGCGCAGATGCTCGCCGATCTCGTCGAACAACTCGCAGGCAAACGGCCCCTCACCGACGCGGGTGGTATAGGCCTTGACGATGCCCAGCACAAAACCCACCGACCCCGGCCCCATCCCCGATCCTGACGCGGCCATGCCCGCCAAAGTCGTGGACGAGGTGACAAACGGATAGGTGCCAAAATCCACATCCAGCAGCGATCCCTGCGCGCCTTCAAACAAGATGCGCTTGCCGGCCTTGCGCTTCTCGTTCAGCACCTTCCAGACCGGCTGGGCAAAAGGCAGGATTTTCGGCGCGATCTCCAGAAGTTGCGCCTTGAGCAGCGCACCATCCACCTCCGCCATCCCCAGCCCGCGACGCAGGGCATTATGATGGGTCAGCAGCCTTGCAATTCGGGCATCCAGCGTCGGCTCATCCGCCAGATCGGCAACCCGGATCACCCTACGGCCCACCTTGTCCTCGTAACACGGACCAATCCCGCGCCCGGTGGTGCCAATCCGCGCCACAGCGTTAGAGCTTTCGCGGGCACGGTCCAACTCGCCATGCAGCGGCAGAATGAGCGGGGTATTCTCGGCAATCATCAGGTTATGGGTGCCGACATCGACGCCCTGCCCCGCGATCTTCTCAATCTCGGCCACCAGCGCCCAGGGGTCAAGGACCACACCATTGCCAATGACGCCCAGCTTGCCGGCGCGCAAAATCCCCGAAGGCAACAGCGACAGCTTGTAAACCACGCCATCGATGACCAGCGTATGCCCGGCATTATGGCCGCCCTGAAACCGGACAATAACATCGGCCCGCTCGGACAACCAGTCCACGATCTTGCCTTTGCCCTCGTCGCCCCACTGCGCGCCAACAACCACCACATTCGCCATGACTTGACCCCTTCAGGTTTGTCCCGCGCCCGTATAGCGGCGCACCCCGCCCAGCGAAACCGCAATTCAGGCCCGGCACAGCGGCGCATGGACGCGCAGGGGGCTGGACAGCGGGCATTGCGGCCTGCATCGTGCGCACAATTACCGACGGAGGGTTTCAATGACATTCGTTCTGCGCTGGATTTTCGCCTTTGTGCTGGTCGTGGCCACATACAACCCGACCCAATGGAACTACATCAGCTGGGTCAGCTCCAATTTCCGCGACCAGATGCCGCTCGCCGTTCTCTTCGGGCTGATCCTCCTCGTGGGCTATGTGATCTATTTCAGCGCCACACTGCGCTCGATCGGCATGTTCGGCATGCTCCTCGTTGCGGCGCTGGTCGGCGCGCTCTTGTGGTTCATCTATGACCGGGGCTGGCTGGCGCTCAACAGCGGCAGCCTGAACACATGGATCGGGCTCATCGCGCTCTCCATCATCCTCGGTATCGGCATGACATGGAGCATCGTCTGGCGGCGCATCTCCGGCCAACTCGACGTGGACGAAACCGACCCCAAATAACCACGGCCGCGCCACCAGCGAGCCTTTCAGCCGGGCGCATCCCCATAAGGGGTTGCGACCCCGCGCCCAAGCTTCTAGATACGCCACGTTGCGTATCGCTCAAAGGCCCCCCATGGAAAATGTCGTCCTCATCGTCCACCTGATCCTTGCCCTGTCACTGATCGGTGTGGTCCTGCTGCAACGGTCTGAGGGTGGCGGTCTGGGCATGGGCGGCGGCGGCGCGATGGCCGGACGGTCGGCCGCAACGGCACTGGGCAAAGTGACATGGGGGCTGGCCATTGCCTTCATCGCCACTTCGGTAACGCTGACGATCATCGCCGCCGAAAAAGCCGCTGGTGGCTCGGTCGTAGACGGGTTGACCGATCTCGCCCCGGCCAATGATGGCAGCACCGCACCGGATCTGGGCGCGGACCTGCTCCCGCCCGGCGCGGCACCCGAGGCATCGCTGGTCCCGCAAGCCGACAGCGCTGCCCCCGAGGCCGACGCAACTGAAACACCGGCAGAGACAGCGCCAGCAGCCGAGGCTCCTGCTCCCGATGCGGCACCAGATGCAGAACCCGCCACTGACGCCGCTACGGATGCAGCCACAGATGCGGCCCCCGCCCCGGATGCAGCTACGGACGCGGCCCCCGCCTCCGAATAACCGGCACAGCGCCACCCCAAAGCGCAGCAGCGCCCCGCGCGCTAGGTCTTGAGTTATCCACCGTTCGCTTCACATGATGTTGCGTCACCCGTTGCCACGGCTCCACGGTTCGGTTATTCTTAAATCCCGTGATGGTGCGTTTCGCGACGCATCCTTTCCATCAATTCGAACACTTCACGGGGGCTGCCGCCATGGCGCGTTTCATCTTCATTACCGGCGGCGTTGTGTCCTCCCTCGGCAAAGGTCTGGCCTCCGCGGCCCTCGGCGCGCTGCTGCAAGCGCGCGGTTTTTCCGTGCGTTTGCGCAAACTTGACCCCTATCTGAACGTCGATCCCGGCACGATGTCCCCCTTCGAGCATGGCGAGGTTTTCGTCACCGATGACGGGGCTGAAACCGATCTCGATCTCGGGCATTACGAACGCTTCACCGGCGTCTCCGCGCGCAAGACCGATTCCGTCTCCTCCGGCCGGATCTATTCCACCGTGCTGGAAAAGGAACGGCGCGGCGATTACCTCGGCAAAACCATTCAGGTCATCCCCCACGTCACCAACGAGATCAAGGATTTCATTCGCATCGGCGAGGATGAGGTCGATTTCATGCTATGCGAAATCGGCGGCACCGTCGGCGACATCGAAGGACTGCCGTTTTTCGAGGCGATCCGTCAATTCGCGCAGGAACGGCCACGCGGGCAATGCATCTTCATGCACCTCACGCTGCTGCCCTACCTCGCGGCCTCGGGCGAGCTGAAAACCAAACCGACGCAGCACTCGGTCAAGGAACTGCGCTCGATCGGGATCGCCCCAGATATCCTCGTCTGCCGCTCCGAACACCCGATCCCCGACCGCGAGCGGGAAAAGATCGGGCTCTTCTGCAATGTGCGCAAAGAGGCGGTTATCGCCGCCTATGACCTGAAAACCATCTATGATGCGCCGCTGGCCTATCACGCGCAGGGGCTCGATCAGGCGGTGCTGGACGCCTTCATGATCTCGCCCGCGCCCAAACCCGATCTTTCGGTCTGGCGCGATGTCTCCGACCGGATTCACAACCCCGAGGGCGAGGTCAAGGTCGCCATCGTCGGCAAATACACCCAGCTCGAAGACGCCTATAAATCCATCGCCGAGGCGCTCACCCATGGCGGCATGGCCAACCGGGTCAAAGTGAAAATCGAATGGGTCGATGCCGAGCTTTTCGAGCGTGAAGACCCCGCGCCGCATCTCGAAGGCTTCCACGCCATCCTCGTGCCCGGCGGCTTTGGCGAACGCGGCACCGAGGGCAAGATCAAGGCCGCCGCCTTTGCCCGCACTCGGAAAATCCCCTATCTCGGTATCTGCCTCGGCATGCAGATGGCGGTGATCGAGGCCGCGCGCAACATGGCCGGCGTCACCCGCGCCGGGTCCGAGGAATTCGACCACGAATCCGGGGAAAAGCGTTTTGAACCCGTGGTCTATCACCTCAAGGAATGGGTGCAGGGCAACCACGCCGTGACGCGCAAGGTGGGCGACGACAAAGGCGGCACCATGCGGCTTGGCGCCTATACCGCCAGCCTGACCCCCGGTTCGCGCGTCGCCGGGATCTATGGTTCGACCAGCATCGAAGAACGCCACCGGCACCGCTACGAGGTCGACATCAAATACCGCGACCGGCTCGAGGCTTGCGGCCTCAATTTCTCCGGCATGTCCCCCGATGGCCGCCTGCCCGAAATCGTCGAATGGGCCGATCATCCGTGGTTCATCGGCGTGCAATTCCACCCCGAGTTGAAATCCAAACCCTTCGCGCCGCACCCGCTCTTTGCGGACTTCGTGCGCGCAGCGGTGGAGACGAGCCGGTTGGTGTGAACCGACCCGTCCCTTCACTCAGCCCGGATTCAAGGCGCGTCAGCGCCGCCGGGCAGCGCCCGACCGCCCCCTCGGGCGGGCGCTTTGCCAGCCACAGCGCGGTGCGCGGCGACAGAGGAACCTTGCACCATCAAGCGCGTCGATCAGTCGTTGCAGCGCCCACCCGGCGGTCAGGCACTGCCCTCATTTTCTAACACTACTGCAGCGACTCGATTATACGCCCGCTGATGCGCCCCTTAACCCCCCGCACGCCCTCTTGACGCCCCAAACCTCCAATTCCGCACCGTTCAAATACCGACGCGATACCGTTCAAATACCGCAGCAGCGTTTTTCATTAACTTCAGCATCTTAACCCCAGCTTTCAGGACGATTCGGCCCAAGCCGGATTCACCCGCCCATACCGACACTCACGGCATCGCCACCCCCGCACAAAACCCCGCCACCGAAACCAATCCATCACCATAGACCTCATCACGCCCCGGATCGCCCAGATCACGCGCCGAAGCAGCCAGCATCGCCGCCACTTCCGCAGGGCTCAGCGCCGGATTCTCCTGCAGTATCAAGGCCGCTGCCGCCGTCACGAACGGCGTGGCAAAGGATGGCCCGGTCTTGGCCCGCGCCCCGCTGACCGAGGCAGCGGTCCAGACCTCCACCCCCGGTGCCGCCAGATCGACATGCGGACCACGCCCCGCGCGGCGATAGACGCCATCAGACTGGTCCACCGCCGTCACCGCAATAACCCCTTGATAAGCTGCAGGATAAACCGGCTCCGCCGCCGGCCCCTCATTGCCCGCCGCCGCAACAATCACGATTCCGCGCTCCACGATCAGCCGGTTCACCATCGCCTCCAGCACGGTATTTTCCGGCCCGGCAAGACTCATGTTGATGATCAGCACCTGCGCATCGGCAAGCTGCGCCATGGCATCGACCAGCACAAAGACATCCGCCCGTTCATCCGCGGCAACACGGTGAAACACATCCACCGCCAGCAGTTCGGCATGCGGCAAAAGCCCCGGTGACCGGCTCGCCGGATCACCAATCAGGATTGCCGCCACAGCCGTTCCATGCACCGCCCGCGATGGGTCAAGCGCCGTATCCGACAAGCGGCGCACATCAATCCGCGCTCCCCGAAACGTCTCATGCTCCGGGTTCAACCCGGTATCAATCATCCCGATCACCACCGTTTCCCCACAGACCGCATCACGCGATGGGACCAAGGGCCAGCCGATCTGAGCAAAGGCCGCGCAATGCAAACCCTCGCATTGCAGCATGGCGGCGGCACTCGCGTCTAGCGGATTTTCCAGCGCGACTTCTGGCTCAATCGCTTGTTCCGAGCGGTAATAGTGATTGAAATCAGCATCCTCTCCCGATGGCAAAGCCCGCACAATCGCGCGTGCCTCCACCAATGACAGGCTCTGCGGCATGCGCAACCGGCGCGCTGTCACGTCAAATTCCGGCAGGCTCCGCTCTTCGATCACCTCAAAGCCTTGATCAACCAGCGCGTCGAGGTCGGGCTGCGTCAGATTGAGTGCGACAATCTCATTGGCCGCCTGCGTGGGCAGCGGCGCTGCGGGCCGGGGCGCGACAGGTGCCACCGCCGCCGGTGCCCTCCCGGTCACAACCGGCGCAGGGTTCAGGCGCGGCGCGGGGTCGTCATCATCGTCGTCGTCACCAGCAAGGCGCGCCGGCGCGGGCCGGACGTCATCTTCCCCGTCATCTTCCCCGTCATCATCATCGTCATCATCATCGTCCGCCCATGCTGCGCCAATGGGCTTGTCGCCCGACATCAGCGGCACCAGCCCCCCCCAAGGCAGCACTGCCACACAGCACAAAATGATCGCCCGGGTCAGTATCGCCATCTGGTTGCGCCCTCTTTCGTGCATTATCGCGGGATCGGACTGGCAAGTACCAGCAATTCGTTTACGTCTGGCTGACAAATTTATTCCGTGGCACGACAAATATAACCGCAGGCAGTCAGTATTGATGATCGACCATTTTGCCGATGACCTGATCGCGCTGCTGCCAAACCTGCGCCGCTATGCGCTTTCCCTCTGCCGCAACGGCGACACAGCCGACGATCTGGTACAAACAACGGTCGAACGCGCCTTTGTCGCGCGCGACCGGCATGACCCGGCTACACGGCTCGATGCATGGCTTTTCCGCATATTGCGCAATGCTTTCATAGACATGACGCGGCGGACCAAGACGCGCGGGGTGAGCGTCGATATCGCCGATATGCCTGAGGCAGCGACGGTCGACGGTGCAGCAGTGACCGAAGCGCGGCTCATGCTCAACGCTGCCGAAGCGGCGATTGAGGCGCTACCCGTAGACCAACGCGAAGTGATGCTGCTGATTTGTATCGAAGAAATGACCTATGCCGAGGCGGCATCGGTGCTTGGCATCCCGGTGGGCACGGTAATGAGCAGGCTGGCGCGGGCCCGGATCGCGGTCGCAAATCGTTTGGGAATAAATTGAAGGCTGGCGCGTTATCGGGATGCGCAGTCAAAGGCGGAACATGATGGACTATACCGACGAAACCCTGATGGCCTATGCCGATGGAGAACTGGACGCAGAAACCGCGGCCCAGATCGCGGCCACTATTGTCGCCGATACGGCCCTCGCCGCGCGCGTTGCAGTCTTTTCCCGCAGTCGCATCGCGGTCAAAACAGACTATCCAGCCGCGCCCCCGGCACCCGACGCCCTCATCGCTCAGGTGCGGCGACTGGCGGCCGCGCAGACGGCACCTGCGCCCTCAAACGTCATCACACTGGCCGACCGGCGCAAAGTGCCGCTCTGGGCGGTGCCCTTGGCAGCGAGCATCGCGCTGGCGCTTGGCCTGTCCGCCGGATTGTTGCGCCCTGTGCCCGACGCTGGCACATTGGTCGCTGCTGGCATTTTGCAGGACCCCGGCCTTGCTGTCGCTTTGGCGACTGTGCCGTCGGGCAGTTCTGCGCCACTGCCCGGCGGTGCGGAAATCACGCCGATCGCCAGTTTCCAGACCGAAAATCAGGAATTCTGTCGCGAATTCGAATATCGGCAACCGCTAGGCGGCACCATCGTCTCGGTGGCCTGCCAGAATGGTCAGGACTGGGACGTGCGCCTTGCCATCGCGGCGAGCGGCGGCACCGAGGGTTACGCACCCGCCGCATCGCTTGACACGCTGGACGCCTGGCTCTCGGGCGTGGGTGCGCAGGCGCCGATGTCAGCACAGGACGAAGCGGTGGCGCTGTCTGACCCTTCCTGACGCAACCAAGGCCTAGTGAGGTCGCGGCAGCGTAAGGTGGGTTTCAACCCACCCCGCGTTTCAGGTTTCCGCCAGCACCTGCATTGGCGCGTGATAGGGGCAGGCCACGCCATGGCCATGACCCAAATCGATCATCGGTGGCCGCTCTGCTGCACAATCGGGTCGCGCCTTGGGACAGCGGGTACGAAACACACAGCCTGACGGCGGTGACAAAGGCGAAGGCAATTCGCCCTCGAGCACCGGCCTGCGCCGCGCCTTTTCCCGCACCGGATCAGGGATCGGGACCGAGGAAATCAGCGCCTGACTATAGGGATGCTCCGGCACGCTGGTCAGGGTCTTGCTGGCCGCGCGCTCCATGATCCGGCCCAGATACATCACCACAATCCGGTCCGAGATATGTTTCACCACACTCAGATCATGCGCGATAAAGATCATCGACAGGCCCATATCGCGCTGCAATTCACGTAGCAGGTTGACGACCTGCGCCTGCACGGACACATCCAGCGCCGAGACAGGCTCGTCGCAGATCACCAGTTTCGGCTTGAGAATCAACGCCCGCGCGATCCCGATCCGCTGGCATTGCCCACCTGAGAACTCATGCGGGTACCGATTCACCAGATTGGGCAAAAGGCCCACCCGCTCCATCAATTCGCCCACGCGTTGCTTGACCTGGGCGCGCGGCGTCGCCGGAAAATGGGTGATCAGCGGCTCTGCAATGATATCGCCGATCGGCATGCGCGGGTTCAGTGCCGCCAGCGGATCCTGAAAGATCATCTGCACATCCTTGCGATGCACCCGCCGAGTCGACACGTCCATCGCCGCCAGATCGCGGCCCTCAAAGATGATCTTGCCATGCGAGGACGGCACAGTGCCGACTATCGCCCGCGCCAGCGTCGATTTGCCTGACCCGCTCTCGCCCACCACGCCCAAACATTCGCCGGCAGCAAGGTCGAATGACACATCGCCGACAGCATGCAGTTTCAGCGGTGCCGTCCAAGGCCATGCCCCGCGCGGACGCACGTCAAAGGTGACACCAAGGCTCTGGACTGACAGGATCGGGCTCATCATGCCACCTCGGAAATGGGCCGGTGACAGGCGCGGCGACGGTCGCCGTCAAAGTCTGTCAACGGCGGTTTGACGCCCGGACAATGCGGCATCACGACCGCGCAGCGGGGGGAAAACGGGCAACCTTTCGGCAGATTCGACATGTCCGGCGGTTCACCGGAGATCGTGGCCAGCACGTCGTCATCCCGGTCAATCCGCGGCACCGCCGACAGCAGGCCAACGGTATAGGGATGGGTCGGCCGGGCAAAGACATCCTCGGTCGTCCCCTCCTCCATTATCTGGCCGCCATACATCACCAAAGTGCGGTCACAAAAGCCAGCCACGACGCCCAGATCATGGGTGATCAGGATAATTGCCGTGCCAAAGTCGCGCCGGATATCGCCAAGCAGGTTCATGATCTGCGCCTGCACTGTCACGTCGAGTGCCGTCGTCGGCTCGTCCGCAATCAAGAGCCGCGGACGGCACAGCAGCGCCATCGCGATCATGATCCGCTGACGCATGCCACCAGAAAACTCATGCGGATACATAGTGATACGCGCGCGGGCATCCGGGATGCGCACCGCATCCAGCATCTGGGCGGCCTCGTTCACCGCCTGCTTTTTGCTCATGCCCTTGTGCAGCATCAGCACCTCGGCCATCTGGTCCGAGATCCGCATATAGGGGTTGAGCGAAGTCATCGGGTCTTGGAAGATCATCGCGATCTCGGTCGAACGCACCTTGTTCAATTCGCGCTGTGGCAGATGCAGCAGATCGCGGCCGTCAAAGCGGACCATGCCCGTCGCCGCCCCATTGCGCGCCAGCAGGCCCATCGCGGCAAAGGCGGTCTGTGACTTTCCCGATCCGCTTTCGCCCACAATCGCCAATGTTTCACCCGCGTCAATCTGAAGCGACACCCCGTTGACCGCATTGACCGGCTGATCCCCGGTCTGAAACGTGACCGTGAGGTCTTCGATTTCCAAAAGGCTCATGTTCAGCGGTCCTTTGGATCGAGCGCATCGCGCAGCCCGTCACCGACGAAGAAGAACGCAAAAAGCGTGATGATGAAAAAGAAAAGCGGGAATGCAAGCTGCCAGATCACCCCATATTGCATCTGGCTCGCCCCCCGCGAAATCAGCGCGCCGAGCGAGGTGTTGGGCTCCTGCACGCCGAGCCCCAGAAAACTGATGAAGCTTTCGGTGATGATCATGCCGGGGATCAGCAGCGTCGAATAGACCACGACGATCCCGGCCAGATTTGGCACGATATGGCGCAGGATGATCCGCATCGGGCGCACACCGATGGCGATGGCGGCCTCGACAAACTCCTTGTTCTTGATCGTCAAAGTCTGGCCCCGCGCGATCCGCGCCATGTCCAGCCACGAGATCAGGCCGATCCCGACAAACAGCATCAGGATGGATTTGCCAAAGATTACCAGCATCAGGATCAGCACGAACATGTAAGGCACCGACATCAGGATATCGACAGTGCGCATCATCAGCCCGTCTGTACGTCCGCCGAAATAGCCCGAAACCGCACCATAGAGAGTGCCAACGATCACCGCGATCAACGCGCCAACAATTCCCACCAGCAGTGATATCCGTGTGCCCTGCACCGTCCGCGCGTAAAGATCGCGACCGTCTGCATCGGTGCCAAAGTAATGCCCGGTTTCAAACGAGGGAGCGCCTTTGTAGGCATTGGGCCCGCTGAGGGTGAAATCAATCGCATCGCGTTCGTATTGTGCCAGAGCGCTGCCGAAAAACGCAAAGATGCAAATGGCGATCAGGCAAACGAGCGCCACAACTGCCGCCTTATTGCGGAAAAACCGGATGCGCGCATCCTTCCACAGCGAGCGACCCTGCACCTCTGCCAGATGCGCGGCATCGACCAGCCCATCAGCCACAGCCTTTTCAGGAAACATGCGCCGGCCCCCTCTAATAACGGATCTTGGGGTCGATCCATGCGTAAAGCACGTCGACCACCAGATTGAACAGGATGGTCAGCACGCCCACCAGAATGGTGATCCCCATGATGACCGAATAATCGCGACTGAACGCCGAGTTGACAAAGAACTGCCCGATGCCACCGGTTGAAAAATAGACATCGATGATCACGGACCCGGTGATCATGCTGACAAAGGCCGGCCCCAGATAGGACAGCACCGGCAAAAGCGCAGGCTTGAGTGCGTGGCGCATTATGATGCGATACATCGGCAGCCCCTTGGCACGCGCTGTGCGAATGAACCCGGCATTCATCACCTCGAGCATGGAGGACCGCATGATCCGCGCGATCGACGCCATATATGAAGTGGACAGCGCAACAACCGGCAGGATCACATATTCCCATTGCCCGCCGTTCCAGCCACCGCCCGGCAGCCAGCCCAGCCAGAGCGTGAACACCAGCACAAGGATCGGCGCCATGACGAAATTGGGCAGCACCTGCGCCCCGATGGAAATACCCACCGCAAGGTAATCGAGCCATGAATTATGCCGGATCGCCGCCATGATCCCCAGAGCGAGGCCAAAGATCACCGCCACCACAAAAGACCAGAAGCCATAGGTCAGCGTCACGGGAAAACCTTGCGAAATCACGTCGTTGACGGTGCGGTCGCGATACTGAAACGACGGTCCGAAATCGAACCGGGTCACGACATTGACCGTGTAATCCCACATCTGCTTCCAGTAGGGCTGATCAAGCCCATAGCGCGCCTCGATATTGGCCATCACCGTCGGCGACAGTGGCCGGTCCGAATTGAACGGGCCTCCGGGGGCCGCGAACATCAGCATGAAGGACAGCACGATCAGAATGAGGATCGTCGGCACCGCTACCGCGAGACGCCGGAAGATATAGCTATACATGTGAACTTGCCCCGCCCACCACAATGCAGCAAAGCCGCGCCCCCCGGACAGGGGGCACGGCGAACTTGCGAAAGGTCGGCTTTATTCCGCGATCTTGTAGATGTCGCGGGAATACCAGTTCTGCTGGACGTTGTTCACCGGCCAGTTCTGGATGGCGTCGTTCAGCATGTAAACCGACGCATAGTGATAGACCGGCAGGATCGGCAGCTCGGTCGCGATGATCTGTTCCGCCTGCGTATAAAGCGGCAGCGGATCGTCCGAAGTCTTGGCTTCAACCATCAACGCATCAAGATCTGCATTCGAGAACTTGGAGTCGTTGTAGCCCGAACCAGTGGTCACGATGTCGATAAAGGTCGAGGCTTCGTTGTAGTCGCCGCACCAGCCCGCACGGGCCAGTTCGTAATTCTGGTTGCCGCGTGCCTCAAGGAAAGTCTGCCATTCCTGATTGGCCAGCGTGCTGTCCACACCCAGAGTCTGCTTCCACATCTGACCGATGGCAACTGCGACCGACTGATGCGCCTCTGAGGTATTGTAGAGGATTTCGACCGACAGCGGGGCGCCGTTGGTGCCATAACCAGCCTCGTCCATCAGCGCCACAGCAGCAGCGTTACGCTCTTCCTGTGTCATTGCCGCTGCGGCCACTTCCGGCACTTCGAACCCGGCGGTTGCCCAATGGGTCAGCGTGTAGGCAGGAACCTGACCGCCAGCGAGCACATTGTTCACGATGATATCGCGGTCAATGGCCATCGACAGCGCTTGGCGCACGCGCACGTCCTGCAGCGCCTCCGGGCCGGTATCGGTCAGGTTGACGTTGTAGTAATACGAGCAAAGCAAGGGAAAGCTGAGCGCCTCGTCGGGATATTCCTCGGCCAGACGCGGATACTGGCCCGCAGGCACTTCGGTCCGGTCAAGCTCGCCCGCGAGATAACGGGTCAGCGCCTGATTTTCGTCATTGATGACCAAGGCCACGACGGTTTCGATGATCGTGTTCTCATTGTCCCAATACATCGGGTTGCGGCTGCGCACCGAACGCTCGGCCGGGATATGCTCGGTCAGGACATAGGCCCCGTTCGACACAATATTCTCGGGCCGGGTCCACTGATCGCCATGGGCTTCGATCGTGGCCTGATGGGTCGGGAAGGTGGTGAAATGCGTGGTCATCTGGGCGAAGTAAGGCAGCGGCTGGGTGATCGTGACCTCAAAGGTGAGGTCATCCACCGCACGTACGCCCAGCGTATCAGGGGCCATTTCGCCCGCAAGAATTTCGGAAGCATTCTGAAGCGACATCAGTTCCATGAACCATGCGTATTCAGATGCGGTGACCGGATCGGCGGCACGGCGCCAAGCATAGACAAAATCATTGGCGGTGACGGGATCGCCATTCGACCATTTCGCGGTGTCGCGCAGGGTGAATGTATAGACCAGCTTGTCATCGCTCACGGTATAGCCAGTGGCGACACCGGGCTCGAGATTACCATCGGCGTCCTGGTTCATCAGACCTTCCCAAAGGTCACGGATGATCTCACCGCCGGAAACGTCCTCGGCCAGTTGCGGGTCAAAAGAAGGAAATTCGTCAAGGATGCGGTAGGTAAAGGTCTGATCGGCGGCCAGAGCCTCGCCGCTCACCGGATGGGTCGCCTGCGCATAGACTGCGCCCGAAAGACCAATAAGCACCGCAGCGCCGGAGGCCAGAAGTGTTGCCTTGATGGACATTATTCTCTCCCTTGTGATTGTGGCGGGTCAACGAGGCAATCGCCAGCCCGCGATAACAGGTTACGTCCCGCGACGGCTGCGGGCATGCGCCGATCCTTTGACGGTTAATCGGAAATGGCAAGGCCCAGAAGAATTGACCCTACGGTAGCTCGCAGCATGTAGCGCACAACCTGTTGTGCGCACCTCCGTTCCGCAACTTCAGCCACCCGCGCAACAGCATTTTATTCACCGCACGCGAATGATTCGGCCCAAAGCGGCGCGGCCCGAATCACCCCTCGGCCCGCCTGTGGCGTCAGGACAAAACCATCGTCGAACGCGTATTAGGTCCGGATGTGGCCCTCCACCGCCATGCGAGGCTGATCACTCATTTGCACGAACTTTGCCATAGGCTGGCTATGACGCCAAAGACGGCGCTCCAATTTTAGAGGATCATCCAGCACGCGGACGACTACGGCCTGAGCAGGCGGAATTGAGCGAAGGCGCACAGGCTTTGCGCCTTTTGCTGTCCCCTGTTGCAAGCTAGACATTTGACAGTTGCAATGGAGATGCCCATGGACCCGCTCGACCTGACCCAAAGGACCGGGCTCCCCGATGCGCTGCGCGTGCTCTTGGCCGATTACCCGCGCGAGGGCTGGCAGGCCGACCCCAATTTTCGCGGGCTGGTGGAATTCTGGCTCGACCGGCATCTCATGTTCCGCAAACTCCTCAACCTGATGCAGTCCGAAACAGCACTCCTGCTCGACCGGCAGTCAGAACCTGCGCATTTCGCTAAACGCCTGTCGCATTACGGCAGCCGGTTTGTCGGTGATCTGCATGGGCATCATCAGATTGAGGATCAGCATTACTTTCCGTTGTTGGCCAGCAAAGATGCGCGGATCATCAAAGGCTTCGATATTCTTGACCATGATCATCACGCGCTGGAGGGCTTGCTTGACGGTTTTGTCAAAGGGGCAAATGCCATGTTTCAGCGATTGGACGACCGGGACGCATTGCAGACCAGCGTCGGCCGGTTCAGCACCGATCTTGAACGGCTGGAGCGGCTTATCGACCGGCATCTGAATGACGAAGAGGACCTGATTGTGCCAGTGATCCTGCGGCACGGTGCCGGTTCGCTGAGCTAATCCGCTAACCAGCGCAGCAATTCCGCCGTCGTTGCAACAGGTTGCTCCAGTGTCGGCAAATGCCCCGCATCTGCAACAATCGCCAGACGGGACTGCGGCATCAATGCATGCATCAGATCGTGGCGCGCGCGAGGGCAAAGCCGGTCCGCCTCGCCCATCAGGACCAGCGCCGGGCGGGCAAAGGCAGCCAGGGTGGCCTGCTGATCGGGCCTTGAGGCCAGCGCGCGCGACTGCCGCGCAAAGACCTGCGGTCCAAGCAACAGCGCCATCTCCATGCAGATATCAAGGATCGCCGCCTGCCCCGGACCGGGGGCGAGGTAGTTCGGCTTCATCTCGTCACGCATGACACTTGCCAGATCACCGGCTAGGGCACGGGCAACCTGCGGCACGCGGCGCGCCTGAACCTCGGGCGTCTCAGCGAGTGGATTGGTGTCGAGCAGGGCCAGCCGTTCGACTCGTTCGGGTGCCTGCCGCAACATCTCCATCGCCACGATGCCACCCATCGACAGCCCTGCGAGGCCAAAGCGGGGCGGTGCATCCCGCAGCACGATCGCCGCCAATTCCGCCATGTTATCAGCGGCATGGCAAGCTGCATGAATAACCTGTCGACCACCCAATCGGGCCGGAATATCCCCCCACATGCGCGCGTCGCACATCATGCCGGGGATCAGGATCAGCGGCGTCATCGGGCGCGGCGCGCGCCTTCGGCCAATGTGGCAAGCTTGGCCCATGCGATATCCGGATCAACCGCCCCGAAACCGGCAAAGGTGCCAAATCCGCAATCGCTGCCCGCGATGACCCGTTCGGCACCGAGGATATCAGTGAACCGCTCCAGCCGCTGTGCGACCAGATCGGGATGCTCGACGAAATTGGTCGTTGTATCCACGGCCCCCGGCACCAGCACTTTGTCATCCGGAATCTCACGCGCGCGGTCGCGGAACACGGTCCATTCATGGCCATGGCGCGGGTTGGCCGTCTCAAAGAGAATGTAGCGCGCTGGCGTTTTCATCAACAAACTGAACATCTTGGCCATGTCGATGTCACAAACATGCGGCCCTTCGTAATTGCCCCAGCAGATATGCAACCGGATGCGGTCTTGTGGCAAACCCAGCAAGGCATGCTCCAACGCTTCGACATGGGTGGCGGCGACATGCAAAAATTCGGCATCCGTCAGGTCGGCAAACAGCATATGGCGCGACAGGGCGAGGTCGGGGCAATCGAGTTGCAGATCGAGGCCGGCGTCGAGGATGGTGCGGTATTCGTCGTGCATGGCGGCGGCCAATGCGGCGAGGTATTCTTCGCGGGTGGGGTAGTGGGCGTTTTGCAGGAAAAGCGAGATGACGCCGGGGGATGCGGCGTTCATGAAGCCGCGCTGCACCCCGTGTTCCGACATTGCGGCCTTTAGGGCGTTGATATCCTTTCGTAATTCGCCCTGCCCTTTGGAGCGGACCGGTCCCACGCACTGCGGCCGCGCGTATTTGGGGGTGCCGCCCTCTTGCGCCAGCCGTTTCATGTAGCTGGGAAACAGTTTCAGATCGCCCGGCGTGTTGCGCGGGCTGTCGCCGTCAAAGCCGGTGTAGCGGTCCTTGACATAGGTGGCGTAGGATATTTTCGAGGTTTCTCCGTCACTTACGATGTTGATGCCCGCATCCTTCTGCCGTTTCACCACGTCGGAAACGGCAGCGATCATGCAAGCGTCAAAGCCCGCTGCGTCGTAATCTCCGCCCCTTTCGCGGGCAAAGAGGTAGTCCACGACCGCCTGCGACCGTGGCAATGATCCGACATGGGTGGAGAGCAACGGCATGGTCCTGGCCTTTCAATTTGACGTCGGTTTTTTAACGGTATTCCAACGGTGTCATTTTTGGGTTTTTATGCGCCACTAACGCCGCAGACATCGCTAAAGCGGCTTGGTAAGCCCAGCCTTGTCGTCAGTATTGCGTACCCGATAGAGGCTCGCCTCGCCGGTCATCGATGGCGCGAGGCTGTGTGGCAGACCCGGCGGGATGGCCGCGGTGTCGCCGGGGTTAAGCGTGACCATGCCCTGATCCCATGTCAGCCGCCAATGCCCGCGCATCGGCATCAGCACCTCGTGCTTGTCCGTCACATAGGTCGCTTCGGGGATGGAACCGCGCGACAGCAGTTCAACCTCGAAACCGGGCCGGTCGCGCAATTTGCCCATCGCCCCGATCACCTTGGCCGGTTGATGGTCCGACAGTGCCATCAGATCCCAGTAGCGCGCGACATAGTGCGGCACCACATCGGTGGTCGTAGGCTCGGGGAAGGTCTTGAGTTCATCGTCAGTCAAGAGCGGCATCGGCGGCACGCCTTCGGGCAGGTTCTGGCCCTTTTTGGTGTCATAGAGCTTGCCATTCTTGCCCAAGATCAGCCCATGACCAGCAGCATCCTGAATCACCTGCGGTGCCCAGATCACACCGCCGCCTGCATCATCACCGCCAAGGATGGCCATGATCATCCCGTAATCGGTGCCGATATTCTCGAAGCCGCGAAAGATGCCGGTCGGGATATTGATGATATCGCCCTCTTCCAGCACCACCTCGCCCGCATTGCCCCAGCGACCCCAGAAAAACCGCCAGCGGCCCTTGAGCGCAAAGAACACTTCGGCGGTGCGGTGCGAATGCAGCGAGTTCCGGCATTTGGGCGGCTGACCCGCCGCGCCGATGTTGAAACCGGGGGTTTCACGGATGTGGACATGCTGATCCGGGCTTTCCGAGACGCCGCCACCGATGATGGTGAAGTTCTCTTTCTGATTGCTCCCCGGTGTATGCGCGTCGATAAAGGCCGTCTTGCAGGGTTTGAGATCGCCATAGCGGACGATCCGCGCTTCCATCTGGGCCAGCGTCAGGGCGGGGGCAGTCATAGGTCACCTGTGTGCAAAAGGATCTGTTTCCAGATCGCGGTTTCGTCAAAGAGCGTAAATTCGCGGCGCAGGCTGTAGCCCTCGGCGCCAAAAGGGCCAAACTCGGCGTGGGTGATCGCCATGATATGCACCTCTGCACCCGAAGGAGCGCCGAATCCGCCCCAGCCGGAGTGTTTGCCATGCAGGCTCCAACGGACGGCGGCGCGGGGCGGCATCATCGGGTCATCCCGCCCGATGCAGTGATGGATAGTAAAGACCGCATCGGGAAAGGCGGCGCGCAGGCGCATCCAGAAACCGTCTGCCGCGCCGTGACCATGTTCGGTGACGCCGCCCGGATGCTCCATTTGCGCGGCGCGGTCGTAGACCTGCGGGATCCGCGCGAAATCGGCCCCCATGATCCCGGTGAGGGCGTCGGCCAGACGCGCGCCCCAGATGCTATCATTGCCGCGCCCGCTGTAGGGGCCGGGCCGGTCAATCGCCGGGGTAAAGGGTTTGGTGCAAGCCGCGGCCCCGCCCTCGCGCGCGATCTGGTCGCGGGCGAATTGTTGCGGGTCGAGCCCCATCTGCCGCACGATGGCGCCCTGATCGCGGATCAGCCATTCGTCGT
>Ga0105050_10004890_pt1 | contig 17543 bp, 25 predicted proteins | sample FRY01_FD_78088 | JGI IMG/M metagenome (GOLD analysis project Ga0105050, IMG submission 78088) | Freshwater microbial communities from Lake Fryxell liftoff mats and glacier meltwater in Antarctica - FRY-01 | ecosystem: Environmental > Aquatic > Freshwater > Ice > Glacier meltwater ... | reverse complement strand
CTACGCGAGAGAAGAGGAAAGGGCGGTGAATAATGGACAGTAAAGTCTCAGGTGGTAAGAACTTCCTACGTGCTACTCTCGGCCAAGGCTTAGGTCTTGGTTGGGGGGATGAAGCTGAAGCGTGGGTTAGATCTAAGCTCGGCGACAGAGAATATGAGGATATTTTCAACGAAATAAATAACGAGTACGGTCAGTATTCAGACGATAACCCAATCACCTCACTAGCTGGTGAATTTGCAGGTGGTGCCATTCCAGGTATTGTCTCCATGTTGTTTCCTGGTGGTCAGGCGTTTGCCCCAGCGACTGGTGCGAGAACTGTTGGAACATTGTCTAGGCTTGCCAAAAGTGTTGCCAATAGAAGTTTTAAACAGAACTTGGCTCGTAGTACTGGTGCAGGTGCTGTGACTGGTGGTATATCTGGTGCAGGTACCCAAGACGAGGATAGATTTGCAGGTGCCACCGTTGGAACAGCTGTAGGCGGTGGTCTTGGTATGGCTATACCGTTCATCGGCACTGGCGTTTCAAGGGGTGCAAGTTGGATACGCGAAAGACTAAACCCAGGCGACGAAGTGTTAGACAGAGCCGCAGCTGGCCGTGTTCATTCTGCCATGAAAGACTCTGAATTAGAGCCTTCAGACATTCAGGCTAGAATGGATCTTGATAGAAGTCTTGAAGTACCTTCAATGGTAGGCAACGCTAGCCCTGAACTTGCAAGCCTTACTGAGAACCTTGCTCAGCGTAGCGGCCCAAGTTCAGCTAGGATAGGCAGATCTATTTCAACGCAAGCAGACGAAGCTAGAGATCGCGTATACGCCAACATAGATCGTGGACTAAAGCCTGGTGATTACTTCAACGATGAGCAAACAATGGTTACGTCGTTGAGAGAAAATGCCAAAACAATGTACGACAACGCCTACTCAATGGGAGGTGTTGACGACCCTAGAATTATGGAGGTGTTGAGCACGCCACAATTTAAATCATTCTTTGAAAAGGCTAAAGGCATTGCAGACTTAGAAGCCACTGCCGCCAAGTTGCGTGGAGAGGATCCTTCAAAGTACAGACTTCAAGAAATCTATAAACAGGGTGAGGTGGACCCTACAGTAGTGCAGGCCATGAGGGACATGGGTATTAGTGATAAGGCCATTGAAGCAAATATAGATGCCATGCGAGGAGCACCTCAACTCGTAGCCATACCAGATGTAAGAACGCTCGATTACATCAAACGCGGCATCGATGCTTCAATCGATTCAGGATTTAGAGGCGAAGGTATGAGTAAGGCAGAAGCCAATGCCTTGAAACAACTCAGAAGGGAGTTCGTCAGTGTGATCGACGAAAAAGTTCCTGAATACGCGGCAGCAAGAGGTGCTTACGCCGGCGATATGGAGGTTCTTGACGCACTAAGAAGCGGTATGGGCGACTTTGGGAAGATGACTCACGAACAAGTTTCCAGAACGGTTCAAGATATGAGCGTCGCTGAAAGGCAAGCATTTAGAACTGGTGTTGCTAGAGACTTCTACAGCTCCATCATGAACCCGTCAACAAATGCTAATTTTGCCAGACGTGTTATCAACTCACCGGAAACGACCAGAAAACTCAGGCCATTGTTTGATAATAACGAAGAATTCAATTTGTTCAAGGCCGCGCTAGAAAGAGAGTCTGAGATCTTCGGTCAGGCTCAGAAAATCTTAGGTGGATCTCCAACCTCAAGACGTGAGCAGATGCGCGGGATACTTGAGACTGACCCAATAGGCTCTGCAGCCGCCGATCTTGTCAATGGTGGTATGACTAGTTCTATCATTGGCATGGTGACTAATTACCTACGTTCTGGCGCTGTGACCAAAGAGGTTGCTGATAGGATGGCGAAGATGCTTACTTCTACTAATCCAGATGATGTGGCCGCTGTAGTCCAGAGGTTGGAGCAGTATTCTAGCCAGTTAGCTCCAAGAGCAGTGAAGGCTACTGGTGCAAGCGGTGCTGTGACAACTGGCGCTGCAGCATCGTGGTGGGGAGCTCCATCAGGTCCTGCAGAGACTCAAGAAGACCAGTGATGTAGGCTTTATCATAAACTACCCAGAAGATGCCTAGAAATGATCCCTGCATGGTTCTCTAATGTCTTCTGAGTAGTTTAGGCGGCGCCAGGAGGTTTAGGGTCTATCTCCACATCCTTTGCAGGAGGTTGTGGAGTTTTAGTGTTATCACCTATCATACACGCCACTCTCCAAAAACCATCCTGCTTAACGGCTGTAAATTGGTTACAACTTAACGGGATGTTGGCGACTATGGCGTCAAGACTTCCATACTTGAGCTTTAAAGTCCTTGCAGACATAATTAAGAATCCTTCCTCTTATCAAACAACTTTCTTAGCGAACTACAAATTCTTTCTATTGTGTTAGATATGATAGAAAAAATGGCTAAGAATGCAACGACAAGTAACAAAAGCCCAAAAGCTAGAAACAACAATTCAAAGAATCACATTATTATTACTCCTTATGGGCAGACAACATTTTTGTACGCCGGCCATCCAAACTCCCCATTACTCTCTTTGTGTATGGCTCGCATCTCGCAATACGTTAAAAGTTCACTATTCTCAGCAGCCACTCGCTCATCCATGAAACCAAAAATAATTCCTATAGCAAAAGCAATCAACAACGCGATTAAGTACGACTTTGAAAACTTTGACATATTAGCCCCCCAAAATTAAATTCACGGTAGTTATTGTATCACACTACACTATGATGTAAACACTTATTTACAGTATTCCAACATCTAATTCGCCAGGTATGTAATGTCTCCACTCACGCCCGGCAGAAACCCAAAGATCTTTGGATTGTGATTGTGATTGTGAGTATTCATCAAGGTAGATAATCTCCTTGCACCCAGTGTTCATAAGCAGTTTTGTGCATGTAATACACGGAGAAGTTGTTACGTAACAAGTATGAACCTCGTAAACATTACTACACTGCAATAGTGCGTTCTGTTCTGCGTGGATGGCGTAACACCCGTCTAAGTTAGTTCCGCTAGGTGACTTAGAACCTGGGCAGGCATTGCCGTAGATGAGCACTTTACCTGTGGATTGGCCTGTTGTCGGTTTTGATGGGTCTATACCGTTACCATAGACAAAATTAAAACCTGTAGGTTCGTTACAGTGTGGAAGCCCAGATGCAACGCCATTAACGCCAGTTGAAAGTATGTGGCCACGTTTATTGACCAACACACACCCAACACTTCGCCTACAACATGTAGATCTCTTTGCTGTAACTTTTGCCAAGTTCATGGCCCATACTTCTAGTGGTAGTCGCATCTGTCTATCCCCTAAGAATTCCACCAACGGATTTGTGAATCTTTTTTGGAGTTTCGTAATACATTAAGCGTGTCAAGAAGCCCAATATAATTTTCGTATAGTTCATCGGGAACCTCTGGTTGATACACACTAAATGTTCTATCGTCCCACGCCTTGACACAAGCTTCAGCAGCCTTAAAATTGTCATAATATAAATGGGATGATGCCATAGTCAAGTACAAATCACCAGGAATTATTTTCGGGGTTGGAGTAGGATTCCTAACCGATTGCTTCACGTTCAAATGTCCGCACACCAAGTGGGTCAGCATACTAAAGTTGAACACGTCATAGGGAACGCCAAGCCACGCGTCTGACGATCTCATAAACACATGGGCATTCAACCGACTGTTTCTGATGGAGAAGAATATAGCAACAGTGCACGGAACGTCTTTTGTCTCAGGCGGGTTCTCACGCCAGATGGTAAGACCTGCCTGACGAGTATTAGGATCTTCCATTAACTTCTCACAGACGTATTTAATTTGGTCGTAGATCTTAGGGCCGTAAGCCCCAAAGAATGTCTCACCATTGTCGCTAAATTGCGCAATGTGCTTATTCCACGGTTCAATACCTTCAACTGAATTGTCACCAGATAAAATCCAGTAGGCTTCTGCTGCCATGAACTGATAACTAAGCTTTCGTTCTTTATGTAGCAGAACTGGAAGCCTAGTGTCGACACAAATAGTCTTGTGCAGTACTTCAGAGGTTACTCTACCGCGCGGCGCTACCTCGTTACCATTGCAGAGAATATCACGCAACATTTCAGGCCATACCTTATTAAAATCTTCACCCATTTGTCAATGCTCCATTTTAAATTTTTGAAGGGTTTTATTAGACGCGCTTCTCGCCAAATTCCAAAGCTGGTATGATTCCAAAATGCTTGAATGGAAACGCTTCCAGATTTGTGGGTCTCCCACAGATTTGAGAAATCTATCATTAAATATACCAGATTTGGCCGCTAATTCAAATGATCGTGTACTCAACGTCACAACTACAGGGTGCTTTAACTCAAACCTGAGTCTACGATCCATAATGTCTTGTAACCCCGTTAAGTCATCTGAGTTTGCCCACAGTAGTTGTGATTCATGGGCGCCGCACGTAAACATACTTTCAGTTAGCCAGCGACTAACACCGACGTCACTAAAAGATGCAAACGGCCATTGGTAGAACGCGTCATCGTTTTTATGATCTGTGAACTTGTCGCCTACTATCAACGTTGGAGCCGCCAAATTGCCAGCAGATTTGCTAGCAAGGGGGTGGGTGTAATAGCCACATTTGAAGATGTCGGTCACATATGATTCGATATCAAACCCGGCGTCATAGTCAAAATTAAAAACTGGTAGTGACGTGTAAAGCTCATTTTTGTAGATATTATAGACGCTAGTGAGTTGAGTATCATCCTTCAACATCTCAGCGCCTCGCCTGCCGTTAAAAGTCCTGACGACAGACTCTACGCTTGGTAAACACATAACTACAATTGCCCCGCAACGCATTGCAAGTCTTTCTAACATCAACATAGAAGTTTGGTCTAATCGCTCAGTACCCTCTCTAAAGACGTTTGAATACGGAACTTCACTCAGCCAGCACCTATCAAACACGACATCTTGATAGCCTAACAATGCTGGCATCATCGCTTCTACATACATTCTTGCAAGTCCACTGCCAACCTTTGGTAAGGCTTGGAAGTGAACATAGCGAGCGTCAGTCGCCTCCGCAAAAGCCTTGGCAGCAGTGGATTTACCACCGCCATCAGGCCCTTCAAAGATAGTTAGCCTCCTACTATTTTTCGCCAATTTCATCTCCTTTACCGAGGTTGTGACTTGCAAGAATTTCTCGTGTCTTAGGACCAACCCAACCTTCTGGTTTTATGCAATCATACTTCATGTTGCGTTTTGTAATACCTGGTTGCTTGGCCATATTAGCGCGATGAACGTCATCCCACAATTCTTCCCATGGAAGACCAAGGCGGATGGCTGTACCCATTACAACGTAGGCAATGTCTATAAGAGCGTCGGCAACTTCTTCTACATCGGCTTTGTTAAATCCATCTACGAGTTCTGCAAGTTCCTCATAGATGAAGTCAACTCTTTCCTGCATGTCAGAAGTAGTGATCAAGGTAACTTGGCCTGGAGTTGGTATGCAGAACCTTTTGTTAAACTCTACAACGTCGCTAAAATTTGACTTCACTTCTTTCTCCCCTTTGCGACAACACCACCAGGCTTGCGACATACCCAAAGATTGTTACGGGCATTGTCTGGGAACAACGGGCCAAAGATATTACTGATAGCATCGTTGTCAAAATAGTCGCCAAGCAGAGAACTGACAACGCAAACAGCTTGTGAGATCTCTGAGTCGTCCCAAGGAGTTTCATTTGGGAGCTGCTCAAATGATTTAACCTTCTTGATGTGCTTAATATCCATGAAAGTGCCAAATCGGCGCTCTATTGTAAACCCAGCCTTCTCTGTAGCCTTCTGAAGTTCTGGTACAGTGTATTCATGGATGTGGTTTGCAGCATGGCGAACACCGTCGTAGCATGGTGTAGACATAAGCATCACACCACCAGGTTTAAGCGACTCAAAACAGGCTTTGAGCATCTTAGTGCCGTGGGCAACTGCCATGTGCTCGATAACTTCAAAGTGTACTACAACGTCGAAACCATCAGGCTTATTTTTGAGAAGTTCTTTATAGCGTTGGACGAAGTTGAACTCACCTATAAACTCAAGGCGTTGGCTGGCAGAAGGTTTGATTTTGTTAAGGTCAACACCAACGTATGATTCCACGTGGGCAGCAGCTCCTCCAGTGAGGATCTTGCTGAGTGGCTTATCTTCGCCGCAACCAATTTCAAGCACACTGTCTTTAGTAGTGATGAACTTACGGGCAAACGACCAGCGGAAAAAGTGTGCACTATAGTCGCGGTGCAATGTTCTTCCGTGGCTAGTTTCACGAAGCTGTGTTGTATCAAAATCGCGGTCGTCTCTAGTTTTCTCTCGTCTTGCCATAGTGAAATCCTCACTTGATTACATAAATTTTGTGTTAAAAAAACTCCAGAACAATTAAGCTCTGGAGTGGTGTCAGACTACTTAGCGTCTGGTGGTGTTTGACCGCCTTTGCGAAGATGGTTACGGTACCAAGACACGTAACTACGCTTTTTATCATCCAAACCAAACGCAGTTTGAACTTTAGCAAAGATTTGATCATCAGTCAACTTACCTTCCATGATCAAATCTTGAAACATCTGAGCGGCAGATGGCTTCTTTTCACCCTTAGCTTTGGGTTCTGCCTTAGCTTTGGGTTCTGCTTTAGGCTTGATTGCTGCCTTAGCTTTGGGTTCTGCTTTAGGCTTGATTGCTGCCTTAGCTTTGGGTTCTGCTTTAGGCTTGATTGCTGCCTTAGTTTTGGGTTCTGCGGTAGATCGACGCTTAGTAGCCATTTCAATGACCCTCCTGTGTTCGTCGGTGATTGTAACATGGTAAGATAGATATTTTATTGCTTCTTCACTGGCGCCAATATCTCGTGCGTATCCTGCATAAAGTTCACACGCCCGAGATATTGGGTACTCGGCTAACTTCCTGGGGTACTTAGCTTTGAACTCCTCAATTGGTATCCTTTCAATTTGAAGTCCATTTTCCACCGACAGCGGCATAATCACAGCTGTTTGAGGGTGTATATACCCAAAGTTTATACACGTGCGACCGTTAAAATCACGGAATACTTCATGTAGTTCGGCTTCAGTCTTTATTTTTTTTACGGCCATTTACTCTCGTCTCCCAGACGTAGTTGATGTTGTCTGCTATCATACCTAACTCTAATAATCCAGCCACTAACAGCTTGGCTTCATGCCATTGTTGCGGCCCGTAAATCAACCACGTTATAGTGGCCCTGCCCTCGTTCGACTGCTTTAGTACGGCCATAGCTGTACCAGATTCTTTAAAGGTACCACCGGTACCTTTAAGGGTCCAAGTCTTCTCTTCCTTGTCTTCAACAATGGTGAAGTCAGTTTCAGAAGACATTGCTTGCTATCCTAGATTTTGGGACTGAGAAATTCTTACGCTTCATTTCAGAGCGGTACCACGCTGGATAGTGACGCTTTGAGTCGTCTAAATTGAATTCTGCTTTGAGCTGCTTCCACACCTCATTGTTATCAGCGCCATTGAGGATGAGTGCTCTTGTGAACCCAGAGACTGTTCTGGTGTTGAGGATACGCGAACCTTTAGGCTTTTTAGGTTTTGCGGTCTCTCGCTTTGGCGCAGCTACGCCGTCTAAGTAGGCTTGGACTTCCGCTGGATCTATCTCAAAAAGGTCATCCTTAGCTCTAAGGAAGTCTTTGTAATGCTCAGACTTGACACCGGCTTTACGAAGGAAGGCAGTAGCACTGTCGCGCCTTGCGTAGCTTTTCACACCAACTCCAGCATTCTCGATCTTTTTCATGTCCCAATCTCCTGGGTAGTTATTGAAAGTAAGGCCATCTTAGTGTGAACAGTTCACTTTGTAAACACTTATTTACAACTATTTGCGCCTTTTAACCAAACTCTTAATGGCATCAAACAGAGCATTTTGACCTAGTCGCTTACCTATAAGTACATTTAGAATGTCCTGGTCTATGGTATCCTCTGCCATGATGTGGTGTAGAAACACACGTTTGTGCTTATTGCCCTGTCTTAGGACCCGCCTAATGAACTGGTCATAAGTTTCATAGTCCCATATCATTGAGTAGAAGGCTACGTGCTGGCCTGATTCCTGGAGGTTCAGGCCGTGTCCTATTGACTGGGGATGGCCAAGCAATAATGGTATCTTTCCAGCGTTCCAATCGTCTTCTATGATCTTTGACTTCTTAACTGAGACGCCACTTCCTATATAGGGGATATCGCCACCAAAAGCCTTTTGAATCCTGTCAAGGTCGTGCTTGTAATCGTAGGCGACTAGTAGTGGACTCCCCTGAAGTTCATCAACCAAGTCCACAAGAGCTTCAGTTTTGGCGTTATGGACGTTAGCCCACTCTTTTTCAAGTTGGACTCCTTTGATAATACTCATTATCTCGTTATTGAGATAGATACCACCTGACGCCACCTGTCTACACTTACCAGATAGGACTGCTGCATTAACGGCCGTGACCGTATTGCCATCAAACTCAACAATCATGTCAGCCTCTAACCTATCGTAGATAGCCCTTGCCTTAGGTGGCAGCTCAACCATAATATTGTTTTGGATAAGCTTTGGCATTTCAAGGTAATCATCTGCGCTCATACGCAACGCAAGTGGTTTCAAAGCCTTGTAGATCTCAGTATCAGCACCTTCTTTAAGTTTCCAGCTGAAACCATCGTGGCCCTTGTCAAAGTATTTAGACCTGTATTGGGTGATATATTTACCAAAGGTTCTACCAGTGTCGAGCATGTAGCACTGGCCAAACAACCCCATCAAACCGTTAGATGCCGGTGATCCTGTCAATCCCCAACGTCTAGCAAAAGTCTTCAATACCTCCTTCATCATTTTAAAGCGTTGAGACCCGTGGTGTTTGAACTTAGATAGCTCATCTACCACCAGAGTGTCAAACCCTAAAGCCTTAAACTTACGAACATCAACACTGATCTTTACTTTACCCTTTGGTGTTTTTGCCTTCGCAGGTTTAATTAACCAGTCTAATCCCTCTGGGTTGATAATGTAAATATCAGCTTCCTGTTTGAGTAGTTCGTCTTTCTTTGGTCCGTGTAATACCACGCACTTCAAATCTTTAAAGTCTTTCCACTTCTTAATTTCAGCTGGCCAAACACTGTGACACACCCTTAAGGGTGCTATTACCAATATTTTTGATGTTAGCTTCTTCTTAATTAGAATCTTTAGCGCGGCTAGAGTGATGGACGTCTTACCAAGCCCAGGATCCAAAAACAAAGCTGCAGCTTGGTTTTGTAGTAAGAATTTAACGGCCTTTTTTTGGAAGTCGTGAGGCGCCCACGGCTTTAGCAATTGACCTAAGAGCACTTTCTTCGTCATCGTGAACCTCTGTTTTATACCCTAGGAACTCTAGTATTTCATGATTGTGTTGTTGCAGTGGGTTTGCCTCTTCACCAGGTGCCTTGAATTCAATGAGAAGTGGCTTTCCACCTGGTATCCAGAATATAACATCTGGCCACCCAGCCTGCCCAGTTAAATTAAGTTTAACGCTTGGCACTTTTAATTCGTGTAGGGCTTTGTGTCTAACAGGTCTTTCAATTGCGCTCTCCCTCACGGAAGACCACGCCTATCTCTGCACCTTGCGCAAGCATCTCTTATTAACCGTTGAGACTCCTCAAAGCAGTAGACACATAGTCCAGGTTTTCCTGGTGGTATCTCTGCCTTGAGTCTAATTCCATTTATAGTTTTCTCTAAGATGTTTGTTTCCTTATCGACTGACTTATCCATGTAGTCTGGCATGATCAACTCCTAGAATCTGCACTGACCACCGCCAGCCGCCTTGTTTGCCTTTCTGTAGAAGCACCAATGGCACTTGTCGTTTGGTCTCGGTGCAAATATTTTATCATTGAGCATTGCCCTAGTTCTCTTCTCCCAAGCCTTCTTAAGCCTTGGTATATCTTTACGGGTGAAGGCCATAGGCTCATCATCAACGTCTGGGTAGCAGATGCCATGATCTAAATAAGCAAGCCTAGGTACCACCTTTTCAATATGCTCATGGAGTAATAGTGCTGAAAGTGCATAAAGTTCTAACTGTTCAATGTAGTCCTCTTCGAACTCAGACCTTAGTTTACCAGTCTTCCAATCTGTGATGATGAGAGTAGTATCATCTTCGTGGTGGGCGCAGTCTAATTTTATACGGACCCAACACCCAACCCAGTCATTCCAGACAGTTTGGTCCCAATCTTTAGTGAATGCCCAAGAATCCTCAACAACCATACCATTGATAGATTTTTTGTATTGTTTTCTAAGCATTGTGAATTCAGGTTTGAACAACTTGAGTTCAGCTGGTAGTCTTGCTATCTTGCCTTTTATGTAATCTTCTGCGAGGTTGTGAATGTGACCACCACGTGCCATGGCCTCATTCTTAGGTTCTTCTATTTTATCTAAGTTCTTCAACTTAGCTTTAAGTGGACACTGCTTATAGTCCATGTACCTGCTGAAGGACCAAGACGTGATCTGTTTCACAGGAATCTTTTTTCTAATAGGCATTTAACTCTCCTAGTTGTCTTTAACAACACCAGCTGATGTTGCTAACACTTTAGCTATGTTTGGCTTGAAGTAGTTAGGACCCTTCATTATTTTACCATCTTCGCGGTAGATAGGGTTTCCATCTTCGCCAAGTTTTGACATGTTGGATTCTTGGATCTCATCAAGTATAGCCTCTGACGGGAAGCCAAAAACAAGATTTGCACCTTGTACTACATAGTCGAGGTCGCCAAGAGCGTCAGCAGCTTCAACACAATCAACTTCTTCATCTTTGAATACTGGTTGTACGTACACAGATGAAACTATACCAACCTTATACTCTGCCACTAAGTTGACCCCAAGAGCTTGGCACAATTCTACAAGCTCCTCAGCTATTAACTTCACACGTAAACTTCTGAGTTCTTTGGTGCCTGGAGTAACTTGTAAAGCTACTGGGTGCCCAAACTTAACGTGGAACTTTCTTACTTTTTCAATTGTGTGCGTCATACCTTAACTTCCTCTTTTATTAACGTTTTACGAAATGCTGCAACTGCGACTGGGACTATAGGTTCTATCATTTCCAACATTGCTTCAGCGTACACTTTTATTTCGTGTTGCGCGTGAGGATGCAACCTCTCACCAAGGAACCTGAACAGGTTGTGGAGGTTCATAGTGGCAAACATATGGGAATAGGTATTCACCGGTAGAACTCCACGCGCAAGCTCTCTTGGCACACCACGCTCTAACAAATGTTTATATACGCCAAACGCGTGAGTACAAGCTTCGTATATGAGTGAGCTACTAACATCGGCTTCAGCGTATTCCTCAGCAGTAAGTTCTTCGCCAACAACTCTCATTTGTTTGTTGCTAGCACTTTGAACACCAATATTTTTAGATAGTGGAACGTAGAATTCTTCAGGTAGTGGTCTGTATCGTGCACTTAATTCATTGTAAGATTGCGTGCGGTGCCTGTGCCACTGGCGCAGTACAAAGATAGGCGCTTTTATTTCAAAGGTGAACGTGACGCATTCAAATGGCGTTGTATGGCCATTATTATATAGGTAGTTGATAAGCCTTGTATCGCTACCTTCATCCTCACCAGCACGCCATTCGGCATCGTAACTAACTCTAGCATTTCGTACGATTGATAAATCTGAACCCATGTGCTCAACAAGCCTGACAAGGCCGTAGTCTAAAACTCTTTTTATGTTATACATTTTGCCAACACTCCTTTTTTGTCATAGTTTTGCATGTCTTCCCAGTTTGTTATTGACCACGTACCTTCACTCAGCATTGGTACATCAAATTCCACTGTCTCCATTGCTATACGCATCACTTCCATCTCACTCTTCAATAGAGCCTTAGGAGTTGATGATGTGATTTGATCGTGGACGTTGAGTACAATCCTGGTTCTCTTATCCTTATTTTCGTGGAGTCTAATGATTGCTTCTTTAGTGCAATCTGCGGCCGAACCTTGGATGAGAATGTTCACTAGTTTATAGTCGAACGTTTTCATACGACCCATAATCAACTTAGGAGGCTCACAGTAGTACTCGCGTCCTCCCCAAGTAGTGATGGGTATGTTGTTCTGGCCTCTCTGGCGCATGTCCTTGTACATCTCTTTTAGGCCTGGGTATAACAGCATAATTGCCTTTTTAAGCTCACTGGACTCCTCTACGCTCATATCGTTCCTCTCTGCAAGCGTACCTACACCCATTCCATAGATTAACCCAAGGTTAGTGTTCTTTACTGGCTTTCGATCGTAGAACTTACCCATTTTGGCAAGTTCATCTTTGGCGTAGTCGTGGAAGTCAACCCATGGGTCTTCTTGATATTTCTCCATGAGTGACCCGCCATCAAAATGCGCTAGAATGCGCGGCTCTTGCTGGCTATAATCTCGGTCTATGAATACTTCACCTTTAAATGGTATGATGTAACTTCGCACCCTAGGTAGAGATGGCAATCCTTTAAATGGGCACTTTAGTAACTTGCCATTCGTGTCTTCGTGGTGGAAGATAGGCTTGAACTCGTTAGGGATGTTTTGGAAGTTGGGCGTTGAAGAAAGTCTGCCTGTGCGAGTTCCAACGTTGTTGTCACCCTTAGGGGATTTGATCTGGTTCCAAGTTGTATAAATCAACCCGCCAGAAGCGTCTGCAACAGCAAGCCAAGGTTCCATGAAGGTACCAAGACACGTCTTAAGTTGTGTTCTGTATTTAAGCACGGCCAAAAGAGTTCTGTCTGTAACGCCAAGCAGGAGTGATTCCTTGTTTGTTTGCGGCCTGCCTGTAGGTGTTAGAGGCATAAAGTCTAAATCTGCCTTACCAGACGCCACCATTGCGTCCACTAGTTGAACACCTGAATCTAAGTTAATGTCTACAGACGCTTTAATTCTCTTGATAATCCACGTGTTTATTTGAAGCATCCAACCACTAAGCTCGTCGACGTCATTCCTAAGTTTAGCGTGATCTACCTGAATTCCCTGACGCTCCATCTCTAAAAGAATTGGCATCAATTTACGCTCTCGCTCATAGGCGACATTCATACCACGATCTAAGTTCTTCGTCCATAATAAGTCAAAGAGCGCTTCAGTTCTTATGGTATCGCCATCAGCGTATTTACCTGTGATATTTCCTGGTGCATAGGCTATGTATGCCCCGAAGTAGTAGGGTGAGTTTCTCGATTTACTTATCTTCACCCCTGGTATAGGTTGGTTAGTTAGTAACCACTCACCAACAGCATCCTGCTCTTCTGGCGGCATATTTAAAAGTCTTTCTGACGACTTCTTAAGGCCTAATTCAATCTGATGTGGGTCATCTAAAAATAGCAAAAACATAGTATCGTGGATCCTGTCCCAACTAGGTATAGATAGACCCATGTGTACATCTGCCACATCAATATCAAATTTACCGTTTTGGAATAAAAGCTGGCACTTAGAGTTCCACAACTTCTCGAGCGCTTTATAGGCACTGGACCAGCAACAGTTGTTGCCAGTAGGATGCCCCCAAGCAAAGTACTTTGCTTTTTTGCCTGGGTACTTTATAGATACCCCTACAGGTACTGGGGGATAGGCTGGCCGACCTTCGATCTTTAGAGTCTCGAAGTCTACTGTGACTGGCTTTGGCTGCTTCATGTTACTTTTGCTCTAGTTGTATGCGCTCTCTGTCGGCTCTAACTTTATTAAGCCGGCTGTGAATTCTACGGAGAAACTGTTTCCTAGATCTCCCTGCAAGTTCTTCATCTATTAGCTTTGTACATTGTTTTTCGCCAGCTGATCTTATAAATTCGTTTAATGCAAGCCAAGATACTAAAACAGGGTTGTTGATTTTTTCTTTCATTTGTCCTCCAAGAAGAATATGTCAACTAATGCGAAGTTGTATTCAGAAAGTGTTAAGGCTACTTGGCTTTTCCCGAGAAGATTGTGCTAGTTCCCGTTCACCTCCTTACGGCTACCTTCGTTGATACAACTAAAGGGTAACACTTTCCGAATACAACTTCGCCTAGTTAACTGTTAATGCTAATACTTTCGGGCAGCTTTCTTCTTAGCTGGAGCTTTGCGTGTGCCTCTAGCTGGTTTAGGTGCTGGCTCCTCATAAACAGAGTATGGGAAATCGATTGTTGCCATTGCTTCATCACGACGAGACATAATCGCCTCAAGAAGCTCATTAGGTACTTTATCAATAACTTCAAAGTGAACTTTGAATTGCGTCTTAGCATCTGGTTCAACATAGATGCGTGTTACAATCCCAAATGGTGGACGCTTCAACGTGCCTGCAACCTGCTTCACAAATCCAGCGTATCCTTTGACTGATGTCACTGGTAGTTTCATAAAGCCAATTTCAGTCTTGGAGAAGTGGTCTGCATCGAATAGTTCAAGCATACCGTCCGAGTCAAAGTTTCCTGCAGGTATAAGCGCTAGGCGGCGAGTATTTTTACAAGCTTTGCCCTTGCCCTTATCTGCAGACCCAAACTCGTTGTTCTCACAGCCTTCACAAGTTTCATTCTGCGCAAACCCTGCATCTGAGACTATAACGTGGGGTTTCATATCGCCCTCGTTGCGGTCTAACGCAAAGCACAATGGTCCTGAAGGGTTATCAGGATCGTAATCGCCTTCATAGAAGGTGTTCTCGAAGATGGTGTCGAGAATAATCACAGCCATCTCGTTGTTAGGCAGAGGAGCGTCTTGGAATGACAGGACGCCACTCTTAACGCTAAACATACTACCACCGCCAGTATTAGCCTCTTGTTCAGATGCCGCCTCTGCATATTTGGCTAGTTCTTCATCCCAAGCCACAACGGCTTTAGACGTAGATTCCTTCTTCTTTGCTGCTGGTTTACTAGCCGCTGGTTTCTTTGCTGCTGCCATAATAGGCTCCTTAAAGTTTATTCATACTTAGTGAAATTACGTTGAACACCCCAACGCCAGGGATTATCTTTCCATCTTCCCAACGTGCTTTCACAGCAGGTACAGACATACTAGTCGTCACAGTTAGTAGATCTTCGTTGCCTTTAGACCGCTTAACGTACTTGAGAAGTTTGTCCATATCAGTGACAGTTGGGATTTTCTTAGATGTAACAGTAACGCGCGCCACCTTACCAGCAGCACCCAACGCATCTGATTTAGGAAGCGATTCAATGATGTAAGCTCTTAGAGCAGTTTCTTCTTCATTGAGTTTGGATGCTTCTTTTGATATAGCGAGACGACGCTCTTTTAAATCATAGAGCTTGTCAGCGCAGAGTCCCATGCTTTTAGGGAACTTAAACTTCGGTTTATCTGTTGCCATCACTATCTCCTGTTTTCTTCTTGTCGTAGGCTTTTATCATGTGTAGCTCCCATCAGGCCACCTGGCCAAAAGTTTAGGTTTGTTACGCGGTGGTCTCTTATTTCTTTTACGGTCCGGGTAATCATTTTCAATGTTAACTCCTCGCATCTTTCTTAATGGCCTAACATTTGAGGTCTCGTATCTATCTACATCACCTAGTGGAATTTTCATCATGTTCTCTTCAGATTATTAAGGGCAAAGAACTTAGTCGATCCTATCCAGAACCGACTAAGTTGTAAACTACTATTTACGCGGCGGCTTTAACCGCGCGGCGGAGGACTTCGTTCTTTAACTCGTCACCACGACCGAACCACGCACTAGACATACGGTGGCTGTCAGTTTTTGCTCTTGCGTGGTGATCTACGTACTCGGTTACTGAGTTAACCAACGCCCAAGCAGTATTGCCTACCATGCTCGCTCCTAGAGCCTGCCCGTTGAACAACCCCATAATGTCTTGATAAGGCTTAGAGTTTTTAGGATCTTTACCCAGGCTCATTCTCTTGTCCACCAGGACTGTCGCTATGAGGTCTTCAGCTGTTGCAACTGAAACCTCAACTTGGGCAAGACGCTCGAATACCTTCATTGTATCCTCGAAGTGGTTGTGTGCAAGTCCAAGCTCCTGCTTAACAGACTGATTATCAAACCGTGTTGTATGTCTGATAGACACTTCTGGGCAGGCGGCCATGGCCATTGTCAGTGTGTTATTGCATACAACACGGACTGTTGTGAAGCGGGCAGCTGTGGCCAGTGTTCCATCACAACTACTGGAAAGGAGCATGTAACCACCAACCTTGTCGCCTTTTACTACCTCTGCTTCATCGCCTATGGAAGCTAGGGCCCAGAACCGCTTCCCGTCAAACAGAGTACCGGCAGTATTAAGGGTATACCCATTACTTTCTGTAAGGTCTCGGAAGAACTCTAGGACATCACCAGGCTGCACCACCTGATACCTAGATGACACTATGCCAAGAGGTGCTTTACTATCTGAGCGGAAGAGAACGTGTGACTCTGGCATGTCCTGCATGGCCAGGTTCTCACCGCGTGCAGTTGCGTAGCGAACTACACCACGTTGTACCGTCCAATCCATTCCTGCCTGTTTCTTCCATGTGTCTACGTCAGCGTCAGCGTTAAGTTCCTGGCCCAGACCGTGCCAAGGCTTTTGCCCGACGTAAGCCATCTCAGCGAACCCGTCTTTGCGTACTGTGACTGCAGCTACCATTTTGAATCTCCTGATTTAAGGTTATTTGTGACTACGAGGAGATTATAGTACAGGTAGAAGTGTGTTGTAAACACTTATTTACAAATATTTATAAATACTGGGAACCCGTTATGTAGATCATTCCCACTGTACAATTCACCATCTTCGCCACCTTCCCTGCCAGTCAACATGTAGTTAAAGCAGTTGCTTATCACATTTGCCTTAGCTTGCGCCTTAATTTCATCTACTATATCGTGAATTTGGGTAGAATTTGTCCCGAATGAGACGACATCATAGAACTTTCCTGACTCTCTAAACCTAATTAACTCTACGTGATATTCGAAACACATTACACTAACCTCTTTATACCTAGGATATTCCTATGAAACCAATTGCTGAACTGTCTAGTCCAACTGTCTACAGCCTTATCAAACATGCTGCCTATGTAGTCGTACTCGTCCGCAGGCACTTCCCTTATATAGTAGTATTTGAAATGCTTAGCTTGGTGGCCTTTGGTTGTCTCTAGATACTTCTTAGAGACTGGGTCGTAGTTGATATAGTGTAGAATTGGCGTGTCGTCGTGCAAATATATAACCTCTATAACTGAGGTTTCTGGGAACTCATGCTGGTACTGGACAGAATTATCAAAACACCGATAATTGAACATGCCGCGCATTGGTTCTACTTCTATGCGCATAAACCTACCCATGACATAATCTGCCAAATTTGCCTGGAGCTTATTTCTTATTGAATCAATCATTTCATCTACCCACCTAAAGATAATTACATGTCCACTTTCTCTCCCTATCTCTACAGCGCATCGCTCATACTACCACCGAGTCTGCGATGGCTTGTATTACCAACACTACTATAGTGGCAAAGAAAAACAAAGCAAATAATAGCCTACCCCCAGTGTCCAACTGCACAAAAGCCCAAACTGCTATGCACGCAAACATAGCGGCTAGTGTAGCATATCCTAATATTGTGAATGCTTCTAATAATGTCATTGACTTTCTCGCTCCTCTATAGGCGTTATTACATGCTTTTTAATTCT
>Ga0105050_10004888_pt1 | contig 17543 bp, 31 predicted proteins | sample FRY01_FD_78088 | JGI IMG/M metagenome (GOLD analysis project Ga0105050, IMG submission 78088) | Freshwater microbial communities from Lake Fryxell liftoff mats and glacier meltwater in Antarctica - FRY-01 | ecosystem: Environmental > Aquatic > Freshwater > Ice > Glacier meltwater ... | reverse complement strand
GGTGGAAGTTTAAAAAACGTAATGAACTATATAAAAGTTGGCAAAGTGCATTAGAATTGATGATACGATACGCTAAATAATTTTATGTTTTATATTACGTGTTACCAAATCGTTTTAATGTGTGGTAACTACCTATATGTAAAGTAAAGCTACTGCTAACGAGCGATATTTCCCCGATAAAACAAGTTATGGTATAAATAGCATAACTTATTATTTAAAATAAATAGTTGTTTGTTAAAATAAAATTAGTATATTTGTTTTGTAATCAAATTATTAACTAATTCAATTAAAATTATGGTATTATCGGGAAAAAATTTAGGTAAATTATTTAAGAAATTCCAAATCATCAGTCTATGGCTAACTGCTACCTATTTTTTAGGTAGATTTTTTGTTGGCTTAATATTTAATGTATAAAAATTATAAGTATGGAAAAAAATAAACGTTACGTGGTACAAATTCAATTTCAAGTCTATGCAAAAGATGATGAATCAGTAGTAGCGAATTCGGAGCGAATACTTCAAAATATCAATAAGACAAGTCGAGAGAGTAAAATTATCTTAGCGAATTCGGAGCGAATACTTTTGGAAATAGAGAATGAGAGAATTCTTAGTATTGACGAAAATTCTTGGGGTAGTTTTGATTTACGAGAAGTTGATGTTCTAAAATTCAAAGAGAAACTTTAGCTGAACAATTGAATAATATTTAATACAAAAAAAATGAACGTACAACTTACAAATATTGAAAATGAATTAAGCGAGGTTGAGCAGAGCAAAGCCAATCAAATCAGACAAACATTCAATCCTATGACAAAGGTTATTGAAGAGTTTGAGGGAATGTATCTTTCAATTATTGCGGAATCACAAAAAGGTATTACAATCGGTGTAATTGCAAAAGCAAAAGAACTTCGTCTAGCGATTGCTAAAGTGAGAATTAAAACAGAGAAAGTTCGTAAACTACAAAAATCTGAAATCCTTATAATGGGTCGAGCGATTGACGGTGTTGCAAATATCTTGAAATGGGCTATTAATGATAAAGAGAACGCACTTAAAGAAATTGAGGAATATTTTGAGAACCAAGAGGTTGCAAGAAAAACAACTTTGCGATTAAACCGAGAAAATTTGTTGGCGCAGTACGTTGAAAATGTAGACTATTATAATTTAGTAGATATGCACGAAGACGTTTTTAATTCATTTTTAGAATCAATGAAAAAAATTTACTTTGCTGAAAAACAAGCAGAAGAAGATGCGGAAATTAAGCGAATCAAAGAAGAAAAAGAAAGGCAAGATGCTATTGCGCTCAAAGAAGAGCAAAATGCTAAGGAAAGGGCTAAATTAAAGGCTGAAAATGATAAATTAAGGGCTGAAAATATAAAGCGAGAACAAGAGATGGTTGCGGAGAGAAAGGCTAAACAATTGGAGAGCGATAAATTAAATGCTGAATTAAAAGCTAAAGAGAAAATTGAATCGGATAGAGTTCTTGCGGAAACAAAAGCTAAGGCAGATGCAGAAGCTATTATCCAAGCAGAACTAAGTAAGGGCGATTCTGAAAAAATCCTAAGTTTAATTGATGATATTGAAAATCTTAAATCGAAGTATTCTTTTAAGTCAAAAGCTAATAAGGATATGTACAAGAATGTATCACTACTAATGGATAAGGTAATATCTCATATTCAAAAATAAAATGATAATTTACGTAGAACCACAACCATATTCCCATACAAATCATACGTTAGTTGAGTTCAATTGGGTGTCAAGCGATACGAGTAAACCCTACATTGAGAGGTAAAAAAAAACCACCTACATTGTAGGTAGCAGATTGCCTAATAATGACCCATTTGATTGATTTATTTTTAAAGATAATTGTTGTTGTTTAAAATAAAATGATTATATTTGTGAGGTAATCAATAAACACATTAAAAATATGAGTTCTTCAAAAGAAAGTAGAGTTATCTTAAAGACAGAATGGATTTCTATCTTAAAGACAATGTTAAGTAATAATAGAGAGTTTGGCCATGTTGATATAGTCGATGATAAATTTAGGTTCTTTGATAGCGACCCTATGTTTAATGGAATTAAAGCAATGTACGTGTCAGTTGACCAAGTATTAACCATAATTGATGAATACCCTAAATAATGAAAAACAAAAATTGGAGTATCAAAGTAAATAATTTACCACACAAACCATATACTATAATTGATGAAAATCAGCAAGTGGTATGTAATTTATTAGGTCATTCGGACGAAGATGACCACGCTAAATTAATTTCTCTAGCACCAAAGTATAAATCGTTAATTCATAGTGTAAACGAGTACTTTTCAAGCGATGGTGTTATCATAGACCAAAGAGCAATTAATCTATTGAATAGTATAGCAGAGGTAGAGATAGAATTTCACGAAGTAATCAAATAATAACTAAATCTAATAAAAATGAAAGCAACAAAAACAAGTCTTATTAAAGGACATTTAATCAGTAAAGGTAGCATCACATCTTGGGAAGCTATAACATTGTACAGAGCAACTAGATTGTCAGCAATTATCTTCAATCTAAAAGATAGAGGTATGGACATCAGAAGTATTAGAGAGATAGATAATGGAGTATCTTTTGCGAGATACAAATTAATCAATAATTAAAAATAAGTAGATATGAAAAGAGTAAATTTTTTAACAGTATTAGTATTGATTTTAAGTATGAATTGCTTTGGGCAATGGACTAACGGTGAGTATGTAGATGACTTTGGCGAAAAGACGGGTGAAACCTATAAATACCTATCGGTAACAGGTACGTTCAGCAACGCAGCTACAACAGATAGCGATTGTGCATATATCTTAAAGGATGATGGAGAAACCTTAACTATTGGAGTATATCCATACAATAGGAACAATAAAGAGAGTTGGATAGAGAGTGTATATCAAACTGCAAAGATTAAAACCCCTAGCGGTAAAATAGTTGAAATTGAAACTTTCTGTTATAAAAAAGGTTCGTTATACTACTCTAAAGAAAACTACAAGAAGATAAAGGAGGTTCTATCGGAAAAAGGAAAGTACATTTATATCCTAAATTATAGTAATAAATATTCTGAAGCTAAGTACGAGATTCGTTTTACTTTGTAATAAACTTTATACTTAAAAATAATATTAGGGGGCTTAATCGCCCCTTTTTTTATATATTTGATTTAAGAATGCCTTAATTAAATAACAATGACATTACAAAACCCTAATAACAACAACAACAAAAAACTAAGTAAATTTGATACAGCACTTGCTTACATTATACTTTTAATGACTGCAATGTATCTTTTCAATAAATTAATTTCCTTTATACTGATACTCCCTAGATAATGAGAAAAATAGACAAAATAATAATCCATTGTTCGGCAACTCCCGAAGGTAGAGATGTAACGGTTGAAGAGATTAGGAAATGGCACGTTGAAGGGAATGGTTGGAGCGACATAGGATACCATATAGTAATTGAGCGAGATGGAAGTGTTCAAATGGGTCGCCCTTTACACATCGAAGGAGCGCACACTAGGGGTCAAAATAAGAATAGTATAGGTATATGTTACATTGGTGGCGTGGGGAAGAAACAAGTAAAAGGAAAATGGGTTTCTAAGGACACTAGAACTACTGAACAAAAAGAAGCATTATTAGATATGTTAAGTTACTTCAAAAACCTAAACCCAAAAGCTAAAATTTACGGACATAGAGATTTCGCAAATAAAGACTGCCCTAGCTTTGATGCAAAAGAAGAATATGCTTGGATTTCAGAAATGTATAATGATTTAGATTTAAGCGATATGAATGATTATTAGATAAAAAAAACCTCCTTATTTCTAAGGAGGAAAGCTAAATAAAAAAAAATAATGACTAAAACTATATATTGGTTTTAATTACTGTGAACCAATCATTTCTATTATCTACTATCATTCCTTTAGAATCGGTCTTGAGGACTTTTTTTGTTACCGATTGGTTTACATTACCTCCGATAACTTCAATTTTGTTTTTACTTTTTGCAACCACAATATCACAATGCGACTTATATCCACCCGTTGTATCGTAATTAACATTAGACTGCCTAGAATAACATACCATATCTCCTACTTCGGGAGAAACTTCATTAATTCTATATCCCACAAATGGAGCATCTAACATACCTTGCTTTCGATTCTTAATGCTATCAGTAATGTATTTTGAGTGTGAAGCATTGTATTTGAATCTGTCTTTTGAACCACCCATCTTGTATATCCAAGATATGAAACTAGCTGACCAAGGAATATTTCTATCATTACCGTCATAATTCAAATTAGTACCCTCTTTCCAATACCTAGCTACTCTTTGAGAGTATCCGTCATTTGCTTCAAAGCCACCTTTTATGGTTTTATTTCCGTTTATGTCAACAGTTTGTTGACCCCAACCTTTCCATTCATTATTAGCTAAACGAACAACTCTATATCTTACTAGAATCCTACGCATTGCTAAAACAAGAACAGACACACCTATAAGTGTGCCTAGTCCAAAGTATAAAAGGTTTTTTTTACTCATCGTGTTTTAGACGTTTATGTAAAAATCACTACCAACTTGTCCGTAAACTGCTTTTGGGTATGATTTTCTAAAGTTAGAAATAGGGTCTTGATTTCTCTTAACCGCACTTTCAGTCAATCTACCAAATATACCATCTGTAACTAAATTCTCCCCATTCATTTCGTTTAACCAAGCTTGAAGCCTCTTTACCTCATTACCTCTGCTTCCCATTTTTAACGGAAAATTACCATTACCTTTAGTTGATAAATCATCTACAAGTATTAAATCATCTCCATTTGAACCATCACTAGAACTAGGGTCTATTATTTCGATTCCACTACCAAATAAATTAGTAGAAGTTATTTTTTTGTAAACTAAATATCCTAAAACTACGGTAAGCACACCGCCAACTGACCATAAAATTGTCTTTTTATTCATAACTTCTATTTTTTAAATTTTTTGTAAATTAAAACACTTACGCTTACAATAACTAAAACAACTCCCGCATAAGTTAAAAATTGTCTTTGTAGTGGGTGTTTCTGAAAATATGTAAAACTTTTACGGTCTTCCAATCTTGCTTCTTCTGACCTTGGTTTTTCCCACTTAATTTCATTTTCATTTCCCGCATCTATATCAATATATGTTCCAAGATTTAAGTCTGCTTTGTTAGTTTCATCCAACTTGTCTTGAGCAATCTTTTCTCTTTTTTCTTTTTTTGCGAGAGATGCTTCTATCATTTCCATACGCTCTCTTACATATCCACCCATATTACTAAATGAATTTTTTTGAAAACCCACATCCTCTATTTTATTTTGTTCTGATACCATTTATTTACTTTTATAAATATAATATACTCCAAGTATTAGCGCAACCACCATTAAAGGCTTTGAAAATCCGCTACGGTCAAGTTTTGCTTTTACAGATTTCGTACTCACAATGTACTCTTGCTTAATTGCAGAGGCAACTTTCTTTTCAGCATCTTCTACGGTTATAACACCTTTCTTAACCAAACCATCAAGTTCATCTTTAAGATTTTGAATGTTCATCGCTTTTTTGCTTAGAGCATCCTTAGTTTCTTTATTCAACTTTAAGCTATCGGTGTCAACTACGTATGCTTTATTTGTTAATGCGCTCCACTCGTCTGTATTCGCTTCGGCTTTGTTATACACTTTACCACTCCACTCATCTGTATTAATTGGTTTCGACATAATTTTACTTTTTGAATTTTTTGTAAGCGAAATAACCCACAACTAAAAATAAAGCGTACTTTAAGTAGGTACTCTTTTTTGCATTTCCTTTAACAACTGTTTTAGTAGTTTCAACAACTTCTGTAACACCGTCTTCAACTGTACTAATTAGGGATAAGGATATATCTAAATCAATATACAATTCTATACCGCTTGGTGGTTGTGGGAAAAAGGGCTTAGTAGATTGTTCCAAGGGTTTTACTGCCTTGATTTTTAATCCAAAATTTGAATCGGAAGCACTTTTACCCGCTTTACTTGGGTTATAAAAATACCTTACACTAGTTTGCTCTTTACCACCTCTACTGATAGCTGATTCCAAATAAGAATCTACCTCAAATTGCTCTCCTTTTTTTAAATTTATTTTACTTAAATCCTTTAAGGCAACTACTTTTTTAGTGCCTAAAAATTTGTATGATATTGAACTCATTATGATATATTTTAAATTATTATCTACCTTTAAATTTTCTGACACATTGATTGGTTTCCCATAGTCATTGTCATTGGTAACACACGACTATAATTCGCTTTCGTCCAAGCACTAAGTTCAGCCTCTAAACCTAAAGCCTTAACTTTAGCAAGAGCCTCTGTTGATTTTTCTCTTAACTCATTCAAAATTCCTTGTGTTGGTACTGCACCTCCTCTGTACTCTAAAGTCGCATTAAACAAAGTATTTTTATCTGTATCAGATAATGATTGTTTTGGAGATTCGTCATTAACAGACACGCTAAGTACGGTTTTTCTTTTAAAAACTAAATATATGGCAACGAGAACACCCGCACCAATTAACATATTTTTTTTATTCATCGTGATATTAAATTACTTTTAAAAACAAAAATGGAATATTATTTTACATAATAAAAATTATATAGGTGTTTTATTTACAACTAAAAGCAGATAAATTAAGATAATTGCAATTATTTTGTCTACTCTTTAGGTAAAAGGAAAGCCCCAACTAACTAGGAAGGGGCTGAATTAAGGGTTTAAAGTGTGTAATCAAATTTACCCGACCTTTTGTTTTAACTAAAAAAATTCCTTACAAAGATAGGTTTTTTATCTATATTTGTACAACTAAATTACTTAAAGTGGCTAAAAAAATTCAAAAAAATTTTACTAAGTTTATAAAACTTGCATCAGCAGTCAAGAAGATTGCAGATAAAGATAGTGATGTTTTAGACTACATCATATCAAATACACCTAAAAAATCGGGGAGCAATTGGAACATCATTCAAAGGTGGACTTCAGTAAACCTTTTTCCGCAATTTAAAGATAAACCATTATCTAAACTTACTGCCAAAAACATTGAAAATGCTATTAACGGGGGAACTAATAAAGCCAAAGATAGTTGTGCTTCTGTTTTTAAAGTAGTTAGTGGGGATATTGTGCTTATGGAGGTATGGGATATTGAGCAAGTAGTAATGGCTTTTGAGCCAAATCTAAAGGTTCAAGTTAAGCTAAATGACTTCGATACGGGAGTTGTAAAGGTCAAGGAACTTGGATTAGGTAGGGGGGAATTTACAACTAAAATTAGAGAACATTTTGATTCATCTTCTGCTCTTGAGGGAATGGTAAGTGGGGAAAGAATGTTAGTCAAAGGTAGGGTAGATAATTACTCTAATTGTAACTATTTTATTCAATTTTTCTTTGAAGATACTCAAACACCCGAAGAGATTAGCAGACGAGTAAATAAAAGAGTAACTTTAAGTGAGGACGAAAATCAATCACGTTTAGAGCGTAAGCTACTTGCTGAAAGCAGTCGCAAGAGAAAGGCTAAGAAAGTAGATGCAAGGTTGAATATACGTAAAACAAAAATACCAAGTAAAACAGTAGTTGACCCATCAGACGATACTATACCTACTGCGGAAACTAAAACCACCACGACACCTATTGCCCCTACTGTTGATACAGACTTTAAAACGGAGAGGATTAAGCAATTTAGAGGTGCGGTTAGGGAATTAAAGGAACTACTAAAAGATGGTCTAATTACCAAAAAACAATTTAGCAAATCTTTTGAAAAATTAAATGATAATTTAGAAAAAGGAGGAGTTGTATGAAAGTTTTAAAAAGAAAATACTTCAATGAAAAACCCGATGTTTTTTTAGAGAAAATAAAAAGGTGGAAATGCGATTACTACATTCGGGAAACTACTATGTGTACCGAAGTAATAATTGATGGTATGTTATATGTTTTTTCTATGGATACTACTACGTTTCCAAAAAGAAAAATATGGCTTTTTAAAGTAGTGAAAAACCAAACTTTGAAATGGCTTGAGAAAAATGCTTTAATTATGCCACCCAAGAACAAATCGGTTGAATACAACTACGATTATGACTTAGATACTAAACCGTTAGCGGGAACGGACGTTAATCACGCATATTGGAGAATTGCGTTCATAAAGGGTATTATTAGTGAGAAAACCTATCATTCGGGCTTAGAAGCAAACTCTAAAGCATTAATACAATCGACAATATCAATTTTAGGTCGTGAGAAGCGTTTTAACTTTCATTCGGAAGGAGAACCTACAAAAGAAATAATAACACAAACCAAGGATATAGGAACAAGGAAAGTTTACACCTACATTCGTTGGACTTGCTACAATTATATGTTTGAACTTTCAAAACTGTTAGGAGATGATTTTTTCTGTTGGAAGACGGACGGAATCTACTATCACGATACAGAAGAGAATAAGAAAATAGTGTGCGATTATTTTAACAAAAACAACCTTACATACAAGCACTTAGGGTATTAACTTACAGTCTATGTTTATTCATAAGGGAATATATTAATTTATATTCCCTTTTATTTTTAAAAACAATTATTATTTTGTATATTTGCTCGTAATCAATAATTAACTTATTAAATATAGCTTTATGGAAGATTTAATCTTAACTCCTTTCTCTGAAAAAGAAATGGAAAAAGAATATGAAACCAACTCCTTTAGTGAAAGGGGAATCAATTTCATTATCCTTAAAGAAAGCAACATCTTTAAAGTGCAAAGCGGGAATTACTATAAATTTGGATTAGTAGATGAAGACTATGACTTCTATTGGTTCTTTAAGGGTTTACAATGCGTAAAAGGTAGGCTAAAAGCTTTAGAAACATTTAATGCGCTCTCGCATTATTGTAAACAGAAAAAAATTGGAACACCTTTTGCATTTAAGGTAGGTAAATAAAAAAGGGTCAACAACTAAGTTAACCCCTTTTATTGTCTACAAGAAACAACACTACGCATAAGACACAATCAAAGCGTACTCAAATATATAAATTTATGGAACAAATTGTATTAGATTTTAAAAAATTATTTACAACAATAAAAAACCCTAATAACAACTTTATTCATTTTAGGTACATTGGCATAATGATAGATAATTTTGAGAAAAAATATGCTGAAAAATACGAAATTAGCACCTCTATAATAGTGCTTATTTTAAAAAAAGAGTTAGTAGAAACTTCACTAAACTACAATGAAAGCACACAAGATAATGTTGTATAAGTTTTACACTAAACAACTTGAAAAACCCTTAGTAATGGAAGCTGAATCACGTAAACAAGCTATTGAAATGCTCCAAGCGTTCAATGATAAGATTGGTAAAACAATGAAGCAAAGCGATATAGTGGATATGCGTGTGGAAACTTTAGTTGTTGGCGAATCTAGTAAAATAAAAAACAAAGTAAAACATATTTGGGTCGGTAAAGACCAAACTCAAAGTGGTTGGCTAGAACATTCTGAATATATGATAATTGTAAATAGAAACAAAAATAAAAGAAATGGTAATTAAAAAAATAAGTCAATCTTTCCTAAAAGGCTATAACGAGTATAAGGGTAAAAATTTATGTGGATTACAGTTCAAGGCACAACACTTTGATAATATTGGATTTGCACCAACCCTACCTATGGAGTTAGGTAACTATTTTGAGTTTATGGCTACGGGTTCTTTACCTAGAGATGGTCATATTCCTATTGCTACTAAAAGCTATGTGGGAACAAAAAAAGAATCCTTGTCAGCACCCTACAACAGAGCTACTGAATCTGCTTTATTATTTCAGAAGATAAAAAAGGGTATCGGATTAAATATTCACGATGTAGGAGTAAGGCTAGAAACTAAAAACAAAAACGGGATATTAGATATTTGGGGAGATATTAACGGGCGACCTTGCATTGTTGACTTAAAGTATAGCGGTCTTATTGACGATAAATGGTCTGAAACGGGTTGGGATGCTGAATCATTGCATTACAAAGAGAAGCTTTTAGTTCAAGCGGTTCAATACAAAATGTTAGTAGCGGAGAATTTCAACCTAGAGTATAAGGATTTTGACTTTTTCTTTATGGTGTTTTCATCATCAGAAGTTATGAATGTGAAGTTCTTTAAAATAAATATTGATGAAGATAATTTTGATATACACGAAAACCATATTCAAAGTATTTTCACGCAAGTTAACAAGATGAATATTGAAAAAGACTTTATACCCTACCCTAGCTTAAAGGCTTGTTCTAACTGTGTACTGAAAGAAACTTGTGAGTACAAAACAGAGTTGCCACTAATTCAAGAAATATACTATTAATATGAAAGGAATTTACAAACTAACAATAAACAATAAACTTAAAGGCGGTAGTAAGTTTAGGTTAGAAAACACTAAAAACAATAAAGTAAGTATTTTTCAGACCTCTAATGAATCTGATAAATTATTTAATTTTCTATTTAATCACGCACTAAAAACAATAACTTAACAAACACTATAAAGATATGAGATACGACAAAGGTTTAGTACAGAATTTTTCAAACACAATGTCTAAATACGAAACAAGTAATTTAGCAGAACTATTAGAAACGCATAACATCTCTCCCGCACAATTTAAGCAAATTGTTATAAGCGAGGTTAAGAGAACACCTAAAATGCAAGAAGCGTTCTTAAATGACCCCGCATCCCTTTTTGGGAGCATACTGCATTGCGCAGAACTTGGTTTAAATCCATCAGCTATGATGGGAGAATTTTATTTTATTCCATTTAAGAAGTCTATAAAGCCAATACTAGGGTATAAAGGTCTTTTGACGTTACTTTTAAGAAGCGGAGAGATAAATGTTATATTTTCAGAGATAGTTTATGAAGGAGATGAATTTGAATTTGAATATGGTCTTATGCCAAAACTAATTCACAAGCCACAACTTGAAAAAAGAACTCCACAAATTAAGTATGTATATGCAGTAGCAAAACTTAAAAATGGAGAAAATCTATTTAAGGTTATGTCAAAATCTGAAATTCTTAGTATTGCTGATATGACTGATTACCCTAACGACCTATTTTTCAACACTAAGAAAGACCCTCAAATGTGGATGGCCAAGAAAACTGTTTTAAAACAATTAGGAAAGTTACTACCTAAAGACTATTATGGTAAAAAAGGATTCTCTATGGACGATAATATTGAAAGCGGTTCTTTTTTAAAGCTAGACGAAGACAATAACCTTATAGTTGTTGATGGTAAGAAGATTGCTCCAACAAGAAACAAGTCAGTTTACGCAAATCTCGAAACAAAAGAGGAAATATTGGAAACTGAACAAATTACACTATCTTTGGAATTGGATGAAAACAACGCTTCTGATAGTTAGAGTTTTACAGAAACAAATTTAAAAGGATTAAAAGGAATACTTCGGTATTCCTTTTTTTTATGCGGGAACATTACTTATTATAGTCCAACCTCTACTAATTAGTGAATCATACGCACTTCCACTTACTCCAAGAGTAGGAGTTACACCACCCGCAAAAAGATTAACAAAGTCTATTGTTCCATTGTATGTATTGTAACTTTCAAACTCTATTAAAAGCGAATTTGCATCATTAACATTAGTGTTATTTAAAGCAAAAGTAAATCTTGTTACTAATCTGTTATTACTAAATATTATAGGAGGATTTTGTAATGCTCCATTTGGATAAAACACCTCTTCTAAATTTGGATTACCTACAATTTGATATTGACCCGCATTAGTATTTACATTTACCGCAAGAAGACCATCTTTAGGCACACCAATATACTTAACTCCTAAATTATTTAAAAGTCGAAGCTTCCTATTGTTACTAAAGCAATCTATAAGTTGAATACTATCATTAGTGAAACTAGTAAAATCGTTATTGGAAATAGTTATTGTATTTTCAGTACTAGAAGTATTGTCAATTGTAAAACCGCCAAATTCTCCACCAATAGATATGGGTATTAGGTTGTTTTCGGGAAGCTTAAAAGTACAACCACTTAGTTGTAAGGAAACCCCTAAAGAGGTACTTGCTTTTAGTTTAGGCGCATTTACTTCGGGAACATTTATACTACCCTCTAATACAGAAAAATTAGCAGAAGCTAAATAACTTCCTAAACCCATACAAGATATTTTTTCGCCATTACTATTTTCGTAATATGTGTTAGGCACTACTTCATCCCATAAGAAATCTCCACCCGTAATTACAAATTTAGCTAGACCCTCATAACCCGCTACAACTGATTCTGTAAAGGCAAATTTAATAGCGTTCTTTTTAGTTTCTTCAAAATTAAAAAAAGCCATTTCATAAGAAACGTTTGTGCTGAAAATAGCATTTCTTAAATCAAAAAAATCTTCATTGGCAATCGTAAAATCTGTTATTTGCAAATTTTCTAAACTACCTACTGATGAAGTTATAAATGAGGTTATAATTTTATCGTTACTTAATTCGTTTATTAATATTATACCAAATGATGTAGTAGTATTAATAAGATTAAAGTTTATTTCATCTTCTGAATAACTAGCACCCGTCATAGTGTATATATTAGAAGTATCGTATGGTTGTAATGTTGTGTCTGTTGCACCAACTGAATTACCCTCTAAAACCCATTCTGTATCATCAAATATACTAGTAATGGTTAGCTTTAAGGTTCGATTCCCCACCGAACTTACAATTGCGCTAAAATTTGTTTGAGTTGAAGCGGGAAATGGCGTGTTGATTATTAGTCCTTTATTGAAGAGCCTATCGTATCCAATTTTACCTTTTCCCGTAATTGCATTAGCACTAGAAAATCCCACAGAACTACCATTAATAGTACCAATTACATTGTTAGGTGTAAATTCATAAGCTGATTCTCCTAGTTTAGCAAAGGTAGAACTCCAAAAAGAAAATGGTTGTGAAGTTATGTTGTTAAAGTTTAGAGTAACATTCATTTTGTAATCATTACCTCCATTGATATACCCTCCAAGTCTACCTAATTTAGGAAGAGATAATACATCTAATCCGTTAAATTGTATTAATCGAAAGGGAAGTGTTAAAGGTGTATCGTAATCGGCAAAGCCTAAAAAAACATCTCCATTAGTATTGTTAATACTTAATAAATTTTGAGTGTTTTTCGTAAGTAAATCAATTGTATTGAATACTGTATTAAAATCACTAGACATAAACATACTATGCGTAGTTGCAGTATCGTTTCTGTTTATAATACTTAAACCACTATTTTTACCCTCTATAAATCCTCCCGTTAAAGACGCCCAATCAATATTTATAATTTGATTTAAAACTAATGAACCTACATTAACACTAAAATTTACTCCATACCAATTACCAAAAGCGATAGTCATTGGGCTTTGTGGTATTTCAGCACTAGCCGACAAACTATTTCCCGAAAAAAAACTGTTAGCAACTACTTTAGAGATATTAGGAAACTTATCCCCATAACTAATAGGCAGTAACGTAAAACTACTACCAAAAGAACCACCCGCTAAAGAGGTCATATATGTTGGCGATAAAAATTCTGCTTGTTGAAGTTGAGCGTATGCTAATCCGCTTAAATTATATATATAATCACTATTGTTGAAAGAGAAAAAGGGAATTCCCTCTCCATTTTCTCCCGAAAGAACAGATGCTATGCTTAACATCAATGTTGCTTGTGTACCTACATCTAAATTTTGGGCAAAGTTTTTAAAATCATTTGTGTAATCCGTAAGAAGAAAAGCACCTCCATTATCTTGTACGGAAACTAAAGAAATGCCTTGTAGTTTTGAAACAGAACTTGAAGCACCCGAATTTAATAAATAACAAGCACCCCAACCGAAAGCACGAATAGAAGCTAAAAATCCAAACTGATTAAACATAGCGAAATTTATAACCCCCGTGTAATCCGTAATAAAAGTTGCTTGATTTGTCAATGCTAAAGGGTCAAGATAATTGTATGCCTCTATAACGAAATTATTTAAAATATAGTCGTCCTCAAATATGGTTTCAATTGCTCCAAAAACTACCCTATCATTTAGATTAAAGATAGTAACCCCATCGGATTCAAGATTAAAGAAGCCAAAATTTAATGTATTTAATAACGATACAACTGTTTCTAGCGAAGTGATTTCGCCATCGGGATTATATACAGTATAAAGTTCAAAGGTTGGGTTATTTACCGCCCTAGCACTAATCTGAACAATAGTAGTATTGAATATTGTTTCAGCAGATAAATCCCAACTGTATTTTGTTTTAGCATTTGCTTGGTTTTTTGGGTCGCCTTCGGATGTGAACAACAAAATATCTACATTTTGAGTTAAATTGTTGTTTACCCTATATGATATATTGTTATTCATTAATCGTCTTTCTTAAAAAGGTTAATTTCTGATTTGCTTATTTGTGTTTCAATAGACTTGTAGTTTATAACTTTTTCATCTTTTGCATATAAATTATTATCATATATAAAGCTTTGTAAATCAATAAACTTGGTAAATTCCTTTAGGTTATGCTTACTAGCAGTATATCCATTAGAATAATTTATCAATAAAATCCTAGCGTTATTATCATATACTATTTTGTAAAAAAAAGTTTGAAGCTTCTTTAATATTAGTAAGTCTTTCTCGCTTTGAGGTATTCCGTTAGTTAAATTTTGTTTCGCCATTTTTTAAGTCTGTTTTAATGGCATCTACATCTTCTTTTATTTCATTAGAATACTGTTGAAAAAAACCATAAGTTTTAAGAAATCCATCATCGTAGCTTCTATTGTCTTTTAAAAACATAGAATTGGCTGCTTTAGTTACCCCAAATAATATATCAATTGTTTCTCCCGCTAAAACAACAACTTCCATTCTTAAATTACCATCAAATATTATATCTTTTTGTTTAAGATTTACATTTTTTGCGGGTTGAAATTGTGCGGGGTCTGTAAGATTTACTTCTGAAATAGAACAAATATCCCCATTAGAACCATAACGCTGAAACTTAATTGGTTGGTTTATTTGGTCAATACTAATAGATTTAATGTACATACTTTCAACTTTGTATTGGACACTTCCTTGAGATTTTTGTATCTCTTCATAGGTCGTTAAATCCCCCGTTGTAAATTCCACAAAGGGTGTTGCTGAAACTGTTACTATTGGTGTATATAAACCCGCCATAATTATTCTTCGTTTGCTACGTCTTCTCCTTTTTTGTTTTTAGCAGATAATTTTCCACTCTTTAATCTTTCAACTGTAATACCGTTCTCTTTTTTAATAATCTCAACTAGCTTTTTAATTTCAGAAACTGTTTCTTTACTATTAATAGCATCTCTTACTGCCTTGATTGAAATTACCGCATTATCAAACTCTGTATCCTTAGAGTTTTTTGCTGACTTTGGCGGTGCAACCGAATCTTCGCCATCAGAACTTTCGCCCAAGCTTAGTGATATTTTTTTGCCTTTTTTGACTTTAAACAAAAACAAAACAATTATTGCAACTCCCAAAATTTTAAGTATGTCTTTAGTTTCGTTATCCATTATTTTTTTCTTTTAAATACTATTGCCATTCCTACTAGTAATAAAATACCCCCACCCATAAGCGCTAATAACATTAATTGCTTATTTTTTCTATCGTCAACTAAGTTTTGTTCTTCTAAAACCGCAAAAGTCTTATACATAATGCCCTCAAGACTAATATCTTTTTGCGCATTTATCATTAAGGTTTCCATCTCTTTTGCTTGTGCTAAAGACATTTTTGCTAACTTCTCTTGAAGTTGGCGCATCTTTTTAGCATCGTTCATACTAACTAAAGTACCAACAACTAAATTCAACCCCATAGATATTAAAGCAGCTTTATCAAAAGCTTTTTTGCCTAAATCAATACCCGAACTGCCACTTGCATTTTTATATATTTCCATATCTTTATTTTTTGAATAGTTGAACAGTACTATATATAACCGCTAATCCAACCGCCATAATGCCTATAAATAAGCCCGTATCTTTTTGCCTTTTTGTTCCTTCTGATTGCAATGTTTTAGAATACTCAAGAATTGTATCCGATAGTATTTGCCATCTTGCTGTTTCCTTTTGTGCTTGAATATTCGCTAATGCCAATTGCTCTTGTTGTTGCAACTCCATTTGCTTCACTTTCATCATAGCTTCTCGTTGCTTTTTGGCTTGAGCAGAACTTGAAAAAATACCCGCAATACCAACACCAATAGAGATAGCAGTAAAAATAAATCCACTTTCGCCTCTATCTAATATCGCTCTTGATATATCGTCTTGAAAAGCCTTATTTGGTAAATTAACCAACGTAAGTCTTGTAATTATAGAAAGTGTAGGTCTTAAAGGAACTTTTATATCATTTGCTTTTAACAGCCTAACAACCTCTTCGGGTTTTTGAATTATCAATTTATTTAATAACTCCAAATCATTTGGTAATTGCTTCATTTTGTATTTTTTTTAATGTGTAAAGTTTGTATAAAACTAAACTCCCGTATTTATAATTTTAATATTTCTATTCATTTTAGCATCTCGGTATTTTTTACTTTCATACCAAGCGTAGGTAATTCCACCTACAACACCCGTAAGCGCAAAACCCGTTACTAACCACAAAGTTGATTTATTTTTCATATTTTATAAAATTATATTTTTTAAGTCAGAAGTTGCAACATCCATAGCACCATCTTTTGCAAGAACCTTGCTAATGTATGCTCTTGTTATGGAGCTAACCGCAGTAGCCAAAGAAGTGGGCGTGTTATACTTAGGGGTAGTTAATTGACGAGCCATTTTACCCGTTGAGCCATAAGCACCCGCATTATACACCGCAATTACTCTGTCAAGATGATAACCTTTGTCCGATTTTGCCCAACTTTCATCAAGCAATTGCCCAAGAAGAATTGAGCCAATTGCAATATTTAGTTCGGGTTTTAATTGGTCTGCATTTGTAACATCACGAAATGTATTATTGGCGTTCATTACACGATACTTTTTAAATAAGGTTTTTTCGCCCTCTGTCATACGCCCTTTTTTATATTCTGTTTCTAATTGAGTTTTTGCGTAATTTCTGTTCCATTGCATAAGTCCTTGAGTTATGTGTCCCGCAGAACCCGCATTTGGATTACCTCCGCTTTCTACTGCAATAAAACTTGCAATAATTGGTTTTGGGATGTTAGAATTTACCGAAGCCTTAGAAATAAAAGTACCGTAATTTTTCCAAATTTTCTCAAGCTGACCTTTAATAGATGCTCTTGAACCCCAACTCGTAGGAGATATTAACCCCGCAACGGGTACTAAAATTGTATTTATTGACATAAGTTAGTTAATTAAAATCTAAGTTGTTTATGTTCTTGATTAACTCTGAAATTTAGGATACCACTATAAGAGTTTTCATTTTCTTCAATTAAATCACAGGCAACTAACTCGTATAAATCTGTTTCTTTTATTTGTGGCTTAATACCTGTGTAAAAAGCTGTTAAAGCATCTGATTTTTCTGATGTTGTTGGTTGCTCTCTTTCCTCTTTAATTCGGTTGAATAAAACTTCTTTTTCTTGAGCATCCTCTTCTTTTTGAGAAACCATT
>Ga0105050_10004886_pt1 | contig 17546 bp, 14 predicted proteins | sample FRY01_FD_78088 | JGI IMG/M metagenome (GOLD analysis project Ga0105050, IMG submission 78088) | Freshwater microbial communities from Lake Fryxell liftoff mats and glacier meltwater in Antarctica - FRY-01 | ecosystem: Environmental > Aquatic > Freshwater > Ice > Glacier meltwater ... | reverse complement strand
GCTGATTGGCCGATATCTGACCTTTGATGCGGCAGATATGGATTTTCGCGAGTACAAACTGCGCAAGGACCCAACTAATCAGATCACCTGGGAGAACCGTGCGCAGATCCAAGTAGTAGAGCTCGAGGATCAGTGCCAGCCGGCTCCTTTGCAGGCTCCAGCCACTTGACAGGAAGGCTGCGGAGTAGCCGCGAGTAACCTATGACTCATGGGCCCTTCAACCCCGCCCCGGGTTCGGGTCGTTGTACTGAACTGGAACTCGGCCTGGTTTACTCGGCGCTGCCTAGTGGCACTTGAGGCCACAGAATACCCTCGCGAATTTCTAGAGATTGTCCTCGTTGATAACGCCTCGGTGGACGGATCGCTTGAGCAACTCAGGTATGCATTTCCCAACATTCGCGTCATTGCGAATGAGTCGAACCTTGGGTTTGCCGAAGGCTGCAATCGGGGGATGCGTGATCTTTCCCAAGTTGATGCTGTGGCGCTTGTCAATAACGATGCCGTTCCCGAGCCAGGCTGGCTGTGGCCGTTAGTGGCCGGGCTTCAGTCGGACCCAGAAGTTGGAGCAGTTGCTGCGGCACTTGTCTTGGACCCTCCCTTTATCAAAGTTGGCCTGAATCTGATGTCGGGGCAGGCGCAGATTGAGTCTGTGCGTGTTGGCCCAATTGAGGTGCTCCACCGAACTCAGGGAACCGTCCTGCGAAAGGTGGGCCACCCAGACTGGCCAATGGCTCATGATTACTTCATCGGTGACACTTCAGCTGCGGGCACTGATTCGATGCTGCTGCCGGCGGGGCCAGGGGAGCGAGTCATTTCGCTTCGAGTGACTGGTAGCGGCAGGCTGAGGGCAAGCACCAGCGTTGATCAGATCACTGTTGATCTCATGTCAAGCCCTCTTGAACTGCAGTTGCGTTCCGGGGTCGATCGTTGCGAACTACTCAATGGCCTCGGCACCGATCGTGAAGAGAACTCTGAAGGGTTCGATCTTCACTTCGGGCAGCTCACCCAACTTCTTGCCTCATTGTCAGCTGAGACAGTTCCCGGTTTTTGTGGCGGCGGTGTCCTCCTCCGAACAGCGATGCTTGAACAGGTTGGGTTGTTTGATCCGCGCTTCTTTGCTTACTACGAAGACACTGACTTGGCTTGGCGTGCTAGTCGTGCCGGTTGGCACACAATCACTGCACCTGAGTCGGTTATCCGGCACTCGTTCGGTGCTTCTTCGGCAGCTGCCTCGCCGGGATTTTTTGTGCATGTGTATCGCAACTGGCTCATGACTGTGTTGCGTAACGCAGGCTCAGCAGACCGCAAGCGGGCTCTGCGGTCTCTTTGGGACCGATTGAAGTGGGCGGTGCGAGCAAATGTTTTCAGCCGCCTTAAGCACGGTCACCTGCCAAGGGCCAAATTAGTTCTGGCCTGGAAACGAGTTGCGTGGAACCTCCTGATTGAACTGCCGTATCTTCGCCAAACGCGAAGCCAAAAAATTGGCGCTCATCGCACTGATCGAATCCGCAGTCCTCTCAGACCATCCGCTGGTGCCCGGCCCCCATCCTCTCGGCCGGGCGGGCCCTTAATTGTGTATCTCGACATCACCCAAAAAGCCGTTGCCGTGAAGGTGTTACTCACGCAACTCTCACAAGTTGAGCCGGATATTGACCTTGTTCCAGTCGTTGAGTACACCGAATCTGTAGTGGGTTATCGCCGTGCCTCTGCTGCTGAATTGCAGAAAATCCTTGGACTGAGTTCTCGGTTCGGAACTAGCCAATCGGCAGATAACGATGTCCTGTGCTTGGATGAGTTCGCTACAGGATCAGTTCTTCTTGACTGTCAGCCCGACCGAGTCGTGGCCCAACCGGCAACCTCTGAATCCTTTCAGCCTCAGATTGAAACATCCGCCATTGAGCCGCCATTCACTATCGACAACCTGCCTACGCTTCGGGTTGGTGAGAACCCTCAGCAAGCGCAACTTGAAGAGTTTGCTATAGCGTTACTTCTATGGTTTGGTCTGCCGTAGTAAGAGAAAAAACCCACAAAAGCCGGGGATTTCAGAGATCTAGGCAGTTGATTGAGTGCTGGAGTCGAGAGCAACTAGGTAGTTTTCTGGATTATTTCGGCCCCTTTCTCATAGACTGCCAATATGACGACTCCTCTCCCCAGTGGGCGTGTTGTTCGGCGCTTAGCTGCGTTGTTCGGCTTAGCCTTGATCCTGAATTTCCTGCCTGTTCCACGTTTTGGGTTCGCTCAAATTTCTGTCCTCGACAAAGTGGCACTTCCACTCATGACAGATGTTGCCGCCTCGGAGTTACCTCAACTTCAAGCAGCGGTTGATTCAACAACGCCAGTTGCCCCCGTTAACTCAGATAACCCGTCCTCGGCATCGACCGCAAGCCCGAGTGCGTCTATGACCGAGGATCGTGTCACAGGAACTGCAGACAAGGTGAGTGAGTTTGCCGCCATTGGTGTCCTGCTCGATGAAGCGCCCAGCGAACCAATTCTTGTTCGGGTGCAATCCTCTGATGGTAACTGGGGTTCTTGGCGCGAGCTCGGGATTGAACTTGATGAAGGCCCCGATGCCAGTCGAGGCAACAACCAGATTGAGGGCAATGGCGCTGCATTTGGAACTGAACCGCTGTGGGTGGAGGACGCAATTGGCTATCAGCTCAACTTGAGCAGTTCGGATGTTCCGACCGCCGAAGTTGCGCTCATGCGAGACGAGACGAAACGCACCATCACTGAAGCTATTCCGGTGGCAGGTGCAGCTGTGCCAACACCGTTTGGTATTCATTTGCGTACTGAATGGGCTGCGCGTCCAAGCACCACCAGCCTAGGCAGCACGGTCAAGCTCGCCGTAGTTCACCACTCTGCTAGCTCTAATGATTACTCGCCTGCAGAAGTTCCAGGAGTGCTCCGATCAATTCAGGCGTATCACATGGACGGCCGCGGATGGTCAGACATTGCTTACAACTTTGTGGTTGACAAATACGGCGGCGTCTGGGAAGGCCGCGGCGGCGGAATCAGCAATCCTGTCATTGGGGCGCATGCCATGGGGTTCAACACCAATTCAGTTGGCGTCATGATGTTGGGCGATTACACCAATGCAACCCCCTCGGCCACCGCCCTTGAGTCAGTAAGTCGGGTGATTGGCTGGAAGCTTGCACTTTTTAACGTCGACCCTGCTGGACGAGTTTCGTTCACCTCACTTGGCTCAACCAGTATTCCTGCTGGGGTTACCGTTGATATCCCGCGTGTGGTGGGACACCAAAACGTGGGTGCTACCGGCTGCCCCGGGTCTATCCAAACCTCCTTAGGTCAAATCCAGACACGTGCTCAGGAGTGGACAAGTTATTTACGGGCGACGATGGGCCCGGTGGGTGTTTTTGACATCGCTGTCGCAGAAGCCAGCGGTTCGGTCGTCTCTGCAGGTTGGGTGCTCGATCTTGAAGTGAGTGCACCACTTCAAATAGTTCTCGCTAGCGGTGATAGATCTTTGGTAGCGATTGCTGAAATTCCTCGTCCAGATCTTTTGCCGCTGTATCCAGACCAAGGGGAAAATCATGGATTTTGGCTGCGCTGGGACGGCTTCACTCCTGGAAAGCATGAAATTTGTATCACTGCAATTAACCAAGGGTATGGCCAGAACTCTGCCCTTGGCTGTAAGACCCTGGTCGTGCCAAACCCTGATGGCTCAATCCCAACCGAGGTCACAAATCCCGCTGTTGTGAAGTAACACATCCCGCACCGAATCAAACCGTAGCGAGTTCTCTCCTTGAGGTATCGGCTAGTTGATCGGTTGCGATAACATTGAAGTGTGAGCATCGCACCCTATGTATCTGTTATTACGCCGGTTTATAACCCAGATGCCTTGGTGCTTTTTGAGTGCATCCAGTCAGTCAAAAAGCAGACTTGGTCAGACTTTGAGCACCTCCTAGTAGATGACGCTTCAACCTTCCCCCATGTTCAGCGCGTGTTGTTGGAAGCGGCTCAAAGTGATCCGCGAATTGTGGTATCCACAAGAACCGAGAACGGCGGCATCGTGGCTGCCTCGAACGATGCGTTATCCAAAGCTCGCGGTCGTATTTTGGTGCTGCTCGATCATGATGATGTTCTTGAAGACCTAGCACTAGAGAGGATAGTTGAAGCGTTTGAATCTTCGCCCGAAGTTGAATACGTGTATACCGACGAAGATGTGCTGGTTCCGCAAGGTCACTTTGCCGACCCATTTTATAAACCTGATTGGTCGCCTGAGCGCTTTCGGAACCAGATGTACACCTGCCATATTTCGGCGTTCACCAACGAGATTGTTCGCAGGGTTGGAGGGTTTCGAGAAGGGTTTGACGGTTCCCAAGATTGGGATCTAGTTCTGCGTGTTACAGAGCTCGCAAAAAAGATTGTGCACATACCCGAGGTCCTGTACCACTGGCGAGTCGTCCCAAGCTCGGTGCTCTCCGGTGAGGACGTAAAGCCGTACGCCTATGACTCAGCGAAGCGAGCCTTAGAGTCGCAGGTTCAGCGCCTCGGACTTGAGGCGGATGTGGTGGAGCAAACTCCGCGGGGTTACTTCAAGCTATTACGTCGCCATTCGAACTGGCCCTTGGTCAGCATCATCATCCCAACCTGTGGTGCCACTGGCATTGTCTGGGGTACTGAGCGAATCATGGTGTTAGAGGCTGTGCGCAGTATTCTAGATCGGTCGACATGGCCTAATTATGAATTGATTCTCGTGGTAGACGAACCAATGAATCAAGAACTTCTCGACGAACTGAGCGAGCTTGCCGGCCAGCGATTGAAAATTCTGCCGTTTACGAAGCCTTTCAACTTCTCTGAGAAATGCAACCTTGGTGCGTTAGCTGCAAGTGGAGAAATCCTGTTGTTCCTCAATGACGATGTTCAGGTGATTGAACCGAATTGGATTGAGGTGCTTGCGGGATTTTTGCGAGAGCCTGACGTGGGAGCCTGCGGGCTCCGCCTGCTGTTAGAGGATGGTCGGGTTCAACACGTAGGACACGTGTACCTTGGCGGCAATCCGGGGCACCTGATGTTTGGTCAGATGCCCGATAGTGACAGGAATCGCATAGCGATTTCGCTTGATCGTGAAGTCTCTGGGGTGACGGCGGCATGTATGGCAATCACATCCGAGGTCTTTGCAGAGATTGGCGGGTTCAGCACCAAGTTTGCAGGCAACTACAACGACGTCGACCTGTGTCTCAAACTCAGACAATCGGGCTACCGAATTGTTGTTTCCGCTCAGGCATCGCTCTACCACTTTGAATCAGTAAGCCGGGACCCCACCGTGAGTGAGTCAGAATTACAAATGCTGCGAGATCGATGGCAAGAAGACTTGGCGAGCGACCCGTACTACAACCCCAACTTTGACCAACGCTTTGATAACTACCCCCACCCGGTGAGTTACCCAATCAAGTACTAACCCCCTAACCCCACCACTACCCCCCCGCCGTTTTGTCTTGCGAGGGACCCCCTATAGGGGGTCCCTCGCAAGACAAAACAGGATTATTGGGGTGTTCTCGGGGCCGAGAGCGTTTCGGCAATCTGATTGAGTTGCTCGGTCAGGTGCTCAGCAATATCGAGCATCTCGGTTCGAACCGCCGAAAGAGTTGATAACGAGATCAGAACTTCGTCGACCTTATGCTGAGCATCGAAAGTGGCTTTCTCAAGGTCGCTAATTCGTGCCTCAAGGGCGATCTGATGCTGTGCATCGAAAGTGGCTTTCTCAAGGTCGCTAATTCGTGCCTCAAGGGCGATCTGATGCTGTGCATCGAAATTATCTTTCTCAAGGTCCCTGATTCGTGGCTCAAGGTCGATCTGATTCTGAACATCGAAAATTGACTCCTCAATGTGCTTGATTCGTCGGGGCAGGCTTCTCAGAGTGCGCAGCAGTCCAAGGGGGGTCCTAGCTTGTTTCGATGTGGGCAACTCTGTCGAGGCCATCCTGCTCCGGTGCAAAAGACGAATCTGAACCCCTTGTTTGTGGGCTCAACTTGCAGTGCGTGCACAGCTTAGGCGCTCATTTCGACCAGAATAGAGGATGTGCACTTCCTCATCATGACAAGTTCAAGCCGGTCCGCATGGTCCGATCTTGTTAGCGCTTCCATTCGGAAATTCCACCCGAACTGCAACATTCATATGGTGCTTGCTGAGGGCAGATTGTTCACTCCCCACGATCGGCCTGCAGTGAGGCCTCAACGGTTAAAGATCGGGCCGATCAGATATGCCGATTTAGTGATGTCCTATGGCGCTAACGCTGCAGGCTGGGCAGCTCTGCCGTGGATCCTTGAAGACCTTAGCGAGGGGTGGCCAGAGAAGTTCAGTTTCACCGAGCCCCTCATCATCTTGGATGACACGTTTTTACTGCTCGGGTCGCTGAACCCAGAGCTTGAGCAACTCAGGCAATCTCGTTCCCTAGCTCGTGCTGCAAAATATGATTCAGCCTCGTTACTTGGCTGGGGCGGTTGTTTGCCTGGCTGGTTAGCGTTAGGGAACGCCTCGGTCGAGCTCATGAATTGGTGGAAGTCGCGAGTACTTTCTGAATTTACGACCCCAAGTGATGATGCCCAATCGAGTAAATCGCTCTCAATCTCGCAAGGAATCGATTGGCTATGGAGCGACCTTCCTGTGGGCAAAGCGCTCACTGTAATTACTGAGCCCGCAGTTCGCCTATCGGCATTAACCACTGATGAATTGCAGCTCACGGGAACCGAGGAGCAATGGCTAGTCAATGCACAACCACTTCGCCTTATTGACCTTGCAGGAACGAATCCCCTCAAGCCTTGGAAGTTCGCAAGTGGTCATGCAGCACCTCGCCGATTACTGAGCGAGTCAACTGAATTGAGAGCTCTCATTCACTCTGCAACGACTGACCTAGTAGCCCTTGGGTGGACCCCTGAGTCTGAACGAGTCGGAGATGCAGTACCTGGCGTTCGGCTTGGCGCTCGAACCAGCGCTTGGTATCGGAAGATGGTGAGTGCGTCACTTTCTTCGGGATCGCAGCTTCCGCCGAATCCATTTGTTACCGGTCAGGTTCGTGGTTTTCTGGACCGGCTGGCAGGCGTTAAAGCTTTTGATGGCATTGGTGGTGCAGAGCTTTCGGGGGTCTCGGAGTATGCGGACCTCCTCCTGACTCAACGGCCAGACCTTCAGGCGGCTTTTCCCGGAGTCCGTTGGTCGGGCAGAGATTTGTTTATACGGTGGATGTGGAGTCACGGGCTTGAAGAGGGAAGTACGTCCCTTGGGCTCTTACCGGACTTCCCCATGCAGCGTCCTCGGCACGTACTACCGCTCAATCAACGACCATTTGGGGTCAATCTGGTGGGTTATCTCAGCGGAGATTTGGGGCTTGGGGTAGCAGCACGAAGGATGCTCGCAGCGCTTGAACTGGCAGGGATTCCCTATACCTCGGTGAGTTATGACCGCAGCAGCAGCCGTAATGCTCAGGCTGCGGAACGCAACTTAGATGCACCATATCTGTTCAACATGATCATGATTACGCCAGACCAGCTTCCGTACTTTGCGGAAGATGTGGGTCCAGATTTTTTTTCGGGTCATTACACAATTGGGCTGTGGTTCTGTGAGACCGATGTGTTAACCGAACACCAAATTTCTAGCTTTGGATTAGTAGATGAAGTGTGGGCTGCAACGGAGTATCTCTTCACACTTTTTGCCAAGTACGACCAAGTTCCTGTCCGCCAGATTCCTGTTCCGCTGGTGTTTAGCGACCCTCAGGTCCAAGCAGAAGACAAACTAAGGCTCGGCCTTGATGATCGCTTTACCGTTCTGTTTTCCTTTGACTTTCTCTCGGTTGCTGAAAGAAAGAATCCTCGGGGGCTTGTGGATGCTTACTGCCGAGCCTTTCAGCCAAACGACGGAGCGCGGCTGATCCTTAAAGGGATCAACGGAGATAAATTCCCGGATCAGTTAGAGGCACTTTTTGATGCTGTGGCAGATCGGCCGGATATAGATATTTGGGACCGGTATTTATCCTCTCGGGATCGGCTGGCATTGATCGCACTAGTTGACTGCTATGCCTCGTTGCATCGTTCAGAGGGCTTAGGACTCACGATGGCCGAGGCAATGTCTTTGGGCACCCCAGTAGTTGCCACGGCTTATTCGGGAAACCTTGACTTTATGGACGATTCAACGGCGCTATTAGTGCCCTATCACGAGGTGCTTATTGGTGCAGGACACCTGTACCCGGCAGAAGGTCACTGGGCAGAACCAGATCTTGCGATAGCTGCAACCTTGTTACGCCGGCTATTCGATGAACCAGAGCTGCGTAATCGGCTCGGTCGAGAGGCTCCTAGTTCTTTGCTCAAATTCTCATTATCTGCTGTAGCTGAGCTCGTACTTCAGCGCCTGAGAGAGCTAGAGATCAGCCTTCTAGAGCCTTAGTTTCACCGTTGAATAATGACTTACATCATTGCAACGAGTCGGTACTTCGGCAGGAAGTGAGCCTGAGTAGATGGCTGTCTATGTGGCTAAAATGTATCAAGCCAGTCTTTGGGGCAATAGGCTCAGGGACCAAACTTCGCTGATAAGCCTGCTACCTGCTAGACCTAAGGGCCATGAAGGGTTTGATTTTGTCTGGCGGAGCCGGCACTCGGCTGCGGCCGATCACGCATACCAGTGCCAAACAGCTTGTGCCTGTTGCCAATAAGCCAATTCTTTTTTATGGGATTGAAGATATGGCCGAAGCTGGAATCACCGAGGTGGGCATTATCACCGGTGAAACAGGTGAGGAGATTCGCGCTGCAGTTGGTGATGGATCCGCCTGGAGTATCAACGTGACTTATATTCCACAGGACTCGCCGCGGGGCTTGGCGCACTGCGTACTTATTGCTCAGGAGTTCTTGGGTGATGAGGATTTTGTCATGTATCTCGGCGACAACTTGCTTCGCCAAGGCATTACTGAGTTTGTCGAGGCTTTCGAGGCCGACCGCCGTGCTGCTACGGCGCCGCAACTGGACGTAGATTCACAGCCGCCCTCGGCACAGATTCTGCTGACCCATGTGCATGACCCCGAGCGCTTTGGAGTGGCCGAACTAGATGCTGACGGTCATGTCATCCGCCTTGTCGAGAAGCCCGAGAACCCACGTTCAGATTTGGCGCTTGTCGGGGTTTATCTGTTTGATCAGTCCATCCACGAGGCAGTCCGCACCATTGAACCCTCGCCCCGAGGTGAGTATGAGATAACTGATGCCATTCAGTGGCTCATCGACCACGGCCACAAAGTTCGCCATGAGGTTCTTGAAGGCTGGTGGAAAGACACCGGAAAATTAGAACCTTTGTTGGAGGGAAACCGATTGGTTCTTGAGACGTTGGAGTCACGTATTGACGGAACTGTGGACGCAACCTCAAAGCTTGAGGGGCGGGTGGTTATCCAAGCTGGAGCTCAAGTGATCAATTCCCATATTCGTGGTCCAGCCATAATTGGTGAGCGCACGCTCATCATTGATAGCTATATCGGGCCATACACTTCGGTGTACTACGACTGTGAAATTCGAGGAACTGAGTTGGAGCACTCCATCATTTTGGAGGAATCACAGATACTTGATTTGCCCCGAGTTGCTGACTCGCTCGTGGGCAAGCAAGTAGTTGCAAAGCGTAGTGAGGCAAAGCCTTCGGCCATACGTTTGATGTTGGGTGACCATTCTCGAATCGAGGTCATGTAATGCCAGAAATTACCCAGTCCGATGTGATCAACGACGTATATCTCGTCAACCCAACTTTGCACGGAGACGAACGCGGGTTTTTTGTAGAGACTTACCGTCGTGAATGGTTCCCGAAGGGTAGAGAAATGATCCAAGGCAACCGTGGAGACCGCGTTGCTGGATGCTTGGTGGGCTTGCATTATCACTTACATCAGTCCGATTACTGGTATGTGCCCCATGGCCATGCTCGAGTTGTGTTGCATGATCTTCGAACCGGAAGTCCCACTGACGGCGCAACGTTAGAGCTTGACCTTGGAGAGGTTGATGGCGGACCTAATAACCACCTTGGCGTGTACATCCCGCCGGGGGTTGCCCACGGGTTTGCATCAATGACCGATATGACCATCACGTATATGGTCGACGGTTATTACAATCCTGCAGATGAGCTTGGTGTGGCTTGGGACGACCCAGAGATTGATGCCGATTGGGGAGTGTCTACTCCAATTCTTTCGGCTCGTGATCAGGCGAATCCGCTTCGCTCTCAACTCGAACCGCAATGGCAGCCACATGTGGCTTTGCGAACCTAAGACCTGATCGAAGGGCAATATGAGACTTTTCGTGACCGGCGGCGCTGGGTTTATTGGATCTAATTACGTTCATCATGTGCTGAGTAGTACTGATGACTCCGTCACCGTGTACGACGCGCTGACCTATGCCGGTAACCGCCAAAATCTGGCAGACCTTGAGGGCAATAAGCGGTTCAGATTTGTGCATGGTGATATCTGCGATCGTGAAGCAGTCACAGCTGCGCTTCCACACCACGATGCAGTGGTGCACTTCGCTGCAGAAAGCCATGTTGACCGCTCACTGTTAGACCCCGATGTGTTTATGCGCACGAACTGCTTGGGTACCAATGTGATGTGTGACGTAGCAGCCCAAGTTGGCGTAGAACGCTTTGTGCATATCTCTACCGATGAGGTGTACGGGTCTATTGAGGAAGGGTCCTTTATAGAGACCGATCGCTTAGAGCCGCGATCTCCATATTCGGCTGCCAAGGCTGGATCTGATCTGGTAGCGATGGCTTATTACGAAACCTATGAGTTGCCTGTGCTACTCACTCGTTCTTCTAATCAGTTCGGGCCGTTTCAATTTCCCGAAAAGCTGATTCCCTTCTTTGTTACCAATCTGATTCAGGGACGCAAGCTACCCCTGTACGGGGACGGGCTGAATATTCGCGATTGGCTATTTGTTCGAGATAACTGCGAGGCAGTTGACCTTGTTTTGCGCACAGGCACTGTTGGTCAGATCTACAACATTGGCGCTGGTAACGAACTGACAAACAGGCAGATCACTGACCGGGTTCTGGCGCTGCTCGGAAAAGATGAGTCGGCGATTGACTACGTCGAGGATCGTAAAGGTCATGATCGCCGTTACTCAATTGATGCCAGCAAAGTGCTCTCTCTGGGTTGGCAGCCTCGCTACTCATTTGATGAAGCGCTTGAAGAAACAGTCCGCTTTTATTCAGATAATCCGTCATGGTGGCAGCCGCTGCTTGAGCGGGTGAAAAACCGCTAATCCGCTACTCGGACTCAAGGAGCTTTGATGCGCATTTTGATTACTGGTGCTCGTGGTCAACTCGGCACAGAACTCATGGCGTTACTTCAGCCGCAGCAACACCATCAAGTTCTCGGACTTGATTTGCCAGAGCATGACCTCACTCATCGTGACCATGTACTTGGAGTCATCACCGAATGGGCACCTGAACTCATCATTCACGGGGCTGCGTTTACCGCGGTTGACCTCTGCGAGGAACAAGCAGAAACTGCCTACTTAGTGAATTGTGTGGCCACCAGATTTGTAGCTGATGGCGCACGCCGCGTCGGTGCTCATGTGGTGTACGTATCAACAGATTACGTTTTTGATGGCGCTCAGCAGAGCCCCTATAGGGAGTGGGACCAAACCAATCCGCAGTCGGTGTACGGCCGAACCAAACTCGGTGGTGAGATGGAGATTTACCCCGGCTGGACTATTGCTCGCACCTCTTGGGTGTGCGGAATCCATGGCAACAACATGGTGAAGACGCTGCTGCGTTTAGCGGGGGAGCGGGACACACTGTCATTTGTTGACGACCAGTTTGGTCACCCTACTTTTGCCGGTGACCTAGCCGTGATGTTGGCAAAGCTAGGGGTTGAGCGAGTTCCCGGAATCTTTCACACCACCAATCAAGGTGCAGTGAGTTGGTACGAGTTTGCTCAAGAAGTTTTTCTGGCAGCCGGCCATGATCCCAACCGAATCCTTCCCATAACAACGGCTCAGTTAGACCCGCCGCGACCGGCAATGCGTCCAGCAAACTCGGTATTAGATGGGTTTGCATGGCGTTCGCACGGGTTCAGACCAAGTCGAGACTTTCGGGAGCCACTCGCAGAGGTTGTTGAAGCTCTCACCAAGTAGGCGCTCCTCAAGTAACTGTCAGGAAAGCGTTGAGGGCTGTAGCCAAATCCTGCTATTACTCGATTTAGAGTGACTTCACCCGCCGTACAAGACCCTTGGTGATTCTGTGGTTGGCAGCCCGCTTAATGACCCGCATGATGCGGTTGTGGGTGGCCAATGTTGGGTGGTTAGCGGCAATCAATGCTTGGTTGACTTGAGCTAGCCGAACTTCGTACTCGCGATTTTGAACCTTGAGTGTTGCCGATTCGGCTTGGGTGCCAAGTAACGCATCGCGAGTGGTGAGTAAATCCTTGCGCAGTTGCTGAATAGATGATTTGAGTTGTTCGATTTTTAGTTCGTCAGCAGTGGAAGGCACTAGATGACTTTAGCAGAGGGTTAAGCCCAACTAGCCGCCCGCTCTACCAGCAGCAATGGTCGGCCCGGTACCATAGGAGTATGAGTCCGAGCTTTGTGATCATCGGTGGGGGACCTGCTGGACTCAGTGCTGCAACTCATGCGGCCAGACTTGGCGCTCAAGTCACGCTCATTGAGAGAGACATCCTTGGCGGTGCCGCCAACTTATGGGACTGCATTCCCTCTAAAGCAATGATCATGACTGGTGGCGAACTCAACCAGATTCGATCATCTGCTGGGATGGGTCTTGAGTCAATGGATCCGCATGTAGATAGTGATGCGCTTCGGCAACGAATCCTGGTCATGACGGCCAAGCTCGAGGCCTCAAATCGGCGTTTGCTCGAGAGTCAGAACGTCAACTTGGTGAGCGGGACAGGCCGTCTGCTTGATGCCCATACGGTATTGGCCTCAACCGAGGATGGCGAGCAAACATTTAGTGCTGACGCCGTATTGGTTTCCACTGGTAGCCGTCCCAGGATTCCTAGTTGGTGTACCCCTGATGGCGATCGGGTACTGACCACAAGAGATGCATACCCGCCAAAGTCAATGCCCGAACACCTGATTGTTGTTGGCTCGGGAGTGACCGGGGTTGAGTTTGTGCACATGTTTTCTAGCTTCGGCTCCGAGGTCACTTTGATTGTCTCTCGTCAGCAGGTGCTTCCGAGTAAGGACCCAGAGGTTGCTGCAGTTCTTGAGGCTGATTTTCTGCGCCGAGGCGTGAAGCTCTGCAAGGGCGCACGAGCTGTCGGGCTGGATCGAACCGAGGCGGGGGGAGTGGTCCTGCGCTGTGATGACGGCCGTCGTGCTGAAGGCAGCCATATGTTGCTTGCCATCGGCTCGCAGCCAAACTCTGAGGGCCTTGGATTAGAAGCTGCAGGTGTACTGATGGATGGCCCTTGGGTGAGGAGCTTGGACCATCACTTGCGATCAAATGTTCCTCATGTCTATGTTGCTGGAGACTTGTCGGGCAAGTTGCCGCTGGCCTCGGTTGCCTCAATGCAGGGCAAGAAGATTGCCGAACACGTGATGGGCCTTCACAAGGTTGATCACCGGCATTTGGACTATGAAAAAGCTGCGTCAGCAATTTTTACTGAGCCAGAAATTGCAGATGTTGGACTTGCCGAAGCCGATGCGTTTGCAGAGGGTCGAAAGGTTCGCGTCACAAAGGTCCCTTTTGGGTCCCAAGCCAAGGCGCTTATCAATAATGACCCCCGAGGATTTGTGAAGATCATTTCTGATCCTGCTACTGGTGTAGTCCTTGGTGGCTCAATTGTTGGCCAACACGCTGCTGAGTTGATTTCGGTCCTTGCCTTGGCAGTTACTAATCGACTCAAAGTTTCTGATATTTCCGAGACGCTATTTGTTCATCCGGCGCTTGCAGAGGCACTTGCTGAGGCAGCCGAATAAGGCTTTAGGGTGGGGCGAATCTATTTGACCAAGGTGCATTCCGCTCACTGTGATCCCGATCGGTTCCCAACGAGAATCCCGTTAGATGCTAACCTTCGATATTCCCGATTCCTATCAAAAGGATAAATTTTGTCCACCCCCGCTCAGGTCTGGTCCTATCGGACCCTCATTCTGAACCTGGCTCAACGAGACCTCAAGGCGAGATACAAGCGGAGCTTTATCGGGTGGATGTGGTCGCTCATAAATCCTGCTGCAACGCTCGGAATTTATACCGTCGTCTTTGGATTTTTCCTCAAGGGTACGGCTCCGGTAGGAGGAAACGGCACTCTGAATAGCTTTGCCATCTACCTGTTTTGTGGGCTTGTAATTTGGAATCTGTTTTCGGGCATCGTGAACACCTCCATCGGTACTTTCGCCAGCGCTGGACCATTACTGACAAGAACCTATTTCCCGCCGGAGTGCCCTATGGTCGCTGGTCTAACCACTGTGGTTTTGCAATCCCTTATCGAAGCCGGAATCCTCATGTTCTTTATGATTATCCTCGGAAACGTGTCATGGACGGCGATCATGATTCTGCCGATCTTCACGCTTATGGCCTGTTTCGCTTTCGGCATCGGATTGGTGCTCGGCCTGTTAAACATCCGGTTCCGTGACGTGTCGTACTTGGTGGGTATTGCAATGCAGGTGCTGTTCTACGCAACCCCGATTGTCTACCCACTTGATATAATTCCAGCTAACTTCCAGCGGATCCTGTTGCTGAACCCTCTCACCACATTCGTATACGCAATGCGTCAAGCCGTCTACAACCTTGAACTTCCAACGCTGAACAATTGGCTTGTCATGATTCTCGCTGCAGCAACCAGCCTAGTCGGCGGGTGGATTGTCTTTGGTAAATATGCTCCGCAAGTGATTGAGGAACTTTGATATGAGCGCCATTGTCGTCGAAGATGTCTCTAAGCGGTACCGACTCCAAACGGATCGTGCACACTCCGTCAAGGAGTTGTTCACTCGAAGAGATCGCGACTCTGGGACAGACCATTTTTGGGCGCTGCAGGACGTCTCGCTTGAGATTGAGCAGGGCTCCATGTATGCCTTGGTGGGACATAACGGTTGCGGCAAATCAACTTTATTGAGATGTATAGCCGGTATCTACCGCCCCACTTCTGGGTCAGTGAAAGTGGATGGCCGAATATCGACCCTGCTCGAACTTGGAGCCGGATTCCACCCTGATCTGACGGGGCGAGAGAACGTCTACATGAATGCAACCATCCTTGGGATGTCGAAGAAGCAGATTGACGGAGTGTTTGATGAGATCGTTCAGTTTGCAGGTGTTGAGGAGTTCATCGACTCCCCAGTAAAGATCTACTCCAGCGGAATGTTTGTTCGCCTTGGATTTTCGGTAGCGGTGCATGTTCAACCCGAAATACTCATTATTGATGAAGTTATTGCCGTGGGTGATGAGGAGTTTCAGCGCAAGTGTTTCGACTATCTCTACACCCTTCGCAAGCAGGGAGTAACTGTGGTAGTTGTGACTCACGGCATGTCTACTGTTCAGACTATGTGTGATCGGGCGATCTGGCTTGACCACGGGGTTGTGCAACTAGAAGGACCTGCACCAAAGGTTGCGCAGGCGTATCTGCGCTCAGTGAACCAAGCCGAAGCCGAGCATCAGATTCATGTCGTTGCCGCCGTCTCGGTAGAGGAGGCTGACAGCGATGGTGCACCGAGGGTTAAAGCTACGACTGGGCTGAAGCCCGACACAGGTATCGCTCCCGAGGGTGAGCACTGGGGTTCTGGAGAGTTGAGGATCACAGCCGTTGAATTCCTAGATGTTGCCGGCGTGCCGATTGAGATCCTCCCAGGTGGCTCGCCGTTAAGGATTCGTGTCAGCTATGACTGCGCTCAGCCAATCGAGAACCCCACGTTCGGACTAGCTATGCATACTGAAGGTGGAGTACATGTCACTGGCACGAATACGCGACTTTGTAAACTTCTGACTGGTGTTGTTGAGGGCAGGGGATCTGTTGAGTACGAGACAGATCAACTGCCTCTTCTTCCCGGGACCTATATGGTGAGTGTTGCAGTTGAGGACCAGTTCTCGCAACACACTTACGACAGGTACGACCTCAGTTGGCGGCTTCGAGTTCGCCAAGACAGCGACTTAGTTATGCACGGACTGGTCGACATCGGCGGCGAATGGATCCTCCGAGACGACGCAAGCTGAGGTCGTTCAGATCCCATGCCGATAACTGCTTTCATGGCTATTACGAGCATTGATGCATCGGGTAGGCGCATAACAGCGCTGTAGTGTTCACGACTGTGACTAACCCCGTCGACCTTGAGTAGGTGCTGGAAGAGGTGCGCGCGGCTGCGGCGAACGCACGTGCAACCGGTGTGTACCCCGCAGGACTGGAAGAATCTCTGCAGAGCGACTTTGCAAGACAACTTCACCGTCCTGATCCCCGAGAGCGAATCCTTCACCTGCGCAAGGAATTGGAGCGTCTGAGTTCAGCAGCACAACTCAAACAAACTGCCGCCTCAACATCTTCCTCCGTGCCCGGAGGTTCTGCTGCGCACAAGGCAGTCGCCAAAGTCGTAGGCCGACAAATGACTGCTCTCTACGAGCAGATGAACGAGTTCACCGGTGACCTTTTACCGGTGATCAGCCACGTAGTCGACGTACTACAGGACCCAAGATCACACATGCACGAAGACATGGTGAGTGAACTTGATTCGATGCAGGATCGTGTAGCTGAGCTCCAACGCACTCTTGATCACATCCACAGTTCCTCTCATAAGTGCAAGAAATTGCGAAGAGGCACTAGAGCTCGAAACCCCTTCCGCCTTTGCCAGTCAGGTATATTAAGAGAACCATGACATGCATCCGTCGCAACTTGGAGGATCTTCATGGGTCTCAGATACCCCGAAGTTCTCGATTTGGCTCTCGAGTTAGATCTCAAATAGCGGCGGATCCCTGTGCCTAAGGGGGATCTCAGCCGATCTGACAGGATTCGCCAGCTCGGTGAGTTCCAACCTTCACACCCGATTCTGACTGCATGTGTAATCGTTGCTGCCGGGTTTGTAGTTGAATGCCTGAGGCGTCCTAGTGCTCTAACCGACCCTGGGCTGTACGCAGAAGACGGAGTGATCTTCTGGCTTCAAAGTCTAAGTGCTGGCCTTGGCTCGGTTCTGCAACCATACAACGGCTACTTACATCTACTGCCCCGACTAATAGCCGCAGTAGGAAGTTGGTTGCCGCTTGCAGCGACACCATTGTTCTTTGCCTGTGCCTCGGCGATTGTGGCGGTAAGCGCCTGCGGACTGATCCTGTCTAAGCGGTTCTCACCGCTGATCCCCTCATACTTTGCCCGAATTGTAGTGTTTGGTTTGTTGTTACTTATGCCTCGATTAACTGAGGTGCACTTGTCTTTAAATAGTGTGTTGTGGTGGTGTGGGGTCGCACTGTTTCTGAGCTGCTTAGCGGATGACCCCTCAACAAATAGCGGGCGCGGCGTTGAGCTAACTGCTACTGCACTTTTGGTGCTGAGTGGTCTTGCCGGGGTGGTGTTGGCCCCACTTGCACTACTGCGGTGGTGGCGGCTCAGGACTAGGCACTCATTGCGACTGCTGATTATC
>Ga0105050_10004882_pt1 | contig 17556 bp, 20 predicted proteins | sample FRY01_FD_78088 | JGI IMG/M metagenome (GOLD analysis project Ga0105050, IMG submission 78088) | Freshwater microbial communities from Lake Fryxell liftoff mats and glacier meltwater in Antarctica - FRY-01 | ecosystem: Environmental > Aquatic > Freshwater > Ice > Glacier meltwater ... | reverse complement strand
TTATTAATCCGAGACCTTCGCCTTTTCACTGATTGGGGCCGCCTTTGGTTCACCAAGCCATGTTACCTTTTGAATGGCATGAGTATGCCCTCACAGCGTTTGCGTTTTTTCTTTGCGTGTTGATTGTCCTGCTGCGCTCACGTTTCCCTCGGTTGAGCGGGCGTAATGATGACCTGCGCGCGGTTCAATCAATGCACTCACGCCCGACCCCGCGCGTAGGAGGAATAGCCATCTTCGGTGCACTGGGCCTGAGTGTTGTTTTCGCACCGGTTCCAATTTCAGGGCCTTACGCTGACTTCATTCTTGCGACCTCGCTCCTCTTTTTTGTGGGGCTGGCTGAGGATCTTGGTTTCCACATGTCACCCCGTCGACGCATGCTGGCTGCGGTCGGTGCAAGTTTGTTGGCGATCTGGCTTTTGGGGGTTTGGCTCCCACGGACCGGGATCCCAGGGTTGGATGCTGTGGTTGACCATTGGGCTATCGGCATCCCGCTTACCCTTCTGGTCACGGCGGGGGTGTCAAACGGATTTAACCTGATCGATGGGGTTAACGGCTTGGCGTCTCTGACGGCCATCGTTGCAGCTGTGGCGCTAAGCCAAATCGCTGAAGTGTCCGGCTACACGACGATGGTTCATCTCGCGATGATGGTGGCCGCGGGGATTTTTGGGTTTTTCCTAGTGAATTACCCGTTTGGTCTGATCTTCCTTGGAGACGCCGGCGCCTACACGATTGGCTTTGTGCTCAGTTGGTTTGGCATCTCGGTGTTGCTCAATTCACCCGATGCCTCACCTTGGGCGATTTTGCTGACAGTGTACTGGCCTATTGCCGATACGTTGCTTGCCATATTCAGGCGCTCGCGCAGCAAGTCGGATGTTTCGGCGCCTGATCGGCTACATGTGCACCAATTGGTCATGCGTTCTCTGGAAATCTGTGTCCTTGGCCGGAACCGCCGCCACATTGCAAATCCTCTGACGACGTTGGTTCTGGCGCCGTTCGTGATAGCGCCGCCGGTTGCTGGGGTCCTGCTCTGGAACCAAAATCTGAATGCCTTTCTGGCGGTCTTGGTCTTTGGTGTGCTGTTTTTCGCAAGCTATGCGGCAGCGCCTGTTTTGATCCGTCGGTTCCGGCGGTAAACGCGGGAAGTCAGGCTGTCGTCCCACAAGCATGGGGCAGTCTAATGTCTGATACCCGCCCACGTGGCCAGACCATCACCGTGGCGCAGGCCGCCGCCCTGCTGGGCCGCTCGGAACGCTGGGTCCAGGGGCTGGTCACATCCGGCTACATGGATCGGGCCATGCGGGGCGAATACACGCTGGTCGGCGTGATCCGAGGGGCGCTGGCCTATTACGAAGACCAGCTCACAAAGAACAACAAGGCCGCGGTGGCAAGCCGGGCCACGGAAGCGCGCACGCGTGAGATTGAACTCAGAATTCAGGAACGCAGCCGGGAGTTGATCCCGATGGAGGATGCCAAGGCGGTGGTGGGCGAGATGGCGGCGCTGGTGCGGGCGGAGCTTGCGGGGCTTGCTGCGCGGTACACGCGCGACATGGAGGCGCGGCGCGCGCTCGAAGAGGTAATCGATGGCGCGCTGGAACGGATTGCAGGGGCCGCAGAAAAAGCGGGTACAGCTTTGGTCGCTGGCAGCGGCGATCTGGAGGCCGAGCGAGAAGCGTGATCCGGCCGACTGGGCCGCCGCCCACCGCATCTATCCCGAAACCGCCGGTATTCCCGGTCCGCGTGACCCAAAGCTGACGCCGTATATGATCCCCTGGTCCGCAGCCGTGCATCGCGGCGGCTACCGCCGGGTGGTGGCGGTGACCTCGGCGCAATCTGGCAAGACCGACAGCATGCTCGACATCATCGGCGCGCGGTTGGACCAACGCCCGGCACCGATCCTTTATGTGGGGCCCACGAAGGAGTTCCTGACGGATCAGTTTGAGCCGCGGCTGATGGCGCTTCTGGATGAGGCCGACACGCTGGCGAACAAGGTGGTGCGCGGCCGCCGGATGAAGAAGACGCTGAAGCATGTGGCAGGCGTGCGGTTGCGGCTTGCGCATGCAGGCTCTTCGACGGCGTTGAAATCCGATCCTGCCGCGCTCGCGCTGATCGACGAATACGACGAGATGATGGCCAACGTGAAAGGCCAGGGCGATGTTCTGGGTCTGGTGGAAGCGCGCGGGGAGACCTATGCGGATTTTGTCACGGCGATCACCAGCACACCGGCGCGAGGCCTTGTGGAAATCGAACCGGATGAGGGCAGCGGTCTGGAGTTCTGGGCACGCTCGGCACCGGATGATGTTGAGAGCCCGATCTGGAAACTGTGGCAAGAGGGCACGCGGCACCATTGGGCCTGGCCCTGTAAGCATTGCTTGGACTTCTTCATCCCGCGGTTCAAGCAGCTGCGCTGGCCCGAGCGCGCGACACCGTCGCAGGCCAAGCAGGCCGCAACGCTGGAATGCCCGCGCTGCGGGGGTCAGCATGGCGAGGCTGACAAGGTTTGGATGAACGCCCGCGGCGCGATGGTGGCACCTGGACAAACGGTAACGCTGAAGGACGACGCGCCGCATGTCACTGGCGCGCCAGCGGACAGCTCGACGCTGTCGATGTGGACCTCGGGGTTGTGCTCGCCCTTCGTCACCTGGGGCCAGCGGGCGGAGACGTACCTGACGGCGCTGCAATCGGGCGACCATGGCCGGATCCAGACCGCGATGAACGCGGGCTTTGGAGAATGCTACGCGATGACCGCTTCGGGCGATGTGCCGGACTGGCAGGAAATCATGGAGCGGCTGATCAACGGGGTCTATACCGATGCAGATGGCATGCCCGTGGGCTACTGCGCCATTCGCAAGGACCTGTTTCGGCATGAAGAGGAATACGATGTGCGTGCCCGGGATGCGGCGGGTCGCCCCCGGGTGATCCACATCTTCGAGGGCGCGCCTGGTACACACCGAGGCATCTCGCCGCTGGTTCCCGCGCTGCAGGTGGCCAGACAGTTCGACCAGCTGGCCGATGCCACGCTGATGGCGGCGATTGTGCAGACGCTGTTTGCGGTGACCATCACCTCTGATGAGCCGACGGAACAGGTGCTTCAGGGGCTGCTGACGCCCCAGGAACAGGCGCAAATGTTGGCGCAGGGCGTCTCGCCGATGGAGGCCTATATCGAAATGGTCGCAGGATATTACGACGGCAGCACGCTGGATGTGGGGATCAATGGCCGCCTGGCGCATCTGTTTCCGGGACAGGAGCTGAAGTTCCACACCAGCAATCACCCGTCTTCGGATTATGCCGCCTTTGCGATGCATCTGCTTCGGGAACTCGCGCGCTGTCTCGGGCTGACCTATGAAAGTGCGACCGGCGATAATGTCGGCGCGACCTATTCCTCGCTGCAGGCGGCGACCACGGAGATCTTCGCAATCACAAAAGCCCGGCGGCGCAACATCATGGCGCCATTCTGCCAGCCGATCTTTGAGGCCTGGCTCGAGGAAGAGATCGAGGCGGGGAGCCTGCCGTTTCCGGGCGGGATTGCCGGTTTTATGGCCAATCGCACGGCTGCGTGCCGGGCGGAATGGCGGGGTGACCCGCGTCCGCAGGCCGATGATCTGAAAAAAGCCAAGGCGCACGAGGTCTGGAAACGCCTTGGTGTCATGTCTGACGCGATGATCTGCACTGATCTCGGGGCGGATGTGGACGATGTCTACCAGCAGCTGGCGCAGGAACAGGCGCTCAGGGCCGAATACGGGCTGCCCGAGCCGCAGATGATGGGGGCGCAGGGTGGAGGTCCAGCCGCGGCAGAAGATACAGGCGATGAGGTGGAGGCATGACCATTAGCATCGACGAGGCGGACCCCTGCGCGGCGGCCGCCAGCCTGCGGCAGGTCTATGTCCGGCTCGTCGCGGGTGAAGGTGCCATGGAGGTGCGGTTCCGGGCGGGATCAAACGGTGTGGAGCGCTCGGTGACCTATCACCGGGCATATCCCGATCGGCTCTTGGCCGTCATTCGCGGCTTTGAAGAGCAATGCGCCCAGCAGCAGGGCCGTGGCCCGCGGCGGTTTGCGCTTGGAACAGGAGGGGTGCGATGATGGAGCAGTCCGAGATCATACCGTTAGCTGAGGGACCAACGCTTGCACAAATTGCGGGCCGCGTGCTGAACCGCCCGCTGCTGTTGCACCCGGATAAGGCTGATCTGATCCTGCATGTGTTGCAGGGCCGGATTGGGATTGAGCCATTGGCGGTTCCGGACCCGCAATCAAACCGCTTTGTCGGCAGTCACCGCCGCGACAATGGCAGCGTCAGCTCAATGCGGGTTGCAAACGGCGTTGCCATCCTGCCCATCGTGGGCAGTCTCGTAAATCGGGGTGCCTGGATCGGTGCCAATTCGGGGCTGGTCTCCTATGAGGGCATTGCCGCGCAGCTGCGCGAGGCGCAAGCAGATCCGGATGTGCACGCAATTCTACTCGATATCGACAGCCCCGGCGGTGAGGCCACGGGCATGTTTGCAACTGCCAACCTCGTTCGCGCTGTGAACGAGGTGAAGCCGGTTCTGGCCTTCGTCAATGATGTGGCCGCCTCGGCCGCCTATGGTATCGCGAGCGCGGCATCGGAAATCATCGTGTCGCCCACCTCCATGGTGGGATCGATCGGTGTGGTGCTGACCCATCTCGATCGCTCGGGCGAACTGGAAGATCGTGGCGTGAAGCCGACGCTCATTCATGCCGGGGCGCACAAGGTTGACGGGAACCCGTTTGGGCCGCTGTCGGACGCGGTGCGCGCTGATCTGCAGGCCGAGGTCCTGAAAATCTATGACCAATTCGTCGGTCTCGTGGCGGAGGGGCGCGCTGGCCGGATCAGCGCCGCTGCGATCCGCGCCACAGAAGCCCGCACCTATCTTGGCGCGGATGCCATTGCTCAAGGCCTCGCCGATCGTATGGCGAGCCTGGACGAGGTTATCGCCGCGCTTTCGCAACCGCCCTCCGGGGCAATTCCCCAGAGAAAGGGAGGACCCATGACCAGAACCATCCAGAACGAGGCACCCGCCAGTGACGTCTCCGCCATCAGCCCAGCCGACGTGCAAGTCGCCGTCGATGCCGCCCGCACTGAGGCGCGTACCGCCGGTGTCACCGCTGGCAAAGCCGAGGCCACGGCGCGGATCAAGTCCATCCTGACAGCGCCCGAGGCCGAAGGCCGAGAGGCGCAAGCGCTGGTGTTGGCGCTCGAGACCGAGATGACGGCTGTGGACGCAGCGAAAGTTATGACGGCGTCCCCCAAGGCATCGGTTCCCACGACGATTGCCGACCGGGCCGCACACGAGACCGAGCTCGGGGCTGAAACCCCGGCTGATCAACGCAACCGCGCCGAGCGCAGTGTGGCCGGGTGGTCAAAAGCCATCACTCACGCCAATGCGCGCTTCGGCTGAATAAGGGAGAAGGACCATGACTGTTCTCACAGAAGGCCGGCATCCCGGCGAATTCCTGATGACCGAGGCCAATGGCCAGCGCTCGCGGGAGAATATCACCATCGCCAGCGGTGCGGGCATCATCGCGCCGGGCACAGTGCTGGGCAAAATCACCGCCAGCGGCAAATATCTGGCCAGCGCTGTCGGTGCCACCGATGGCAGCCAGACGGCCGTGGCCATCGCGCTCTACGGCTGTGATGCCTCGACAAGTGATGTTGCGGTTGCCGCCATCACCCGGGATGCTGAGGTCAATGGCAAGGTCCTGACCTATCATCCCGACCGCGATCAGGCGGCCGAACAGGTCGCTGCACAAGCTGACCTCGTGGGCGTCGGCATTATCGTGCGCTGAGCGCGCGTGACTTTTGCGGTGCGGTAACGCCACGCTTGACCTTCACACATTCCAAATCCGATCTCCTGCGCCTTCGGGCCGCGGGCCGATCTCGCGTGCCCAGTCGCTGGCGCGCCGACGCAAAAAGGACACCCCATGTCGATCCTCAATATCTTCAGTCAGGACGCCTTCAGCGTCATGCGCCTCACGGATGCGCTTCGTGAGATCAAATACACGCCCTCCCGCATCGGGCAGATGGGGCTGTTCCAGACCACCAGCATCGACACGCTTGATATCGCGATCGAGAAGGACAAGGAGCAAAACCGCATGCTGGTCTCGGCCAGCCCCCGCGGTGGCCCGGGCCAGACCTTTGGCAAATCGAAACGCGCCATGCGGATGCTCAAGGTGCCGCACTTCCAGGTCGACGATGCGATCTATGCCGACGAGGTCCAGCAGGTGCGCGCCTTCGGCCAGGAAGTCGCCGTGGAGCGGTTGCAGCAGAAGATCGCGGACCGTGCGGCGGAAGCCAGCCAGTTCTTCGCGCTGACCGAGGAATACCACCGGCTGAACATCCTCAAGACTGGCCAGCTTCTGGACGCTGACGGCTCGGTCCTTTTCGATTATTTTACCGAGTTCGGCGAAAACCAGCAGGCCGTGGTCGACTTTGATCTCGACAATGCCAGTGCCACTGACGGGGCTCTGCGCAAGAAATGCGCCGGTGTCATCCGCCAGATGGCCGGCATTCTCGACGGTCTGCCCTACACGAGCGTCATCGCGCTGTGTGGCGACGCGTTCTTCGACGATCTGATCGGCCACAAGGAAGTCCGCGAGACCTATAAGGGCTATGCCGACGCCGCCTCGCTACGCAATGCCTACATCAATTCCGGCAATTCCGGCATCTATGGTGCTTTCGAGTTCGGCGGCATCACCTGGATGAACTACCGAGGTGGTCAGAATGTCGGGATTGAGACTGACAAGTGCCATCTCGTGCCCATGGGCGTGCCCGGTCTGTTCCGCACGGTTTATGCTCCGGCTGATTACATCGAGACTGTCAACACACCCGGCCAGCGGCTCTATGGTAAGCAGTGGGAAATGCAGAACGGCAAGGGTGTGAACCTCGAGTTCCAGATGAACGCCCTGCAATACTGCACCCGCCCGCGCGTGCTGATCCCGGGCAAGCGGACGTGATTGTGCGTGAGGCCGCCCGCTGAAAGGACCTGAGCCGTGGCTTCTATGTTTGACGATCTCGACGCCGCTCTGTCGGGCGCTATCAAGGGTGCCTTCGCGGAGACGGCAATCCACCGGCCGCGCGTTTCGGCCCAATACGCTGAGCGCGCGGCCGATCCTGACCGGCCGCAACACCTCATCTACGGGGTGTTTTCCGCTGGCCCTGCAGATGACGGGCTGAAGGGGATCGCCCGGGGCTCGGACTTCTCGGGGACGACGCGTGTGGCATCGGCCAGCGCCGAGTTCTGGATCGCCAAGGCCGAGGTCGATGCGCTGACCGCGCTTCCGGCCAAGGGCGATACAATCAGACTCACCAGCCGGGCTGCCAGCCCGACCTATGCGGTCTCCTCGGTCCAGCACACGGACATGGGCGACCTGAACCTTATTCTCGTTTAGGAGGACCTGCCGTCATGAGCCTGACCCGCCTTGCCATGCGCCTCGCGGCCGCCCGTGCGCTGCTCGACCGGACGCTGGCCGGGCCGCGGGTCTTTGACAGCGCGGTCGACCCGATTGACCAGACCATTGCTGAACAGCGCCAGCCGCTGATCGTGCTCACCACCGATGAGCACGAGCTTGAGGTGACGGGGCGCGATCTCGGCAGCGGCAACCATCGCTGCGAGCTGGTAATCGAGATCGCCATCGCGTCGCGGGTGGAGGTGCCCGCGTCTGATGGGGACGGCGGTCAAATCACCATTGCCATTCCGCACACCGATGAAGGGATGGAGCTGACTCTCGACATCATGGAGCATCAGGTGGTCCGCGCCCTGAACCGCGACGACAACGCGTGGTCGCGTGTCTGGATGATGCTGGTCCCCCGGATCACGCGCAGCCTCTCCCGGCGCGGCGCATCGGCCGAAAACGGCGTGCGCTTTGCTGCGCGGCAGCTGGTCTTGAGCTGCGATCTGGTGGAAACGCCGGTTTCTGGCGGGGCTGTGACGTCGAACAGCGCGTGGGGCCAGCTCCTCGCACTGATGGCCGCCGACGCGGCGCTGGCGGGCATCGCGAGCCTGCTGCGGGCAGAAATAGAGGGCGAGCTCGCGGATGAGTGGCGCCAGGCGGCCGAAATACTTGGCATCCCGCTGGAGGTGGCCAACCAGATCGGCATCGGGCCGGTTGAGGACCTCGATGCGGACCCGCAACCGCTCTCGGACATCACATTTCTGGATTTCGACCAGACTGTCGTCTTTGAGCCGCAAGGATCATAGGCATGGCGATCCGCGAAATCGTCGAGCTTGTCGCGCGGGTCACCGATCTGGAGCGCCGTGTCGCAGGCGTCATGCGGCATGGCACTGTGACGGAGGTCGATCCCGGACGCCAGCGCATGCGGCTGGATTTCGGGCCCACGCATGGGGGACAGGGCCGGTTCCTGTCGCCCTGGCTGCCCTATGCTCAGTTCTCCGGTGCGTTGCGTGTGCACACGCCGCCGACGATTGGGCAGCAATTTACGGTGATGTCGCCGACGGGGGATTTCCAACAGGCGGTGGCGGTGCCGCTGACCCATCATGCGGGTAATCCGAGCCCCTCAACCGCAGGGGATGAGAATGTCATCACCTATGGCAATGTCCGGATGACGCTCGCGGATGATCTCGCGCGCGTCGATGTGGGCGGGTCGATCCTGAAGATGACGGCGGCCGAGATCACGCTTTCGACCAATGGCAGCAGCATCGTGCTGAACGCAGACGGCGTCACCATCAACGGTGCACGGATTGACCTGAACTGACCCAAAAGGGGCACCCCATGCCAGCTGTCACCCGACGCGGCGACGCCTGTACCGGGCATGGCTGCTGGCCGCCCCGGCCGAGCACAGGCGGCAGTCCGGATGTCTTTGCCAACGGGATCGCGGTTCACCGCCAGAGCGATGCCTGGGCTGCGCATACCTGTCCAGCTATCCCGCAGACCCATGCCAGCGTGCTGGCCTCCGGGTCCGCGACGGTCTTTGCCAATGGCCGCCAGCTTGGGCGGATTGGGGATCCGGTGGCTTGTGGATCCTCAGTCGCTGCCGGGTCACCAGACGTGTTTGCCGGGGAATAAGGCGACCCAGTTTCAAGGTTGGAAACGCCAACCTTGAAATCGCCACTGCGCTGCAAGGCGCGATATGCAGGAAAGGACATCGGAATGAACCGATACGCGATTACCGAGAAAGCTGGCCGCTTCGTTGCGGGCCAGACCAACACTGGCGTGGGCACTGTGCTGACGCTGACCGACAAACAGGCGGAGCACGAGCTGCGCCTGGGCACGCTGCGTCGGCTCGATGTGCCCGGCTCTGGGTCCGAGGGCGGCAAGACCGCGCCCGCCAGCAAGGCGAGGAAAGTTGCCAAGAGCGACCCCAAGCCAGCTACGGATGAGGACGCTGGCGAAGGTGCTGGTGACGAATAAGGGCCAGGGAGGGCTAACGGATGGCCACGCGCAGCATAAACCCATCTGTCGGCCTCAACGCCGCAACGGGCCGTGTGATTGAGGGCTGGCCACACGTGGCCCAGAGCCTGCAGGACATCTTTACAACGCGGTTTGGGGCCAGGATCATGCGCGAATGGTATGGATCATTTGTGCCCAACCTGCTGGGGCGCACCATCACGCCCAATGAGGTGACGCCGTGGTTTGCCGCGGTCACGTCCGCGATCGAGCAATGGGAGCCGCGCTACCGTGTGACCCGCATTCAGATTGTCGAAGTGACCCGCGACGGACGGCTGCATTTCTTCCTTGAGGGCGAGTACCGGCCACGGGCCACCTATGGCGACTTCACGGTTGAAGGCGCGCGCCGCATCAATGCCTATGCCAACCCGGACGGGGTGCTGATCGAGGAACGAGAGGCCCAACCATGAGCCGTTTCACCGCCATCAACCTTTCCGGTCTGACGCCGCCGGACGTGATCGAGACGCTGGACTACGAGGTGATCGTCACCGAGATGCGCGATGATCTGGTTGCACGCTTCCCGGCGATCACCGGCGTCGTTGATCTCGAAAGCGAACCTGCGCGCAAACTGATCGAGGCCTTCGCCTATCGCGAAATACTCCTTCGCGCGCGGATCAATGATGCGGCGCGCTCGGTTTTGCTGGCCTCATCCTATGGCAGCAACCTCGATCATCTGGCCGCACTGTTCGCCACGCAGCGGATGCAGGTCGAGGATACAACCGGCGCGCTGGTGGCCGAGGACGATGATCGCCTGCGCCGTCGCGTGCAGCTGGCCCCGGAGGCGTTCTCCGTGGCCGGACCTGAAGGGGCGTATGTCTACCACGCGCTCACTGCCGCGCCTTGGGCGCGCGATGCCACGGCGATCATGACGACTCCCGGCCGGGTGCGTGTCACCATGCTGCGGGCGGGGGGCAATCCGGTGCCCAGCCTTACGGAACGCGAAACCGTCCGCCTGTCGCTGATCGACAATGACGTGCGGCCGCTAACGGACATGGTCGAGGTCTTGGGCCCCCGCGTGCATCACGCGGACATCACGGCCAAACTTACCCTCTATCCCGGGCCAGACGGCAATGTCGTGCGCGACCGCGCCCTGTCAGCCTTATCTGACTGGGTGGGAACCAATCGGATGCTGGGCATGAACCTGCGCCGCTCGGCAATCTTCTCGAAGTTGCATGTTGAAGGTGTGCATTCGGTCGACCTGGTGTCACCCGCCGAAGACCTCGTCCTCGGGCCGACCGAGGTTTACGCTCTGGAGGCGATCACCGTGACGATCGCGGCCCTGCGCGATGAATAGGATCCCTGCCCATGAGCCGCGAGACCCTGCTGCCGGACAACCGCACAGCCTTCGAGGAGGCTGTCGATCTCACCGGCGCGCGCATTGCCGATTTGCCCATCGGGTTGCGTCCGCTGGTGCAACCGCATCAGATCCCGAGCAGCCACCTGCCTTGGCTGGCCTGGGGCCTGTCGGTCGATCTGTGGGACAAGGACTGGCCCGAGGAAACCAAGCGGGCGCGCATGGCGCGCGCGTTGCCGTTCCATGCCATCAAGGGCACCCAGACCGCCATTGCCGAAGCGCTGTCCGTCATGGGGGCCGAGGCGCGGCGGTTCGTCGTGCCGCCCGCCAAGACGTTCATGACACAGGCGCTCAGGGGCGAGGAACGCGCCGCCTATCTGAACCGCTTTGCCCAGCTTCGGGTCTATCCGTTCATCGCCCGGGGTGTTTCCGGTCGGAACACCCGGTATCTTTCGGCGCCAGACGGCCCGGGCACCGCCTTTGCTGGGCCGAACAATCCGGTCTCGGTACAAGGCACACGCTATGTGCGCACCGCCAAGCTGCATGATCGCGGCCGCGAAACGACCTTGACGCTCCGCACGGTGACGCCAGAACGCGTTGGGGAGTTCAACGCGATTGACTATGACGAGGTGGTTCTGGCCCCCAAACCCACAGCGGCCATCCACCTGAACGCCGCGCCCAAAGCCCGCGCGTTTCTGATCGACGATATGGGGGTGCGCCAACGCATTGTCCGCATCCCGCGGGCCGTGTCCTACAGCTACCGGCTGGGCCGGGAGCAATACACAACCGTACTGCCAAAAGGCGAGCTGATCGATGTGCGTCCGCAGCAGGTGGCGGAGCATCACCCGCGCCGGTTTGGAGCGATTTTCCCCGGCGTGCCGTGCCAGCATGTTTCCGGCACCTTTCTGCCCGAGACGATCGCCTGGCAGTATCTCTTTGATCGCTGGCACATCCACGACCCGGCCCGCGTGCTCGAAGAGCGCAAGCGATCCACCCATCTGGGCTACACCCGGCTTGGGATGCCGCCGTACCACGCCGAGGTGCTGACCCGCATCACGGGGCGTCGGTATCCGCGCACGGCGGGCCGTTTCGTCAATGGCTATGTCGTGGCCGCCAGCACCAAGCCCGTCGCGGATGCGCGCGAGGCGGTGATGGTCGCCAAATCGCTGCGGGACAAGGTCCTGATCAACACCAAGACCTGGCGCGTGCCGCGACCGGGCGACCGCCGTGCAGTGGGCGATATCACGCTCGGCACTTTGACAGAGGTTTGAGACATGGAACGCACCGTCATCTACCGCGATCGGCAGGAACTGCAATCCGCCGATCTCAACAACATGCAGGACTTTGCCCGCACCTCGATGGATCACATCGTTCGAGACGCGGTTGAAAGCGGCAAGGCCTATTCCGGCTTTTCCGCCACCAAGACCGCGGCGACCGAGATCACGCTGTCGGCAGGCAGGCTCTATGCGGGGGGCGCTGTCTATGCGCGCGGCGAGGACATCATCGTTGATCTCTTCAACGTGCTGCCGCTGGTGACCCGCAAGCGCGTGGCGATTGTCAGCTTCGGCCAGGAGGTCGAGACGGATATCCAGCCCCGCGATTTCCTGATCGATGCCCAGACCGGCACCACCGAGCCGCAATCGGTGGCGATGGAGTCTTTGCGTCGCGCGGAAATCTCAACCGTGGCGGGCACCGAAGGGCCGGACCCGAGCTATCCCGCCACGGATGCCAATGTGACGGTGATCGCCTATGTGCTGCTCGACACCACCGGCGTTGTGGCGATCGAGCAGTGGCAGGCGACACAACTGCCGAACCTGCGCAATGTTGCCAACCGCACAATTGCGCTGGAGCGCTGGCGCGGCCAGATCAGCGGCCAGGTCGATACGCTGCGCACGGATCTGTCGGCGCTGGCCGACAGGCTGGCAGGCTATGCCACCAAGGCCGAGATTGTGGAATTGACGGAGCAGCTCGATGAGCTGCGCACCGAGGTCTATGCGCCGGGGGCGTATATCTACTACGGCACCAACCATTTCCTGACGGCAGATGGCTCAAATGTCGATCACCCCGATTTTGACGCAGTGGTCGAGGAGGGCATCCGGTTTCCACGGGCGGGCTCCGAGACCTCGGAACTGGCGCTGCTGAACCCCAACAATGTCTATATCGCCAATACCAGCGGATTCGTGCTGCCCAAATACGCCCATGGCATCCGGCTTGATCTGACGGGCTATGCCTCGGAGACGCGGCTGGCGCAGTACACATTCCAGACCACCGACATCCGCCAGCTCACACGCGCCCGCACGCGGCGGCGTTATGGCAACTCCATGGTGGTCTGCACCAACAGCCGCTGGTGGCGCCAGGGCACCTATGATCTGGCCGGCAATATCTTCCGCCGGGATGGCGAGACCTGGGAGGTCACCAACGGCCTGCCGGACCGCATGCCCAATGGCGCGCGCGTGCCCAACGGCAATGTGCACTGGATCCGGGTGCGGCGGTTTTGGATCGACACCTATGAGGAGCAATACTGGGACCGGGTCACGACGACGGCCACGATCAACGGCCAGCAGGTGGCGCAGACCTTCCTGAACTCGCAGGATGGCTGGCTCAGCCAGGTTGGGCTTTACTTTTCACGCAAGGCCGCCGCGGGGGATGTCACACTGCTGGTGACCGAGACCGCCTTCGGCATGCCGGACCTGTCGCGCGTGATCTCGCGCACGACGCTGCCGGTGGCAGATATTCAGGTGGGGGCGATCTCGACGGAGGTGGGCCTGCCGTCGCTGGTGGAGAGCAAACTGCCGATCACGCCGACCTTCCTGACGGCCGGACGGCGCTATGCCATCGTGCTGGTCACCACGGGCGATCATTATGTCGCCATGACCAATACCGACAACGGGGTGGTGCAAGGCACGTTCTTTGTCTCAACCGATGGCGCGTTCTTTGCGGGCAATCTCGTCGATGACATGAAGATGCGGCTCTACTTTGCGCGGTTCGAGCGCACGCGGCTCTCGGTCGAGCTGACAGCGCTACAGCTGGCGGGCGGCATTCTCGATCTTGATGTGCTGCACGAGGGCGTGACACCGCCTGCCTGTCGCACGGATATCGAAGTGCAGGTCAACGGGGCCTGGGTGGCGCTGGACGGTGATACCAGCGGTCCGGACCTGTCAGGACTTCCCGGCATTTTACCGCTGCGGATGACGCTCACGGGCACCACGGACCTGATGCCGGGCTTCGGGCTTGCTGGCTCACAGACGGTCGCCACCCGCCCCAAGACGGCCTTTACCTGGGTGTCGGATGAGCGCACGCTCGGCTCGCCCACAACCAGCGTCAAGGTGGTCACGGATCTGCAGCATTTTGAAGAGGTGAACCACGATTGTACCGTGACGCTCATGAGCGGTGCGGCGCTTGACGGGGTGGAGGCGGCCGATGTGGTTGAGGACGTGGTGCTTGCCGATGGGACGGTGCGGCGAACCTCAATCTTCAATGTAACCTCGGTCAGCACCTACGCGGTCAAGATCATTGGCTCGACGGTGAGCGCGGCAGTGCCGTTTCTGGTCAGCGAGCTGATCGAATACGCCCAGACCTGATCGTGCCGTGCGTAATCTATCCCGCTCAGACCAAAGCCAGGAGACAGCCCCAATGCCATCAAAACCCACCCATTACCGGGTGACGGTGAACCGTCCCCTTGAATTTGCCGGGGCCCGGTTTCGGCCGGGGGCGCGCTATACGGTGACGGCCGCCATCTTCGACGGCCTGCAAGCAGACCATCTCGAGGCGATCGCCACATCCGAGCCGCTCAAGAAAGGGTGAAGCCATGCTGAGGTTTGAAGATCTGCGGGTGCGGGACAACCAAGACCTCGACCGGGATTTCTTCAATCGCCGCTACCGCTTGATAGCCGAAAGCCTCGGCGATCTCGACGCGCAGCTTGCCCGTATCCGCGGTGCCACCGACAATCTGGTGGCCCATGGGCTGTCGCGGGTGAATGAGGTCTTGGGTCCTGCGCTCGCCACCGCAACGGCGGCCGCCGAGAACGGGTTTCTGGTGGCCACGTCCTCGACGCCTCTTACTGTGTCGGTGGGCCTGCAGACCACCTTCGAGATCGACGACACGCCTGCGCGGGCGCTCTTTGCGCCTACGCCCTATGTCGTGCTGACGCGTGACGTCGACGAGAGCCTGAACGACTGGGCGGTGTTCCGGGTCGACGGCTACAGCCGCGCCAATGGCGGGCTCGCGGGCGAAGTGGTGGCCGTCAACGGAGATATCGGTGCGGCCGTGCACGGCGATTGGGTGATTTCTGCCAGCGCGGGCCTTGCGGCTTCCGTGATTGAAACAGCAGCCGCAGTCTCAAGCGCCTTGGCACTGGCCCAGCAGGCGGCACAGGATGCGGCCGCCGCTGCTGATGTTGCCGAAAGCGTGCTGGCCAATGGGCCGGTGTCGTCCGTGAATGGCCAAGCCGGGGAAGTGGCGCTTGGGATCGGGGATATTCCGAACCTCACGGCGCAGCTCGCCAGCAAAGCGGCCAGCAGCCATGGTCATACGATTGCGCAGGTCTCCAACCTGCAATCAACGCTGACGGCGCTGCAAGGCCGGATCGATCTGGTCGATGGCGGGACGTATTGACGGAGGAGGTGCAAATGCGATCCGCCCTGACACAGATGAGCACCAAGCTGGGAATCACCGATGTGCGCGATGTGCAGGTGGGTGAGGTCGTCGATGACGGTGCGGGCGGGTTTGTCCGCGCGATCCGGGTCTTCGGGGAAACCGCAGGATCCGCTGGTCCAGCGCTGATCCTCGAGATCCAGATCCAGTCCGACACAAAGACCGACCTCGATATCACGACACCGACGCTGACTTTCTGAGTTTGTGACGCGGCCAAGTTTTGTTCGCCGCGTAAGGGACGGGTTTGCGGGCGTCAGTAGCTGCCACGCCCATGCTTCTTCTTGAGTTTCTTGACGCGGTGCTTTTGATACCCGTCGATCTGACGGAAAAGGCGGCATCGCCTGTCAAAGGTGAGATGGGTAATGGAAATGATGAACGGATCCTGGGTGTCCGTTCCGTCGAGGTCCAGGCGGCAAGATATGCCGCCTTCTTCGCCCATGTAGAAGACCTCGACCACAGGGCATTGGTCTGTTGGGAGGACCCCAGGCGCTTGTCGCCGCATCATTGCCTTGAGGCTTGGTGACAGCCTGGCTGTGAGTGGCATGGATGCTTCCATGTCTGCGATGAGCTTCTGGGTTTTGTCAGGATCGTCGATCATAGGCGTCTGCTGCTCTCATCTGCAATCCCAGCCGCGGTCGCCACAGGCTCGACCTCCGGTGTCCTTCGTTTGACCTGTTTTCCGCCAACTCGCAAGTCGCTGACCGATCTTGCTGTGGGCGAGCGCGCTTTAGATTTGAGGCGTCCGTCAACTCAACCTGAACCACACATCCCGGATCACCGTACGGCCCACGGCCGCGCGGGGTTCGACAATTCCAGGAGACCCTCTCATGTCCAACCCGACCTTCGGGATTTCCATCACGCGGATCGACACCGAGCCGCGCCCGCCCGTCTGGAGCGATATGTCCGTTGTGGGCCTGATCGGCACGGCGCCCGACGCCGATGCATCGGTGTTCCCGGCGGACACGCCGGTCTTTCTCTATTCTGACGACGCCACCAAGCTGACAGCGCTTGGTGCGACCGGCACGCTGCGTGATGCGGTCACGCTGATCAACGCGCAGCTTGGTGAGTTCCAGGTGGCCGCCAAGGTCGTAGTCGTGCGCGTTGAAGACGGCATCAATACCGATGCGACCATCGCCAATATCGTCGGCGACGGCGTCGCGACCGGCCTGCAGGCCTTTCTGACGTCTGGCCCTGAACTGGGCATCATCCCACGCCTGATTTGCGCTCCGGGCTATACCAGCCAACGCGGTGTCGGCGAGGCCAACCCGGTCTGCGCAGCACTGCCCGCGATCTGCGAAAAGCTTCTGGCGCATGCGGTCGTCGACGGCCCGGCGACCACGGAGCAGGATGCCATCGATTGGCGCGAGACGATTGCCTCGCAGCGCCTGATCCCGGTCGACCCTGCAGTGAAGGTGTTTGACGGTGGGGTGAGTGTCGTCCAGCCGCTCTCGCCCGCGGTGATCGGTATTGGCGTGCGCCGCGACCACGAAAAGCAGGGCCGCCCCTTCCACAGCTGGGCGAACCAGCCGGTGCAGGGTATTGTTGGCTCCTCACGGCCGATCAACTTCTCGCTCACCGATGGCGCGACCGAAGGCCAGCGGCTCTTATCGGCCAATATCGGCGTGCTCTTGCGCGGTGAAATGGGCGTGGAAAGCGCGATCGGTCAGGGCGGGTTCATCTTCGTGGGCACCGACAATGCGGGTGAGGATGATCTCTGGCGGTTCTACAATGTCACCCGCGGGCGCGACTTCATCCACCTGATGCTGCTGCGCACCCTGCGGTTCTATCTTGGGCGGTTCAACATCACGGGCCAGACCATCCAGGCGATCCTGAACACGATGGAAACCGGCCTGCGCAATCTCAAGGCTGATGGCGACATCCTTGGCTTCGAGATCAAGTTCACGCGCGATCAAAACACGCCCGAGGAACTGCGCCAAGGCCGCTTCACGGTCAGCTTTGCCGCCGAGGAAGCACCGGTCCTGCGCTATCTCGGTATTCAGTCCGCGCGCTACCGCCCGGCGCTTGATGCGCTGCTCGATGATCTGCTGGCGCAGGTCGGCACCATTACCCCCAACTTCGACAGTTAAGGCGCTAAACCATTGATATTGCTTAGCCAGAATTGTGGTTTTTGCCACAACGCTGCGGTTTAAGTGGGTTTAGCGAGGCTTAGAGCGTCGAAGAGGTCGAGTT
>Ga0105050_10004880_pt1 | contig 17561 bp, 13 predicted proteins | sample FRY01_FD_78088 | JGI IMG/M metagenome (GOLD analysis project Ga0105050, IMG submission 78088) | Freshwater microbial communities from Lake Fryxell liftoff mats and glacier meltwater in Antarctica - FRY-01 | ecosystem: Environmental > Aquatic > Freshwater > Ice > Glacier meltwater ... | reverse complement strand
TCAACGTCTGCTGCCAAATCATTGGACGCAGGAGCGGATGCCTGCAAAAATCCACCGCCCTGTTCCCAGGTCGAAAGACCGAAATCGAACCTCACCCTTGCCACTAAAATCCAAGAAGAACCCACCACTAAGACCAGGTGCTGCGCAATCAACAGCAGCGCTCTTTCGTTGAGGTCCTTTGCCGGAAACCAGATTGCGCCGTTTTCCGCAACGCAAAACTCTCCTGGCAGGATCGACCAATCGACCAATCGACCAATCGACCAATCGACCAATCGACCAATCGACCAATCGATCGACGCGAGCGAATGCGGATCATCAACCTGGTCCAGATTGAAGTTGCCTTGAATCGCCTGAGGGATTGCCGACGCGATCCATTTTGCAGCATTGAATTCCGGAAGCTTTTCGAGTGCGGGTTGGACTTCCCTGAGAGAGTCTATCTGATGCACTCGGCCACCGACCCATGTGAGAATCTCGGTGAACTTCGCTAACGGGTTCTCGTACTTCACGGTCTTTTGGGGATCGATCGTCGGATGTTTTGGCGATTCGATCGAACGGACTCGCAGTCGGTCCAAGATTGTTCGTCGGCTGTTGCTGGTGATCATTTTGCACCTCGATTCTTCTCGAACCACTGAGCAAAGCTTTCTTTGGGAGCCGGCGGCATTTCTCGGTCTCGACTCCAGGCATTGAAGCGGTTGATCACCATGAATCGGGGCAACGTTCGCAGAGCAAGCTTTCCCACCGATCCAACGGCGGCAAAAATTCGCGGGTGTTGGAATAGCCACGACGCGGCCTTCATTGGAATCGTCTTATCCAATCCTAAAATCCGGCGTTTGCCAAATTCATGACGCCAGGCAAGCAGTTGATGATGCAGCGGAATTTTGACGGGGCAAACATCTGTGCATGATCCGCAAAGGTTGCAGGCATAGGGCAGACTTTTGTATTTCTTGTCGTCCGACGCCGGGTTGAGTACTGAGCCGATTGGGCCGGGCACGGTTGCGTTGTAGCTGTGTCCGCCGCTGCGACGATATACCGGGCAGGTATTCATGCACGCACCGCATCGGATGCAGCCTAACGCCGAGCGAAACGTATCGCTGTCTCGAAGGCTTTAGGTCTGCGTGTCCGTTTGTGCGAGCCTGAGGAAGTTGAACGTGGGGCGTTGTCGAGCCGTTTCGATGGTTGGCCAAATCCTTGGGATTGATCGTCGGCAGTTGGAAAAGATTGGACATGTTGATCAGTATCGAAATGCCACCGGTTCAACGATGATGGCGAGGAATGTTGAACGATTGAACGCGAACAATCGACTAGGATGCAGACGTCGCGGGGGCACCCGGTGCAGACGTCGCGGGGGCGCCCGGTGCAGACGTCGCGGGGGCGCCCGGTGCAGACGTCGTGGGGGCGCCCGGTGCAGACGGCAATGGGCGACCCATGAGCAATTGTGCGATGTGCATGACCGCGATGGGGTTTTTTTGCCGTTGGATCAGGCCCTGCAGGTGCATTAGGCACGACATGTCACCCGCGACAATCACTTCGCTGCCGACGTTCACATGATCGGCAATCCGATCCCGGCCCATCGACGCCGACACGTCCTCTTCGTTGACCGCAAACGTGCCCCCGAAACCACAGCATTCGTCGCTTCGACTGGCTTTGGCCCGCTGTACCCCTTCGACCATGGCAAGCAGTTCTTGCATTTTGTCGCGAGTTCCTGGGTGACGCGTTTCACTGCTCGCCCCCAGCCGAAGTTCCCGAAGTCCGTGGCAGCTTTGATGGACGCTGACTCGGTGCGGAAACTGGACGCCGACGGACTTGATTTGCAGCACAACGGTGAGGTATTCGCAAAGCTCAAAGGTGTTGTCGCGAACGTGAACGTAACGCGGATCGTCTTTGGCGAAGTACTCTTTATAGTGATTTCGCACCATGGAAGTGCACGAACCTGGAGGGCAAACAATCTGGTCGTAAACCGCAAATAAATGGACCAGACGTCGGGCAACGGGGGCCGCATCGGCTGTGCAGCCTGTGTTGGCCATTGGTTGACCGCAGCAGGTCTGCCCGGACGGGTAAACGACATCGACGCCGTGGCGCTCCAGCAATTCCAGCGACGAGTATCGTTCACCTGGCGAGCTTGAGCGGTCGGGGTTTGATGTCTACCGCAGATTCACCCAAAAGCGATTTCGCTTCGCTGACCCAGTTTCTCACGCGAACCAGCGTAGGGGCCGGACGGTCGCGAGAGACCGCTCTTCCTCGTGAGCTGAGAACAAAACGTTGCAGATCCCGTCGCAGTGCCGCCGGAGATTCGCTGGCGAGCTGCCGGAGGCTACGGCGGTGCACGCAAAGCAACAGTTTGGCTTCGCGAGGAGTCATGGCGGAAAAGATGGCGGAAAAGCGATGAGCTCGAGTGCGGCGGCGATTTCCCGGTCCTTTTTGTTTTGTTTTTTCCTGCTTTATTGGCGATTCTGAATCTCTGAAACCTTCAGGGATTATGGCATTTTGGCTCCGCGTTTCGCTCGCAATCGATGACTCGACTGGACTCGGAATCGGATCAACGGGAATTTCGCCTTGCACCCGTGCATAGAGCACCATGGTTTCGCCGTTGGAAGCCTGCGGCAACGCCGCGCATTGAGCGGAAATCGATTGCGTGGAGATTGAGAGTCCAAAAATCCGCTTGGTCAGCCATCGCCACATTCACTACCTCTCCGACGAAAACAACATTCAGGTCTTCGCAGAGATTTACCGAAATCGACCAAGCGATGTCTAGAGAAACCGGGTCGACCGGCTGTTTGATCCGTTATCTGATGGCAGTGACGGTGTTCATCAAGCGTTCACTTCGCTATCAAGGCGTTTCTTATTACGGATTGGTAAAGATATGGCCTTCTTTGGGCCCCAGCCTTGTGTGAGTTAGGATTTCGGGGCCTTCTTCGGTCATCAAAACCGTGTGCTCGAACTGCGCACTTGGTTTCCCGTCTTTGGTCCGTACGGTCCAACCGTCGGCTTTATCCAAGCGGGTAAAGCGAGTTCCGGCGTTGATCATTGGCTCGACGGTAAATGCGATTCCGGGGAGAAGGCGATCCACGCGACTTTGGCGATTCGGGAAGTGAGGGATCGAGGGGTCTTGGTGGAACACACGCCCTAGGCCGTGCCCGACATATTCGCGGACGACGGTAAAGCCGCGTTTGTGGGCCTCCGGGACAAGGGTGTCGCCGATTTGGCTGACCGGACAGCCAGGTGTGAGTGCATTGATCGCCAAGTAAAGACAGTCAAACGCACACTGAGTCACCGCCAACGCCTCGTCGCTGACTTTGCCGATCACGAACGTCTCGCTTTGGTCGCCATACCAACCGTCCACAATCGTCGTGATATCCACATTGACGATATCGCCTTCGCGGAGGATGTATTTGCAAGGGATTCCATGGCAGATCACGTCGTTGACGCTGGTGCAGCAACTTTTGGTGTAACTTTGCTGATAACCAAGCGTGGCGGCACGGTGTCCTTTCACCGCGGTCCACTGCACAACAAGATCATCGATCTTTTCAGTCGTGATTCCGGCGACGATGTGGAGACGGAGGAGGTCCATCAATTTGGCATTTGTCTGCCCGGCGTGACGCATCGCATCCCGTTCCGAGGCGGTCAAAATGATGTTTTTGTTTTTCTTGAGCATCTGTTGCGAGAGCATATGAAGAGACCGTGTGGGGGACCGATTGAGGGCACCGCCACCCAACCGACACCAAAATCGTAACCGCGCAAGCCTGCGGATTGAAGGCTTAATCATGCAAGCTTGCTCGTCTCACCTTCTTGAGACGCACCCATCGCCCTAAAATCGGCAAACGTGGGCACCTTTGGCGAGGACGGTTCGCCGTTGTTCGCCCACATTCACTTTCCGGTTCCGTTTCCTTTTTTCTCAGCTTTCGATCTCATGCCGCGATACAACCCTGCCGAAATTGAACCGCGTTGGCAAGCCTATTGGGCGGAAAATCGCACCTTCAAAACGCCGGAATTGTCATCGGGGTTCGCGGGCAAGAAGCGTTACGTGCTGGACATGTTCCCCTATCCTAGCGGCGATGGTTTGCATGTCGGACATCCTGAAGGCTACACCGCGACCGACATCGTTTCCCGTTTTGCACGGATGAATGGCGAGGCGGTTTTGCATCCGATGGGGTTTGACTCCTTCGGGCTTCCCGCCGAGGAACATGCGATTCGTACCGGCGAGCATCCTCGTGTCCAGACCGCTCGCAACATCAACAATTTCACTCGTCAGCTAAAGATGCTCGGCTTCAGCTACGACTGGGACCGAACGATCGCGACGACAGATGAAGAATATTTTCGCTGGACGCAGTGGATCTTCCTTGTTTTGTACGATACCTGGTTTGACACCGCCACCAACAAAGGTTGGCCGATCGCTGAGTTGCCCATTCCCCCAGACGTTCGCAGTCAGGGAGACGACGCGGTTCTCCGTTTTCAAGATCTGCATCGACTGGCGTACCAAGACGACGCGTTGGTCAACTGGTGCCCTGCTCTGGGAACGGTGCTGGCCAACGAAGAAGTGATCGACGGCAAGAGCGAGCGAGGTGATCATCCGGTGCAGCGAATTCCGTTGCGGCAATGGATGCTCCGCATTACCTCCTACGCGGAACGCTTGATCGATGGTCTTGATGAGCTGCAGTGGCCGACGGGTATTAAGAAGCTGCAGCAAGATTGGATCGGACGCAGCACCGGCGCGGAAGTTGATTTTTTCGTCGGCGATGCCGAAGGTGACGCACTCGCCCAGTGGAAGCAAGCGAGAGCAAAGGCTGGATTTTCGAAGCAGCCGACGAGCGACTCGCTTCGCGTTTACACGACGCGTCCCGACACGCTGTACGGAGCGACCTATATGGTCATCGCTCCGGAGCATCCATTGGTCGATCGCTTGACGGCGCCGAGTCAAAAAGCGGAAGTGGACCAGTACCGAGCCAAGGCATCGTTCAAAAGCGATCGCGAACGCACCGAAGGAGATCGTGCCAAGACAGGCGTCTTGACCGGCACCACCGCGATCAATCCCGTCACCGGTAAACCAATTCCGATCTGGATCGCGGATTATGTATTAGCGACCTATGGGACGGGCGCGATCATGTCCGTGCCCGCTCACGACGATCGCGATTTTGAGTTCGCGATTCAGTACCACTTGCCCGTGATCGCTGTCGTTGATCCACCGGCCGATGCGGAGAATCGCGACGAAGTGCTGGCGGGGAAAGCCTGTTTCATTGGAACGGGCAAAGCGATCCAAAGCGGTCCGTTCAATGGACAAGAAACAGACGATGTGAAGCTTGCCATCACCCAGCAGCTTGCGTCCGAAGGGATCGCCCGCGCGGCGGTGAATTACAAGTTGCGTGATTGGTTGTTCAGCCGACAGCGATTCTGGGGCGAGCCGTTCCCGATCGCTCATGAAGTGGACGCCGAGGGCAATCTCACCGGTATCAAACGCTCCATCCCGGTAGACCACTTGCCCGTTCGCTTGCCGGAGCTTGCAGACTTTCGTCCCCACGGTCGTCCAGAGCCACCGCTGGAGAAGGCCGCCGACGAATGGTTATATGTGACGATCGATGGCAAGCGTCACAAGCGAGAAACCAACACGATGCCGCAGTGGGCGGGGTCATGTTGGTATTACCTTCGTTACATCGATCCACGCAATGAGCATGCATTGGTTGACCCTGCGAAAGAAAAAGCTTGGATGCCCGTCGATCTTTATGTGGGTGGTGCCGAGCATGCGGTTTTGCATCTGCTCTATTCGCGTTTTTGGCACAAGGTTTTGTTTGATCGGGGTCACGTCAGCACGCCAGAGCCGTTTGGTCGGTTGATCAACCAGGGAATGATTCTTGGTGAAGTCGAATTCACGGGTTACCAACTCGAAGGCGGTACATGGGTTTCTTCCAACAAGCTTCGCAAGAACGCCGAGGGCAATCGCACGGATGAAAACGGCAGGCTCGTCACGGTGGTGCGAGTCGAAGAAGCCGATGTGGAGAAAAGCGGCGACTCATTTTTTTTGCAAGCGGATCATTCCATTCGCGTCGACAGTCGTGCTCACAAGATGTCCAAGAGTCGTGGCAACGTCGTCAATCCCGATGTGGTGGTTCACGATTATGGCGCGGACTCGCTTCGGCTTTATGAGATGTTCATGGGACCGCTTGAAGCGACCAAGCCGTGGAGCATGCAGGGTGTTGGTGGCGTGAGAAATTTTCTCGATCGTGTTTGGCGAATGATTGTCGACGATCGTGCCGACACCGTGGAGTTGTCATCGGCGGTGGTGGACGTGAAGTGTGATGCCGAGCAGGCTCGCACGATGCACACCGCGATTCGCCGCGTCACCGAAGATACCGCGGGGATGAGTTTCAACACCGCGATCGCTCGCATGATGGAGTTCACAAACTTCTTTACGCGTTGTGAGACGCGGCCGCGCGAAGCGATGGAAGCCATCGTGGTTTTGCTTTCACCTTATGCCCCTCACATTGCGGAGGAGTTGTGGTTGCTTCTTTGTGGCGGCGACATCTCCAAGCGTGGTTGTGCGTCGGTCCAGCCATGGCCCAAATGGGACGAAGCGGCGCTGGTGCAGACGAGCATCGAGCTTCCTATTCAGATCAACGGCAAGGTGCGAACCAAGATTCAGGTTTCGCCGGACGCGAGCGAGCAAGATGTCATGGCCACCGCGATGGCCGATCCTCGGGTGATCGCATCGATGGATGGGAAGACGGTGGTGAAATCATTCTTGGTGCCAGGAAGACTGGTCAACATCGTCGTGAAGTAACGGGAGCACGGCCGTTTAAGCGTCCAGTTCCGAAATTCGATATCGCAAACGGATGTTGTTAAACTGTTTGATAACCCGCCGCGACAATGGCTGCTTTGTCGCTTTTCCTGTCCCCTCAAATACAAACTTTCCAAAGTAAAACGATGCGTATCCGAGCATTGCTAACGGCCTGTTGCCTCAGCGTTCTCACCGTGCCAGTTCTCAGCGTTCTTGAGCCCTCACCTCTGTTTGCGGATTGGCCGTCGCTCCGTGGACCCGATGGGCATGGGCGGGTAGAGGGAAATTTGCCGAACTCGTGGGGCGACGCTGACTATTCCTGGCGTTTTTCGCTCGGCTCCCGAGACGTGGGCTCCGTCGCAGTCGCGGGTGGTCGTGCTCACCTGCTGGCTTATGATCCAAAGACTTCATCTTTGACGCTTCATGCGGTCTCGATGGATGGTGGCGCATTGATGTGGAAGAAGTCGTTCCCCATCGGTTCTTATCATATGCACGCGAGGAATTCCTACGCGGCCAGCACACCGACCATCGCGGACGAAAAGATCTACATCGCTTACGCGGACGACAATCACACTTGGCTTCGATGCTTGACGATGGCTGGTGAAAAAGTATGGTCGCGTGATTTTGGACCTTGGCAGAGCGACCATGGTTTCGGGACTTCGCCAGCGGTCATCGGCTCCTATGTCGTCATTTACGATTCGCAACAAGCCGAGGAACTTCCCGTCGGCAAATCGCCCAGTCACGAAAGGATGATTGCGGTCGATGCCCAAACCGGGAAAGACGCCTGGATGACTCCGCTGAAGCCGACGCGAACTTGCTATGGCGTCTCAGCGGAATATCGATCGCCAGACGGCACGCTTCAGGTCATCAACGCGGGGACGGGAAACGGACTCTTTGGGCTTGATGCAACGACAGGCGAAAAGTTGTGGGAGTTATCTGTTTTTGACAAGCGAGTGGTCAGCACACCGCTGGTCGTTGGTGATGTGGCGTTTGCAACCTGCGGAAGCGGTGGTGGTGGGAATTCGCTTGCCGCCGTCAAAATCCCTGCGAACAAGACCGAGCAGCCTGAACTGCTTTATCGTCTTGAACGTGCGGCTCCCTATGTGCCTACCTGTGCGGTTGATGGAGATTTTCTGATGATGGTTTCCGACAACGGGATCGCCTCTCGCGTGCGAATCGCCGATGGCGAGGTCATTTGGAGCGAGCGGATTGGAGGCAATTATGGTGCGTCGCCGATCATCATTGGCGATAAGATGCTGGCCATTTCACTCGATGGAAAGGCAATGATTCTGCAATGCGGCGATGCATTCAAAAAGCTTGGCGAAGTTTCCCTTGGGGGAGCCGTGGGGGCGTCGCCCGCATACTCCGATGGGAAGTTGTTGCTGCGAGTCGATGACGAATTGCGATGTTTGACGATCAACGAAAATCTTTGAATTTCCCCATGATTGCCCAGTAAATATCGTTGATAAGCTGAGACGCCGCCGATCATCACTCGGTGGCTTAAGGCAAGTCATGCTTCAAGCGACTTGCTCGTCGCAAAGGTGGGTTGGCGGTTCGGCCCTCTCGACCTGAGTCATGATCTCGTCATAATCCAGACCGCCCTTCCCTTCCCTTTCCTGACCTTCCCTGACCTGACCTGACCTGACCTGACCTGACCTGACCTGATGAAAATGTTTGAATGTTGCCCGAACGTCAAACCCGAGCATCACCCTCCCGTTTCGGGAGGGTCGGACGCGGTAGCGGCCGGGGAGGGCTGTTTTCGCAGTAAGTTGCATAAGTGTTAAGCTAAATCGTTGAGCCCTCTCCTCGCCTGGGGCTCGACTCTCCCGGAGGGAGAGTGTTCTTGAAAGCCCGACGAAATAACCAACTCGAAGACATTTTCATCAGGCCAGCCCTGTCCTGCCCCGTTTATTTTTCTTTCCCTTTTACTTCCGCGTCGATGCGATGATGAACCGCCGCCGAATCGTTGACCTCGTCGACGATCGATGCATGGGTGGCGCGATCAGCATCGGCAATTTTGACGGGGTCCATCAAGGCCACGCCGCGTTGATTTCGCGGTTAAAGGTAATGGCCGATCAGATCGGCGGTCCTGCCGTGGCGGTAACGTTCGAGCCCTCACCCGCCGCGATTCTGCGACCCGATGGCGTACCTCCCCAGTTGACCACCATTGCTCGGCGAATGGAATTGCTGCGAAGTTGTGGAGCAGATCATGTGGTTGTCTGTAAGACGGACCAGCAGTTGTTGAATCAGACCGCGGAAGAGTTTTTTAAAAACCTCGTCATGGAAGAACTCGCAGCGCGAGGCGTCGTCGAAGGTCCCAATTTTTACTTTGGAAAGAGGCGAGCTGGCGACACGCAATTGCTTCGTCAGCTTTGTCGCGAGAACGGAATCGCCATCGAAATTGTGTCGCCGCAATCCGCTGGGGAATCGCTGATCAGCAGCACCCGGGTGAGAGACCTTCTGTCCGCTGGCAACGTGGCGGAAGCGAATCGTTTATTGACGTCTCCTTACATGATCAGCGGGAAGATCATTCGGGGTTCGGCTCGTGGTCGGCAGATAGGATTCCCGACGGCAAATTTGGACAGCGTAAAGACGCTTGTTCCCGGCGTTGGCGTTTATGCTTGCCGCGTGTGGCGAGACGGCGACTTTCTTGCTGACGCGGCCGCGAACATCGGCCCGAATCCGACGTTTGGCGAAAATGCCTCGAAGATTGAGGTCCACCTTCTCGATTTCGACGGCGATCTTTACGGCTGTGATCTGGAAGTGGAGTTCCATTCGCGGATTCGTGGTGTCGTCTGCTTTGATTCCGCAAAGGATTTGACGGATCAGTTGACCGCCGATATTACCAAGATCCGCCTACAATTGCGCGGGAATGACTAACGGGGGGCGGTTCCTTTGCACGGGCCGGAAACGCCTAGCCTGATTTGGGTTATACTCCCCGGCGTCGCCCATTTTTTAAGTTCACTCTTTCTGTTGGCTGGTCATGAGCGTTGATTGGAAAGCATTTGTTAGTCAAATCAGTCACTACGAATCGTTCGTACTAACCAGCCATATTCGGCCTGATTGTGATGCGTTAGGGAGCGAGATTGGGATGGCCGAAGTGCTTCGCGCGATCGGCAAGAAGGTTCGGATCGTCAATGCACACCGGACGCCTCCGGCGCTTGAGTTCCTGGATCCAGCGGGCAAGATCGAGGTCCTTGGGGACAATGTTCAGGCTGAAGACGTTACCGGTGATTGTATCATGATTCTGGACACCAGTGCTTGGGCGCAGCTTGGCGACATGGGTGACGTCATTCGCCAATCGCGAGCGGACAAAATCGTGGTGGACCATCATGTCGGCGAAGATGCGTTGGGTGCAAGGCTCTACAAGGACTACACCGCTGAGGCAACGGGGCATTTGGTTGTCCAAGCGGCTGATGCGTTGAACGTGCCTTTGACGCGGGCGTTTGCCGTTCCCATCTTTGCGGCGATTGCGACTGACACAGGTTGGTTTCGCTTTGGTAGTGTGACGCCCGCGACCTATCGTGTCATAGCGCGGTTGTTGGAAGCGGGGGCGGTCCCTGCGGAAGTTTATGGAGACCTTTATGAACGAGATACACTCGGGCGGCTTCGTCTTCGTGGTTTGATCCTGTCGCGAACCCAGGCCGAGATCGAGGGTGCCTTGGTTCACACCTACGTCCTTAAAGAAGATTTCGAGGCCACCGGCGCGGCTGCCAGCGATACCGAGGACGCGATTAACCTGACGCTTACCGTTAGTGGCACCAAGGCGGCTGTGATCTTTGTTGAGCAGCTTCGGGGCGGCTTTAAATTAAGCTTCCGAAGTCGCTGCGCGATGGATTGCAACGAAGTCGCTCGCCTGTTTGGAGGCGGCGGACACAAAGCTGCTGCCGGTGCTTTCCAGGAAGGCACGTTGAAAGAGGTGCAAGACCGCGTGTTGGCGGTTGTTCGTGAACAAGTCGCCCAGGCCGTGCGAGCTGACAAATAATCTGCTTGTCGTTTGCTTCCAGGCAAGCACCTACTTCAGCAAGAAACCGTCCAGTTGCCAGCCATCGTCGGTTGTTCGCACGAAGGATCCAGCCGGACGGAAATACTGCTGCACCTTTTCCAGAGGCGGCAATTTTTTGGCGTCCAAAGGATCGTTAGGTTCTTCCTTCGAGTTTTCGAAGATCCGGCGGAAGAGCGACGTCAGCAGCGAATCGCTTTCTCGCAACTTACCTTCCCGCAACAGATCATATTTCACTCGTAGCGAAAGATCGGTTCGCACCATTCGCTGCATCGAAAATTCCTTGCCGTCAATTTGAAGCAGCTTATCCGAGACGTTCTGAAACTCCGCTGTATCGGCTAGGCCGTCGGCCGCACCGGAGATCATTCGATTTGCCGTTTCGACGAGAAGCTCGGGATGCGACGAAAAGACGAGGTAGCCGCCCGGTTGTCCCTTCACATCGACGACCGTAATTGCCCATTGATTCAAGAGTGGTTTTGGGGCATCTGGATCTGGCTGGTCATCGAGTCCAAGGTCATTGAAAAGTTCGGCATCAAAGTCGGATGGGGCATCGCTCGGCCTGACTCGGTAGATATCCGCGCCTGCCACCCCTTCGATCAAAGAGGCGTCTGGTTCAACTTCCATGGCTCGCTTAACGGCTTCGCGAAGCGCGGCTGCGTCGTCGACATCGATCGCAATTAGCAAACGCTCACTTGCTTCGCCAGCGGGCAATTGGTTGTCCGTCAGCATGATCAGGTGATCCCCAAGGTTCGGGATCACATTTTTTGCCACGTCGATTCGGGGGCCGTCTTCATCGTCACGGATTCCGTCAAAAATATCACGAAAGACCTCCTCGCCGAACGCATCATTAACGAGTGTTTCGGCAGCCCAGAAGGCTTCGTCCATTCGCCAATTCAACCGCGTGTAGCTTGCGGTCTGGTTGCCTACCCAGTTTGGAGTGGCTTCGGTTTCAGAATTCGGGAATTGCAACATCCGAGCCGCAAGTTTGTACTTGCTTGGTTCCTCGGTAACCGGGGGCGCGAGGACAAAGCCATGGTGCAGTAAATCGAAATCATCGTGGCCGATGGTGATGCGACCGCCAGCGGCGCGGACGGCGTCAAAACCTTGGCGTTCAAGCAAGCTGACGATGTCGACCTGTCTGCCTCGATCGATTCCAACAGCGTCTTTGACGATCCGTGCCATCGCAAGCGGTCTGGCGAACCAATGAAATCCAATGACTCCAGCGCCGGCAGCAGGCTTCTCCGCTGGGGTGGTTGCGGCGTTCGCCTCGGTGGTTTCGCCCGTGCTCGGGCGATCTGCAATTTGAGATTCGATGCGAGCGTAATCCGGCGAATCGACCAGACGATTTTTGTCGGATTTGCCCAAAACTGCGTCGAGCAATCCGGTCACGACGGATTCTCGATCCGAAGCGATGATCCGATCATCGTTAAGCGTGATGGCGACTTCATCAATCTTGAGTTGGCCGGGCTTCTTCGCCAACGTGTAAACGCGAATGGTGTCGTTCCCATACTTAGCGTCCACTCGCTTGGCACCACCGGCGAGCAGGTCCTTGTTAACCTGGTCGATCGCCTTTTCCGCTTCCTTTTTCAAGCCGCGAGTGTCGGCAACCACCGCGATGGAAAACGGCCGTTTGGCATCTTTGAAAGGTAACCAAGCAATAACCGCTTCGCCTGAGGCAATTTCGAGCAGGTCTCGCAGCTTGATGCCGACTTTCAAATCGGCGGATAGCAATTCTTGTTCGGCCCGTGCCTTCTGAGCGTCAACGAATGCCTTCATCGATTCGTCATTTGCAAATGCGGAAAGCGTTGTCGTCTTCCAAGCTTCGCAAAACTCCGGCATGTTAGGCACTCGCACCGTTCCTGCTGCGGTGTCAGGAATAAGACTGATCGGTGACATGTCCTGAGCGTGAACCAACGATGCCAGATTAACCACCAGACCTAAAAGGCATGTGATGGCGATCCGGCAAGCGGTTAGCCGCTGCGAGGTGCGATAATTAGTTGGCTGATTCATTCCTGCCTGGGCCGTCAAAGTCGCGTTAAAGGTAAAGATCGTCGCCTATTGCGTCTGCGAACGCGTCCTTATGTTATCGCATCGGTTTTGTCCCCGAAATGCCGCTGTCCCCTATCGGCCGAAACGAAACCACCTTCCGTGCGAGAATAAAGTAAACACTGGCGATGAAGACCCCTCTCATGAGTACCTATGAAAACCCCCTTGTATCGCGATACGCTTCTCATGAAATGGCCAGTTTGTGGGGCGATGAACGTCGTTTTAGTACGTGGCGGCAGCTTTGGGTGGCGCTCGCAGAAACGGAACAGGAACTCGGGTTAGCGGTATCGGAGCAACAGGTTGATGAGCTGCGCAAATTTCAGTCCGAACTTAATTTAGACGTGGCGGCCAATTACGAGCGAAAGCTTCGTCATGACGTGATGGCCCATGTTCACGCCTACGGCGACCAGTGCCCCAACGCGCGTCCGATCATTCACCTTGGGGCAACGAGCTGTTTTGTCACCGACAACGCGGACTTGATGTTAATGCGAGACGCGTTGCGAATGGTGGCAGCGCGAATCGCGGGTGTGATTGACCGGCTGGCGGTATTTGCTGAAAAGCATCGTGCCCTGCCCTGCCTCGCTTTTACGCACCTGCAACCGGCTCAACCAACGACAGTCGGCAAACGATGTTGTCTTTGGATTTACGATCTGGTCATTGATCTCGAGGAAATCGAAAACCGAATCGCAGGCCTCAAGGCGAGATCGACCAAAGGTACAACGGGAACCCAGGCGAGTTTTCTTCAATTGTTCGACGGCGATCACGCCAAGGTCCGTGAATTGGAACGACGGGTCGCCGCGAAAATCGGTTTCACCCAAACGTACGCGGTAACGGGGCAAACCTACCCGCGTAAGATCGATAGCCAAATTATCGACGGCCTTTCGGGTATTGCTCAGGGGCTGCATAAGACCGCAACCGATTTGCGATTGTTGGCTAGTCGAAAAGAAGTCGAAGAGCCGTTTGAAGAAAATCAAATTGGCAGTTCGGCGATGGCCTACAAACGAAATCCGATGCGCAGCGAACGCATTTGTGCGTTATCTCGTTTCGTGATGAGCATGCAGGCCAACACCTCGGCGACGGCGGCGACGCAGTGGCTTGAGCGGACGCTTGATGATAGCGCTAATCGCCGCCTTGTGATTCCCCAAGCATTCTTGGCGGTCGACGCTTGTTTGGTGTTGATGCAAAACATTGCCGAAGGCATGGTTGTATACCCCAAGATGATCGCGAAGAATCTGAATGCTGAATTGCCTTTCATGGCGACCGAAAGCATCCTGATGGCCGCCGTCTCGGCAGGCGGTGATCGTCAGGAGTTGCACGAATCAATCCGCCAGCACAGCCAAGCCGCGGCGCTTCGCGTGAAGGCCGAAGGTGAGACGAACGACTTGCTCGATCGCCTGAAGCGTGACAAGGATTACCGTGCGATCGACATTGACGCGTTGTCGGATCCCGCACGTTTTGTGGGGCGTGCGCCGGAGCAGGTCGATGACTTTATCGCGGAACAGGTGGAGCCGATTCGAGCGCGGTATGAGGGCTCGATGATGACGGCGGACGTTTTTGTCTAGGCAAAGTTTTGTCCTGGCCAAACTGTTAGTCCGCTTGTCGGGGTTGATGCGTTTCAAAAGTCGTCCGGCCGCTTTGTTCGGCCCGGCGTGTTGCGGCAACGGCTTGGTTGTAAAGGATCGCTTGCGCTCGCATCGCCGGCTTCTTGTCGGTGGGAGTGAGCCGTTCGTACATGCCCGTTGGTAGCAATTTCCAAGCGTTTGTGTTGTCTTTGAAGTAAGTACGGAGCGTGGAGAGCATCCGTTTGCGAAGTTCAGGACGTAACACGGGGACGAGCAGCTCGATGCGACGATCCAGGTTGCGCGGCATCCAGTCGGCGCTGCTGATGAATAGCTGCTCATCGCCACCATGTTTGAAGTAAATGACGCGAGCATGTTCAAGAAAACGGTCGACAATCGAAACCACTTCGATCGTTTTGCTGAGTCCTTTCACGCCGGGAACTAAGCAGCAGACACCACGAATATTGAGCCGCACGCGGACGCCAGCGCGGCTCGCTTCATAGAGCGCGTTGATGATATCGGTATCAACGAGCGCATTCAGCTTCGCAATGATCTCGGCTTCTTGGCCCTCAGCACGGCGCTGCGTTTCCGCTTCGATCAGCCCAAGCAATCGTGACCGCAGCGTTGTGGGGGCGGCGGCAAGATGTTGCATCGCGTTGGGCTGGCTTGCTCCCGTGACGGAGTTGAAAAACTTAGTCGCGTCTTCGCCGAGGGCCTCATTGGACGTTAGCAAGGACACATCGCTGTAGATGCCAGCGGTGACTTCGTTGTAATTGCCCGTACCGAAATGCATGTATCGCACGATGCCATGGGGTTCGCGGCGGACGATGATACATACCTTCGCGTGAGTCTTCAGTCCGCGGACGCCATAAATGACTTGCACACCCGCTTGTTCCATTTCACGCGCCCACTCGATGTTGCGGGCTTCATCGAAGCGAGCTTTCAATTCCACGATCGCGGTTACGTACTTGCCTCGCTCCGCGGCGCGTTTGAGCGCCTCGACGATTGGGCTGTCGCGGCTGGTTCGATAAAGCACTTGCTTGATGGCAAGCACATCAGGATCGCTCGCCGCTTCTTCAATCAACCGCAAAACCGGATCGAATCGCTCATACGGGTGAATTAGCAGGCAATCGCCACGCGAGATGTTGCTGAACATCGACTCGGACGGTTCAATCGAAGGGTTGCCTTGAGGTGGCCAAGGTTCGCTGCGGAGGGACCGAAATCCTTCGATCGATACAAGCTGGAACAGGTAGGTCAGGTCAAGCGGCCCATCAACGCGAAAGAGATCTTGAGCCGTCACCTCAAGCGTTTCGGTGAGATATGCGACCGTCTCCTCACTCGCGTCGCTGCTGAGTTCAAGCCTGACACAACGAGATTGCCGGCGACTCTCCAGGACTTCTTCCATGCCGACCATCAGATCAGGGGCCGCGTCCTCGCGAAGCTGGACATCGGCATTGCGAGTGATTCGAAAGGTGGTGCAATCGAGCACCTTGCGACCCGGAAAGAACTCGTCGATGTGCTGCTTCACTAAGTCTTCAAGCAAGACAAAGCCGTAGCCTCGTTCGATTGGCAACGAGATCATCCGGTTGATCACTCGGCCGAGCGGAATGACGGAAAACTGCCAACCGGGACCGTCTGGTTTCGATGCTTCCGCGCTCGATGCTTCCGTGGTAACGACAACACCTGGATCGGGAACTTGCTCCAATCGAACACAGACGTGTAACTGCAGCCCCTGAAGCAGGGGGAATGGAGTGTCGTGATAGAGAGCCTGTGGCGAAAGCACCGCCAAGACTTCGTTTTGAAACCACTGATCAGCCGCGGCGCGAGCCCTTTGGCCAGCCGTGTCCAGCTTCAATCTGCGGATGCCTGACTCGGCAAGCAGCGGTTGGAGAAGCTCATTGAGAATCCGGTATTGATCCCGCTGCAACTGGTGACAACGCTCGGAGACCGCGTGAAGCTGCTCACCAATCGTCAGCCCGGCTGGGTCTCGAACCATGGGGTTGCGTTGGTACTGCATCTTCAGCCCGCCGACGCGAACCATGAAGAACTCGTCCAGGTTTGAGCCCGTGATCGCGAGAAACTTGGCTCGTTCCAGAAGCGGTTGCTCGACCGATTCCGCATGCTCCAGAACACGCTGGTTAAATTCTAACCAGCTCAATTCGCGATTGAAAAAACGGCTTGGAATCGAGTCGCTGGCGGGCACGAAAGCACATCCCAGAGCGGTGTGAAAGTGGTAAGGAGCAAATCGCTAGCATGATGCGGCGCTGATCCGAGTTGACTTGCTACAACATAAACGAGCCAGGCAGGAACGGGTATCGCCAGCAAGCACCGGATTTCCTAATTGCGAAAGCAATGAAATTTTAAGAAATGCTCATGATTTCAGCAGGTCATGCACGAACCCAAAGCATGCTTTTCTGGGACTCGCGAGCCGGAACTCTCAATGTTGGCTTCTCTGCCTTTAATGGGGTAGCGTTGGTCGTGAACCCGTCCCGCAAAAACCTTAGGTTTTTAATGGCATCCCTTTCGCGTTATTACGAAACTTGGACGGCAGTTCAATGAGGAACTTGTGCCGGTGTTCGTTGTGTTCCTGCAAGGGAGTTGCTTATGTACGCCATTGTGTCCGCAGCGTTTCTATTCTCGGCATCCATTGTGTCGGCGTCGAACGCTTCGATCGTCAAAGACGAGGTTGATCTGGTCGAGATCAATCATTACCACGACGCGCGTCGTGAGCATGTGTTTGATCAATTGATTTTCTACGACTGGAGCAGTCAGAAAAGGCGTTTCCAGGTGCGAGCCTGGAGGTTGATCAAGACCGATAGTCAGCTTCCTCGACGCGATCATCGTCAAGGAAATTGGTTGGTGCGATGGCACGACGATGGCATCCTTCGCGAAGTCGTCGCAGCAAGTCGCAGGGAAACATGGACGCAGTACGATCCGGAACTGATTGAGCGAGATAACCTTCCGCAGGATCAAAGGCTCGATCTCACGCCTGCATTCGCGTTGACCGAAAAATAACTTGGGCGACTAAGTTCGATGAGCCCAAGCCAATCCAAGCTATTTAATTGGTTCTTCTCGAATTTTAGTGGCATCTGTCCAGAATGGGGGATTTTTTGAGGCATCTACTCCTGCGTCCAATGGGAGTCCAAAAAGCAGTCTCGGCGGAGCAACGTTCGTCGAGACTGCCCGC
>Ga0105050_10004870_pt1 | contig 17594 bp, 24 predicted proteins | sample FRY01_FD_78088 | JGI IMG/M metagenome (GOLD analysis project Ga0105050, IMG submission 78088) | Freshwater microbial communities from Lake Fryxell liftoff mats and glacier meltwater in Antarctica - FRY-01 | ecosystem: Environmental > Aquatic > Freshwater > Ice > Glacier meltwater ... | reverse complement strand
TAGAGTTTTGGAAAATGTTAGAATCAAATCAGTTTGTAAAATCAACAAATAGTATTACTAATCAAGTAGAAGAATACCCACCAGCAATTCAGGATATGGAAGCAATTGTGAAAATAAATGGCGAGTTTGATAAGTATGCGATAGAGGAATGGCTCGCCACCAAAATCGCACAAGCCATAGCAGAAGAACTAGCAGAACTCCTACTTGAGCTATTACAAGTGTTCAATGACTACGATGTGCCGCTTACTATGACTGCTGAGCAGGTGAGAGAGATTTTAAAAGATTATTTAAACAAAAAAGAGATAGAGAATTTACTTAAAACCCTTAAACCAATTAATTAAATGTACAAAATAACAAAAGACGGCGTAGCGCTAGACCCTAAACTTTATACGATTGATGAAGCCAATAGGACTTTTATATCAGAAGAAAATGGCTTAGTAATAGATTTTGCAGGGAAAAGCGATTGGCTTTTTAGAATCAGAAATTACTGCACAGTCACTGCTGATAATGACTGTTTTATAGATGCAAGGAATGGATGTAATATAACTACTGGTGATCGTGCTGTTATGAGAGTCTGTGATAATTCAACTATAACTGCTGGTGACCGCTGTACTATAACCACAAAGCATAACTGCACAATCACTACTGGTGAACGCTGTACGCTGGACACTGGCAGCGGTTGTAATATTACTACTGGTGATGGTTGTACTATAGATGCAGATTATAAATGTCACATCTCTACTAGTCATAACGCTGTTATTAGAGCTTATGCGTATTCAGTTATAACAGGCGGTAAAAATTGTGTAGTGATTAGACGTGTTACCAACGAAGTTATCAAGCTTGTTGCTGGGCAAACTATCAGGCTGAATGGCTATGATGTTGAAGGCTACGAAGTCATAAAACCAATAGAAACCATTGAAATTGAGGGTCAGAAGTACAACAAAAAAGAAGTAGAAGATTTTCTTAAAAACCTTAAACAATTAATTAATTATTAAAAATATAAACTATGAGCAACACAAAAGAAACATTAAAAGACAAAATAATATTATGGTATTGGAATCAAATGAGAAAAATTATGAACTATACATTGAAATATCACGGATATGATTTTGGAATTTACTATATGTCGGAGCTAGAGAAAATGTACACAAAACATAAAGACGAAATTAAAAGAGATTAAACTAATGTGATTTAGTTGCACATATACTCAGCTTTTTAGTTAATTAATTAAATTTAAAACATAAAAAATGGAAACACAAAAACAACCGTTTAGCCCAGGTTTACGAGCTAAGATTAAAATATTTACTAAGTTGAACATGGTTTTTTATTCCAGGCAGGAATTAAATGACTACGTTTTAAGGTTAAAATCCTTACTAGCACAAGCTTATGAACAAGGTGAATGTAATTTTGAATTACATAACCAAGTTGTAACGCTTTTAGACATTGCAGCTTTAAATTATAAAATACCTACAGAGGCTTAAATAAAAACAAGATCATAAACTAAAACTAAAAATATGCCCAAACTATATTACACACCACCAACAAACGAACAATTCAACGAGCTAAAAGAAAAAGCGATTGAAATTTGGTCTACTATGGGTGATGAGCCAAGTTATTCTCAGGAAAAAATAGGTAGGATAAAAGATATTAACAATGTAGGTGATAACTTTATGTTTATCGTAGCGATGTTTGACCAAAACAATCAACAAAAGCTCTCTAACAAATTAGAAGATGAAACAAGGGGAGCTGTTGCCGAAAGAATAAGAGACGGTGGTGCTCCTGATTATTATAATGTTTTCCTCTACCCCCTAGACAAACCAGATAAATAATATGAAACTAATCGGAGTTGAAGCACAGAAAAAAGGCAAGCTAGCCGAACACCGCGTAGCACAACTAGTAGGAGAGCTAGGCCTAAACTCTTATTATAGCCAACAACTAGACTATGGTGGTCACACTGATCTCGTTATCGAAAATGTGCGATTTCAAATTAGCGCCACAGGTAAATCTAACAAGACTATTAAACGCAGCCAAGGAATACACCAGATCATTGCTGGTGAACATATCTCTCGCGATTCTATAATTCAACAAATCTATTTAGGTATCAATTGGGATAGTAGAGAAAGTTAGTTAAACTATTATAGTTATGCATACTTATGATAAACAATTAAACGGGCTCACAGCCCCATGCTTAGCATGTAATAGCATGGTCGAGTTGGTGCAGCATCATATTTACGGTAGGCGCTATTCCGAAAAGTGCATCTGGGTTTGTCCAACCTGTCATTCAAAAATACATGCGAATCCCTCATGGGCTTATGAGAAGGGCTTTATGATTAAGCGTGGTAATCTCGAAATAACTAAAAAGTCTTCCAAAAAAACATGTTTGCACAAAAAAACATACTTTAATGGCACCCGACACGTCTGCCAGATTTGCCACAAAAATATATAAATGTGGTATGATTTGACGTGCAGGCGAATCCGCTGAAAGTAAGAAGCGGTGCTGGTAAGTGATCCTTACCTAAGAACAAGGTTGCAAGTCCAAGCCGTAACAGTCGTTGAGTTAATCACATCACTGGGCTAAATCCTGCACATTAATAAGTCACTCATTACGGGCAGTATGTGGGTGGCTTTTTTGTGGTATATTAAGTCAATAATATATTTTACTGCCCAAAATATGCGAATCCAACTAATAATTTTAGCTGTCGCCTTTCTCTTATCAATTGCGCCTGCTAAAGCCGAAAAACATCAAGCTATACACGGGTTTAAGCCGCCTGCGAGTCACCAGTTGAGTGTTATACCGAATAATGCTTTTGTTGTCTTTAATTGCCCTCTACACGCGAAAACTCCTGAGTGGTTCACCATTTCTTTAAATAAGTATAATTCAAGTTGCAGAGAGCAATATCTCCTTAGTGCTATCATATATTATGAATCGAAATTTAACGCGAACGCTCAAAACTCTAGTAGCAGCGCTGCTGGTTTGGCTCAGTATCTGGATTCTACATGGGCTAGGCACGGCTGTAATAAATACGGTGGCAGGACTAGTATTGATGCCCATATTCAGTGTGCTTTATTTGATCTCAGGCGTAATTTAGGTAAACAGTGGGCGGTTTGGCCGCTTGTTAATAATAATCAGTTTGGATATCGGTTATAGACATTTAGGCGTTATCTCTCTACAATATACTGGATGAGATTTAATCTTGAAAAAAATCAGTACAAAAGTGCAGGGATAGGAAAAGAAGCCTCAGCAGTACTAGATGCAATTTACCTGTTTAGACAAGAAACCAACAGAGCACCATCGTGTAGCGAGTTGCAGCGGCTATTAGGTAAAAGCCATGATAATTTGTATATTTCACTAAACCGATTGCAAAATAAAAAGATTATCAAAATACCAGAAGAATATCCAATACAGATACTGCAAACCCTTACTAGTGATGACCTCTAACTTAGAAAGCAGCTTTACTTTGCTTTGGAATGACTACTGCCGAAATATCAATTCTAACATCCTACTGATCCCAATAGCAGAATATAAATTCCATAACGAAAGGCGATGGCGCTTTGATTTTGCTTGGCCAGCAGTTAAAGTAGCTGTAGAAATTGAAGGTGGGATATTTTCAGGTGGCAGACACACACGTGGTACGGGTTATGAGAAAGACCTGGAAAAGTATAATACAGCTATTACCCTTGGTTGGAAAGTGTATAGGTTGTCTGGTGGTATGTTACTCAAAGATCACGCTACATGGATTCCTGTAATCTTGGCTACAATAAACAAAACGGCACAAGATAATTATTTAATTACTCCTGCGCCCCTCAAGTAACTATCTAAGCTTTTAACGGAAATATCAATTTGGGTTAGTCTTTGATCAATTGACTCAAATTTATCCAACTCTAGTTTCTTTATCGCAATTAGTTCCTGTTGTAATATCGGTACATCTAAATTAAGCGCGTTGACCTGAGCAGAAAAATCAATGATGACACGATTAAATCCCAAAACAAAGCCAACAATGGTAAAAACAATACCAGAAACAATGCTAAACAACCACTTAGGAATAGCTTTATAAATCTTGTAAATATTTTCGATGTCGTTACGTTCTGACACAGATTACTATTTTAAGATTATATAATCATCAGAAGTAATTCTACCGTCTCGGTTACTATCATACCTAAGCTTGATAGACTTTAATGGAGCACCAAGTATCAAGCCAATTACTAACGCTCCCATGTCGTTAACTTGCCACCCAAACGCTTGGTTCAAAAAAGGTGCAACTCCTATAGTTAAAATAGCTGTAATCACTTGACCAAACCAAACAAAAATATCGTACTTGAATATGTTTTTTAGCGTTTCGCTTTTAATATATTTATCAACTAAACGTCCGTAGACATTAAGCCAGCCATCAATATCGGCTGTTTCTTCTACTACGTCAGCTATTATCTCTTGTGCATCGGTAAGTGATAAGTTATACATTGCAGCATATTTATTAAGCGCTTCATTCTGAATACTTAGTTCGGCTAACTGATTTTGTCTGCTTAAGATTTCAAGATTTAAGAGGGCTATTCGTTCTGTGTTTTGAATAGTTTTAGCCTCTAATTGAGATTTTAATTCAGCTATTTGTTTTTCGTACACGATTACATCAACTGTTGGTGTTTTAGCTTCGGACTTAAGAGGCATGTTCTGTAATTCTGCCTGACAATCATAATATTTACCATTCCATGGTCGTTTAGCGGATATATGTGTATGTGGTCCTGTAGATTTGCCAGTATTGCCGCTATACCCAATTAAATCTCCCTCATTTACTTGACGGTGGCTGCTTACTACTTGCGATAAATGAATAAGTATATATTTAACTGTTTTATCACTCGATGTAATAGATAGTCCGATAGCACCTGCTAGTGACTTAGAGTCTTCTGATTGCATCCAGCCACTAAATGATGCATATATAGGCGTACCCATAGGTGTCGCGTAGTCTGTACCCGGCATTCGTGATGCTGGTTTACGACCTAGATGCCCTTGGAATGTGCTAGTAATATTATATCTTTTATCGAACGGATAAGTTCCCATACATGTAAAAAGAACAGCTTTGCCATACAATGACAATACTGCTCTTATGAGTTAATACATACATTTTACTCTATATAGCTTATACACGCAAAATTATGTCATACCTTTGGCTTTATTCTTTAGTATCAAAAATATCACAATTGGGTTACCTATACCGTCATAAGTAAAATATTGCAAGTTAGCCTCCACATATTCCTTTGTAACAAATGCGTATTGATAGCTTAAAATGTAATATTGGCCGGTATCTACGTCGTAATCTGTCAAATCATAATTGGGTAAGAGGAAGATAAATTCGTCCTCCGTTCCTACCGATTCAGCTAAAAATGCTATATATGGTGGCGGTGCTGACTTACTACCAAGTTTATAATGGCCACGCGCAGCCCCTAATATTTCTCCACTGGCTCCACCTGCTAACTTGACCTCAACCCTGATAACCTCTTCTACCTCTAAAGAGTCTAAAAGTTGATAGAAATCTGCGCTATTAATCCCAGCTTGTTGTAGCACATCGGTATTATTGGGATTCATCTAGTTTATCTATTAATATAAATATAATATAGCTTTCTGAGAAAGGGTTAATCGAGCTAGCCTGTATTTCTACGTAGGTTGGATAGGTGATAAATTTAGCATATCTTGACGGTATAAAAGCCCCTATTCCAAAATATGCCGATGGTACAAAAGTAGCCTCAATAAAGGGTAAAGTCTGTTTAAGGCTTTGTGTACCAGTAAAAAATGTAGTTAGAGTGCTATACACTAGTACTCTAGGTGGAGTAGTTCTTCTCGTATTTTTAAAATATATTTTTGTGTTAGCGGTATAATGGGAAGCGGCTAGCACACCGGTCGCATTCCCTTGTCTTATTTCTTCTACTTGGAGAACATCAGAGTATGCGTTTACATCTTCTGCACGTAAGTCCGCTGTTAGTTTAACTGTAGAGCTCATATGTTGAAATAGTTATTAATAAACTTATCCTTTAGTATGTAGATATCATAAACACACGTAATTTCGGTTTGGCTGAAACACTGTATCTGCATTTGTTTGCGGCGCACATTATATGTGTGCCATTGATCTTGCAACGTGTAGTTACCAGTTACAGGTGCAAAGTTTAATACCGGTAGTAACTGTCTAGTCGCTCCATTTCTTTCTCCTACTCTTAAATATACCAACACAAAAGGCGCTTTACGGTAGTTTTGTTTTGGTAATACAATATCACTAATCTTATAAAATCCGACACCAAATGGATATGCTATTAGTGTATGAGTGAATGTGAAATATGTGTCGACTTCTATGGCATCCAACAGGTCTGCAACTTGCTCTGTGGCTGTAGAGTGTGTAGTCTCCACGAGCGTTTGTACGGTCTGCCCTAGGGCATTCTCCGCTCGTTTAAGACCGCCATCAAACCCTGCTTGATAAACATCCTCTATCGGGCTGGGTATTTGTTCTTCTAAAGTTGTGTCGACTTCCATTTTAGATTGGTAAGATACCTTCTACAGTTAACGAGGTGATTGTAAAACCTATATGATGGATTATATATTCACCGCTAGATTCAATCTCAAGGCTAATCGTACGGCATTCTTTACCGAAAATGAAATACTGCCAAGTCCAGTCAACCCCTGCTGGCGATATCGGTAACACAGCAGGTAATGCTGTATAGGTGGTAGCGCCGTCTAGTGCGTAACGCACAGTAATAGTACCGGTAGATCGATATTTGAACATTATCTTAGTAATGTTCTTAAAATCTGCCATATCCTTAAACCCAAAATCGTAATGCTTAGTTTGAATTACACTAGATACACTAACGGGAGTTCCAGCGCTATTAGCGTCTGTATATATTCCCGGCACTTCTAATTTATATACGGCTGAGTTGTCCATACTGCCAGCATATAAATCGTGCTGGTTATTTAAATTAATGAATTTGGCAAAGACTGCGGCTAGACCACCAGCAGTATAGCTATGCACCCGCCAAACAGATTGACCAAAATCATATTCTACTACGCAGTCGTTAATTGTTTGACCATTTATTGGCCCAGTTAGATTTTGTAAAGCGCAAAAATATCGGTCATCAATAACACCCGATGCCGTAGCTGATAAAGTCCCTCGATTGATTGAGTTGAATATCGCAGCAAAAGTCAAATCATTTTTAATAGGTAAACTGATATCTTGTGGGTAAGCTTGATTATAGGCTAAAGCCATAAACCCCTTATCAGATAACCATACGGCCGTACCTTGTACTACAGAAATACTTCGATGACTTACACAGCCAAAATCATCTACCTGAATTGTCGCTCCATTTCTAGGGTTTACGGTTAAATAATTATCACGTGTGAAGATAATAAAGTCGCGTCCATTACCAAAACTAGCTACACCAGTATGTGGTTTGTCCGTAATTGCGTAGTCAGCTCCGACATCAATAAATGGGACATTAGTTGTACTACCCTCCAAAGATGTCCAGTATCCACGTCTAGGATAGATATCATTGCCAGCAAGCATCATGTAAGCTCCATTGGTAGCTAAATATTTACCTTTTAAATATATTGCAATACTGTCACCGTCCCAAGTGTCGTTAATAGCGCTATTAACTGTTACTTGTGTTGGACTTGTATAAGCAGTGATAGTACGTGTAGCAGCGTCTGTTATATTAGTGATAGTTAACCCTACCATACCAACATTAAATATCGATGTCGTCGCGATTAAGGTAGATGCTGTTGAACTAGCATCTACAGTGCCAGTCACAGCTGCTTGTATTGTTGCTGCACCTGTCTCGGTAACATATCTTAAATCTGTAGCATTATTACCAACGTAATAATGTCTTCCAATAAAGTTTGTAAAATCGACTTCACTAGTAGTTGCCAACCCTGAGTTAGCTTGTGTCACTTGTGATGTCCATACTGCACCCGCTTCATTTGATACGTATATGTTACCCTGATGCACCATATGGAGAAAATATGTGTTGTCATCTTTATAAAACATCTGTAGTCCACGGACTTGATTAGCTCCACTTACTAAATTTAAAAATAAGTTAGTTCCTAGCCTATGCGCAAGGTTTCCCAGTTGGGACTGGTTAACATTCAACAATAAGGAAAACTGATTAGTCTTTAGTAACCCTGGCCCGACATACTCATTAATAGATCCTGATAGATCATTTATTATCAGTGTTGTTTCCGCTTTCATAATTACATTCCAAGTGTCGCTGCAAAGTCGGCTATATTAGTTGGCGAATCAAAACCGGCACTTTGTAGTGTCTGTGATTGTGTCGCTAATCTCCGGCTAAATGCTTTTTTAAATAACTCTAGCTTGCGTTTAGCTACTGGTAGTTCGTCAGTTACTTGTGGTAGTTGTGACATCAAGTTTGCGCGTTCGTTGTCTGATGCTGCAGCACCTGAGTAGTATTTGACAATTTCAGAAGCTAAGTTATTAAGTTGGGATTTAAGACCTTCTCTATCTGCATTAGCGAATATACCACCAAGATCACTTAATCTACTTGTGCTTGCTGAACCGAATTGATTTTCATTTTGTGTTAGTAATTCTTCAATTGCACCGAAATTGTTAGCAGTCGATAATCCTTCTGACATCTTAGATGCTATAGCTGCCGAAAGAGGTCTGCCGCTTGTTGTCTTTTCAGCTGCATTCTGAGCTTCGAGATCCTGACCTAAAAAGCTTGCTAGTTTAAGCGCGCTGTTTAAATCACCGCCAGTAGCCGCCAATGCATTCTGCAAAATAGCCGCATAGCTTTGTGGCTGTTGCTTATTATTACCACCCATCATCTGTTTTTGCAATTCTCGTGCATCTACCTTGCCACCTAATTGTTGAGCAATAGTTAGCACAGACCTTTGATCCTCTGGTAGTGCATTATACATATCCCATAACTCCGTAGAGTCTGGTATACCACTATTATAGTCTTCACCACCCATGTCAGGATTATTATTTATACTATCAAGTATAGAACTAGGCTGTGCTTGTGCTGCTTCTAGCTCCGGTTGATTAACTGCCATACCCGCTAGTGCAGGCGCAACTGTGTTTGTTATACCTGGTATCATAGAGCTAGCAGCTTGGGCAATATTTCCTACAGGCTCTGGAAGATTAGGTATTGCTTCACCCAATTTACCAGCTAAATTCCCAGCACCTCTGATAATTTCGCCTGTTCTCTGAGCGCCTTGTGTAATTAATCCGCCTGCCTTGTCTACCAAAGCCCCTAATGGTCCTTGTTGCAAAACGCTGGCAGTTCTTTCTCCAGTAGTAGCACCAGTATCCACAACACGCCTAACTCCAGGGAACTGCGTATACATAGTTTCTAATGCTTTATTTATTCCAGACATACCAGGAGTGCTTTCGTTAACTTTTTGTTTAGCCCAATTATATATTTGGGAGTCAACGATATCACCTCTCTGCGGTGTGCCAATACCTTTAACAACTTTCAAATAACCATCTGTTACAGCATCTTTGATATTTTGCAGTGTTGATGGGTAAACACCACCAGTATTATTTAGTCTAACGTCTACATTGCCTGTTGCTCTTGTCATCAGATCAGTTAGCCTGACAGATATCGCGCTAGAGGCTTCCTTATTAGTCCCAAATGCACCCTTGCCTGCATATGCATAAGCTTGGTCTCCTAGAGCCTTAGACACCTGAGTAGGATTAACTTGGACTACTGTGCCTACTTGGTCTAATGATGTAGTCTGGAGATCTTTTAACTTACTGAACGTATTTGATAAACCATCTGCATCCAACTTTTCACCAAAGAACCTACGGGCAGTTTCCATAGAACTAACATCATTTTTGAACTTATCTGCAAAAGCCCCAACCTCTCGTGTAGTAAATCCTAATCTTTTATATGTGTCTTTTATCGCGTTGCGCTCAACTCGTGGCATCTCCCCTAATAATTGCCTACCTAAAGTATCTTGTAAGAGCTTTGCATTCTCCACCGCTGGTAAGCTTAAATCAGCCTTTTGAATTACACCTTTAGGAAATGCTTTAGCTCCTAATAGCTTGTCATCAACCCCGTATAGCATTTTCATCGCGCCCATCACTTCTTTAGCATCGGATAAGCCAGCATCTACCGCAGGTTTAATCCGTTTAGCAAAATTGTCAACAAGTTGCTTCTGAGCTGGGTCGTCAATATTATTTATCTGAGATGACAACTTGTTTAAAGCATTATTAAACGGTTTCGCTGAACCTTTTTTTAACCCAGAACTTCCTGCTAACTCAGGCGCATTTAATATGTCTGAATATTGAGCCTGTAGGTTTGGTTTCGATTTACCTGCGACTGACTTTAACGCCTTGCCTACCAGCCCAAGTCCTGCATCTACGCCAAATCCAGTAAGTCCACCTAATAACGTGCTAGGCAATTCTTGGCCCTTTTCTGACTGACCGAACCCCATTAAAGCACCACCTGGTAATCCGCGAGTGGCTGCATTACTAATCACTCCCGCCCCTTTGCCGCCCAAACCAGGTGTAGCATAAGAAAGTATACTAGCCCCCTCTTTAAGTCCGCTCCTTATTGGGTCAGCAGCATAATTCTTGAATTTGTCCTCCCAGTCCAGTTGATTAGGACCAAATTTCCCTGTCAATAAAGGTTGTTGATTTTCGATAGCATTAGCAGGATTAGTTAGTGCATCAGCAAAGCTTTTACCACCTAAAATGTCTCCTGTTGTTTTAGCAGATGTCTGTACTAGCGCTGATAAGGGATTTACAATTCCATTTACTACACCACCTACAAGTGGGTCGGCAATGCCGAACGCAAGACCACCTTCACCAAACAACTCACCACGTCCACCACCAAATCCAAAATTACCTGGTGCTTTAACTTTCTGCATAACCTTACCGCTACTATCTAAGATTTCATAATCTACAGAATTAGGGTTAACTTTATATTTCTCCTCATCCTCTACCGACTTAAATTTCTTTTTGCGGTTGCTCATCCTCGCAATCTGTTTCATTAAGGTACTATCAGCAAGAGCTGCACTTATTGATTGTGAGTTATTATTCGTCATTTTAGTTATTGTTTTGTCCAAATCTAAAGCCCGCAATCGAACCTAATGCATTTAATGCTGGGAAAATGTTAGGGGCAATTGCTTGCACTCCTTTTTGGAAACCATTAAGACTACCACTCATTTGCTGCGCTCGCTGCTGTTGTTGCGGTGTCATTAACCTAGTTTGTGGCATTTGCTGCTGTTGATTAAAGAACCTAGACATATCAATTCCACCACCTGATGCCGCCGCGGCAGCTCTACGTGAAGCCTCTTGTTGTCTTTTCGCCTCTTCCTGTTGGAATGCCATACTAAACATATCTTTGATTTGTTGTTGCCGTTGCTGCCAACTGTTATTCATGGTACTAGCTAGATCATTAACTTGTGCTCCAAAGAAGTTTCCCATATTTCTATTGGAGTTCATTTGACTAGTTAAACGTCCCATACTTCCACCTAATAATGATAGTTTAGCCGCAGGTGACATGTCACTGGCGTTTGTTCCCATCTGATTAAAAGGTTCAAATAATGATGGTAAATATTGTGATTCCAATCTCGCCGATTCTTGTGTGATCGGCTTTAAGACTGGATTCTCGTATGCCTTAGCAATCTCCTGTTGGAAATTAGGCATAGCTCCCATATCTTGGAGTTGCTGTTGATAGAATTGACTAGAATTTGTCATATTTAGAATTTAAAAGGATTTTGATAATTAATAGGTATATTGGTTTGATTATTGTACGCATTAGCCAGGGCAGGATTTTGTTGCGAAAACTGTTCGTAGCTCGGCAAAGTCGGTGCTACAAACCCTGTTGGATTTTTATAATACGATTCTTTTTGTTGATTATACCAATCAGTAGTGTAGTCTCCTATCTGGCTCACAAAAGAACCTACCTGTTCTTTACGTTGCCTCTCAGTTGCATCAGTTAAGGATTGTAGTGAACTTGAGCCACGGCCAGTTCTATAAGCACCAGAACCAGCTAAGTCACTGGTTAGCTGCATCATGCCTTGTCTGAACTGTCTTTCCATCTCTGGATTTATTTGCGATTCAGCTAATCCAGTAATAAGATTTTTGTTGAATACCTTTTCATACGGCAAAACTTGATCAAATGCTGTACGCTGTGTAGGTGTTGGAATCCCTGAAACAGCAGATTGTGGCATCGATTGTGTTGTTGTCCTCTGACCAGATATTTTAAGTGTTGACCCAGCCCTAATACGGTTTGGGTCTGACAGGTTATTCATTGATGCTAAATCACGCCAATTTAGCCCATACTTGGATGCAATACCAGATAAGGTATCACCAGGTCTGATTTGATAGGTTGGTGGCATTAAATTATTCTCCTGCTCATAAGGTTAAATCTGCGCGGCATTCTAGTCTCTCGCGGAAAACCAGTTGATGTTGGTCTAAAGCGACTAATAGACTCCCGTTTTGCTTTCTCATATTTTTGCTCAAATAACGCCGCTTCTTTAAATTGCTGCTTTTGTAAGAACGCCTTTGACACTGCACCCCATATCAATGGTTGGTCTACAGGCAATCTAGGTATATCACCTGTCGCTGCCAATGTGGTAGGCTTGGCAATATAAGTCAATTCAATAGCCTTTTCAACTTTTTTATCAAATGCAGGTAACACGCCTAAAGTGTCTACAAAGTCCGACGTGGATGTAGTACTAGTAGTTAAATATAGTTGGGGGTCACTTTGACTAAAAGTCTCACCTCCAGACTGGAATAGGTCAAATTTTGGTCTTGGGTTGCCAGTTATTACATAGTATTGATCTGTAGATTTATACTTTAATCCTACGGCCTCTACTGTGTAGATATCTGCGGCATCACCGCCCAAGACGAACTCCTGTCCCAATACATACAAAACATCACCATCCCAGGTGTCCCCGATTGTTGTATCTAATTCCACGGTAGTACCCGAAGTGTATTCATCGATTATCGCTAGTTCTTCGTCAGTATCATTCCATACATACAGACCAACCATGCCATTGGTGAATATGCTTGTAGTAGCCACCAATGTTGTGCCTGTAGATGCCACACTAGATGTACCGGTTGCTATCCATGAATCGGCATAACCAACTTGTCTGAAGTAGAATGGGTATTGAGTCGTAAACATAGGAAATAGTTCATCTCTATATGTTTGGTTTATCATTTCCCCTATATCATCTTCTGTAACATCGCGGTTAGTTAACCAGCCGCCACTCACAGAATAATATTTTATGATTTTCCCTACTGCTTTTTTAAGATTATCAAATGTCATAGCAAAAATAAAAGAGCAACTAGACTTGTTATTATTAAGTCTAGTTGCTCTTTATGAGTTAAGTTAAATTATTATATCACCTACGCAAGATAATTAAATCTCGTAAGTCAAATTGGGAGATATAGCTTTAGTGCCGCTAGTAGTGAATGTTCCAGTAGTTGTTATCGCTACACCAGCTGCAGCACCATTGACTCTGTATGAATCCATGTTTGCACTAGAGACATTTACGGAATAGGTAGCCATATTGTTTCCACCATTGTCAGATGCATAACTAAAGCCATACGATGGAACACCGTTTCTGTTAAAGAAAGGCATAGTAGCAGTAGCAGTAGTTGCGTTGGATGTGCCGGAAATTGAAAGTTCAATAGCCATACTTTTACTAAATACTCTATACCGCGCCACGACTGTAGGAGTACCGCTCCATCCAGCGGGGCTTGGTATCCAAATCATACGGTCAGACTCATATATCGGTCTGTTAACTACAGAACCTGCGCTGGTAACAGACCAATTGAATGATGCTGTGGCACTTAACGTAGCAAGGAATCTACCTATCACAGTTACTTCATCTGCCGAAGATGGAGCCACACTAAACATACCATGGCGTTCATCAGTTGTTGTCGCGTTAAAATCAGCATAAGTGACTGCGTAAGGGATTCTGGAAGCGGCGATTCTGACAAGACTATTACTAGAATCCCAGGCTAAATAGACAAAGTAGGGTACTACTTGTGCAGCTAAAATGGTTGCTCCAGAGTTACACCAATTTGTACCTGCGTTTCTTGTGGCAGAAACAGCTGTTGTAATAGTTCTTATAGTGTTACCGATTTTGACATGGATTGGGTCACTGGCTGTAGCATCTGCTCCAGCGTTTGTTTTTAGCGCAAATGTTATATTATTGCTCGTAACACTCACTACTGTCTGCCCGTTGACCATATAGCCTTGTGGGAAATTAAACTTCAGCGCATTATCAATAACTAAATTATTAGTGTTAAGGGTTGCACCTAGCACTAATGTCTTACTAGCTACACTAGTTCCTGCTATAGAACCATCATTAAAATTTAACTCTGTTGCAGTTGAGGTTAAGTCGACCGCCTCATTAATTTTTGGCGAAGTTAGTGTTTTATTAGTTAGAGCCTCTGTGCCCGCTAAACTGGCAGCCTTATCTGTTGAAACCACACCAGACAACTTGTACGCATGAGTCGTGGTGGTGGGGCTACCCGTGATTCCTACCCTAGCTTCTATCGCCTCTATTGCATCCTGCACGTCGTTTACCCGGTCTTTTGGACTATCTGTAGATGCACATGATAAGTCTGTATAAGCATCTAATGTTGTTGGGAATGTAGTAGCCATATTAGTTTGGTTGTATTAAATTATTAATTAAACAAGCAGGCAGCGTGTTGCTATTAGCCCAACCAGCAGCAGGTTTACCACACCACCATTCGGCGGTACACCAGAATGTGGGGTCACACCAAACCTCTGAGCTTATACTAGGCATTAGCTTATCTACTACTGTAATAGGTAATAATGTTGTGTCATTAAATATTGCCATTATATTGTATATGTTACTTCTAACTGCGCTATCGAGGCGTGTCCGACGTAGCTATCTATTTCAAATTCAGTGACAGCCCAAAATCTAATTTCTGCGGCGATAATCTTTGCCCATGTCCAGCCACCTGATGGGACAGATAATGTAACCCAACTGCCCATGGGGAGCGGTGCAACAGTACCGTTGGTTACGCTCGTAGTGCCTACCTGCTCGGCGCCTATAAATGTAGCGCCGTGGAGAACAAGTGCTACAGCGCTAAATCTAGCCCCGATTCTATATCTAACTTGTGATATTGTACCGCCTAGATTTGTTGCTGTTGTACCTACTCCGGTTAATGTGTTCGCCGTGACTGAACCAGAAGCTAAACTACTATAAGAGGCGACATCAGTTCCAGTGCTATCCAAAGTGCCATTAAAAGCATTAGCATCGTTGGACCACATCCCTGATGAATCTGTAATACTAGTATGCCCATCAAAAAAATAAATACTGACCTGCGGGCTACCAGCGCCAGAAATAGTATCAGACCTGTAGCCTTTTTTCTTCCAACTCGGCATTTGTAAGGCGTTAAACCCTTTATATTTCCCCATTCTATGAATGATCTTCGGTTACAGTTGCTTTTACTATGATATTTCCAGCGTTAGCCGCTACACCATTTTCCTTAGCGGAAATCCTCATATACTTAGCAGCTACTGGTACAGGAATCTCAAATCTATCATAAGTCCCTGCTGTTTGTGTAGAAACAAAATTATAAGATTGGAGCGTTACTGTAGTTACTCCTGTAGTGGTTGATTCAGCAATTTGTCTATGCCAATCAGTCGTTGCTATATCAGACATTTCTATAGGTGAGCTTATCGTATTGGCAAACTCAACTATAAGGTCAACGCTGTTAGCAGTTTCTGCTGTACCCATTGTATAGGCAACATCCAAAACAACCTGGTAATTACTCTCTATACGGAAAGGGTTAGACACCGAACCTGTATATGCAGAAGTTAAAGTTTGAGCTGCTCCGATTGTGCCCAAAACGAAAATTGATTGTCTTAATTCCATAATTATTATTTGTATTTATTATAAAGTGTGGTTGCTGTTTTATTTAAAAAATCAGTGTAACGGACACGATCTGCTTCTGAACCAGCATTCCTGACCAGTACACTAACTTCATCTATCATCTTTTCAAAACCTAACTTTTTAGCTTTTCTACCCTCTGAACTGCTCACCGCAAATTCAATATCATTGCTAGTCATTTTACTATAATCTAACCCCGGACTAGTATTAGTAGGAAAGCGTTGAATAGTTCCACAATCACAAATCAAAGAATAACCACCAACTAAAGCCTTCACTAACGGCTTTTTGCATTTGTAACATTTTCCTAGTTTCATTATTTCGTTTAGGGGACAGGTTAATTACTTGCCCCCTAATTTAACAATTAAGGTAAATCCTTAACTTCCTGCAAACCACATTCCCATTTTGTTAATGTGACTGCACCTGCAATACCTGCTGCGTTCAAAAAGAACATGTAAGGTACTACGATATCACCTGTATCAAAAGTATAAGCAGCTACTGTTGATGGTGTAACGCCATCAACTTCATAAGTAACTTGACCGCTCTTTGATACTTTTACAGTAAGCGTATGTGTTTCAGCGTTAGCCCAGTTTAATGTGGTATCAGTAGTAACCGTAGCTGCGTTATTAAGCGCGGTTTCGATAGTAATATTTCCTGTGATCACATTTAATACTGCAAAATCTGTGTAGTCATCAATATTTGCCTGGTAAGCTTGTGTTTTTCTAAAGCCGATTGCGCAATCATCAGTACCTGAAACGGTAGCGATGGCAAATGTTACACTAAAGAAAAATGCTTCACTTGTACCTATGGTAAACATGCTTCTAGCACGATCAACAACAGAACCTCCTAATTCAATACCATCATTGTCGACTTGATCCATATTGATATTAAAACCAGCTGCTGTAAGCACTGGTGCTAATATAGTTTGGGTCCCCTTAGCTACATAATTAATATTGTTACGACCTAATGATAATACATTAAGAGTATTGGCTGCTCCTGATGGAAGGCCACCTGTTGCTAAAGAAGTAGTTGCGTTCGTCCTAAAGTCTTCATAAACATAACTATAACCAGTTAAAGGTATATTGTTTTCACGATACCCTGCGGCTGAGTCTACTGGACCTGAAAAATGAGTAATTCCCATTTGTTTAATTTTAATAAGTAATCCTAATATTTACCTCTCATTTACCCTTGAGAGTCCAACGGATTGTTAGGGTTGTGGGTTTAACCTAAACCACCCACAAGGTACTAAATTAACTTGAGTAAACAGCGCCAGCACCTAATGAACCCCAAGCATATCTCCAGTCTGACCATCCAATGGATGATTGGAAACTTACCTGGAAGTAAATAGTCTGGTTTCTGAAACCTACAGTTTCATTAGCGGAAACAATCTCTGGTTTCCAGCCCCACTTCCACGATACTTTATGATTTTTACTGTCAAGTAAGAACCATGCAGTATCTGAACCACCTAAGTAACTAGAAATAAAGTTCCAACTAATAATATTAGCCATTCCACCCTTATACTCTTTCATAGCATATGGGTTAACGTCATTATCAGCTGTTCCCGAACGTAAGTCGGATTTAACAATAATAATAGCCTCTTTCTCTAAAGCGATTGGGACAAGTAATGTATCCGGAATCGAGCTAATAGCTAAACCTCGGTCATCTACTTGTTGTCTGAACGCTATTAAACCAGTTTCGTAGTTAGCTTCTGTAAGCGGAATGC
>Ga0105050_10004865_pt1 | contig 17612 bp, 12 predicted proteins | sample FRY01_FD_78088 | JGI IMG/M metagenome (GOLD analysis project Ga0105050, IMG submission 78088) | Freshwater microbial communities from Lake Fryxell liftoff mats and glacier meltwater in Antarctica - FRY-01 | ecosystem: Environmental > Aquatic > Freshwater > Ice > Glacier meltwater ... | reverse complement strand
GGGCAGTCTCGACGAACGTTGCTCCGCCGAGACTGCTTTTTGGACTCCCATTGGACGCAGGAGTAGATGCCTCAAAAAATCCCCCATTCTGGACAGATGCCACTAAAATCCGAGAAGAACCGCTTATTTAGGAGTATTACATAAGACCCGCCGCATCCACCCGTGCGCAAAACACCCTCCGCCAACAGCCCATGTCTGCGTGATCAACAACTCTTGATTTTGCTTCAGAAAATCGTTGGCCACTTGCTTCAACCTAATCGCCAACGCATCTAGTCGATCTTCAAGATTCTGATATTGATTGGCTGGGTTCGTTAAGCTGGACGGATCACGTTTCAACTTTTCAGCTTCGTCGGCAACCACTTTCGCTGAGCGGGCCAATCCCATGGTCATATCTTCGCCACCGCCTTCAATTGCACGGAACCAGAAACCACACTTATCGACCAGCACCAAAGTCGTCGAAGCTGCGCCCGCGTCAACAATGGCGATCGCGTTTCGTGACTTATCCGAGGTCCGTAAACAAGCTTCCGTTGCGTCGCTGCGAGTGGCTAATTCGATTTCGAATTCATAAGAAGCGAGATTAACAAGAGCGAGAGCCTCGCACTGCAAACCCGTCACTTTTAGCCCCGCTTCATTGAGCAGGTCGACGCGATTGTTTACCGCCATTTTTTTTGCGGCAAGGATCGCAGCGGGACGTCCAACACCCAGATCATCAGGCTTTTCTGAGATCCATTTGACCATGCTTAATTCATCTAACGCAAATGGGAATTGGCCGGTTGCTTCTCGGTCTAGAAGCTGCTTGGCTTTCTTGTCATTTACTGGAGGCAAATCAATAAACCTAGCGAGGATCTCACGGCTGGAGAAGTTTGCAATGACATCCCCATTGCCGATCTCAATCTGCTCCAGCATGACCTTGATTGCATCTCGAAGAACCAGTACCCCTCGCCCCTCTTTTCCAAGCCTCGTCGCCGGTGGGAACTCAGCCGAATAGGCTTCAGCAACGATTATTTGCTCAGCATTCTTCTGCAAATGGATGGCGCGAATCCCTGCGTTTCCAATATCGATTCCCCAACAGCTCTTATTTTTGCGGAAATTGGCAATTCCACCCAACAGGCTTTTCTTTTCCCATAGAAGACTGTTGACACGTGCGATGCCTAAACCTTGGAGCGCTAGTCCGATCGCTACGGTATATCGCCCGGGTGACTTCCTAGCGATTGGGTCCGCTTTGCAGTCAATCATTCGGGGCCACGCAAGAATCGCGGCTTCACCGCCAAGACTGCACTTTCGACTCCCGACCCAAGCAGGAAAAAGATTGCGATTGTTTGCGACAGGCTCTTTGAGGCTCGCAGAGAGTCGCGACACTAACTCATGGCCTCGCGCATCATCAGTAGATTGCTTCGTAAGCCGCAACGCCAACCTTCCAAGCGTCGGAGTCGCATAAGGCTCACCAGCGAATTGACGCGTGAGCCAAACAATTTGCTCGACTTTCAAACGCAGCTCCAAATAGGCATTGTCATGACAAATCACCGGATAGGCATCTAAATATTCCAGTGCGACGTTGTAATCCAGCTTTGCGAAGCGTCGTTCAGCCTTTGCAAAAAGTTTTGATGCGAGCTGTTTCGCGAGCGTTTGAAACGCTTCATCCTCTGGCTTTAGTTTTATCAAGCGATCAATAAGATTGCCCGAAGCACGCCAATCCTTTTCCGCAAGCGCAGAACGCAATTGTCCAGTGAGCTGGCTAACTTCTCCGGCGTAGGCTTTGCTCTGTGCGAGTAACTTTGTTGACTCGCTGTCCAACAAACACGCTGGTACACTTTCGAGCTGTCGGATAACTTCGGCACGATCATCAATCGTCGCAGCCGCTTTCGATGCTTGAATCGCCAGGTCCGCACGAACAAGCATCTGATCGCGAATTGCTTTGATTTTTACCAGCGCCCGATTCGCTTGCTCCACCTTCTCAGCAAATCGGAAATCCTGCTCCTTTGCCAGCAACTCCAAGCGGTTGATTGCATCGTCATAGCGATGCTCTTTCGTCGCTTGAACCGCAGAAACCAGCGTCTGTTCTGCATGCTGAATCCTGCTGCGCAAAGCAGCTTCAAGATCATTTCCACAACCGCCGCAGTACTTCTCGGTGAGCCGAACGATTTGTCCACACCCTGAACAGGGCTCAAAAAGCGAATGCCCGCACGATCCACAAAACTTTGCGCTAGCGGCGTTCGCGTGCGAGCACCTACCACACGAGAAATCAAGACCAGTCCGAGAAACCGATTCGGCTGTGGTCATATGAAGTACCTAACAAGTGAAGGAAGTATTTCGACAAACTTGATCGAGGCCATGCCCCACTATTTGATTGCCGGCGGGTTGATGATTGCGCCATACAGAGGAAGCCAATTGTGAAATGATTTATCATTCTTGTCTCCAATTTGGACATAACCATGCTTGTCTTCGCGATCGAACATGGCGACGCCGCTTTCAGCAGGGACTCGCAAGGTCAACTTGTAGGCACCGGGCTGATTCATTGGCTCAAGCGTTGCCTGTAACTCTTTTGGTTGAACATCGAGCACGTCAATTTTTCGAGTGGCTCCGTCGCGCACACGAACAATCAACGAACGATTGAATTCTTTTCCACGAGGGATAATGCCCAAGCTTAGCCCTTTCTCAGGATGAAGCTCTTCGTCGGCAAAGGCGATGAGTGATCGCACTCGTCCAGCAACAACCAGTTCTCGTTCCACCGCCTGGCCTCCCGAAACAGGCACAATCTTCAGCTTGACCTTTCCCTCGAAATTGCCAACCTGCGATCCCAACGTCGAGATCTTCAAACGCCAAGCGGATCTAGCCTCCAAGTCGGACGCCGGTAATTCCTCATTGGTGAGTGGTTCGGCTGACCATTGAAAGCCGGGCAATTCGCTTGATGCAGATTCGATTCGAAAATCGCGCCACAATTGACTGTAGAGATAAGTGCTCGCACTTGCCAACTTTCCGATATCCGCACTGGGCATCGGCAATTCATTGGATAGTAGGACTAACTCGGCTCGAACTTTTCCTCGAACAGTGAGCTTGAGTTCTGGCCGAACGGGATCATTTGTTTTTATTAGGGCCGACTGTTCATACTCTTCATCCTTGTAACCGGCATTCCACGTAACCGTTACCTTGGTAGATTCGCCGGGCCGAACCACTCGACCCTCCACATTACTCACCGTGCATTTGCAAGTGGTGCCGGCTGATTCCAAAAGCAAATGCTTTGCTCCCGTATTCTCAACCACAAACTGATGACTTGAGCTGGAATGGGGATCGAGTAAACCAAAATCGTAAGTGTTTTCGTGCACCGTCGCGGTGGGTTTAAGATGCCCATTTGAAGATCCAACGACGTGCTCTCGAAGCTTGATTTCCGCAATTTTTGCCTCGTATTCGGCTCGTCTCGCGAGCGGCACGCCATCGGGTGAGAAATCAACAACCGAGACAATGGCTGTCACGCCAATGCACAAGACGATGCTGCCGATTGTTAAAAACAATAGACGCTTGCCCACCAAATTCATTCCTGCAACCCTTAATACTGTGAAAACATCTCTGTTTAACATGAACTAAACCTCCGGGGCCGAAAAATCCAGCCCCGGAGGAATTCGATAGAGAGACCTTCCGGTACTCACTCAATGGCATACGACTTATTCAAACTTGCCCTTGAAGAACGATTCATCGAGGAACATGCCCCCAAAGAATTGATCCTTCGGCAGATCGACGGACGCATCGGCATAGCCAATGCTGAGAATTTGACTTTCAGTCAATGGCACCTCTGGAGTAGCGACGAGGCTGTCGGCGTAACCCACACGGAAACCTGGATTCAAGAATCCGTCACCGTTGTTATCCGTAAAGCCTTTAACCGAACCGTCACCCATGAGGATGTTTACCGATCCTTGATGCAGAGCAAGCCAGTCACGCGTGTCTTGCAAATAGAGGTTATTTGCGGTGAATGGAGCCTCGCAACCTGAAGTGGTAGGTTCGCCACGTTCGCAGTTGATTTGAAAATCTAAACGTCTCGCTGCTCCGATCAGGTTCAGGGTACTGGTGGCTGGATCGTAATACGCAGGACCATCATTAAACGCTTCGGTCAAAAGCGCACCGGCGGGAATGTAGGTCTTCGTTTCGTCGTCGCCTTTGGCAAAGGTCGAAAAGGCACCTTCACGGGACTTTTCGAAGGAAGCGGCGGAGATCGCTTCGTCAATATCGCCAGGAGCGGCACAGCCGATGAACCCAACGTTACTGCTGCTGATACGCGATTTATCCATCGTTGACGCAGACAGAGGACCGGTCGTTCCGCCGATACCCTTGAACTGCGAAAGGGCTCCTGAGTGAAGCGTACTGACACCGGATATGTTGATATTTTGTGTCTTCACGTTGCCACGCACGAGGTGCCAACTGGCTGCGTAGTTCGTGTTGTATCCACCCTGGATGAAGTAGCGAGCGATCAGCTCTGCACGTGCAGGAGTTATTTCGTCGGTTGAGGCGAATGTGGCTCCGCTACCAGGCCCAGTAATCCCCTTCCAAGCTGGCTTTCCACACAGTCCAGCTTCCAAGCGGGCCAACGGTGTGCCATCTTTGGCATCGGAGGTATCTTGGCCATAAAGATCGTTCAACTTCTCCGAACCCTTCAATGGGTTACTGGGGTCAAGCGATTCATTCATGTTGCCATCACCGACATTGACAATGTCAGCAACCCAACCGTAGGTATCCATGCATCCGTCTCGCCTGAAGTCGCTGGCACCGCTGCAGAACGCTCCGCCCGCTCGCTGGGTACTGTACTTAAACAGCGCAACGCCGACGTTCTTCAGATTAGCCTGGCACTGTGCACGACGTGCAGCTTCGCGTGCCTTTGTGATCGCTGGAAGCAACAAAGCTGCCAGCAGGGCGATGATCGAAATGACCACCAGTAGTTCGATGAGCGTGAAGCCCATATTTCGCTTTCGCGACATACTAAATCTCCAAGGAAAAGTCTAACGACAACCTGTGATGATTGTCGACGGTTAAGGGAAACAGCCATTGACACACCACGTGCCGAGGGCAAAAAACACAATGAGCAGACTCGAGAACTACTTACCGCCTCGAGTTTGAAGGTTGTAATAACTTGCTAGCTGAAGCGGTCCCGCTTCAATCTTGTCCGAGGTGAACTCATCATTCACAGGAAAGCCGTTATTGATGAATTGGTCATTGTTAAGATCCACCAATGAATTCACTGATCCATCGGCCATCAGAACGTTGCACACGCCTTTATGATGCGTCGACATGCCTCGATAATCTTGGAAAACATGCCGAGTCCAAACCTTCATCCAACCTGTGGCACCTTCTCTCGGCGTTGGCTCAGGAAACTTTCGTGGCGACTCGGATCCGGGCACGTCATAAACCGCGAACGACGAAAAGTCAGTAGTCGGCTTCGCGATGACTGGCGTTCCCACCAGCGACACGACATACATGTCGCTGGCTTCAAGGTATCCAGGCAGCCCATATGAAAGCGTTCCAGCAGCAGATGCGTCACTCAGAAGCGGAACCGTACTGCCAGCGGCGCGTCCGGAGTCCAGCGTCTTCAATGTGAGCGGCCCCCTGGTAACATTCTTACCGCGTGGGTCTCGCCCGCAAGTCGTGGACGACTCTTTAAGATTCCCGTTCTGATCAAATGAAAAATCCGATCGAATCAAATACCAGCTTGGGGCATAATTGGTGTTGTATCCGTTCTCCAAAACCTTGCTAATGATCGCGTCAAGTCGCTCGGTTGAACCTGCCGCAAGAAAGCCTCCGCCCGAGGGCCCTTCCTTAATAGTGCGAGCGATATTGCGAACCTCTTCACCAATGTCATTGGTTATCATGCCGCTACCAAGCATGTCGACGCAATCTGGGCCTGTGATCACCGCATCTTCGAGAGTCAGCAATTGCTCAATTGCCTTCGTCGCCACAGCGCTGTTGGATGGGCAACGCAACTCGCTTGGAAGCATCGAGCGATTAACCGCATCAGCGACCCAACCCACTTCGGTTGGCACGCCGTCTCTTGCCCAGTCCATATTTCCGGAGCAGAATTGCCCGTCCGGTTGCGTAGCACGACTATTCATCGTGATACCAAACTCACGCAGATTGTTCTTACAGTGAGTTGCCCTCGCACCCTCACGCGCAGAATTCACCGCTGGCAGCAACATTGCGGCAAGAATTCCGATGATCGAAATTGTCACTAATAACTCGACAAGAGTGAAACCGCTCGAGCGTTGTTTTGATGGATTCATGGCGTAGTCGCAATCCAAACTTGACCGGCATAAGAAAAGTTTGTTCATTGCTTTGGTCGTAAAGATTGGTGCGATCGAACGAAACATTATTGGTTATCAGTTGAGCAGTGCTCTGCGAACAACGAATGCAAGTATTGTTAACTTTCAATGAAGCTTCATCGCTTGCGACGATTGAGGTTGGCTCAAACAGAATGCTCGATGGCGGTGGGAGCCGAGATCGAGATCACGATTTCGGGTGTCATTGAAGCGGCAAAGTCGGTTTGAGCAAGGGTTAATCAAGAAGTTGACAAAAGCTTCATGAGTTCTTCTCAATACTCCTCGTCGATGGCTAACCCAATCTCACGCTACAGCGTCGTATCGCGAACTGTTTGGTCCCTTGGTCCAAACAGTCGAACCAATTTACAGCGCCTGGTGTGCGTCTGGTGTAGAGGCAGCAAGGTCCGCCCGCACCTCGACAAAAAATAGATTTTCACCTGAAAAAGCTGGCTTGCGGGGTTTTGCAACTTCGGAATCGGCGCTAATTTCACGGCCAAAATCGATTGTATTTCACCGGTGCCAACGGATGAGTTAGGAGAAGCTAAACTGAGGGGATGGAAAGCAACAACGACATCCGCTCGCGCGATCTTTTGCGGCAATTGCCGACCGCGGAGCTGCGTCGCTATCAACTGACACGTCTAAACGAACTGCTGATTCGCGCGAAGTCCGAGCAACCGTTTTACCGCGAGCGATTGTTTGGGATTCAATTACCACTGACGGACCTCGAACAGCTTCCATCGATCCCGATGCTCGAAAAATCGGATCTACTGCCTGGGTTGCCAGCGACGATCTGCGGCTTGGCTCGAACGAGCTATGTGCGTGCTCATCAAACCAGCGGAACGACCGGAAGTCCGATCTTGATGCTTGACACGGCCGAGGATTGGCAATGGTGGTTAAATAGTTGGCAATACGTGCTCGATGCGGCGGCGGTGACACCAGGCGACACCTCGTTCATGGCGTTTTCTTACGGCCCCTTCATTGGTTTTTGGAGTGCGCATGAGGCGATGGTCAAGCGTGGTGCGTTGGTCGTGCCTGGGGGCGGGATGACAAGTCTGGCAAGATTGCACGCGATCAGGGCGTGCGAGGCGACCGTGATCTGTTGCACGCCCACCTACGCGTTGCATCTCGCTGCGATTGGCAAACAAGCGGGACTCGATTTACCTCGCCTGCCGGTCTCACGCATCATTGTCGCTGGTGAAGCCGGTGGTTCGATTCCTGAGGTGCGAGCTCGCATCGAAGCGGCTTGGGATGCCAAAGTGGTTGACCACTGCGGCGCGACGGAAGTCGGCCCTTGGGGAGTCGGCGATGAGGCGGGCACGGGGATTCATGTGATTGAATCCGAGTTCATCGCAGAGCGACTTGTTTTTGATGCGGATTCACCACTGGGTCGTGATGCGATCGATGGTGAGTTAGCGGAATTGGTGCTGACCGGTTTGGGACGTCATGGTGCGCCCGCGATCCGGTATCGAACGGGAGACCTCGTGCGAGGCGAGACGAGTCGCAACCTAAAGAATCGATTCTTGTTTTTGCGTGGCGGTGTGATTGGACGTGCGGACGATATGGTTGTCATTCGCGGCGTTAACGTGTTTCCTTCGAGCGTCGAGTCGATTGTGCGGCGAGTGGCGGCTGATGCGGAGTACCGTGTCAACCGCAGTCGGCATCAGGAAATGGACCAACTTCGAATTGAAATTGAAGGAGATGTTGCCACGGCGGCCAATCTGCACGATGCTTTCCGCGAACAACTTGGGCTTCGGATCGAAGTTTCATCGGTCGACCCAGGTACATTGCCACGATTCGAAGGAAAGGCGAGACGCTGGGTCAAGCCGTAAGCGATGAATAGTCAACCAACCGCCATTACCCGCGATCCAAGCGGCGCGATTTTAATTCAGTGGGATGATGCGACGGAGACTCGTTGGAGCGTGTTCCAATTGCGGAAAGCGTGTCCCTGTGCGACGTGCCGCGAAAAGAAGAGGGCCACAGTCGAAGCTCCTCCGAAACCAACGATGTTACCTGTGATTAGCGCGGCGGAGGCTCGGCCCCTGCGGATCGAATCGATGCGGCCGGTTGGCAATTACGCTTACAGCATCACGTTTAGCGATGGTCATAACACGGGGCTTTTCACGCTTCCGATGTTGTACGGAGGCTATGACGCCGTGGCGGACAAATAGGCGATTGATTAAGCTCGGCTTGCGGATCTTCGTTCGCCGGGGGCGTTTACCTGCCGTTCAACCTGTCCATTACCACTGCGCGCGTTTTGATCACTTGCGCGGCGACCGAGCACGTCGCTCCAGCGGCGACCGAAGCGTGATTGATGAGTGCCTGGCGCGACAAGGAATACGGCGCCAAGTCCAAAGATCAGCCCCGCGGCCGCACCGCCGCCGGTCAACATCGTCGATGACATTCCGTTGGGGTTGTCGCTCGTCGTCACCGGTCCAAGCTTGGAGAGCAGGTTGATCGAAAGCGATGCCGAGCGACTTGCTTCCGCAGACGCAAGGGAACGTTGGGCTTCTTCCAGCATCGCGGTTCTGTGTTTCACATCCGCGGCGATTTTGGCGTACGTGGTACGACCTTCGGCAAGGCGATCAAGACGACGCTGTATCCCCTGTTGTTTCGTTCGCAAGTGTTCGACGCGAGCTCGCTCGACCGACAATACCGGTTCCATCGATCGAAGCACGAGACTCGTTTCCGATTGCATCTCGGCGCGTATCTTCGTTTCAGCTGCCACGGCGGATTTCATCTTCGGATTGTGTTCGGTCAGCCTACTGGCAAGCTTCGATCGCTCCAGTTGTGAATCGATCAAGCCATCCTTGAGACGCTTCAGCGCAGTCTGAAGATTCAGTTGCTCACCACCACTGACGAGCAAGTGATTCGGGTCGCGCAGTCCTTGAGCCAGCAATTCGTAAAGCGATTCCTGCTTCGCGAGTTCCAACTCCGCGGCTTGCAGTTCGCGACTTGTATCTTCCAGGGCTCGGCGGTTCGCGCCATCGCCAATATTCATTTCGCTGAGATTACGAAGATCACCAAGGTCACTTCCAAACGTGATTTCGATTTCATGCATCATCGCCGACGCTTCGTCCAAGTTGCGACGAGCCATATCACGCGCATGGGCCAATTCCTGAATCATGCTGTCTGCTCGCACGCGTCGGACCTCACGCATTTGTTGAGAAAGCGATTCATAGATGGCGTTGCAAAAATCGCTGGCGCGTTGCGGATTGACTTCTTCGACTTGGAGATAAATCATCTCGCTGCCACCGAACTCTCCGTCTTGAGGCGCGCGAATGTTGACTCGCTTCTTGGCGGCTTGGGCGACGACTTCGTTGGTAAGCCAGCTTTCATCGCTGCCTCCGCTTTCGGGGCCGATTTGCTTTAACGCAAACTTCACGACTTCATGATTTTGCGCCATTTCAAGAATCGTTTCTTGAGCCGCTTTGAGATCCGTTTGGCTGCCAAACCGCCCCAACCGATCTGCGGCACCATTGGCTTCATCCCGCAGGACCATCGGTTGACTCGCCGTCCAATAGTCTTGTGTCGCGATCGAATAAGCCGCTCCCAAGGCTGCAAACAACATCGCTGACCCAATCCACAATGGTGAAAAGAGGATCAAGATGTAGCGCAAGTGCTTCCAAGGCAGTGGAGTTGCCGCGTTAGACATAACGAATGGAACAACCGTAACGAGAAACACCGTGTCATGGCGCACCGCCGGTGGTACGAAATGACAAAATCGGTTCGTTAAAGGCTAGGTCGCGATCGCGGCGCGGGTGGCACGAGGCAGAGATTTTTGCGAGTTTAGGTTCCGGTGATAGCGATCAAGATCTACGTGGTGATACCCGTCGTAAAATCGCTTGATCCAGTGCCGGCCCGAAAGATTCCCTGCGTGCGGCTCCCAGCCCCAACGACGAAGTAACCGATCGGTGATGGCGTCGGTGCTGACGTGTGCGAGGATTGCAACCGCTCGACGCAGTTTCGCGACTTCGTCAAGGATCTGACATGCACCACGGAAGGTGGCCAGTTGTGTTGAAGGGCCTGATTGAATGAATTCGAGTACCATGAAGCCGTCCAGTCGTGACGCGCGGTAGTCCAGAATGCATTGGTCCCGATTTCCCGGCTTCCATCTCGCTTGTATCCAAACGCGAGCAATACTTGCCGAAATTGTCAGCCGTCGGCGACGAATCGAAACAAGTGCACCGTCGCACATCGTAATGCGACCACGTTTCCAAGTGCGCAGCGTTTCCGTTTCGGTACGTAGATCAGTGACTATCATCATTTTGCCCGCGGCGGGCAATGCCGAAAATGGTTTTATACTCTTGGAACGCAAATCGCTTCACGGTGAAGCGTAGCCCGCGAATCAAGGTTTCGATTTGTTGCACTTCATCGTTTTTTATCCCGCATGATTGCTTGGCTTACTCTAATCGCGGCAATGATCGGCCACTTTGCGCTGCATTTGGCCATTTACAACCGTTTGAATGCGACGGGCTTTCGTCGCGTCACGATCAAACGCGTTGAAAAGTTTTTCATTGCCACCTGCCTCATCATTCCAATCGTCATGCTTGATGCAATCGTGCGAGGCATGAGTGCGGATGGCATGTCGATTGACTTGTTTCCACGACTTCCCGTCATGATTCTTGGATATGGCGAGGTTTGCATAGGCTCGCTGTTCGTGTTTGGGATCCCTTGGATCTTGTGGCGGCCACTGCTGGCGATCGAATCCGTGGACGCCCCGCGCAAGGTGAGCATTGTCGATGTGGAGAGTGCTGTCGGCGAATCGTTGGCTCTCAGTCGCAAATGCAAATGGCAATCACAGATCCCCTGCAACCAAATTTTCAAACTCGCCATTGAGCAGGTTGAACTTCCCGTGGCTGGTTTACCGAAATCACTTGACGGACTTCGCATCTCTCATCTCAGCGACTTGCACTTCACCGGTGACATATCGCCATCGTTCGCCCACTACGTCATCACCGAATCCAATCGATGGCAACCGGACCTGTGTGTCATCACGGGTGACATCATCGACAAGCAACCGTGCATCGCCTGGTTACATGACATCTTTGAAAATGCCATTGCGAAGTCGGGACGTTACTTCATTCTTGGCAACCATGACACGCGCGTTCGCAATCCCAATGACATTCGCGAGGCGATGACAAGCTGTGGATGGACCGACGTTGGCGGACGCTGTGTTCGATCGAACATCAACGATTCCGAGATCGAAATCATCGGCAATGAAGCTCCCTGGTTCGCCGCACCAATGATCGATAATAAGGCAAGCATCCAGCGGGAAGGTGGCGCAGGCCCCTTCCGTTTGTTGCTCAGCCACAGTCCTGATCAATTGACGTGGGCACGCCGGCATCATGTCGGCTTGATGCTTGCAGGACACACGCACGGTGGCCAAGGGCGTCTTCCGCTCGCCGGACCGCTCTTGAGTCCAAGCTGGCATGGAAGCCGCTACGCATCCGGTGATTTTCGTAAAGCACCAACGACAATGCACGTGACACGCGGGTTGGGCGGCGTGCACCTGCTGCGGATGAATTGTCGTCCGGAGCTTTCTTTATTGACGCTTCGTGCCGTGACGTTGGCGAGTCGGATCGCTCCGAAATCGTCTCACGGTTGAACGCATTTGAATCCGAAGAATGCTCCAAAGTACTCAAGAAGGTCAGCCGAGCCTGCTGGCTGAGAAAGCTCAGTGGACGTGAAGAAGGCAACGACGAATCAAAGGCGCGGAAGCCTTGGTTGCCTACCGGTCGAGAAACATTCGACACAAACGCGGCAACGTAGAAACCAGGTGATTCGAACTCCTAAATCGTTTCGGTAGCCGGAGACACTTCCGATTCAACGAACAACGAAGCCGGAGGAGGATCCGCGATGCCTTGCGGATTTGTGTTGCCTGCAAAGCGGGAACGAACTTATTAATGTCGGTGAGGCAATCGCTCGCGCGTCGGTATAGCATTACACGCGATCTGTTCCGCTATTGACGACCCAGATGTCCTGCGACTTATCGGAAGGATCAATTGCCCCCCTCTGGGAATCACCTCTCTCGGCAGGCCACATCCATGACTCCTGTTTTTCGTCCGATGATGAGCCATTGTTTTTTTACGCAATGGTCGCGACGTTTTGATCCTGGACGCCTCTCTGGCTGACAGCCACCCTTAGCCAATGAAATGAAAACTTACGCATTCCTTCCCAAGCGATCTTCCGTTTGAATGGGATCTCTCGCAGGTGTATGAAAATGGCAACTGCCAAGAAAACATGTCTTAGAGAGGTTCGAAATGATACGCATACTGTTTGCCGTAATGATCATTCTTGGCACGGCTTTTGGTACATGGTGTTCCAATGCCGCATCAGTCACCATTTCTTGGTTGCCTTCATTGACCCGTAATCTTAATCGCATTGCAGATGACTTATTTGTAATGCTGGATGGTCAATATCTCGAATTGAATCTCAACCGACAAATTATTGATTCGCGTGATATGAGTGGCGGTGATCCGAACCAACAGCCCTCCAGTATGTTGAATAGTCCGACCCTCGACGCGGCACGTCAAGATGATGGGCGCATCGTGGCCGCCGAATGGGCAGCAAATGGTTTTTCGATAACGTGTTACAACCCCGACGGAAGCTTTGATAGCAACTTCGGGGATAATGGACATGTTTTGACCGAACCCGGAAGCGTTGCTCGTGCCCAAAGTGTTGCGATCCAGGCAGACGGAAAAATCGTCGTTGCGGGATACACAAGCGACAATGATGACCAAGGAAAAAACGTCGCCGTCGTGCGTTACCACGCCAACGGCCGACGCGATGAAACCTTTGGTGACTATGGCCTTATCGAGACAGACTTCAATGGTATATCCGACGAAGGAAAAAGTGTTGCGATACAACCCGATGGCAAGATTGTGGTCGCATGTCGTACCGGCGGCGACTTTGGAATGATCCGCTATCATTCCGACGGTACTCTCGACGCTACCTTCGGAAGCAATGGCCGTGTCGTCACCAGCTTTACTGAATACTGCGACGCGGCTTTGGATGTGGCGATCCAGAAAGATGGCAAAATCGTTGCGGTGGGATGTGCTTTTGTCAATTGCAGACATCATTTTGCGCTCGCCCGGTACAACACGGATGGAACTCAAGATGCGTCGTTTGGCAGCAAAGGGCTCGTCGTGACGGATTTCGGCGGCGGTCAACAAACGGCAGATAATGTGGTGATCCAATCTGACGGCAAGATCATCGCTACCGGCGAAAGTACCTACGGTAGCCTCATCCAGGCTCGCTATGATTCCGATGGCACCCTCGACACCAGCTTTGCGAAAGAGGGCTTCATCGGTTGCGAAAAGCCGAGCACAGATCGACAGTGGTTGATCAACCGCTTGCAGCCATCAAGCTACTTTGACGCCGGAGTTTTAGAGTGCTTGGAGTTGCAAAATCAATGAAACCGAAAGCTTAACACGCGATAACCCATCAACGCTGAATAGTGCACTCGTCTTTTGATGCTGTTGCCGTGCTGCGCAGGCGAGGTCAATGGTCGTGTGATGATTGACCGGCGCAGGCAAGTGTGACAGTGACAGATCGATGATCGGATCCAATGTCGTGACCAACGATGTGTTCGACGCAACCCGTCACTTAGATCTCGCCAATCACGTTACGAAGCGCAAATGTCACACCGTGATGTTGACCAAACGACGCTGCCGCTTAAACAATCGGCTTATGACTAAAAACGGAAGAGAAGGCTTAAAGATGCCCAATGAAAAACGAAATGAGATTAGATGGGAAGAGTTCGCACGAGTCGAGTTGAGAGCGGGAACGATCATCGCTGTGGAGTCATTTCCTGCCGCTCGTAAGCCAGCTTACAAAGTGACCGTCGACTTTGGGCCTGAGATCGGCATCAAGAAAACGAGCGCCCAGATAACAACTCTTTACACGATGGAAGAGCTCGTTGGACGGCAGATCATCGGCGTCGTTAACTTCGCCCCCAAGCAAATCGGACCATTCATGTCCGAGTTCTTGCTGACCGGCCTTCATCGGGAAGACGGAGCGGTCGTCCTTGTCGGTCCCGACATGGCCATTAGTAACGGTGCCAAGCTCAGCTGATCTTTCACTCACACTCAGCGTGAGACAGTCAAGACGCGATTTCCGCTCTATTGCCCATGGTCAAATGAGTGGACGATAGTCGGGCCAGCCCACACCACTCACATCGCAGTGCAATCACGGAGTAATAAGTTAGAGAGGATTTCGAGCCCCTCGGCCCGCGTGCTCCGTCCCTCTCGACGCAACAGGGACTCATTTGGTTTGTGCGATCGCAATGCGCAGTGGGATGGCAAGTAGAGATCGGTGCAGCTTACAGTATTACGGCATTAACAAAGGATCATGATGCTTCGATACGCTATCACCATTTTCTCCAGCGCTTTTTTGCTTTTCCAAGTTCAGCCCTTGATTGGGCGATTTGCCCTGCCCTGGTTCGGTGGCGGGCCTTCGATTTGGACCACCTGCATGTTGTTCTTCCAGCTGTTGTTGCTCGGAGGCTATTTGTATTCGCACGTGCTTAGCACGAGGCTGAGTGTTCGCTCGCAGGTCGTGACGCACATCGCGATTTTGGCTCTTTCACTTTTGTTTTTGCCAATCATCCCTTCCAACGCTTGGAAACCGCTTCCCGATCAATCTCCGTCTTGGCAGATCTTTCTGTTGCTACTTGCGACCGTCGGTGGGCCCTATTTTATGCTATCCACGACCGGGCCATTGTTGCAGCGATGGTTCAGCCGCACGTCACCTGGTGAGTCTCCTTACCGCTTATACGCACTCTCCAATGTTGGATCGCTGTTGGCGTTGCTGAGTTATCCATTTGTCTTTGAGCCGTGGATGCGGCTGCGTCACCAAGCAATCAATTGGACACTCGGTTACCTGATCTTTGCCTGTTTGGTGGTATGGTGTGCTGTGCGGTTATGGCAGCAAATGGATCATGAATCGCAGGAGTCCATGAACTCGAAGACGACCACGAACGACGAGGCGGAGCAAGCAAAAATACTTTCGCCAAGCTGGTGGCAAATGGCATTGTGGCTGGGCTTGTCGGCATGTGGTTCAGTGATGCTTCTCGCGACGACAAATCAGCTGTGCATCGACGTGGCCACGGTTCCTTTCCTATGGGTCTTACCACTGAGCCTCTATTTACTCACGTTCATCCTCTGCTTCGACAGTCCACGTTGGTATGATCGCCGAATCTTTGGACTGGTATTATTGATCTCTGTGCCCGCGGCATGCTGGGTGCTGCGCCAAGAAGCGGATGCGGCGATTCTCGATCAAATCGTCGTCTATTCAACCGTCTTGTTTGCTTGCTGTATGGCCTGTCATGGGGAACTCGCTCAAAGTAAACCGCATCCGAAATATCTAACGCATTTTTTCGTACTGATTTCGGCCGGAGGTGCGATTGGAGGGCTGTTTGTGGCGATTGTTGCAACGCAGTACTTCCTTGGCTATTGGGAATACCATATCGGCTTAGCTGCAAGCGTTTTATTGATAGGGTTGGCTTGGTGCTCACAGCGTGTGTGGTTAGGGAACCCCGTGCCATCATTCTGGATCTGGATCATCGCTATCGGCGTTCAGATTGGCTCGGTCGTGTATTTTATGTATGGGCCGCTAGCCGAAACGCTTGAGAATGATGACCGCATTATTATGTTTGGCGTGTATGCGGTAATTCAGCTACTCGGACTTGCTTTGACCGTTACATGGGAGCGAAAAGTGAAGACGTTGAGTTGGGTTTGGATCGCCATTGCCGGATCGCAACTGGCGTGGATCGTTACCTATTCGCAGTGGAACTTTCCGGGCGACGTCACCAATCAAATGTATGTAGAGATCGCATTGGGGATATTGCTTCCAACTCTGTTTAGCGTGTTTGCACTCTGGTTCATCACCTACCGAAGCCCATGCACGCCACAGACGAGTTTACGAGTGTTATTGAGTGCCTCCGTCGGCCTATATTTAGCCACTTTTTGGTACTTCAAATGGCTTGACCGGTGGCAGATTGAAGCATTGGCGGTCGCTTGCGTCGTCGCATTGCTTGTGGAAGCTGGGGCCACTTGGATGCGTTCGCCAGCAACGCCATCATGGGGACTATGGTTCTGGGGACCTGCGGGTACCTTGTTGGTATTGCTTGGTATGCAGTTGGTCGATCTTGTAAAGGACGACAATTACGACTTGGCTCATGTGTCTCGCAACTTCTATGGTGTCCTTAAGGTGCGTTATGAAGAGGAAGCCGACTCCGAGTACTCGGAGTTCGGCGGGAAATACTCGCTTTCGCACGGTCAAATTGTGCACGGCTTTCAGTTCACGGACGATTACTGGAAGCTTCAGCCGACAACGTACTATGGGTACGATAGTGGCATCGGTCTGGCAATTCGCCTGTGCACAGATCTTGCTAAAAATACCGACCAACATGCGATGCGAGTCGGTGTCGTGGGGCTCGGTACCGGTTCGCTTGCAGCCTATGGTAAGAGCGGCGATCAATTTCGCTTTTATGAGATCAATCCGGACGTTCTTGCGTTGTCGAGCACGTTCTTCACCTACCTCAACGACTCCCCGGCGGACACGGAGGTGAAACTGGGCGATGCTCGCATTACGATGGAGCGAGAAATTGCCGCCAATGGGAGCCAGCAGTTCGACGTGCTTGCGATTGATGCCTTTAGTAGCGACGCCATTCCGGTTCATTTGCTGACGACTGAGTGCGGAGAAATCTACCGGCAACATTTGCGACCGGGCGGTATCCTAGCTTTGCACGTCTCTAATCGTTTTCTGGATTTAATCCCTGTGGCTCGCGGTCTTGCAGATTCTCTTGGCTGGCGTGCATTTCAAGTAGACAGCGACGATGACGATTCGATTGGCGTATTCGGATCAAACTGGATACTTGTCACCAGTAGCGACGCCATCGCAGAGGATGAAGAATTAACAGAAGCCATTACGCCGTGGAATGAAAGCGGCGAAACGATCTCCTGGACCGATGACTATTCGGGGTTGTGGAGAGTCTTGTCGTTTTAATCGTTTACGATTTTCCTATGCGTCATGGACGGATCGGATTTCGTGGACGGTTGCCAAGCTTTTATAACAGCAAGCCAAGTCGGCTCGCAGTTAGGCGAACTGATATGAGTGCTTCCTTTTGCTGGCTTATCGACTTGCCAATACCATGAGCCGTTACCTATCTAACGGCGATGCGAGCTAAGAATCTTGGCTCTTCCTCAGAATCTGTGGGTACAAACCCGCTCAAAACCGAGTTTGCATCAGCAAATGACGGCATTTTTGAGCGAAAACATCAAGGTTGGAAGTCACTTTCAGTTTAGAGATGGATTT
>Ga0105050_10004862_pt1 | contig 17616 bp, 15 predicted proteins | sample FRY01_FD_78088 | JGI IMG/M metagenome (GOLD analysis project Ga0105050, IMG submission 78088) | Freshwater microbial communities from Lake Fryxell liftoff mats and glacier meltwater in Antarctica - FRY-01 | ecosystem: Environmental > Aquatic > Freshwater > Ice > Glacier meltwater ... | reverse complement strand
TGGTCCGAGGAAAGATCATCAATCTCAGATAGCCAGGCCAGATAGTGGTGATGGTCCATGCGCGCCTCCTGCGTTCACGTTCCGTTCTATTGCATTGGAGAGTGCATAGCTAATGCGAATTGAACCAATCCTTTTCAATGTATCCAAGCAGGCGGTAAATCCGGGGCGCAACTTTGGGGCTTATGGCCTTCCCAAAGCCACAACCTTCTTTCTGCTGCGGCAACTCGCCCTCGAACTCGGGCCAGAGGGAATCCGGGTCAACGGGATCAACGCTGACAGAATCCGCTCTGGCCTGCTGACGCCCGAGATGATCGCAGCCCGTGCTGCGGCGCGCAATCTGGACACACAAACCTACATGGCGGGCAACTTGCTGGGCCGCGAGGTCGAGGCGCGGCATGTGGCGGATGCATTTGTCATGTTAGCGCGGGCTGAACGGACCACCGCACATGTGATGACGGTTGACGGCGGCAATATCGAGGCTGCGCTGCGCTGATTGCCTGCTCGCTGCTCGCGGGCACAAATCTGTTGTGCCATTGGTTGGTGGTGGCGAACCTGCGGGCGACAAGTTTGTAACACATGTAATGCAATGTTTCCGCCGCGAATCTGAACTTTGTCGAATACTTCATCCCAGGCCATTGCAAGAGGGTCCGGCACCGCAAGCTGAGGTCTGTGCATCGATTTACACAAGTCGTATCGCGTCCATGCGGGTGCACCTGCACGCGTGAGCGGCTCATCTTCGCTGCGACGCAACAGGGTCAGGCGCTTTGGTCTTTGACATCCGCCTGCTGCACGGGCGACTGTAGCTGGACCCTGACCTGACCCGGTGTATCCCGATTGGCGTTTCGCTTTGTTCATACGGCCGATATCCATCTGGATTCTCCGCTGCGCAGTCTGGCGCTGCGTAATCCGGCGCTGTCTGATCTGATTGCAACAGCCACGCGGACTGCTTTTGAACGCATCATCGACCTTTGCCTTGATGAAGCAGTCGATGCCTTGTTGATCGCAGGCGACCTCTACGACGGTCAGCAGACCTCGATGAAAACCGCCCGGTTTCTGGGGCAGCAGTTTCAACGGCTTTCCGCAGCCGGCATCGCGGTCTGCATCATTCGCGGTAATCATGATGCGTTGTCAAAGATCACCAAGGAACTGGTTCTGCCGGACAATGTCACCGTTTTTGGGGCGCAGGCGGGTGTCCGCACATTCCACACAGGAACACGGCCAGTCGCCGTGCATGGGGTCAGCTTTGCCAAGCCCCACGCGCCCGACAGCCTGCTCGACCGGTTTGACGCTCCCGTGCCCGGCGCGATCAATATCGCCATGCTGCACACCAGTCTGGGCGGTGCCATCGGACACGACCCCTATGCGCCCTGCGCAGTGCCGGATCTCATGACGCGCGGATTTGATTATTGGGCCTTGGGGCATGTCCATATCCGGGCCGTGCATCAGGGCCGGGCATGCGTTGTCATGCCGGGAATGCCACAAGCGCGCGACATTGGCGAGGCGGGCGCAAAATCGGTGACGTTAGGGGACATTGCCGATGATGGCACGGTCAGCCTGCAGGAGCGTTCAGTCGCAGTGGCCCAATTTGAGCGTCTCCCGCTCGACCTGTCCCATGCGGCAGACTGGCCCACGGGTATCCGCCATCTGGAACAAATGCTCCGACAGGCCCGGCGTGACCATGGGGCTGACCATTTGGTCATCCGTCCCATGCTGCATGGTGGCAGCGCGCTTTGCTGGCAGACGCAGCGCGACGCTGACCTGCTGCTGGCCGAGGCGGAGGCGGTGGGTGACAGTATCGGCAGCCTGTGGATCGACAAGATCGAAAACCATTTGACCGCGCAGCGCGATACGCATCCTGCGCAGGGTCCGATGTCAGACCTTGCTACACTAATGCAGACCGGGGCGCTGCATGATCCGGCGCGCGAGGCGGAGGCAGCGCAGATCACAGAGGAACTCTTGCGCGCATTGCCGCGTGATTTGCGCGGTCTTTTCGGTGATACGCCGGACGCAACTGCCACCCTTGGCGACACCCTGCTGCAAGAGGGTGCGACCGAGGTTCTTGCGCGGTTTGCACCTGACAGCGATGCGGCGGGTCAGAACTGATGCGGCTGCAACGTCTCGACCTCACCCGCTACGGCAAATTCACCGACAAACAGCTTGATTTCGGACCCCGGCCACAGGGGCAGCCTGACCTGCATGTTGTCTACGGTCCCAACGAAGCCGGAAAATCCACGACAATGTCGGCATGGCTGGACCTGCTCTACGGCATTCCGGTGCAAAGCACTTTCGGATATCTGCATCCTTACGCGACCATGCGGATTGGTGCCGCGCTTGATCTCGATGGGAAAATTACCGAACTCGCCCGGATCAAGGCGCATAAATCCTCACTGCAGGATGCCTTCAACGCACCTGTGCCAGAGGCGCTGTTGCAAGGCGCGCTCGGCGGACTGGACCGCGCGGGATATCAGGCGATGTTCTCGCTTGATGATGATACGCTGGAGCGGGGCGGAGAAAGCATTCTGGCCAGTCAGGGTGATCTTGGCCAACTCCTGTTTGCAGCCAGTGCCGGACTTTCCGGCCTGAGTGCGAAACTCGATGGGCTGCGCCGCGATGCCGAAGGGTTTCACAAGCCCGGCGCGCGGAGCAAGACAGAATTAATCTTGTTCAAGGCAAGGCTCGAATCGCTCGAAGCAGAGCGCAAGTCGCTTGACACCCAAGCCGCAGATTACACCCGTCTTGTTGCTGCAGAGGCATCGCATGAGGTCGCGTACCGAGCCTTGCAGCAGGATCAATCTCGCGCGATAGCCAAGGCAGCAGCGATGCAGCGGCGCCTTGCTGCCCTGTCACCCTACAGCCGTCTACAACCGCTATTGTCAGAACTTCAGTCATTGTCCAGCATGCCGGATGTGCCTGATACTTGGCATGCCCGGCTTCCCACGCTGGAAACTGAACTTGCCGCACTTACCGCGCGGATCGAGGAAACCGGGGCCAAGATTGCCGCGCTCGCGGCGCAGTTGGCGGCGGTGCAACCTGACCCTGTCATTATGGAGCGTGCAGCTGCGGTCGCCGAGGCAGAGACATTGAAGTCGGCCTTTGACGAGGCGGAAAAGGATTTGGGCGCGCGCAGGGCAGAGGTCGCGGACCTCGACCTTGCCATCGCGGCGCAACTGATTCGACTGGGTCAGACGGGCCGAGAGCCACGCTTGCTCCTGTTGCCAGCGACCATCATCGGCCCGTTGCGGGATCTGGTCGACATGTGGTCTGGCCTTTCGACACGGCTGACCGGTGCGGCAAATGAACTGACTGCCGCCGTGCGTGATGCGGAAAATGCTCAGTTTGCGCTCGATCAGGCGGGCGTCTTTGCGGCGGATACTGCCGCACTTGCGGCACTGTCCGGCCGGTTTCGTCATCAGGATCCGGCGCTGTCGGTGCGGCAGGCCCAAAGCGACTCCGCGCAGTCTTTGGCAATCCTGAACCAGCGCTGTGCCGAATTGCATCCATGGACAGGCGATTTGCAGGCACTGTCGGCAGCGGCATGCCCTGCGCCAACGCAGATTGACCGCTGGATTGTGGCGCTGGACCAGCAGCGCAAGGCCTGTGAGGCCGCACGCCTGCGCCATGAACGCGCGCTGCAGGACCTTTCGGGGCTAGGTGTGGCGCTGGACACCGCCACGGCAGGCCATGTCAGCCTTGCCGCAATTACCGCCGCGCGGTCACAACGCGAGGCGCGGTGGGCGGTTCACCTTCGCGACCTTACGCTCGACACGGCAAGCGCCTTTGAGGCGTCAATGCGCGAGGATGACCAGATCGGCGCACAGTTTGCTCGTGCTCAGGCAGATTCTGATGCTGTCACACTGTCGGCACAGGTGCGCGCCGATGCTGCGCATGAAGCAGATCAAGCCGCCAAAGCTTTGCAGGCCGCCCAATCGATTTTGGACGCGACCCGGGCCGATGTGACCCTAACCATAGCTGCGATATCACCAATGCTGTCCGGGATGACCGATCCCGCCGCGCTGCGCGACTGGCTTGCACGGCGGACCATGGCGCTTGATGCCGGTATGCAGGCCGCCAAGACGCAGGCGGCATTGGCGGTAGCTCAAGATTCGCTTTTAGCGGCATCGACTGTCCTGCGCGCGGAACTCGATGCCCTTGGCGAGCCTATCGACACTGAATGCGCGTTTGATAATCTGATGGCACATGCAGAGGCATTGAGCGATCGCGCCGCTGAGGGGCGCGCGCTGCGCAACGCTGCGGCCGCGTCCAAGGCGCTGTTGACCCGGCGACAGACCGAACTGCAAATCGCGCAGGCGGATATGGCGGAGTGGGAGGGCAGACGCGCCACGATCCTCGCCGGCAGCTGGCTCGATTGCGCGCCGCCTCCCGACGTTGCAACACTGCGCGAAACGCTGCTCTCGCTTGACAGGCTAGAACGCGCAACGACCGAGCAGGACCGTTTGCACGACCGCATCGCAAAGATGGAGGCAAATGTTGCGGCATTTGCCGATGCTGTCAGCCGCATCGGCATCGGCATCGGGCTCGATCTGGAGCAGTCCGGCACGACGCAAAGCTGGGCGCAGATCATCACGAGGTTGAACAAGGCGCGTCAGGATGTTCAGACCCTTGCGCGCCTGAGCATCGACCTAAAGGACGCACAGATCCGGCTGGATCAACAACAGGCGCAGCGTGACGGATTGCAATCTGAAATTGATGCGATGGCGGCACCATTTGGCGGCGGCGGCATTGGTGTCCTGCGTGAGGGTCTGGCGCGCGCGGCCCGTCGCCGCAGTCTGGATGCGGAATGCTCCGGATTACAGCAGGATATCTTGGCGGCCCTCGGTGCAAGTAACCTTGATGAAGCGCTACTCGAACTTGCTGCTGTTGACCGCGCTGAACTGATCGATGCTTTGGCGGGGCTGCAGGCCAACGCCGATCAATATGGTCAAACTGTTCAGATCGCCTATGCGACGCTCGCGGAATCGCGCCGCCAACTCGCGGCTGTCGGAGGAGACGACGCTGTGGCACGGATCGAGTCGGAGCGGCAGACGGTCTTGATGCAGATTGCGGACGGGGCAACCGGCTATTTGCGGCGCAGGCTGGGCATCCTCGCTGTCGACCACGCCCTGCGCGCCTACCGCGACACACATCGCAGCGCCATGCTGCAACGTGCCACAGCAGCATTCACCACGATCAGCCGGGGGGCCTATACCGGACTTGCCGCGCAACCCGAAAAAGATGGTGAGGTGCTGATCGCGCTCGCCCGCGATGGCGGAGCCAAACTCGCACGGGATCTGTCAAAAGGGACCCGGTTTCAGCTTTATCTCGCGTTACGCGTTGCAGGTTATCACGAATTGGCCGGCACCCGGCCGCCGGTGCCTTTCATCGCGGACGACATCATGGAGACGTTCGACGATGATCGCTCGGCCGAGGCTTTTGCCTTGTTGGCGGGAATGGCCGAAGTGGGGCAGGTGATCTATCTGACCCATCACAAACACCTGTGCGATATCGCGCGACAAGTGTGCCCGGCAGCGCGGTTTCACACCCTGACCTAACGGTGCCAGTTGCGGCGGCCCAGTGCCGATATCGACACGGCGACGAGGATGATCGCCCCGATGGCAAGCTCGCGGACATAGCTGTTGACCTGCATCTGCGTCAGCCCGTTATCGAGAACACCCAGCATCACCACCCCCGCCAATGTGGCCAGCACACGCGGCTGTCCGCTCTCGGTCAGGGTCATCCCCAAGAATACCGCAGCAATCGCGGTCAGCATCAGGCCATCACCCTGAATGGGGTTGGCCGATGCAACCCGTGCAGCATACATCAGCCCGGCAACTGCCGCGCCGATGCCGGTGAAGCCGAACGCCAGCCAGCGCAGGCCGGTCACGCGCACACCGGCCAGCCGGGCCGCCGTGCTGTTACCACCGATTGCGTAGAGCCTGCGGCCAAAGCTGGTCTGCTCCAGCACCAGCCAGCAGATTGCAACGACACCAAGTGCCAGCATGGTCAGCGCGGGAAAGATCAAGGCACGCTCATCCTGCATCCCGATCTGCACGCCGCCACGCGCGAAATTGGCAAAGCCTTCGGGAATGTCGCGGCCAAAGATCGTACGTCCGTCGCTGAGCAGATGCGCCAGTGCCGAATAGACTGTGAGCATCGCAAGCGTCGCTACAAATGGCAGGATGCCAATCACGCTGACCAGAAATCCATTCAGCAAACCACCGGCCAGTCCGGCAGCCAGTGCCATGGCCAAGGCCGCTGGCACCGACCATCCTGCTACGAATAACACCGCTGCCACGACCCCGCTGAGCGAGGCCAGCGTGCCGACCGAAAGGTCAAAGTCGCCCATCACCATGACCACAGTCATCGTCGCGGCAACGACCGTCAACATGCTGATCTGCTGGCTGATGTTGAGCCAGTTGCGCGCCGTCATGAAGGTATCTGGCAAGTTGAACCAGAAGAACCCGATGATTGCGATCATCCCAAAGAGGCTGGCAAAGCGGCGCAGGAGTTGGATCATGCCGCGATTCCGCTCTCGTAGATATGACCCAGAAAGGTCGCTTCGGTCATATTGTCATTGGGCAGGATTCGCGCCAGCCGGCCGCCCTGCATGATGGCAATCCGGTCCGACAGCCCTAGCAGTTCCGGCAGGTCGGACGAGGCGAGGATAACGGCTGTTCCTGCGGCGCGCAGATCATCGATCAGGCGATAGATGTCATATTTTGCCCCGACATCGACCCCCCGCGTTGGTTCGTCCAGCAGCAAAAGCCGGGGACGACCCGCCATTGCCCGCGCAAACAGAACTTTTTGCTGATTGCCACCCGAAAGACCGCTGACTGGCTGCGTAAAGCTTTGCGCCTTCAGTCTGACTTCGGCCGCGCCTTGCGCAACCATGGCGTTTTGCCGGCTTCGATTCAAAAAACCCAAGCCGCGCGACAGCGCCGTCAGATGAGCCAGCGTCACATTCTCGGTGATCGCGCGGTCCAGCATCAGCCCCTGTGATCGGCGCTCGCGCGGCACATAGGCGATACCCGTCGCCCATGCGGCAGCGGGGCCGCCTGTCAGTTGCGCAGCACCCAGCCAGATATCCCCGGACCGCCGCGGTATCGCTCCGATGATGGCTTGCAGCAAGGCACCGCGCCCTGAACCGGACAGCCCGGAAACCCCCAAAACCTCGCCCGGCGCCAGTTCGAAGGTGATCCCGAGCAGCCGGTCTGCTGTCAGCGCCTTTACCCTCAGGATTGGGGGGGGTGCAGGGCGCGTCCGGCGGGGTGGAAAGAGTTCAGACAGGCTGCGCCCGGTCATGTCATGGATGATCCGGTTTTGATCTGTCTGCGTGATGGGCCCGCTGGCCACCAGTCGGCCATCGCGCAAAACGCTCACCCTCTGGGCAAGCCGCAGCACCTCTGCCATGCGGTGCGAGACATAAAGCACGCCTGCGCCAGCGCGACAAAGCTCGGCAATGACCTCGAACAGACGCTCTGCTTCGGCGCCTGTCAGGGCCGCCGTAGGTTCGTCCATGACATAGAGCCATGGCGCAGGGCCAGGGGACGGGATCAGCGTTGCGGCAATCTTGACCAGCATCTGGTCGCCGGCACCCAGCCGCGACATAGGATGGCGCGGGTCGATATGCGACAGGCCGAGCCTGTCCAGCGCGGCACGGGCGGCGCGGGTCAGTGCCGACCACCGTACCAGACCCAGTCGCTGAGGATAGGCATGACCCAGATGCATGTTTTCTGCCACGGACAGCGCCGGAACCACGGTCAGTTCCTGATGGATGAAACGTAATCCCGCAGCCTCCGCATCGTCCGGATTGCGCAAAGTCAGATTTTTGCCGGACAGACGGATCTGTCCGGCGTCCGGGCGTTCCAACCCCGCCAGAAGGCGGATCAGCGTGGATTTGCCCGCCCCATTCTCGCCCATGAGGGCATGAACCTCTCCGCTGCACAGCGAAAGGCTGACCGCTTCAAGGGCGCGCACAGAGCCGTAGCTGCGCGACATGCCCGTGAGATCAAGGCTATGCATCAATGCAGTGCGCGGGCGGCGACTAGGCCGCCCGGCATCCTCATTCTGCGGCGTTGGCGGCCGTGACCAGAACGGTCGGCACGTAAATGATCCGGCTCAGGATTTCTTCGCCTGCCAGCGCGCGTGCAACTGTATCCGCCGTAGTCCGGCCGATCCCGTCAAAATCCTGTGCAACCGAGGCTTCAAAATTACCGCCTGCCGCAATCGCATCGCGGGCTTGCGGATTGGCGTCAATTCCGGTGATGACGATTCCTTCGCCTTCGCGACCTGCCGCCTCGATGGCCTGCAAGGCGCCAAGCGCCGGTTGATCCCAGGCTGCCCAAACCGCCGCTATCGAGCCCGGCTCTGGATTTGCGGCCAGGATCGCTTCCATCTTGGCACGGCTGTCGGCGATGCCACCGTCACTCACATCCGGCGTGATCCGGTCCAGCACGGTGATATCGGGATGATTGGCAAAGACGGCGTCGGCCATCACGCCGCGCACCTGCACCGGGGGAAACGGGTCAAAGGTGAACATCACCACACTGCCAGCGCCGCCGATGCGGTTGGCCACATAAACCGCGGTTTCGGTCGCCATCGCATAACCATTCGACGTGATATTGGCGGTAATCAGCGGGTCAGCGCCCGCATCCATGCCGAACACCGGAATGCCTGCATCTGCCGCGGTCTGCAGCCCGGCACCGACCTGAGTCGGATCGACGTTGATCACGATGGCATCAACGTTCTGGTTGACCACATCCTCGATCCGGCTGATCACCGCAGCCACATCCCCTGCCGTGTCGATGACATTGACTTCCCAACCCAATTCCGCCGCGCGTGCGGAAAAGGCATCGACATAAAACTGGGTTCCCGGCTGGGCCAGATAAGGCGTGATCACCGCAACGGTTTCCGCCTGTGCGACTGACACAAAACCAAAAGTGGCACATGCCACAACCTGCACGAGTTTCAGAGACATCAGTGACCCTCCCGGTCGTCAATTGACTTGATGGCGCATCATTGGCAGGCGACTGTCAGCACGTCCAGCCCCCCAGGAGCCTTCATGAAAGTTCCCGCACTTATCGGCATTGATATCGGCACCACTGCTGTCAAAGCGGTGCTTTCTGACCTGAATGGCGCGCGTCTTGACAGTTTTGCCGCCGGATACGCGACCTCGCGACCAAGGCCGGGGCTGGTCGAACAGAACCCAGACCATTGGATGGCGCTTATCGGCGCGGCCCTCGCGCAATTCGCTGCGCATTCAGTCACGGTCCGGGCCATCGGACTTACCTCGCAAGTCAACACGCATGTTTTTTGCGACGCCGGTTTGCGGCCCCTCTGCCCGGCGATTGTCTGGCAGGACGGGCGCGCCGCGGCGACCGGCAGCGCGCTCGATGCTCTTTTGTCCGTCGCGGCCAAGACGGCGGCCCTTGGTGCGCCTATCCCGATTGATGGGAGTCACGCTTTGGCGCGCATGGGCTGGATGCAAGCCGAGCAACCTGTCGTCTGGGCCCAGACTTCTCATGTTCTGCTGCCAAAGGATTATGCCATCGCGCAACTGACCGGCCGGATCTGCGCCGATCCCATCGCTGCGGTCGGCCTTGTCGGCACCGATCTGCGCTATGCCGATGCGGTCATCGACCTGTTCCCCGGCGCGGCGGCGCGTTTACCCGCGCTTTTTGATCCGCTTGATATCGCTGGCCATATCCTGACCGGGCCGTTTGCCGGTGTGCCGGTCATTGCCGGCACGATGGATGCCTGGGCCGCGATGTTCGGGACCGGTGTGGCGCAGGACGGGCAGGCGATGAACCTCTCCGGTACCAGCGAAGTGCTGGGCCTGATTTCAGCCATCCGCAACCCGGTCCCGGGTATCATCACCTTTCCGACCTGGCGCGGGATCACGCTCCATGCAGCCCCGACGCAGGCAGGGGGTGCGTCACTGGATTGGCTGGGCCGGATCATGGGGCAGGGCGCGGGTGCCCTGTCTGAACTTGCGCAGGGCCAGATTACCGCTGCCACGCCACTCTTTCTGCCGCATCTGGCAGGCGAGCGGGCGCCGCTATGGGATACGCAGGCACGGGGTGTTTTCGCGGGCCTGTCTGGGGCCACCAATGCGCAGGATATGGTGCTTTCGGTGATGGAGGGGGTCGCCTGCTCCGCCCGGCTCGCGCTCGAATCGCTTGAAGCAGCGGGCGGGGTCAGCCCGGCAGTTATTCGGCTGGGCGGCGGTGGGACGGCTTCTGACGTATGGTGCCAGATCAGGGCGAATATGCTGGGCCGCGAGATGCTGCGGATGCAGGCGCAGGATGCCGGCGCCGTCGGTGCTATGGTGATGGCAGGGGTCGGGGCGGGGGTCATGCGCGACCTCGCAAGCGCTGCAAGTATGCTGGTGCCCGTGGATCGGCGGTTTCTGCCGGTCCCGGCAATGCGCGGGCTTGCCGACCGGCGGTATGCGATCTGGAAAGACCTCTATCAGCAGGTCAGGCCAATCAACGCGGCTCTGCATGACCTTGTCGGCCACTGACTTCAGAACGGGATATCAAATCCCGGTGCAGCCAGTTCGAACCCGGCAAAGTCAAACCCCGGCGATACCGTGCAACCCGCCAGCGTCCATGCGCCGATGGTTGCTGCGGCCTGCCAATGATGCGTCGGCACGATCACTTGCGGTATCTGCCCGGCACTCAGATCGGGTCCCAGATGATGCACAGTTGCGGGGCCAGCGGCACTTGCCGCTGTCCGCAACAGAATCGGCGCACCGGCATAGAAGTGCCAGATCTCGGTGGCATCGACCCGGTGCCAATGGCTTGCTTCGCCGTGCCTCAACAGGAAATAGATACATGTCCCGCTCGGGCGCGGCTCTTCTGTCCCGACCCAAGACTGGCGATACCAGCCACCCTCGGGATGGGGTTGCAGGTCTAGACGGGCTATGATCTCGTCGGCGGTCATTGCGCATCCGTCTCCATCGGCGGGCCCTTGCTGCACTATCGCAGGATCGACCGCCCGGCATATTCCGCCGATTCGCCCAGCATTTCCTCGATGCGGATCAACTGGTTATATTTGGCCAGACGATCAGACCGCGACAGCGACCCGGTCTTGATCTGGCCGCAGTTGGTAGCAACCGCCAGATCGGCAATCGTCGCATCTTCGGTTTCGCCGGACCGATGCGACATGACGCAGGTATAGCGGGCGCGATGGGCCATCTCGACGGCCTTGAGCGTTTCGGTCAGTGACCCGATCTGGTTCACCTTGACCAGAAGCGAATTGGCGGTGCCGGTGTCAATGCCTTGCTTCAGGCGGGTCGGATTGGTGACGAAAAGGTCATCCCCAACCAGCTGCACCTTGTTTCCCAGTGCATCGGTCAGCGCCTTCCAGCCTTCCCAGTCATCCTCGGACATGCCGTCCTCGATGCTGATGATCGGGTAATCGGCGGCCAGCGCAGCAAGATAGGCCACATTCTCGGCACTGGTAAGCGATTTGCCTTCGCCCTTCATCTCATACTTGCCGCCCTTGTAATACTCGGTCGCGGCGCAATCGAGGGCAAGGTAGATATCCTTGCCGGGTTTGTAGCCCGCTTTTTCAATCGACTTCAGAATGAAATCAAGCGCTTCGCGCGCAGAGCTGATGTTTGGGGCAAAGCCGCCCTCATCGCCGATCCCGGTCGCAAGGCCCGCGTCATGCAATTCCTTTTTTAGGGTATGGAACACTTCCGATCCCATGCGCACCGCTTCGCGGATATTATCCGCAGCCACTGGCATGATCATGAATTCCTGAATGTCGATCGGGTTATCGGCATGTTCGCCGCCGTTGATGATGTTCATCATCGGAACCGGCAACATGCGGGCCGATGTACCGCCGACATAGCGGTAAAGCGGCTGGCCCACAAAATCCGCCGCTGCCTTGGCCACGGCGAGCGAGACGCCCAGAATGGCATTGGCTCCCAGACGGCTTTTGTTCGGGGTGCCGTCCAGTTCAATCATCATCGAATCGATATCGACCTGCTCGGTCGCATCCATGCCCAGAACCGCCTCCGCAATCTCGCCGTTGACGGCTGCAACGGCTTCGAGCACGCCCTTGCCCTTGTAGCGGCTCTTGTCGCCATCGCGCTTTTCGACGGCCTCATAGGCCCCGGTGGAGGCGCCCGAGGGGACAGCCGCGCGGCCCATGGTGCCATCTTCCAGAACAACATCGACTTCAACCGTGGGGTTGCCCCTGCTGTCGAGAATTTCGCGCGCGTGGATGTCGATGATGGTGCTCATGGTAAAATCCTTTGGGTCAAGTGCTTTGGGCCCCTATAGCGTGGGACTGTCGGTGAGGGAAGCGGCGGCACGCCGGCCTTGGCGTTGCAACTGCGCCTGCCGCAGCAAGGTATAAAGCCCCGAACCCACGATGATTGCCGCGCCGGTCAGGGTCAAAAGGTCGGGCCGCTCTCCAAAGACGAGTATGCCGACGATCAGCGCAAAGATCATCCGGGCATAGCGGAACGGCGCGATGACCGAGACTTCCCCCATCCGGGTCGCTGCCACGATGGCACCATAGGCAAATGCGCCGGTCAATTGCGCGCCAAAAATCCAGATCCATGTCTGCATGTCGGGCGCGACCCAGCCGCGACCTTCGACCGCCATCATCGCCACTCCGGTCGGGATCAGCGCGATAAAGGCGTAAGTTGACAGTTGCACCGATGAAATCGACCCCGGCACCAGCCGCGTCGCCACATCCCGCGCTGCCAGCCCGATAACGCCCAGCACCGCGAAAAGCGACAGGACCGAAAACCCGTCTGACCCCGGCTGGATCACCAGCAGGACGCCGCAGAAACCGACGCCGATCGCACTCCACCGTCGCCACCCGACTTTTTCACCCAGAAAGACTGCAGCCCCCAGTGTCACCGCAAGTGGCATCGCCTGAATGATCGCCGAGGCTGTCGAAATCGGGGTCAGCGCAACTGCTGTAATAAAGCCGACGGTGCCGACCATCTCGCCAAGTGTGCGACCAATCACACCGGGATGGCGCATATCCGTTGACCACAACCTGTCACCACGCGCCAACGCAATGCCACCAAAGATGATTGCGCCACTGATCCCGAGCAACAACAGGATCTGTCCGACCGGCAGGCTCTCTGCGATCAGTTTGATGAACATATCCTCGACGGCAAATCCTGCCATCGACAGCACCATCAGCACGGCGCCCTGCAGATTGCTGCCGCGCACCATCGAAGCGCTCATGTCTTGCGTGGTTTCAGCGGCACACCGTAGAGTTCGAGCCGGTGCCCCTTGAGTTTATAGCCCAGTTTTGTGGCAATCCGCTCTTGCAGGGCCTCGATCTCCTTGTCGATGAATTCGATCACTTCGCCCGAATGCATGTCGATCAGGTGATCATGATGGTCCCGGTCTGCGGCCTCGTAACGCGCGCGACCATCGCCAAATTCATGTTTCTCGAGGATGCCGGATTCCTCAAACAATTTGACCGTGCGATAGACCGTCGCGATCGAAATACGCGGATCGGCGAGCACCGCCCGGTTATAAAGTTCTTCGACATCAGGATGATCAATCGCGGCCTCCAGAACGGCGGCAATGGTGCGGCGCTGGTCTGTCATGCGCAGACCACGGGCCTCGCAGCGCGAAATGATCGAGGTATCCATGGGGCATTCCGTTCCAAACCGGCTCTCATCCATGGTCTAACGGTATCCGCCCGCGGATTCCAGCCTTGGCCAATGATCAGAACGGCAAGCGCAGCCAACTGCCGCCCAAAGCGCGCAACCGCGCACCGGACCCAAGTTTGAACCGGGCCAATCCCGCAGCCGCCTCGGTGTCCACTGTACCAAGGTCGAGCCGGATATGCCCGTGTTCGCCCAGCCAATCCGCCGCCTGCATCAGGACAAGGTGATGTGCCGACAGCGCGCGGCCTTCCTCGCCGCTCCAGCCGATCTGATAGGTGGCGACCGGCCCGTGCCGCAGAAACAGCATCCCTGCCAGAGGCACGGCGTCACGTTCGGCGACAAAGAGCCGCGCCATACCCGGGTTGCCGTGGGCAAATGCAGCGGTCAGCGTGGCGGGCAGGGTCGCATACCGCTTGCGCCGCTGCTGTGCGGCCTCCTGCTGGAACAGCCAATGATTCGCGTTCCCTTGAAAGGACAAGGATCGTACGATCAACCCCGCCCGTTCCGCCCGCACCATCCGGTTGCGCCATTTGCCATGTGCGCGGGCGCGAATCGCGGCGGGTCCACCTGTCAGATCAAGCTCGGCCACATGCGCAGGTGTCGTGATCTGGCGATAACCGCTGGCGCGCAATGTCTCGGAATCCGCTGCCTCGGCCTCAATCATCCTCAGTCCCCGGCCGCGCAGTACACGCAGGCCGGCCACGCGATCCGGCATTTCCGCATCAGCCTGCCAGACTGGTCCACGGCTGGCGAGCGCGACCTTGCCGCATGGCCCGATCCGACGAGTGATCAGCAGGACCTGCCCGACTGAGCGGGGTCCGCAACACAGACCGATCACCTCTGCATCGTGGCCAATGGCGCGCAATGCTGCCGCATACATCGGATGCTGGGACAGTGGTACCGGCAGGCTTGGCTCCGGTAGATTAGCGGTGATTTCCATGGCTCGATGTTAAGACAGTGGAAACCTAAATCAGGGTTAATCGCGGGATGAAAAGCCACAAAAGCGTTGTTTTCGGCCAAGTTGCTGCAAGCGTGCGGCTCACGCCACTCGGGGCCGCGCTTTCGGCGCTGGTTTTTGCCGTGCCGGGCGGATTCGTCATCGCGGTGATAGACTGGCTCTGGCTCTAACCGACCAGTTGCACCAGCGCGTGGCGCTTCTTGCCGGCCGATAGTTTCACCGGTGCGGCCAAGGCAGCCCGGTCCAGAATCAGACCGGCATCCGTCAGTGGCTGATCATCGATCCTGGCACCGTTGTCGGCAATCAGCCGCTTGGCCTCCTTACCTGACGCAGCAAGGCCCGCACGCACGATAAGTTGCACCACCGAGATGCCGTCACCCAGTTCTGCAGCCGTCAGCGTCAGGGTCGGCAGATCATCTCCGACGCCGCCATGCTCAAACACCTCGCGCGCCGTCTGCTCGGCGGCCTGCGCCGCAGCGACCCCGTGCAACAGGCCGGTCACCTCATTGGCGAGCACAATTTTGGCGGCATTCAATTCCGAACCGTCAAGTGCGGCCAGCCTGTCACATTCCGCAATCGGCAACTCGGTGAACAGGCGCAGGAACCGGCCGACATCGGCATCGGTCGTATTGCGCCAGAACTGCCAGAACGCATAAGGCGCCAGCATATCGGCGTTGAGCCAGACCGCGCCGCCTGCGGATTTGCCCATCTTGCGCCCATCCGATGTGGTCAGCAGCGGTGTGGTCAGGCCGTAAATCTCGTGATCCAATACGCGCCGGGTCAGGTCGATCCCGTTGATGATATTGCCCCATTGATCTGATCCGCCCATCTGCAACAGACAGCCATAGCGGCGGTTCAGTTCCAGAAAATCATAGGCCTGAAGGATCATGTAGTTGAATTCAAGAAACGACAGCGACTGTTCACGGTCGAGCCGGGATTTCACGCTTTCAAAGGCGAGCATCCGGTTGACAGAAAAATGCCGCCCGATGTCGCGCAGGAAATCGAGGTAATTGAGCCCGTCGAGCCATTCGGCATTGTTCAGCATCAGCGCATCGGTCGGCCCGTCGCCGTAGTCCAGATAGCGGGCAAAAACCTGCTGCATGCCGGCGATATTCGAGTCGATCTGCGCCGCAGTCAGCAGCGGCCGTTCTTCAGCACGAAACGACGGATCGCCCACCTTGGTGGTGCCGCCACCCATCAAAGTGATCGGCTTGCCGCCCGATTTCTGATACCAGCGTAGCAGCATGATATTGAGCAGATGACCGACATGCAGCGACTGCGCCGTTGCATCATAACCGATATAGGCTGGCACGACGCCCCGGCTCAGCGCCTCGTCCAGCGCCTGATAATCGGTACAATTGTCCAGAAACCCTCGCGCCATTATCGTGGCCATGAACGCGGACTTGGGATGATAGGTCATGCTTGCCCCTACGGTCGGATCGGGGCACTCTATAAGGCGCGGGACCGACAGGGGGCAAGCGGATGTTGCAGGCAGGACGCGTGCGCGCGCTGGGGACCATGTCGGGCACATCGCTTGACGGTGTCGACGCTGCGGTCATCGACACCGATGGCGAAACGATTTTCGGATTTGGCCCTTCGGCATACCGGCACTATTCCGAAGCGGAACAATATACGCTGCGCGCGGCTTTGGGTCATTGGGCCGGACCGAAGGTAATGGCCGCCGCCCGCATCGTGGAACAGGCGCATCTGGAGCTTCTGCGCGGCTTCGATCCCGTCGATCTTATCGGTTTTCATGGCCAGACCCTTGCCCATGATCCCCGTGGTCGCGGCACCTTGCAGGTCGGTGACGGCGCTCTGCTGGCGCGTCATCTCGGTCAACCATTTGTCTGGGATTTCCGCAGCGCCGACGTGCGTCTGGGTGGTGAAGGCGCGCCGCTCGCGCCATTCTACCACTTCGCGCTGGCCAAGATGCTCAAGCGGGATCAGCCACTTGCCGTTCTCAACCTCGGCGGGGTCGGCAACATTACCTGGATCGACCCACGACATTCACGACCGCAAGACCCGGGCGCCTTGCTGGCCTTTGATACCGGACCCGCCAATGCGCCGATCAACGACCTCTTGATGCGGCGTCGCGGGAAAAGCCACGATACGGACGGACGTCTCGCCGCCGATGGCGAGGCCAGCGGGTCTGTCATGACAATATTCATGGCGCACCCGTTCTTTGACCGCTTGCCGCCCAAATCGCTGGATCGCGATACGTTCAGCGATTTGCCAGAACAGATCGCCGGTTTGTCCGATGCTGACGCCGCCGCCACGCTCACCGCCTGCGCCGCCAGTGCTGTAATGCGCGCGATGCAGCATTGCCCCAGCGCGCCCACCGAAGTGCTGGTGACCGGCGGCGGGCGGCACAATCGCACATTGATGGCCATGCTTGCCGCGGGGCTTGATTGCCCGGTCCGGCCGATCGAGGACGTGGGTCTTGACGGTGACATGCTTGAAGCGCAGGCCTTCGGATTTCTCGCTGTGCGTGTGGCGCGGGGCTTGCCGACATCCTGCCCCGGAACCACCGGGGTGGCCGCAGCCGTGGGTGGTGGCACCATATCACGGCCCGACGCCGCCCTGATCGCCTGACTTCCGTTCATCTTTTGGCCAAAAATATCCCGGGGGAGGCCCGATAGGGACGGGGGCAGCGCCCCCCTCCACGAATCCCCCGCGCCGCAGGCGCTCCGCCGGATCACTGTTATTCTGGCAGGTGGATCACGAACTTCTCGCGGATGGCGCGGTCGGTTTCCGGGTCAAACCGTGCCACGGCGCGTTCGGCTAGCAGGCTTTCCTTGCGCCGTGTCGCATTGACCAAGAGATCGGGTTTGCCTTTCTCCTCCCATTCCTTGGGCGAATGGCGATTGGCAATCGCGGGATAGACATATTCCGTCTGCATCAGGCTCAATGTCTGGTTCGAGCCAAGATAATGTCCCGGCCCGCCCAGACAAGTGGTGCGCATCGTCTCCAGCGCCAGCGTGTCGTCGTTCACCTCGATTCCCCGGACGCA